>Ga0210406_10006440_pt1 | contig 12177 bp, 17 predicted proteins | sample IncBWC30MmetaG_FD_155454 | JGI IMG/M metagenome (GOLD analysis project Ga0210406, IMG submission 155454) | Forest soil microbial communities from Barre Woods Harvard Forest LTER site, Petersham, Massachusetts, United States - Inc-BW-C-30-M | ecosystem: Environmental > Terrestrial > Soil >...
CCGCACGACAGCGTCGGCGCGAATTTGGCCCTCTTGAACAAGAAAATGAAGATTGGTCTTCGAGCCAATGCGCTTTGGCCTGGGGGTCTGAATGAACAATCCTCCTATACTGAGATCCTTCACGCGCGACAGATCACGATCTCCGCTGCCTTCCCAGTAGACCCATACATCGTTCTTTGACTCCACTCGTGAGCTAAATCTTCGGTACGCCATAAATCCACTCACTTGCCCAAAATTACAGCACTTTGTAACGTTGGTGTCGAGGGCCGACGAAAGGACACTGTAGGCGCCAGAACTGACCAGGAGACCGCGCTAAGCCGTGTTTTCTGGCGTCGGACGCGACAAACCGCGACCCGGCGGGAGGCGCGGAGTAGAAAGCAAAGGGGGGTCCGCACCCAGGAGGACGCGAGCCCGCTCTATCAACCAGCTCTTGTAGATTTAACTGCTGGGCTAGACTCGAACACATCAGTACGCTTTTGATTTTGAAGCATGCACCGCCAAGGCTCGATATCCATCAAGTTTGATCTCCCAGAGCCACTGTGAGCCTTCGGGCAGTCTCGCTACCGACAAACACTCCATCGGCTCAACAAATGAGGCTTTCCTGGCGGGCAGCGAAAGTAGCTTCTTGGTGGGACTTCGTTGCATATATGTGTCTACAAGCAAGCTGAGATGTGAAAGCCACTCCAAGAATGCGCAACGGAGTTCTCGCGTGCCTGGCAACGGACGTTCATCACGTGAAGTTATACCGCTCGGGTCGCTGGTTTTTTGGGTTCCGGATACTCGCGCACGTGCAAAGCCCCAAGGGACAAAGCTACAGCAATCGCAATCGCGCACCAACCGTGATGGGCTGCGCCGTGCCTTGCGACCAGCACCACGGCGCCGTAGACGGCGACGGAGATCGCCATAGTAGCTTTGATTGTTCTGAGTGTTTGAAACGTCGGATTAAACTTCATGGTCCTTCCTTGTTCTGGGGTGGTGGGGGCTTGAGCTAACGCTAAATAGAAACTCCCCATTGCCACCACCGTTGACGCTAATAAACGGCCCCGAGTCACTGACACTCGGCTACGCAAGCGGGGGAACAGTGGGTTTCGCGCGAACTAGCTTAGGACTTTGCCGTCCGACACCAACTCGCGATCGTAAGCAACAGCGCGGCACCGTGAAGGAAACTCATGTAGGAAATGTTGGTGCCACCCGGAACACCAAAGGGGGACGGAAGCATTTTGAGAGCAAGCCTAACCAATAACCTAAGAGTGAAAGCTGTTTTCCCATGCTTATCTCCTTAATCAAGTTTGGTGCTCAGGCCCGTGTTTCCGTTCATTAGCTCAGCACATTCTGCAACCTGGTCATCAATGATCTTGATTTCTAAAGCCAAGTGAGTTTCCAGAGGATTTTGCAAAAATCGCCGGAACAATAGATTCCTCTTTGCTTTCAATTCTTCGCGCTTCCGCGTGGCATCGATTGGAGTCTCGTGCATACGGATTAACTCCGTCCAAAAAGCGTAGGGAAACCTTTTTTCGTCGGGATCCTTCGGGGGGACAGTGAAGGGATAGGGGATAGTACTTCTCGATGTTGTTCTCGTCAATATGGAGACGACGGTCGATTCATGCGCCCAGAAAGATGGGCTCGATCTGGTGATCACACATTTCGCCTAGGTCAGATGGTTGAATGGTTGGGCGATCGGAAGGGCATAGCGGCCCAGCGGCCCTGACCGTCGGGGCGAAAGAACAGAGTCGGATTGAGAATCGGTTCGACTTTGGGACGCTTTCCCGCCGTGACACGCTATCTTGAAGTCGGCGACCAAGTGCTGGAAATGAGTCGGGTAAAACGCCCGCGCCAACTTAGTGCGGCGCCTGAGCAATGAGCTGGGCAACTTTTGAGTTTGCGCCTTTTGTGCCTACAGTCTCTACAAAAACAATCTGGCTCGGGTTGAGATACATGCGCTCAGGCTCATGCATCTCCTTGCCCCTCTTAATGAGCGAACTCTTGGACCTGTTTCGTTTCCGGGTCGGTTTGACTCACGACGTAAAACACATCGGTCAGGACAGGATGCGCAGGGCGCCGGTTCTGCCCTTCAGCCACCGCTGATTGCTGGCACAATCGAAACTTCTTTCCCGGCAGGAATAGCGGTCGCAAGTCCACCGGTGTAACGTACGTTCTCGTTTGCCAAAAAAATATTCACGTGGCGTCGAGTTTCCCCTGTTTCGGTCAGAACCCTGTCGCGTAATCCCGGGTATGCAGCAAACAGCACCTGCAAAGCTTGGAGCAGATTCGCGCCTGTTTCTACCTCGACTCGCACAGCGCTGCGATTTTCTGTGAACTCGCGCAGCGGACCCGGAATATTGAACAAGACCTGCATCAGCGTGACTTCCCGCGCCTGACGCTTTCCGGGCGCGAAGTTTTCCGTTTTTTCGCGGCTTTCGATTTCGACTTCGCACTTGGCGCCCCATCCATGTGGACGACGGCAGCCTTCACGCACAAGATCTGCGGTAATCCTTCGACTATTTTCTTCCAGCTCTTTCCTTCATCTCTCGAACCGTAGATCTTTCCGCTACGCGTTCCAAAATAAATCCCCGCCGGATCAAGCGAATCGGACGACAAGGCATCTCGTAATACTGTTTCGTACGCCCCTTTTTGGGGCAACCCCCGCGCTAGGGCCTCCCACGATCCGCCGGCATTTCGCGTGCGGTAAACGCGCAAATGGCCCTCCGGGGTGCAGCGAAATTCATCCGATTCCACCGGCACAATGTATACGCAATCCGCATCGTGCGGATGTATCAGCATCGCGAAGCCAAAATCCGAGGGCACCCCGCGGGCGATGTCCTGCCACGAATCACCCCGGTTGTCGGAACGATATAGCCCCCAGTGGTTTTGCAAGAACAATCGCTCGGGCCGAGATTCATGGAGCACAATCTTATGTACGCACTGCCCGAACTCTGGATATTTCTCCGGCATGAACACCACGCGTACTCCATTGTTGCGCGCCTGCCATGTCTTCCCACCATCCTCGGTGCGGTAAACCCCGCCCGCGGATACCGCCACATACATCCGGTCTCGATTGCTTGGATCCGGCACAATTGAGTGCAGCACCAGCCCGCCATTACCCGGCACCCAAAGTGGCCGATGCGGATGATCGTACAGCCCGCGGACCAGCGACCACGATTCGCCCTCATCGCATGATTCGAACAGGGCCGCCGGTTCCACGCCGCAATAGAGTTTCTCCGGCTCCTCGCTTCGACCCAGACAGATCTGCCAAACGTTCTTGAGTGAAGCGCCTGTCTCCCTGGGAAACCTGATGCTCGCCTCCGCCGGATTGGTCCAGATTCTTCCGAAGTCATCGCTCGACCTCAGAAACGTACCCCACATCACGTTGTTTGCCGGAACCCACAAGCGGTGCCGCCCGCTCCGTCCGTCATAGGCCATGGCATACACGCCCTGGCCGTGAAAATATGGCCCAGCGACATCCCATTTCGTGCGTTCCCGCGACGTCCGCATCAGGAACGCTCCCTTGTTTGTGCCGATCAGCAGCAGCACATCCCCGTTCTTCATCGTGAGGTGTTCCATACCCCGCAGTACCACCGTTCGCGGCCCCCGCGTTTCTTCCGCGGGGCGCCGACTCTCCAGAACCGCGCCCTGAACGGCCTCGAGCGCCGCGCGGAGTTCGCTGGCGCGCTGGTAACGCTCCTCGCGCTCCTTCATCAAGCAGTGTTGGATCACCGCTGCCAGACCGTGAGGCACTGTAGAAGGCAGCGGGGAAAGCGGCTCGCGCAGGATCGCCGCCGTCACCTCGAAGCCAGTGTTCCCGCGAAACGGCAGCTTTCCCGCTGCCGCTTCATAGAGCAGCACGCCCAGCGCCCACACGTCACTCAGGTGATCTCCTTTTTGCCCCCGCAGTACTTCCGGGGCCATGTAGGGGAGAGTCCCGACCAGTTTGCTCTCCAACGAATCGTAGGAAAGTGTGAGTTCGCTGATTTCCTCGCGTTCAAGCCGGGTGGCCAGCCCGAAATCCAACACCTTCACGCGCCCTTCGGCCGTGATCATCACGTTCGAGCCCTTCAGGTCGCGATGAACAATTCCGCGGTCATGCGCATGCGCCAGTGCATCCGCGATTTGCACGCCGTAGCGCATCACTGTTTCCATCGAGAGGCCGGTCGCTGTGATCGAGTCGCTGAGCGACCGCCCCTCAATTAGTTCCATCACAACGTAGAAATCGTTGCCACTCTGTCCCACCTGGTGAATCGTGCAAATATTCGGATGACTAAGAGATGAGGCCGTCTGCGCTTCGCGGAGCAAATGCCCGCCGCCAACCTTTTCGAGCGCACCGGGGAGCAGCAGCTTCAGCGCCACATCGCGGTTCAACACCTCATCCCGCGCGCGGTACACGACCCCCATGCCGCCTTCGCCAATCTTTTCAACGATTCTGTAGTGATCCAGCGTTTGTCCGATCATGGTTGCGGCTCGGCCGCCATCCTAACACGTCCCATGCTCCAATCCGGCTGCCGGCACACAATAAACACGAAGCAGTTTGGGCTGAATTTCAATCGGGATGTCTCCCACTTCATCCAAGAAGAGCGTGCCCTGATCGGCGAGTTCCAATCGCCCGACTTTTTGCGCAATCGCTCCGGTAAAAGCTCCCTTTTCGTGTCCAAACAGTTCGCTTTCCACCAGGCCTGTGGCTGACCTTTGCGCTCTCGATCGGCGACGCACTGGAGTCGCCCGCGTGGAGAGCGACCTTTTCCGGCCCTCGTACGCAAGGAAGACTTATCTCCGGCTCTTGCCCTGAATGGGATTGAGTTCAACCTTGCTCGTGCCGTTGGTCCTGCTCTCGGCGGCCTCATTATGGCGATTGCGGGGGTCGGGACGGTCTTCCTTCTGAACGTCTTTTCGTCCCTCGGTGTTATCGTTGTGATTGCCCGCTGGAAACGCCCCATTCCGAAAGCCACCCTGCCTGCGGAAACCTTCACAGCAGCTACCTCTACCGCGTTTCGATATGTGCGGTGCTCACCTGGCATTCAGAGACTCCTGCTCAGGTCGGCGTGCGTTATTTTCTTTGCCAGCGCTTTTTGGGCTTTGCTCCCGGCTGTTGCCAGAATCGTTGCGGTGGCGACCGCAGTGTTCGCTTGCGTCCTCGCCGTCTATCTTTTCGTTTTTCAGGGCAGCATGGCGATTGGCAGCGTCCTTTGGGGCGCTTTGGCGGAACGAGCCGGTCTGGAAAAGGCCCTTCTCGTTTCTGCGGTGGGAATCGCCGCGTGCCTGCTCTTGCGTTCACCCTTCTCGTTGCCGGAACCCAGCACGACTCTGGATGTATGGAATCACCTGCCAAGACCCACAATGTTCGCGGAGCCCGAGCCCGGCGATGGTCCCGTTCTCGTCACCGTCGAATACAAGATCGACCCGGTCGAAGCACTGGAGTTTCTCGAAGCAATTCACAGTACCAACGCATTCGCCGCCGCGACGGCGCGACCGCTGGGGCGTCTACTATGACTCCGAATCCTCTGGGATCTATGTCGAGACCTTCCTCGTCGATTCTTGGGTGGAACACCAGCGCCAACACGGTCGATTTACAATTGCTGACCGGACCGTTGAAATAGAGCAGAACTGCGGAAGGCTACCCATTCCAGGTCATTAGCGATGGGTGAGCTGGGGTCATTCTGCTACTCCAATGTTCTTTGTCATTGCGGGTGGGCTATCACACGCTCAACACAGGGAAAGGCGCGTCCCTGACTACGGCATACGTCAAGTCTCTTAATCGTCCGGCAGACTCCTCGTCCGAAGTGCGGCCAATGATGAGCACGTCCGCGTCAAATTCCGCCGCCGCTTCCAGCAATGCTTTCTTCACCGGTCCTCGCGCTATCCGTGTCGCAGCCGAAATGCCAACCTCGTTCGCAATTTTCATTAGTCGTTCGTGTGCTTCTCGCATTTCTTTTGTAGGTCTGTCTTTTTCTAAACCCAAAGTATTCGACGCCGCTTGGCTCTCCTCGTTCACAACATGGATCAACGACAAGTTGGCACGAGCCTGTTCCGAAATTCGCTTGGCGGTGCGTAGAACGTTTTCCGCATACCGCGACAGATCGATTGCGCAAAGCCACTCGCGATGTTGCAAAGGCCTCGGCGCGATCGTTTGCGCGTGTTTGCTCGTCAACACCGGGCAAGGCGCATCGTCGAGGACTTTTGCCACAGTCGAACCCAGCAACATCTGCCGGAATCGACCGGCATGCGTGGGCATGATGATGAGATCGAATTCTTCGTCTCTTGCTATCTCGCCAATGCGCGTTCCTGCATCTCCCGATTCGAGTATCCGGGAGCACTCAACGAGTGGAAGCTCTTCCTTCAGAAACGAATCCAGCTTCTGACCCGCAAGAACCTTGTGGTCCTCGGACACTTCGGACATCGGTCTTTCATAGAGCTCGTAGGCTTCCAACACGCCAAACGCGGCGGGATTAACCACGTGCACCAGCGAAACCGTCGCACCAAGAAGTTTTGCCGCTCGTTGCACGTATGGAGACATAGCGACGCACGATCTAGAAAAGTCCACGGGAAACATGATTTTCCTGATAGGAACCATTGTTGGGCCTCGATCCCAGGCACTAAAGGCGGAACCACCGTCACGTCTTTGATGCATTAGGGACACTCGCGAATACCCAAGAAAGTCCTGGATCCACAATTGAGTGCCCTTCAATAAGGACGCGGCATTGGCCGGACCGGTACCGGTGTTGAACTCGAAGTTGGAAAAGTAATTCTGTATATCCGTAGCAATGAAATTCACGAATTCGGTTGGTTGCAGGCTTGGCGAAAGTGATTGAAAAGAAGAACCTTTGGTCGCGCCCTGATACGTACGCCAGGAAGCGAGTTTGGAATCCGCGACCACTTCCCATGGGGTGAAAAAAACTTGTATCCTAATTGTGCTTGTTAACATCACATATTCCGTAGGCGATGTAATGTCCGCGACTAGCGTCCAATTCACGGTTGCCGCACACATCATGGCAGCTCTCGGCTTCCGTGATGGCGAGGAGCTCCCTTCGACGATGCTTGCGGAGAGTGTCAATGCCGATACAACCTTCGTCAGGAAATCTCTCTCGAAACTCTCAAAGGCAGGCCTGATCGTCACCACGCGCGGCAAGAATGGCGCGAGCAGGCTCACGCGGCCCCCTAAGCAAATAACGCTCTTCGACATTTATCGTGCCAGCGCGGCACCTCCGGCTTTCGCGATTCACAGCTATCCAGTGGAGAAGAGATGCCCGATCAGCTGCAACATTAAGGAATGCATGTCGTCGGTCCTTAAAAAAGCGCAGGACAGCTTCGAGAATAGTCTTGATGGAATAACGCTCGCCGATGTAGTCGGGGAAATCCGTCGCGCGAGCCGGTGATTTCTTTGCGCGTATATTTGCAGATTATCACCAGAGATAGTACGACGACGTGGTTGCGAACGGAGTCCTACGAAAAGGAGAGACGAATATGAATAGCTCTAAAGACACGGTCGCTGCCGTAAGGGACGGCATGAATGTGATTTTGGGAGCAAGCGGGAACACCGGCTCGCTCATCGCCAATTTTCTGCTATCGAAGGGCCAAAAGGTGCGCGTCGTAGGGCGCGATGTGAGGCGACTGCAGCGCTTTGTGCGCAAAGGCGCGGAAGCGCTTACGGCCGAGATGACAGATGCGGCTGCGCTCAGCAAAGCCTTCGGCGGTGCGCGCGCAGCATACTTGTTGTTGCCACCCATCACCTCCCGCGAAGACCAGGAGCGACAGAGCGATGCGATCGCGAAAGCCGTGAAGGACTCCGGCCTGCGCTACGCGGTGCACTTGAGCAGCTACGGCGCGCATGTCCCGGAAGGCACCGGACCAGTCACTGGGCTGCATTCTTCGGAGCAGAAACTGAACGCAATCAGCGATTTGAACGTTCTGCACCTGCGAGCTGCGTATTTCATGGAGAACAATCTGACGGCGATCGACATGATTCACGGGATGGGACTGTTCGGGCATGCGCTGCTACCCGACCTGAAGCTGCCCATGATCGCGACGCGAGACGTCGGCGACTACGCCGCGCAGCGTCTCATGGACCTGGATTTTTCCGGCAAAGAAACGCGCGAACTCCTTGGCGAGCGCGACCTGTCGATGACGGAAGCTACGGCGGTGATTGCGCGGGGCATTGGCAAGTCGAATCTACGTTACGAGCAGTTTACGTACGACCAGGTGCAGCAGGTGTTGGTGCAAATGGGCATGCCGCCGGAGAAAGCCGCGGTGTACATCGAGATGTTCGAGGCCATCAACGCAGGGCTCCTCGCTGCGCGGGAGCAGCGTTCGCCAGAGAACAGCACACCGACTTCATTTGAAACATTTGTGCGGGATGTTTTTGTGGCTGCGTATCAGACGCAGGCTACAACCGCTTAGGCCGGCTTCCCGGTGCCGCCTGTTTGTAAATCAGAATTTCGCAGTTCTGGAAATTGCCGATGCGGAGATCTAGCCATGAATAGAACGGCCTATAAGAAAAGAGAGTTGCCCAAGGGTAGTAAGAAAGCGAGTACTTATCGTCGTATCGTCGCGGGGAACGCAAACGGCAAGTCCATCGTTCAAAGCGACGAACCGCTGCTGGCCTATGAGTTTAAGACGGTTCCCGGTTACGAGCACACACTCATCTGGGTCAACCCGGCGATCCCGGACCTCAGCAAGGAGCAGAGGTTTGACCGATATCCCGACTCCGTCGTTCCAGGACCTGGCGGCACGAGCCTGCACTTCGTGACCTTTCCGCCCGGTTCGGTCTTCGCGGATCCCTCCTTTGATGCCGAGGCCGCACAAGAGGAAGCGCTCGTTCGTCTGCGAGGATTAGCGGATCACTTCGAAAAAGAAGACCCGGGGATGCATAAAACGAACACCGTCGACTATGCAGTTGTCTACGACGGAGAGATGTGGCTGGAGTTGGACGACGGCGAGACTCTTCATTTGAACCGCGGCGACGTGGTGGTGCAAAACGGTACGCGCCACGCATGGAGAAACAAAGGCACCAAGCCCGTCACAATGCTCTTCTTCTTGAACGGCGCAGAGCACGCGAAACCTCCCAAGTCTGACGGAGGACCCGATGATGCATGACAAAAATCCGGTGACCGCTAGCCAGTTCGACGGCAATACGTACAAGAGCTCGGAGGCCGCGGCCTCGGCTCTAAATGCGGCGATCCTGCGCGCCAAAATCGCCAGGAGCTACGAAGAGTTTCTGGAGATCTTTGACAAGTTCTACGCCGATGATGTCGAGGTAAGCCGTGAAGATTCGCCGGAGACAATCCGTGGAAAGAATAGAGTGCGTCCCTTTCTATTGAATTTCCTGGTGCCGCTTCACGTAATGGCTGAAGTTGCCGGATTGTCGATTTCAGTTCAGCTGACTCAGGTTCCCCGAGACAGCGCCAACGAGACTCATTCCGAATGGAGGATCGACTTCACCGGCGTCGGCGGTAGACGGTGCACTTTGAAGTGGTACGCGATTCGTGGATGGGCGGCGTCCAGGGTTGTGTACGAACAACACTACGGTCATGAGCAGATCGGCGGACCCCTGACCCAGGACGACTTGAATTTCAATTGGGGTCGTTCGGAGGTCAGGTTTCAATCGCCCTCTTGAGCCTTGAAGAGGCCCTGGACGGATTATTCAGGACTGGAGGAAACAAACAATGGCCAGCGATCTCGAGGAAAAGAACAAAGCACTGGTACTCATGGCTTTCGACACGCTTCTCAACAAGCGTGACTATCCAACGGCGGAGCAATTCTGGTCACCGCAATACATTCAACATAGCGCTCACATCGCTCCCGGTCGTCAAGGCCTGTTCGATCTCATCAAGAGCCTTCCGCCAACACTGAAGTACGAGGCGGGAACGATCGTGGCGGAGGGCAATTTCGTCATTGTGCACGGACGGTTTTCGGGATTCGACGCCCCTGCAAATTGGATCGCTACCGACATCTTACGCATCGTGGACGGAATACTCGTCGAACATTGGGATGTGATTCAGGACGAGGCCACAGAAGAGCAATCGAAAAGCGGCGCACCCATGTTCGGAAAGACTTTTCCAAAATACAAATGAAACGGAGTGGTTGACAGGAGACGGACGCATGGGAAACGAAGGCTCTTACGTAGCTCTTGGGCTGAAGACATGGAACACCCAAATTGATCGCGCGGACAAGCTTTTTGGAAGCCTCTCTTCCGAGGAGATTCTGCGGGAGATAGCGCCTGGCAGGAACAGGCTTCTTTACTTGTGGGGACATCTCACAGCCGTACACGACGCGATGCTACCGCTATTGTCGCTGGGGGAACGACTTCATCCCGAGTTTGACGTCGCCTTCATCTCGAATCCGGACAAGTCGCGAGCCGACGCTCCTTCGCACGAACAAGTTCGCCGGGCATGGAACGTCGTCAACGCTGAATTGCGGAAGGGGTTTGAGAAAATGTCTTCGTCCGATTGGGTCCGGAGGCACTCGGCCGTGTCGGAAGAAGATTTCGCCAAAGACGCTTCGCGCAATCGCTTCGCCATCCTACTGAGCCGCACGAACCATCTCTCCTATCACCTCGGTCAAGCGGTGCTCGGACGCAAGTGATCGAGAGTGAAGGATCGGAGGACGTGAGTTCAGAGCTCAACGCGAACGGAGAAAGACGATGACGAAAAAGCTCGATGGTAAGATTGCTGTCATCACCGGCGGCACAGAAGGAATTGGGTTAGCTACGGCAAAACTCTTCGTCAAAGAGGGTGCTTATGTCTTCATCACAGGCCGCCGCCAGAAAGAACTCGACGAGGCTGTGAAGGCAATTGGCGCCAACGTTTCTGGAGTGCAGGGTGACGTTGCCCAATTGGCCGACCTTGATCGTCTTTACGAGACCGTTTCCAAGGTGAAAGGCCGAATCGACGTTGTTTTCGCCAATGCCGGCGTTGGCGAATTCGTCCCCTTCGGGGCCGTCACCGAGGAGCATTTCGACAAACTGTTCAACATCAATGTGAGGGGAACGCTGTTTACGGTGCAAAAGGCCTTGCCACTACTGAAGGATGGCAGCTCTATCATTCTCAATGGTTCAGTCGCGAGCGTTAAGGGTACGGCCGCTTTCGGCGTCTATGCCGCAAGCAAGGCTGCAATCCGCTCATTCGTGCGAACCTGGACTACAGATCTGAGGGAGCGTCGTATCCGCTCTAACGTTGTTAGTCCAGGTCCGATCAATACGCCGCTGGTAAGTCGGCAATCTGCAGACGTGATTGGACGGATTGTATCCACCATCCCGATGGGGCGCATGGGGGAACCCGAGGAAGTTGCTAAGGTGGCGTTATTTCTCGCTTCGGATGACTCCAGTTTCGTGACGGGAATTGAACTGTTCGTTGACGGCGGCAGAGCCCAAATCTAGCCGAAAGGGCCGAGACTACTTTCCAGAATCACTGGACAAGCGCGAGCAACTGAACCGAAGACCGTCCGGGCCGAGCATGAACATAGCCATGGCAAAGGCCGTTAAAGCACTCGCGATCTGAAGGAGAGAACAATGCTCGATCACATTATTCTGACTGTCAGCGATGTCAATCGTTCGCTGGCCTTCTATGAGGCGGCCCTGAAGCCGCTTAATATCAAATTCTCCTGCCGTTCAAGGGCGAAGACGGTCATCCTGATCTGTGGGGATTTGGTGATGGCAAAAGGGCGTTCTTCTGGATAACGGAAGGGAAGCCTGATCCAGCGGCCATTCATTGGGGCTTCAAGGCCGAAGATGAGAAAAAGGTCGATGAATTCTACGAGGCCGCAATGTCCTGAGGTGCCAGGGACAACATTTCGCCCCGTGCGCGACTCGACTGGAATACTATCCGAGATACTACGCCGCCGATGTATTTGACCCTGACGGGTATTCATTTGAGGCTGTCCACAAAGGCTAGGCTTTGTGAGGACTTATTCCTAAAGTTTTCTTCCGGTACCCTAGCGCAACATCTCGAAGCCACGAACGTAAGGCATCGCGAGGGACGATCAGTATATCTGCAGAAAGTTTCGAGATAGTCTCGCTGGCTGGAACTCGATGACTTCCTGCAAGCGACTTCCCACTGCAAATCGCGGCAAGCCTGCATCAATCGTCAGGAGCGGGCGCAGGTTCGCACGCTAGTCGCCATAAGTCCTAGTGTTGAAGATACAGCTTGTTTGGGAGGCAGCAGTTTTCTCCTGCAACGGTTGCACAGACCGTTG
>Ga0210406_10006443_pt1 | contig 12172 bp, 11 predicted proteins | sample IncBWC30MmetaG_FD_155454 | JGI IMG/M metagenome (GOLD analysis project Ga0210406, IMG submission 155454) | Forest soil microbial communities from Barre Woods Harvard Forest LTER site, Petersham, Massachusetts, United States - Inc-BW-C-30-M | ecosystem: Environmental > Terrestrial > Soil >...
AGCGAGAGCGAGATTGCCCGCCGCCAACCTTTCCCCCATGATCCCGGAGCCGACAACGGCGGCGAGTAAGAGGAGGGTTCCGGTGAACTCTGCAACAATCCTTCGTAAGAGAGTTGGCTTCATTGTTTGCCGATGCTGTCGAGTTCTTTCTGGATTGCAAGGCTCTCGAGCGTGGAGAGGGGGAGGGATAGGAAGAGGCTGATTCGGCGGTCCAAGACGGTGAAGGCGTCGGAGAAGGCGCGGGCCTTCTCTTCGCGCGTACCCTGTACTGCCGCAGGATCGGGGATACCCCAGTGAGCGGTCATAGGATGCCCGGGCCAGATCGGGCAGACTTCGTTGGCGGCGTTGTCACAGACGGTGAAGATGAAATTTATGGGTGGGGCATCGGGCGCTGAAAACTCATCCCACGACTTGCTCCGCAATCCATCGGTGGAGAGGCCAGCAGCTTCGATCTGTTGCAGGGCTTCGGGGCGAACTGCACCGGATGGATGACTGCCCGCACTGTAGGCGGTGAATACGCCTTTGCCTCGACGCTTCAAGATTGCCTCAGCCATGATGGAGCGGGCGGAGTTGCCAGTGCAAAGGAATAGGACGTTGTAGTGGCTAGGAGCGGGAGTGGCCATGTCAGGCTCTCCCGGGAATGGCGTCCGGTGTGCAGCATCCCGGCGCACAGCAAGGCGCTGCGGGCTTCGTAGCGCGAATGAACGCACTTAGGAATTTGCCTTCGACTTGAGGCGCGATCTCGTCAACCGAAATTCCGGCCTCGGTGAGAAACACGCGGGCGTCTTCGATGTTATACACGCGGGTGGGCTCAAGGTCTACGGACTCGAAGCCAGCGTGTCGCAGCTTGGCCCGATAGTCAGACTCTTCCAACGCACCCGCGATGCAGCCCACCCAAAGCAACATGCTCTTGCGAACGGCATCCGGCACCGAGCCACGCGCTACAACGTCAGAGACGGCGAAGCGACCGCCAGGACGGAGTACGCGAAAGGCTTCCTGGAGCACCCGGGATTTATCGGCGGAGAGGTTGATTACGCAATTGGAGATGATGACATCGACGGAGTTGTCAGGCAGCGGGATGTTCTCTATCTCGCCCTTCAGAAACTCTACATTCGTTGCTCCGGCCTGGCGCTGATTTTCACGGGCGAGGGCCAGCATGTCATCCGTCATATCTAGCCCGTAGGCTTTGCCAGTTGGCCCGACACGCTTCGCTGATAGCAGCACGTCGATACCGCCGCCTGATCCTAAATCAAGTACCGTCTCGCCCGGCTTTAGTTCGGTGAGAGCCGTGGGATTGCCGCATCCGAGGGAGGCGAGCAGGACCTTCTCCGGCAAGCCTTCCGTTTCCAGAGCGGCGTACAAGTCTTTGGTGATTGGATCGCAGCATCGCATAGCAGGATCGCAGCAAGCGGTTGCGCCGGAGTCTGTGACGCTTCTGGCGATAGCGCCGTACTTGTTACTGATATCGGTTTGGGTTGCCATTTTCGGCGTCCTCGTATGCGCCTAGACGAATGTATATCCCAGCAGACATATCTGTCAAGGCGTATACTTGTGGAATGAGACGGACTGGTAAATTCGATCTGGTTACTTTGTTCGCCGCTTTCGCAGACCCGACGCGATTACGCTTGCTGAATCTGATGGATGGGCGCGAGGTGTGTGTTTGCTACTTCGTGGAAATTTTGAAGCAAGGGCAGCCTAAGATATCTCGTCATCTTGCGTATCTACGACGTGCGGGAATTGTCGAGGCCCGCCGCGAAGGCAAGTGGATGCATTACCGAATCGAGCGGCCCGAGGACCCCAAAGCAGCTTCGATTCTGGATGCAACCTTGCAATTCTTGAAGGCTGACAAAAATATGCAAGCGGATCTTGCGCGGTTGGACAAGGCATGTTGCGAACCTCAGCGTTTCGTTTCGCTGCAAGGGGCACCCATACCTCTCGACGTATAGTCGCCGCGAGGTTATTCGGAGTGGAGTGTAGTGATTGGATCGAGACGCATGGCGCGCAGCGCGGGGATGTAACTGGCGGCGAGCGCGACAGTGGTAAGTACAAGGGTGACGCCGGCAAAGGTGGGCAGGTCGGTCGGCGACACGCCGTAGAGCAGTCCGGCCATGAGGTGAGCGACGATGAGGGCACTGGCCACACCCAGCCCGGCGCCGGCGGCGGCCAGACCGAGTCCACGGCGCAGGACCATCTTGAGGATCGTGCCTCTTTGAGCTCCCAGGGCGAGGCGAATGGCGATCTCACGCCTTTGTTCATTCACAACATAGGAAATAGTCCCGTAGATTCCGAGCCCGGCCAACAACAAGGCAGTGGCCGCAAACAACGCCACCATTTCCATGGAGAATCGCCTGACGGAGAGCGAGGTGGAGAGCACGTCGTCCAGCGTCTCCGCATGGAAGACGGGAAGTGTCGCGTCGATGGACTGGACCTGCTGGCGCACTTGTGCGGGGATGACGCCGGGATCGAGTTGTCCGCGAAGAAAGATGGCCAGGTCCTTGGCGGGGCGCTGGTACACGCTGCGGTAGATCAGCGGAATTGCGACGTCTGCCAGTGATTCTGTGCGGGCATCCGCAATCACGCCGATGATCGTGGTCCAGACCGGCTTGGCCGGGCTCACCAGCCCGCGGGTATCCAAGTGCAAGCGGACGCGTTTGCCCAGCGGGTCCTGGTTTGGCCAGTAGGTACGAGCCGCGGCCTGATTGATGATCGCCACCTGGGGCTTATCCTCAAGGTCCTGGTCGCTGAAAAGGCGTCCGCGCTCGAGCGGCATGCCCAACAGGTGAAAGTATTCGGGGGAAACGATGGGACTGTCGATTACTGGAGCCTGATTGTCCATCGTCTCGATGCCTTCGCGGATCAATGGCAGGCGGCCGGGATCGGTGTGGCCCAGGGGAAGAGAGGCCTCGTCGCCGATGGCCGCTTCTTCCACGCCCGGCAGAGTTCGGCTGCGGCGGAGAATCTCGCGCAGCAGGACCGATTCCTGCGTGGCGGTTTGGTAGGGATCCGTAGTGGGATCGTTGGGCCCGGGCAGCCAGGTCTGAATGGCCATGACGCGATCGGGATTGAAGCCGGGCTGCACTGCAAACAAGTCCCAGAAACTGTGCAGCAGAAGGCCCGCGGCGACCATGAGCACCAGGGAGAGTGCCAATTCGCCGATGACGAGAATCTGGCGGGCGCGCGAGCGACCAACGGATCCGCTTGATCCGCGGCCTTCCTGACGAAGCGTACCGATCAAATCGAAGCGGCTCATGAGCCACGCGGGAGCAAGCCCAAAGATCGTTCCGGCTGCGACGGAGACGGCGAGAGCGAAGGCCAGCACGCCCCAGTTGATCGATATGTCGTTGAGGTGCGGGAGGCTCTCCGGAACAAGCCGCAGCAGCAAATGCTGAGTGCAGAAGAGGAGGCCGGAAGCGGCGATTCCACCCAGCAGAAAGAGCAGCAGACTCTCGGTGAGGAGCTGGCGGATGATGCGGGTTTTTTGCGCTCCCAGCGCCTGGCGAACCGCGATCTCACGACCTCGCACACTGGCCCTGGCCAGCAGGAGATTGGCGACGTTGACGCAACTGATGAGGAGGACCAATCCTACCGCGCCGAAGAGCAGAATGAGAGATTGGCGAACGCTGCCGACCACGGTTTCGCTGAGCGGAACCAGGCGTATCGTCCATTTGGTCTGCGGCGGATAGTCCCCCGGATATTGCTTTTTCAGCGATTCAACCAGCGCATCGAGGTGCCCTTGCGCGGCCGTAATCGAGAGACCGGGCTTCAGGCGCGCGAGGACCGCTCGACTCCGCAGACGTGAATCGCGCTGCGGAGGCGGAAACGGCACACCGGCAAAGCCGGCTCCAAGCCAGAGTTCCACATTCTGCTCGTCGCTGGTTGAGCCCTGATCGCGAAATCCACGCGGCATGACGCCCACGACGTGATAGTCGTCGTTGTCCAGGCGCAGAGTTTTGCCCAGAATGTGCGGGTCGGCTCCGAATTCCCTCCTCCAGAGCCCGTCGCTGATCACGACCTCCAGGTTGTAGCCGGGAGTGGCGTCATTCGCATCGAAGGTGCGGCCCAACTGCGCGTCGACACCGAGGACCGCGAAGTAATTCGGTGTAACCTGCTTGAAGCTGAGACGCAGGGGCTGTGCACTGCCGGTGAGATTCACGTTTGCGCCGGTGCCGGTAATCGACGCGGACTGGAATATCCCGGAACTCTCGAGGTCTCTCCACTCAGGGACGGAGATACCGACGCGCTCGGCGCCTACGCCGGGAAGGTCGTCCTCAACGCGCACCAGCTCGGCGGGGTTTGGATACGGCAAAGGGTGCAGCAGCGTGGCGTCGATGACGCTGTAGATGGCGGTGGTGGCTCCGATGCCGAGCGCCACGGTGGCGATCGCAATGAAAGAGAATCCAGGAGATCTGAGAAGCATGCGAACCGCGTAGCGCAGGTCGAAGAGCAGATTCTCGATGAAGGGAAGACTTTGCTCGTCGTGGTGGCGCTCGCGTATCGCCTGGAGCGCACCGAGCTTGAGTGCTGCCTGCCGCCGCGCCTCGGCGGGGGACATGCCGGCGCGGAGATTCTCTTCGGTTTGGAACGCGAGATGTTCGGCGATCTCTTCCTGCAGGCGCTGGTCGACGCTCTGTCGCGTCGCGAAATTCAACAGGCGAATCAGGAAGCGTCGCAGAAATTTCACGGTAGATCCTCCGCTTTGACTTTGAAGAAGCGCGCGATGATGGCCGCGGTCTGCTCCCATTCCCGAGTCTCCGCCTGGAGTTGCTTGCGGCCGGCCGCGGTGAGGCGATAGAAGCGGGCACGGCGGTTGTTTTCCGATGCGCCCCACTCGGAGGCAATCGCACCTTCATGCTCCAGCTTGAGCAGCAAGGGATAGAGAGTGCCCTGGTTGACCGCCAGAAGGTCTCCACTGATCTGCTCGATGCGCCGGGCGATACCGTAGCCGTGCTGCGGCCCCAGGACATCGAGAGTCTTGAGGACCATCAGGGCGAGCGTACCTTGCAAGACGTCCGGCTTTTCCTTCATGGCGAATCAACCTTTAGGTTTCCAACAGGAATAAAAGGATGGCACGGCTCCTTTTGGAAAGCAACAGGAAATTTTGATCTTTCTTTTTTCTTCGAAAGCACGCCGGCAGGAATAAGGATTGCAGCGAAAAGCGGGAAAGACTCGGCCAGCCCTAAGACGAATCGCTGAGGTTGCGTCTGGCACGTTTTGCCGATGTTAAATCATGGGTTTTGTGAAGGCGGCCAGTGTGTGCAGACCTGCGCGCGATGCTCGCCCGTCAATGCATCAGTCCGCTTCCGATCACATCCAAGTAAAAACTAACTCCCTTCCTTTCTGAAGAGCTACATCGCTCGCTGGGAGGGACGCGCGGGGGATTTTGTAGGCGATCGCGCCGGAGATCAGGGGCAAGGGGAATCAAGAGATCCAGGGTAGCTGCGATTTTTTTAGCACCAGACTCGGCGATTTAGCAAGAGTGAGAGCAAGTGAAATGGCCACTGCCCCATCTGCTCAGCAGCGGCCATTTTGATAGAGATCCGGCAACACGGCAACCGTTAGGGGACTTTTTCAGCAGGTATCGGCTTCATGTTTGGCGGGGCTCCTTTGGGATGGATTTCGGCATGGGTGTCGTCCTTCAGGGTCACGGTGAATTCGAAGGGCTCGTGCCCGTCCATGAGTGTGACGTGCAGTGCAGAACCTTCCAGCGTTGCCTTGGTGATCGGCTTTGGCGTGCTGTCTTCGGATGGGTCAGCCCGGCTCAATCCTCCGTCATCATTCAGGGCAATTCGAGAGGGGGTGACGGTTCCGGTAAAGCCTGATCCGTCCCGAATCAGAATCATTGTGGAGAAGCTCTTTCCGTTGAACATCCAGTGCCAGGTTCCTGCGAACTTTTCTGAGGTGTTAGAAGGCTCAGAGCCTGCTTGCAGGCTCATCGCGTGCGCGAGCACTGCGCCCGCGCCAAACGTAATGCTCGTTGCCAAAGCCAGCCCAACCAGACCGGCACGGGATAGCGAAAGTGTTTTCTCGGTCAGCATCATGATTCGAGTCTCCAGGTTGTCACCATCGAAAATACCCAGCCCTACTGTGTTGCCACGAGGAGTGTGCAAGCACAGCGACGCCAGGCGTAAGAGCGTGCGGGCATACAAACGACGCTTCCCAAGGCGAACCGCAGCATAGTCATCGCAGGCAAGCTCACGCGTCTGCGAAATCTTCGACATCAGGTAACGAATGCCGGGGTGCCAGGCCACGGGCAGAGAGATCAACTCACAGAGGATGTGTGCCAGGAAGTCCCTGCGACGGATGTGGCCATATTCGTGAGCAAGAACGGCCGAGAGATCCTGTTCGCCAAGGTCGGGCAGCACCTTACTGGGCAGCAAGATCACGGGATAAAACACACCAACAGTTACGGGATCGTCGATGGCTGTCGATTCAAGGAGAACGACCCGGTGCCTGGCCTCGAGGATCTGGCCAGCCATCCCGAGTTCGGCAGGAGAAAGTAGCGAGGCGTCTCTCCGCAGCCGATGAACTCGATGAACACCACGGCTGAAGCGGACCAGCCGATACAGCAGAAGCACTCCCCAAATGGCGACGAGCGAGCTTTGAGCTTCTGGCCCGAGCGTGAACTGCTTGTGCTGCTCAGAATGACCCTGCCAGCCCCAGAAGCGGTGATTCGCCCCTCCGGCCCCCGGTAGAACCTGCTGCGGAGATTTCTGTGCGACCGTAGCTGAATGCGATTGCCAAAGGGTGTTGATGACGGGAGCCGCCAGACAGAAGAGGAAGACTGCGAGATAGAAAATGTATTGATACTTTGCTCTCGCTTTGGCGACGAGAGGCGAGAAGACCGCGGTCACGATGGCAAAGAATCCAATCTGCAGGATCGCATTGAACAGCAAATCGAATGCGGTTTCTCGAATCGTGCTCATTTCGATTCCTCCTCCGCTCCCCCGCCGGTTTGCAGTTTCGCCTGCAGCTCGGCAAGTTTTCGCAGGTCGAGGTGCTTGCTCCGCACCAGAGACAGGAGGAGGTCATCCACCGATCCTCGAAAGACTTTCTGCAAGACGTCCTTGATAGCATGGGAGTCGGCTGCCTCTTGGGAAACGATGGCGCCGTACTCGTAGGCACGCCCGACGAGCTTTCTCTTCACTCTTCCTTTGCGCTCGAGGACATTCAACGTGGTCTGCACGGTGGTATAGGCGAGTTGAGGCTCACCTGTCAGACCTTGCAGAACCTTCTGGACGTTTCCCGCGCCGCCGTCCCAGAGCACGCGCATTATTCGTCGTTCTAACGGAGTCAGGACCCTAGCTTTCTTTGGCATCAACGCAATCCCCCAATCTCCTATGCGCATAGGAGATTAACTGATGAGGTTCGCGCGTGTCAACTATAAGCATAGGAGATGCCCCGCAAGCCGGGGCAGGGGATTAGAGATCAGGCATTAGTCAGGCGCGGCAGTCAGAGGATGTCTTTCAGGATAAGACTCACTTCGCGGGTTTCGCTTCCGCGTTGAACTGTAAGGTGGAGCCGAGTGCCGGGCGGCTGGAGGAACGGCGGCGAGTTTACTTCGTCGCTTGGCGCCTTGCCGTCGATGGCAGTGATCGTGTCGCCGGTTTCGAGGCCAGCCTGCGCGCCGGGACCTCCAGGCAGGACAGTCATGACCTGCAACCCATGCCCAAAGGAATCAAAGATGAGGCCAGCACCGTTGAAGACCTCTCGTTGACCCGAGTCTTTCGTCTTCTCAAAAATCACCTGGCCGTGCATACAGTCGAAGATTTCGGTGAACTTTCGGAGAATGCTCTGGCCAATGTTACCCGCCAATTCATTGGTGTCGGAATGGTCGGTAGTGAGATGCGCGATCACGCTGGGCGCGGGAATTTCACCGATGCGCAGCGTGTCGACGCGAACCAGGTACGCTTCGGGCGAGGGCCCTGCATAGCCGCGTCCGTTATAGCCAAGGTAATGCGCGCCCAGCATGCGGACGAGACCGTTCTTTTCTGTAAAACCCGTGCTCATTGAAAAGCCGAACTCGTTGCCTGTATCAAGAAGAAAGCGCCCAGAGGCCTGGCCAATCGACGCCTCCACAATCAAACCATTGCCGCGGAATTGAAGAGGAACGGCAGTACCCGGGCCGCTGTAGTGAAAACCCGGGCCGTCATAGAAGGTAAGGCGTTGGTGTTCGTAATCGATCTTGACGGCGAAGCGTCGAAGCAACTCATAACCAACAGCAAAGACGGGAGTGTTTCCATCGTCTGGCAGGTCGGCCACAAAGAAGGTCTGATCGTGAACCACAAGGTCGCCAATCTGCAGCGTATCCACATGCGCTTTATGGACCTGGGTGGTTGCCGGACTGGAGGTGCCAAATTCGATCGCCTGCGTATCAAGCGTAAGGCCGAGCCGGTGAGCAAAAGTCGCAGAGATAAGATTCACCGACCCGGTATCGAAGAGCCCGCTGAAAGGCCCTTTGCCATTGATCGTTGCCTGAAAGATGAGTCCGCCCTCGGCAGGCACCGTCACCACACCGGAAGGCGTGAGCTGATAGTCCTTGCGGAAGGGAATGGCAAATGCCGCGTTGTCCAGATGCTCGCGCAGCGTACGACTGGTATAGGTAACGGCGAGCTCGCCTTTGCCGGCCGGTTTCTTCTCAGCAAACGGCAGCATCACGCCAAGGACGGAGCGGTAATCGCTGAGTTGCTTCGTAATGCTGCCTTCCACGCGGTCAAGCAGCCCGGTCTCACGATTGATCCAAAGAGTAAAACCCTTCCCACCGGGGACCTTAAACTGCAGGAGGTCCCAGGTCACGGAGCCTTGCGTTTGCGGGGCGAGAGCTGTGACAGCCGCGCCGCCAAAGTCCGGTCGCCAATAGGCGCGGCTGGTCAGGTAGCGGTCGTCGATGCTGACTGGATCATCCGAACTGGAGAGTTGAATATCTCCTGCCGCATCCTGACTCCAGTTCTGCATTGGATCGGTGCCGTTAGCCTGCTTCACATCCAGCGCGGAGATCTCGATACTGCCGCTGTTGGCGCCGTTGTGCAGGTTCTCGAGATAGCGGATTGTTCCGGTCTTGTCTAAGAATGTAACCGTGCCCGCCGAGTCGCATTCTTCGAAACGCTGCCATGCACCTCCGCCGGTAGCTCGATAGAAGTGCTGCAGAATGTCATGAACAGAAATTTCGGCTTTGGCGGCAGCTGCGTTGAGACCTAACAGCAGAATGGCGAAGGTACGAAGCGAACGCATCTCGAAACTAGAAAGAGAGACTCTGGGATTAGACATACTGGCAGGCACATTTCTCCGCAGAGAGAGTGTAATACGGCCAAGTGGCAGTTAGATTGCGCAATGGCTTGCGACGCCTAGGTCAGGTGCGGCTTGGAGGTGCGCAGATAGGCGGCGAGGAAGAGCAGTCCGAAGATTGGATCGACGAGCGAAGGCCCGAGGACGTTGGCTGCCAGCTTGCCCTGCGAGTAGAGAATGAGGACCGGCACGGTGTAGACGAACTTCTCGAAAATGGCGATGGGCATGATAGGGCGGTAGCGCATCGGGTTAGTGGCGATGAGGACGAAGACCGGCTGCCACACGAGGGCAAGGCCAACGAATCCGTAGTAGAACTCGGGATGATTGACGGCAGGCGGGGCGGCCTGGCCGAGCTTGTCGAGGAGGAAATAGAGGGGCGTGAGCACGAGAAAGCCGTAGGCTGCGGCGACGGAAAAGACGATGCGTGCGAACTTCAATGTGTCCTCCGATTGGTATCGCGGCGGGCTCGGCGATGGGGAGGTTTGGTTGCCGGGCTGACGATCTGCGGGTTGGTCATGACTTGGGTTTATTTCTTTTGGACGAGGCCTTCTTTGACGAGGCTTTTTTCGGCGAGGCTTTTTTGGCAGCGGGCTTCCACTCGGGATGCCAGCCCGATCCGGAGAGGACGTTGAAGAGGTTTACATATCCTCCGGGCGCCAGCATGAAGGGCTCGGAGACGTGGCCGCCTTGGTCGAACTTTGTGCTTCCCGGCTTGCGGGAAGACTCAAACCAGGCTGGGTGCACGAAGTTGGAGACGACGACACCGTCGATCGAATAGCCAAGCTCGGGCGCGGATACGGGATCGCAAATCTCGCGCCGGTAGAGCCTGCCGGTCTGGTCGTTTCGCGAGACAAAGACGGTGAGGTTGAGCTGAGGATTGGCGAGCATTTCGAGCAGGTCGTGGCTGGCGGCCATGGTCCAGGGCCAGCCAAACTGCTGCGCATTCGCGACGGAGATTTTCACCTGGGGCAGGCCTTCGGAGGTGAGCGTGTGGTAGGCAATGGCCTCAGGGTAATCAGACTCGTCTTCGACGACGACCCACCAGGACTCCGGTTCGGGCTCGGTGCCAAGGGGAACGAAGGCGAGTTCGGCATCGACTCCCCAGGCCGGAGCAAAGTCGCGATGAACCTGGGTTTGCAGGGCGCCGACCGCGGCGCGGACCTCGTCGTCGGTGAGGCGAGTGCTGCGGTTGAGCACGGCGACGCGGTAGGAGAGCGGCTTGAGTTGCGAAGCGAGCAAGCTGGCTTGGGTGGGCTTGGCATTGGCGTTCTGCATCGCCTCCCAGTTGCGAATCGCCTGCACGACTTTGACGGAAGCCTGTTCGGGGGTGGAGAAGCGGGTGACGATGCGCCCCTGCATGACTTCCTGACGAAAGGCAGCCTGGTATTGGCGGTCCTGATCGCTCTCGATGAGGTTGGCCGCGAGGGGATAGTCTTCGGCGGTTACGAATACGAGGCTGGGTTTCTGATGCAGGACGGCGGCTCTGAATTCGCGCTCGGTGTAGGAGGGGACGGCGGGGCTGTGCGAGCCGTAGAGCGGGCCGACGATGCAGAGGAAGAGGTCGCACTCGGCGACCCGGGCGCGGCAGAAGTCGTCGGGGACTTCGTCGACGGCGCCGAAGTCCTCCATGCGAACGCAGTGGTAGCCGTGCAGGCCCTCGATGGCACGATAGGCGGCCTCGCGGCATTGGACGAGGTCCTTGCTGGTGGAGCTGAGAAAGATGGTCAGCACGGTCGCCACATTTTATTGCAGGCGAGGGAGAGACTCAATTGGGGAATTGGGAGGGTTCCCCCTGAGGCCCAAGCCGGGGGTTGAATTTGCCGTGTAGCATATGTGGCTGCGGAGATGGATTGAGCGGGGCCGAAGGGAGCGGCAACAATGCAAAGTCATTGGCGGTGGTGGTTGAGAGTGTTGCTGGCAGTGGTAGTGGTGGCGCTGGTGTGGCATCGGATTGCTCCGCTGCACCACGCTCGGAGGCCGGCCTCTCCGCCGGTTACCGATCTGTCGGTGACCAATCCACTGAACCAGCCCGGAGGGGGCGCGGCTCCTGCTGAGGCTTATGAAGTCTACTCGGCACTCTACCAGGCACCCGTGGAGGGGCCGCTGGCGTTCGGGGAGGATTCGGCGACCGATATTCCGCAGGTGGACGGAAGCTGCCTGAAGCCGGCGACGGCCGCAGAACACGAGATGGCCGACGCCTTTGCAGCGGCCAACCAGAAGAGCCACCGCTGGGAGCAGAAATTTTCGATCGCGCAGGGCTACCGGTTGTTGCCCGGCGGGGAACTGGCCCAGGTACAGGCCTGTCTGGCAACGCATGGGCGCGATTCGGCTCGATGCGAGAGATACAAAGAGCTGAAGTATGTCCGGCTGCTGGGCGTTCCCGGGTTTGACCAGGCTCGCACGCGGGCGCTGGTTTCGGTGATCAAGAACTGCGGTCATTTGTGCGGGACCGGCGGAATCTTTGCCGTCGAGAAAACGGGCGGCCGGTGGCAGAGGTCGCCGACCACGGAATTTACGCGCGACTGCAGTTGGATGTACTGAGCGAGAGGCCATCGTCCGATAACCGAGGCAGGCGGCGATGCGGACCCATGCTGAAGGAGCAGAGTCTCTTGGTATCGGGTCTGGCCGCGAATCGTTTCCGGCCGGGCGCAAATTGCCGGAGTGCGACATTTCTCGACTCTTCCCCAAAAAAAATCTCTCCACCATGCAAGAGTTCGCGCCGATTTGGCGCTTTTATGTGTGGGTCCAAAAATATTCCAGGGACGAAGGTTGTGGTTCCTTGTAACTACACCAGGCGTAGAGCGGATGAGGAGACGAAGAGTGACAGTGGCAACAGCAATGGTTGAGAAACCGGCGGTGAAGTGGGAACGCATCGCCAGAAGCAGGTCGT
>Ga0210406_10006444_pt1 | contig 12171 bp, 9 predicted proteins | sample IncBWC30MmetaG_FD_155454 | JGI IMG/M metagenome (GOLD analysis project Ga0210406, IMG submission 155454) | Forest soil microbial communities from Barre Woods Harvard Forest LTER site, Petersham, Massachusetts, United States - Inc-BW-C-30-M | ecosystem: Environmental > Terrestrial > Soil >...
TTCATCGGGGCAACCCCGGACGGGCGCATCACCACGTTGGGGCGCAACAGCTCCGATTTTTCCGGCGCGATCATTGCCCACGTGGTGGACGCCGATGAGCTGGTGATTTGGACCGACGTCGACGGAATCTACACCGCAAATCCGAACGAGTCGGCACAGGCCCGGCTCTTGCACGATCTGAGTTACGATGATGCGCACGCCCTGGCCTTGAGCGGGGCGAAAGTCTTGCACCCGCACGTTCTGCCGCTGGCGGAGGAAACGCAAATGACCGTTTGGGTGCGCAATACCTTCAAACCGCATGCGCGTGGGACGCGCATCGGCCCAGTGGGCAAGGAGCCAGCATGAGCGCGCAATCTCCTGGATTCGACAAGAAACTGCGGGCCGGCGTGCTTGGCGCGACTGGCTTGGTGGGTCAGCGTCTTGTGAGCCTGCTCGCCGATCACCCGTGGTTTGAACTTACCGAAGTCGCGGCCTCGGAGCGCTCTTCCGGCAAAACATACGCGGAGGCGGTTCAGTGGCATCTGGAAGCGCCGATTCCGGCGGCCGCGCGCGACCTGGTGGTGAAGAGCCTGGATCCTTCCCTGCAATGCGACTTTGTTTTCTCCGCGCTCGACGCTTCGGTCGCGGGCGCCGCGGAAGAAGATTTTGCACGCGCCGGCTATCCCGTCGTCAGCAATTCCCGAAATCACCGCATGGATCCGGATGTGCCGCTGCTGATTCCGGAGGTGAACGCTGCGCATCTCGACGCTATTCCGCTGCAACAGAAAAATCGCGGCTATGACACCGGCTTCATCGTCACGAATCCGAACTGTTCCACCGCGGGGCTCGTTCTTGTGCTCAAACCGCTCGCGGATGCGTTTGGGCTGGAAAAGATTTTTGTCGTGACGCTGCAGGCTATGTCCGGAGCGGGCTATCCCGGCGTGGCTTCCCTGGATATTCAGGGCAACGTCGTTCCCTTCATCGGCGGCGAAGAAGAAAAGATGGAGTCCGAGCCGCAGAAGCTGCTTGGCAAGTGGAACGGCGAGCGTTTTGTGGATGCCGGCCTGGGCATCAGCGCGCACTGCAATCGCGTGCCGGTGATTGACGGCCACCTGGAGTGCGTCAGCGTCAGCCTGAAAAAGATAGCTTCGCTCGGCGAGGTGTGCGAAGCGCTCCGCAATTTCGAGGTCAGCTCCGAGCTGGCCGGATTGCCGTCCGCGCTGCGCAATCCGGTAATCGTTCTCGACGAAGAAAATCGCCCGCAACCGCGCCGCGATGTAAATGCCGGCAACGGCATGGCCGCCGTGGTCGGCCGCATCCGCGAATGCCCGCTCCTCGACGTAAAGCTGACGCTGCTCTCCCACAACCTGGTCCGCGGCGCCGCCGGCGCCGCCCTGCTCAACGCCGAGCTCCTCGCTGCCCGGGGCTTAGTTCCTCACCGCGTTGTCACCGAGAGGGTGGGTTTGCAATCTGTCTCCCCCTGACATGCGCCAGGCTAAAGATATGAAAACAGTTATATCCGTTCCCGACGACCTATTCGAAGCTGCGGAGCGCTTTGCGCGGCGTACCAAAAAATCTTGGCGTCGCCTGTTCAGAGACGCTTTGCGGGAATATTTGGCGCGCCACTCATCAGACCAAGTGGCGGAGGCAATGAACAACGCCCTCGCCGAATTGAGCGCCACGAATGACCCCTTCGTTTCGCACTCGGCGCGGCGGATTCTCGAAAGAAACGGGTGGTGATTTCACAAGGTGAGGTTTGGTGGCGGCTTCCGCTGCCAAAGCTCCAATTACTTCTCTCCGGAATTGACGTCGTCCTTGGAAAGTAAGACGGCCGCCAGCCTGATTACGAATAGCTCATCCAATCAACGCCGTTTGCCGCTCTCGCCCGGCGGCGAAGCCATGAAACAATTCGCTCATCCGTTGCGTCCAGCGATCGAGGCCTTCTTTGCCGCCAAAGGAAATAATCACCGCGAGCACTTGCTTTGTCTCGCGTGTGACCATGGTGCGCTCGGAATCGCTGGTCGGACTTCCATGCGGGCCCAGCGCATCGCAAAATACCGGCAAACCTTCCAAGTTCAGATCATATTTGCCAATGCCTTTATACGTTTCGCCCGCGCGGCCGGCGCGAAACACGATGTCTCCCTGTACGTGAGCTAGGTCGTACAGCCCGATCGACAAACGGCTCTCGACGGAAACTAGATTGATGATGTCCACCACGGCGTTGATGCGCGGCAAGCTTTTTCCTGCGATCACGCGGCGCAGCAGCGCCTCCGCCGATCCCCGATAGCGTGCCGGATCCTTGCCCAGGGCCTTGTAAGCCGCTCGTGTCGCCAGAATCGGCGGGGACTCGAGCACCGCCCGCGGCTCTGGCACCCGCAAAATCGCCTGTTCGCAATTATTCAACTCTACGATCAGCGCAGGAGGCGAGGGTTGCGCCTCGACCCGAGCCGAAACACAACCGAGCGCAGTCTTCTGACACTTCGCCTTTAGCGCGTCGTCGATCTTCAGGTCCACGGTTCCATCTATTTTCTTCCCGCGAAACGCACGCGCGCGGTGAAGGCTCGGCTCTGTCCGCCGGAAAACTGGCCGAAATTGGGTGCGTCGACATTGTTCACCACTACGTTGGGATTTTGCCAATTGAAGGCATTCACCGCCTCGATGCGCGCGGCCCACAGATACCCGCGAAAGGCGAACTTCTTTTCCAGCGCCAGGTTCAGATTCTTGTAGTCAGGAAAGCGCAAGGAGTTTGGCGCGCCCACTAATTGCTGTTCGAGATTCACGGCGCTGTAGGGGTATCCCGAGCGGTACTCGAAAAAATAACTGAATTGAATTTTCCAGATGTGCGTCGGCGTCCAACCCCAGGTCAGGAGCCGGTCCGGAGCATCCCAGGCCAGCGGTGCGGGCTGCTGCGCGGCAAAGAAGATGGACCCCAGCACGGGATTGAGCACTTGATTGGTGCTCGCGCGCGAGCGCGTGTAAGCGCCATAAACCTGCGTGTCCTCCGAGAAAATATGGCGCAGCGTCAGAGTCGCCGCGCGATATCGGTCTTTGCGCGTGTCCTGCAAAAGAAAGATTCCCCCCATCTGCGCCGGATTCTGATCGACATACACGAAACCGTGATAGCCGTTGCGCGCCAATAACGTGACATCGACAATCGTGTTGCGCCGGACTTTTTGCTGCCATCCCGCGCTGGTGGTGGTAAAGCGCGGCTGGCGCAAGCCGCGCGCGGGAACGACAAACCGGCTGATCGCCGGGCTACCGGCCGACGCCGTGCCCGCGCTGTTGAAAAATACGTCCACCTGCAGCTGATCCAGCGATTGCTCGATCACCGAAAGACTCAGCGGCGCATTGTAAATGCCCCATCCAAGAGAGAATTTCGCGCTGTCATCCCCGAAGGGCAGTACGTTGCCGGAGAGCCGCGGCTCCAGCATGGCGCTCTGCGTGAACCGGTCCCAGTCCGTGCGCAGGCCCCCTTGCAGGACGAAGTGTTTCGAAAGCGACCAATTGTCCTGTGCATAGCCGCCGGCTTGCGTGTTGGTAGCTTGCGGGTTCGCCGGTCCCACGAAGGTGGACTGCCGCACTAGAGTACCGCTCGCGCTCAGCGCCTGGATCTCTCCGCGCGTCGTCGTCTGGCTGAATTCGACCCCGGCGACGTTGGCGCCGACGCTAACCTGGTGCGTTCCGTGCCAGTGCCGCGACGCCGCGATAACGTTCAACAACCCTTGCACCCGCGTGCCATGGTCGTGGAGCCGCTCGAAGAAATTCCCGCTCGTTCCGTTCACCAGCAAAACGTACGGCTCGGTACCCTGCGGATAGAAATCCTGCGTTTCGCTGTCCGCCGCGACGCCAAAATCAATCAGCGTGTCGTACAGCCAAATCTGATCTCGCACCGAAAAAAACACGCGCTGCTGGTGCAAGTCCAGCGTGGTGGACTCCGGGTCCAGCGCATCAAGCCCGAGATTTTGATCCTGTGTGCGGTTGTAGAGAAAACTGCCGTGCAAAATATGTTTCGGGCTGAAGTTGTATTGCAAGCGGAAGAGGTTGTCGCCGGCCCATTGGGTGGAAGTATTCGAGCCGGCGGGCAGCTCTCTAACCAGGGAAAAGGTGTGCTGCAGGCTGATGGCATCCGAAAACCAGAAGCGCCCGCGCTCAATGGGCCCCGAAACGGTAAAACGCGGATACCAGTTTCCCAAATGCACCCCTTGCTGAATGTTGACCCCGGGGGTTGGATTGGTCGTGCCGAAGCGCCACTTGTCGTCGCCGTCCGGTGTTTCCAGGCTTAGTACGCTTGCGCCGGAGTGCGCGTAACCCGCGCCGATTCCGCCGGTCTGCACTTCCGCGGCGCGCGTGGCATCCACATTGAATCGCGCGCTCAGCGTGTTGTTCACCGGATCGCCGATTTCGAATCCGTCCAGCAGGTATTGCGTTTCTCCGGAACGCGCGCCGGCGATGTGCAAACCGCCGGCATTGTCTTGCACGACTTCCGGCAAGGCCGTCAGGCTCTCCTGCAAAAGATGTGAGTTCGGAACCGGAATGTCTCGAATTTCGCGTGCAGTCAAAGTTTGCTTCTGCGCCGTGTCTTGCGTGTCGATCTGGTTCGCCACGGCGGTGACCTGCACTTGTTCGTGCAATTCTTCCGCGTGCTTCAGTGTCAACGTTACGTCGTTGGACCCGGAGCGCAGCGTAAGCGTCTGGCCGGTCAGAACGAAGAAACCTTCCTTGCTTGCTTCCACTTTGTAATCGCCGACGGGGAGATTGCGTAGCAGAAAGCGCCCTGCGCCGTCGGTTTCGGCGCGATAGTTCTGGCCTGTGCTGCTCTGCAGCGAGACTTTCGCGGCGGCGACGGGCACGTTATCTTCATCCACGATGACGCCGGCGCAGTCAGCGGAATCCGCAGCGGATAGTATCGACGCGCTGATTCCGCAAAGGAAAACGAAGAGCGCCGCGATGCGAGCAGCAGAGCGCATGCTTTATCGTGGCACAGCCGTCGATTGCTGTGCAGCGTTTTTCAAGTTAGGAAGTTTTCCGGCGACAATCCTGGCGCAAGATCAGGAAGGTTTTCTGCGCCGCGGGTTTCGCGCAGTTCGTGATTTCGGTTTTGGCTGTGGTTTCGACGGCTCGGAAATCCAGGCCGGTGGATCGCTGGCCGGAAAGGATTCTTCGGAAGCCTCGTCGACTGGATCCAGATCCTGTGAACCCTCGGCGCGATCTTGCGGATCGCGCTCCTCCGGTTTGGCCGGCAAAGTTTCGCGTTTTTCCGCAGACTTAAACATAGGGATCCATTTTACCGCAGCCGCGTAAGCCGCGTGAATCGATGAAATACGCAATGGCCGTCCTTGAGAAGAATTGAGCGGCCTGAGACGTGGGTGACAGTTTGTACCGGATACATGGGTGACACTTTTTCCCTTTAGGGCAGGGAGTGATGCCTTGGTAGGAGTGGATGGTAGGCTCGTGGGGACTCGAACCCCAGACCTCTTCCGTGTCAGGGAAGCGCTCTAACCAACTGAGCTACGAGCCTAGAACCCGCTCATTTTAGCACGACGGCTGCGCGTAGCGCTTCCTCAGCCCCGCCCTGATTTGGACGCCGAGACAGATGTCAGGGGGCGCGAGATTCGGCGCGCGGATGAGATAAACTTTAGCGTCGCCGCTAGGGGCGCAATAGAACACGCGCCCGATTGTGCGAGGCGAACTTTGCAAAATGTCGAGCGAAGCCAAACTGAGCGCAATTTCCGCTGACCGCGTCACCGGCGCCGGCGCGAAAACCGTTTTCAAGGTTTTGCTGGCCATCAGTTTTTGCCATTTGCTCAATGACACCGTGCAATCGCTGCTGCCGGCGATTTATCCCTTGCTGCGCGACACGTTCCATTTGGACTTCGGGCAGATCGGGCTGATCTCCTTCACGACCACGTTCACGGCATCGTTGTTGCAGCCGTTGGTCGGCTTGTACAGCGATCGCCATCACAAGCCGTATTTCCTCGCCATTGGCATGGGCATCACGCTGATCGGGTTGGTGACACTGTCGCTCGCGCCGAGTTACGCCACCGTGCTGATCGCGGCGGCAATGGTAGGCATGGGCTCGTCGGTATTTCATCCGGAGTCGTCGCGCGTGGCGCGCATGGCCTCCGGCGGGCAGCACGGAATGGCGCAATCGCTGTTTCAGGTCGGAGGCAACGCGGGATCGGCACTGGGGCCGCTGCTGGCGACATTTGTGCTGCCGCGCGGCCAACGCAGCATCGCCTGGTTTTCGTTTCTGGCACTTATGGCGATGATCCTCCTGGTGGATATCGGCGCCTGGACCAGGAAGCGCAGGGCCGCGCAGGCGGAATTGCGAGCGGCGCCGCTCGCCGTGCATGTCACGCCGATGCATGCCGAGCCGCATGCGCATCTGCCGCGGAAAACGATTTTGTGGTCGCTGGCGGTTTTGGCGACGCTGATGTTCTCGAAATTTTTCTACCTGGCGAGTCTCAGCTCGTACTACACATTTTATTTGATGGACAAATTTCAAGTGTCTGTCCGAAGCGCCGAATTTCATTTGTTTGCGTTTCTCGGCGCGGTAGCCGCCGGAACATTCTTTGGCGGGCCGGTGGGCGACCGCATGGGCCGCAAAGTGGTGATCTGGTACTCGATCCTGGGCGTGCTGCCGTTCACGCTGCTGCTGCCGTATGCGAATCTGTTCTGGACGGGCATTTTGAGCGTGGTGATTGGATTGATACTGGCTTCGGCGTTTTCCACGATCCTGGTTTTCGCGCAGGAGCTGGTGCCCACAAAAGTGGGCACAATTTCGGGAACTTTCTTTGGGCTGGCGTTTGGGCTGGGCGGAATTGGCGCCGCGCTGCTCGGAAAGTTGGCCGACGCGACGAACATTCGCTTTGTGTACCACGTCTGTTCGTTCCTGCCTGCGGTGGGAATCTTGACGGCGTTCTTGCCGAACCTAAGTCCCGCGGAACGCAAAGACGCGCGATAGCTCTGGGAAAGCGGCGCTAAAGGGAAGGGCCGGCCTGGCCGCCCTGGCACTTGGGGCATTTGCGGCTGTGGATGTAATTGCCGTTGGCGCCGTAGTGGTGGCCGCACTCGTGGCACTTCAATTCGTAAACCCAATGACCACGTCCGGTGCCGGCTTTGCGCGTGTTGCGGATAACTTCCTGGCCGCGGGGATTGACGTAGCCAGTCTTGGTGGTTCCCTTGTCCGGGAACATGCTGTATTGCTCTTCTTTGGTGCGCACGCGCTTGGGAGCTCTGGACATAGCGGTTAGCGCTGATTATAGCGTGAGCCGGGAAAAAAAGTGGCAGTGGATTCGTGCGGAGCGGCTGCCGCCACTCCTGTCCAGACGCAAAGTTTGCCTGGCGGAGATTATTCTTTCTTGGACCAGGGAGGGGTGACACCGGTCATGCGAGCGTACGCGACCAGCTGGCCCATGTGCTCGTTGGCGTGAACGATGATGCGGAGATACATGCCGTCAACGGTGGCGTCGCGATCGAAGATGTGCACTTTGCGTTCGAGGTCTTTCGGCGTCACCGAGGCGTGCGCTTGTTTCACGGCATCGAGCGAACGCTTGAGCCAGTTGATGACCTCGGCTTTGGAGGTGACGCTCTTTTGCATTTCTTCCTTGAGGTCGGCGGGCATTTTGGGGCCGGTGACGCTGAGCAGATAGAAATTGGCGTCCGCGATGTGCATATAGACTTCACTGGTGGAGCGCACGCCGGGCGCAGGACGCCAGGAGAATTTGTCCTGCGGTGTGGCCTCGGCTAGATCGACCAATTGTTGGGAAACGTGTTTCCACTCGCCGTCGTAACCTTGCCAGATTCCTTCCGGCGCGGTCTGGCCAAACACCGGAGTCGCGGTAATCAAAAGCAACACCAAGATAGCCTTCCTCATGCGTTTATCTCTCCCCCACATGCGTAACGAAACCGCCATTGTACATCAGGGGTCGAAACTTACGGGGCTTGCACCTACGGCAAGATAGGGGAGATTAGTGGTGGTCGCCGGCGCCACTGAGTTCGCGGACGATGTTGCCTACGAAGGTTTTGGCGTCGCCGAAGAGCATCAGCGTTTGGTCCAGGTAGTACAGCGGGTTGTCGATGCCGGCGAAGCCGGCGGCCATGCTGCGCTTGATGACCATGACGGTGCGCGCTTTGTCCACGTCGAGGATGGGCATGCCGAAGATGGGGCTGCTGGCGTCGGTGCGCGCGGCGGGATTGGTGACATCGTTGGCGCCGATGACCAGCGCGACGTCGGTTTGCGCCATGTCCCCGTTGACCGCGTCCATGTCCAGCAGCTTGTCGTAGGGAATATCGGCTTCGGCGAGCAGCACGTTCATGTGCCCGGGCATGCGTCCGGCGACGGGGTGAATGCCGAAGGTGACATCCACGCCGCGCTTGCTGAGCGCGTCAAAAAGCTCGCGCACTTTGTGCTGCGCTTGCGCCACGGCCATGCCGTAGCCCGGCACGATCACCACTTTGTTGGCGGCGGCGAGAATCGCAGCGGCTTCTTCCGCGGTGGCGCTCTTGACGGGGCGCTGCTCCTGCACACCCGTGGCGGCGGCTTGAATCTGTCCGAAGCCGCCGAACAGCACGTTGGTGAACGAGCGGTTCATGGCCTTGGACATGATCACCGACAGAATGAAACCGCTCGAGCCATCGAGCGCGCCGGCCACAATCAGCAGCTTGCTGTTCAGCACGAAGCCCATGGCCGCTGCCGAAAGTCCGGCGTAGGAGTTCAACAGTGAAATCACCGTGGGCATGTCCGCGCCGCCGATGGGAATGACCAGCATCACGCCGAAAATCAGCGGAATGATAATCATGGCGGGAAACAGTTTCACTTGTTCCGGATGCATGGCGAGAATGGCGGCGATGGCGATGGCCAGCGCCAACATGCCCAGGTTGACGAAGTTCTGTCCTTTATAAGTGATGGGGCGCTGCGGCAAAACTTCCTGCAGCTTGCCGGCGGCCATCAAGCTGCCAGTGAAAGTGAGCGAGCCGAGAATCACTTCCATGGACAGCACAGCCATCAGGAACGGCGAAATATTGGGAGCGCGCAGATAAAACTCCGAGGTGCCCACCAGCGTGACGCACAGCGCGCCGAAGGCGTGGCTCAGCGCGGTCCGCTGCGGCACGGCGGTCATGGCCACTTTGCCGAGTGGTACGCCGATGATGCAGCCGAGCACCAGACCGATGGCCACCAGTTTGTAATCGATGATGCCGCGATACAGCAGTGTTCCGCCGATGGCCAGGGCCATGCCGATTTCGCCGGCCCACACGCCGTGGCGCGCGGTGGTGGGCGAGCTCAGCCACTTCAGCGACAAAATAAAAAGGACGGTGGCAATGAGGTAAGTGATCTCGATGAAGGTTTCCGTGGGCATTATGGTCTCTTGGGCCCGCTGGATTTGAACATGCGCAGCATACGATCGGTGATCAGGAAGCCGCCGACGATGTTGCTGGTGGCGGCCACGATGGCGATGGTGCCGAGGATCGCGGCGAGCTGGCTTTTGTGTTCGCCGGCCAGGATGATGGCGCCGACCACGGCGATGGCGTCCAGCGCGTTGGTGAGGGACATCAGCGGGGTGTGCAGCAGCGGAGATACGCGGCGAATGACTTCAAAGCCGATGAAGGCGGCAAGCATGAAAACGTACAGGCTGGTGATGAGGTCCAGCTTCATCGAGCGCTCCTCCTGCGACGCAGGAAAAAGGAAGGAGCCCGCCTCAGAAGGCGGGCGCTACAACGGCACGTACGCGGCTTCATCTAGGCGCCTCCCTGGGTGGCCAGTGCGGGCAGCTTAAAAAATTCGCGGAGACGGGCGTTGACCACTTCGCCGGACTGCGTGAGCAGCGTGTCGCGAATGATTTCGTCGGCGGTGTTGAGTTGCAGCTTGCCGTCTTTGACGAGGTGGAGAAGGAAGGCGGTGAGGTTGCGCGCATACATCTGGCTGGCGTGATAGGGCACGGTGCTGGCGAGATTGAACCAGCCGATGATGGTGACGCCGTTGACGCTGATTTTTTCTCCGGCCTTGGTGAGCTCGCAATTGCCGCCGCGTTCGGAAGCGAGGTCCACGATCACCGAGCCCGGAGCCATGCCGGCAACCATTTCTTTCGTGACCAGCACCGGCGCGGTCTTGCCGGGGATGACCGCGGTGGTGATGACCACATCGCTTTCGGCCACCACTTTGCCGAGCAGCTCGCGCTGCCGTCGGTAGAAATCTTCGCCTTGCGCGCGCGCGTAGCCGCGTTCGTCCTGCGCATCTTTTGCTTCGATGGCCAGCTCGACGAAACGGCCGCCCAGGCTCTGCACTTGCTCCTTGACCGCCGGACGCAAATCGTACGCGGAGACGACCGCGCCCAAGCGCCGCGCGGTGGCGATGGCTTGCAGACCGGCGACGCCGCAGCCGATGATCAGCACGCGCGCGGGAGTGATGGTGCCCGCCGCGGTGGTCAGCATGGGGAAAATTTTCGGCAGCGTGTTGGCGGCAATGAGCACGGCTTTGTATCCGGAGATGGTGGCCATGGAGGAAAGCGCGTCCATGCTCTGCGCGCGCGTGGTGCGCGGCATCAGTTCGACGGAGAAAGAGGTAACGCCTTTGCCGGCGATTTCGCTGATGCTTTCAACCGAGCCGAGCGGACGAAGAAAACCGACGAGCACTTGATCGCGATGAAAGAGGGGAAGATCGGCTTTGCCGGTGCTATCGTTGGAGCCGTAGCACAGAACTTGCGTGAGGATGTCGGCAGCGCGAAAAACTTCCGCGCGATCCGTCAGGATTTTCGCGCCCTTGGCCACGTACTCGGCGTCGGGATACCCGGCTTCAACACCCGCGCCGGCTTCCACGACTACCTCGAGGCCGGCCTTGGCCAGCATGGGGAGCACCGCGGGCACCAGCGCCACGCGCCGCTCCCCCGGAAACGTTTCGCGGGGCACACCGACAATCATGAGGATCCCTCCGGCGGCATGATACTGAAATAGAAGAGCAAAGGTGAGGTCATTGAGGATTGGTTAGCCGCTGGTCCAGGCATGGGCATTAGGCAAGGGTCGAAATACAGTCCCAAAGAATACACGGAGTGCGAAGGGATGTCAGGTCGTTTTACATTCGCGGAGCATGACGCGTTGGTTGAGGGTCGCGGGGGCGGATGCTATTCTGCTTGGGTATGCCGGACCCGGTGATTTCCGCCCCCGAAACAGCGCTTGCCGCGCCGGCGGAACTCTCGCGCCGCCAGCTGGAAGCGCTGCTGGAGGTGAGCGAGGCGATTGCGCAACAGCGGGATCTCCCCGCACTGTTTCACGATTTGGCGACGCGGCTGCATTCGGTGGTCGACTTCGATTTTCTTACCTTGATTCTTCACGATCCCGCGCGAAACGTGATGCGGCTGCATATCTTGGAGACGGACCACCCCACCGATGCGCCAATTGGGAAGGATCTTCCCGTCGACGGGCATCCATCGGGCCGGGTGTGGCAGAGACAAGAGCCGTTCGTGGTCCACGATACGCAGGAAGAGACGCGATATCCGGAGTACATGGCGGTGCTGCGCGAGAAGGGGGTGCGGGCGTTCGCGCTGGTGCCGCTGACGACCGCGCAGCGGCGCGTGGGAGCAATGGGATTTGGGCGCATGGTGCCGGACGCGGTGATGGAGCTGGCATTCATGCAGCGGGTGGCGAGCCAAGTGGCAGTGGCGGTGGACAACGCGCTGAACCTGGAATCGTCGCAGGCGTACCAGAAACAATTGGCGCGGGAGCGCGACCGGCTGCGCGTGCTGCTGGATTTAAATAACGTACTGGTGACCAGCAGGGAGCTGCCGGAACTTTTCCGAGGCATCGTTTCGACACTGCAGCGCGTGATTCACCATGACTACACAAGCCTGGCGCTGCTGGATCCGATGACGGGACTGCTGAAGATCTACGCGCTGGACTTCCCCGGGCATCAAGGACTTCTGAAACCGGAAACGGTGATTCCGCGGGACACGTCTCCGGCGGGGCGGGCGATTGCCGAGGAGCGTCCTTTGCTGGTAAGGGGCGCAGAGCTGGACGCGTATCCAAGCGAAACCGTGCAGTTCCTGCGTGCGGAAGGATTGCAGATGATTTGCTGTATTCCGCTGACCAACCGGGCGCGAACGTTTGGCACGCTGAACCTGGCGAGCCGCAGCACGGATGCATTCAGCGCGGCGGACATCGAATTTGTGCAGCAGGTGGCGGCACAGATTGCCATTGCGG
>Ga0210406_10006445_pt1 | contig 12171 bp, 10 predicted proteins | sample IncBWC30MmetaG_FD_155454 | JGI IMG/M metagenome (GOLD analysis project Ga0210406, IMG submission 155454) | Forest soil microbial communities from Barre Woods Harvard Forest LTER site, Petersham, Massachusetts, United States - Inc-BW-C-30-M | ecosystem: Environmental > Terrestrial > Soil >...
AGAACGACTTGAAGCCCACGATTTCGACTTTGCGCAGCTTGAGCAAGGTGTCCCCTCTTGTCGTAGCCTACTGCTTCGCGGCTCCGGGTCAATGGAACTTGGCCCGGAATCCAATCCCTGAATTCGCGACGCGGGCCCAATACTCCTAGAACCCGGCCGTCGCCTTCACGTTTCTGATAAACACACCACCAGCGCGAACAAATTCACCCAGGGTTTTTGGCGCGAAGAGAGACGACTTTCCTTTCCTCGGGAGGAGGAGTCTTCACGCAACGCTTCTGCCTGTAACAGACAGAAAGCACACACGTTTGGCAGGTTCTCGGTCAGAGGCCCAGCCGCCTGGCGCTAAGATGGCGGTACGGGAGAAAAGCGTATCACGCGAGTAGGGGTCTGTAAAGCACTACTCTACCTGTTGTGGCCTATTATTCTGCACCACAATTTTCTTGGTGGACCAAGCCTAGTTCAGGCGCTTGGCCACAATACGCAGCCGGCGGTAATCCATGACCCAGTGGTCGTCGTGGAAGAGCTTTGGGCGGAGTTCGCGCTCGATTCCGGCGAGCAAGCTCTCGCGTTCGGCCTCTGGCAGGCCTTCGACAAAGGAGCCGCCGAACATTTCGAGCCAGTTGCGGAGGCCGCGGATGCCGTCGTCGAGCAGGGTGGGGCGGTCGAAGAGAGTGGCGTGGGTGACTTCAAAGCCGTGCTTCTCGAGCAGGCAGGTGTATTCGGGGATGCTCGGGTAGTACCACGGATGCGGCGCGGGGCCGGCGATGCCCAGTTTTTGCCAGGAATGCTGAACGGCTTTGATGAGTTCACCCGTATTTCCTTTGCCGCCGAATTCAGCGACGAAGCGGCCGCCGGGGCAAAGCGCATTCCTGATTCCAGCAATTGCGCGTTCGGGTTCCTTGATCCAGTGCAGGGTGGCGTTCGAAAAGACCGCATCGAAAGTTCCATCGAGTGAGATTCCCCGCGCATCCATCACTTCGAAGCGCAGCGATGGATATTTTTCTTTCGCCTGGCGGATCATTTCCGGCGAGCGATCGACGCCCACAACGTGTGCGCCGGTTTCCGCAATTTTGAAGGTCAAGTGGCCCGTGCCGCAGCCGAGGTCAAGGATGCGTTCGCCGGACTGCGCGTTCAGCAACTCCAAAACACCAGCGGCAAGTTTCCAGACAAAGGAATGTTTGTCGTCGTAGAGGCCTGCATCCCACTTTGCTTTCTCTGCCACGCTAGGCTCCTCCCATTTCGAGGACGGCTCCCGTTTCCGTTTTCAGGGTTTCGCCCTGCCCCAATTTTACAATCGCATGTGCCAAGCTCGCGTTGGACACGGGAAAAGTCCCGGAGCCGTCGGTCCTCGTGTAGGGCAATTCATGAACTCCGGGCGCGACGCCCTCGATAGTGGCTTCGATGAACCAGCCATCGTCCAGTTGTCCTGAAAAATTCCAAACGAGCTGCTTGCTGGACCGCGCGATTTTAGATTCTTTTATTTTCCGCACGCGGACTTGCTTGCCGCTCTGCCACAGGATCGCGTTTCGAAAGACCAGGCCCAGCGGCAGGTCATACACCAGAGCTTCCAAACTGCTGCCGCCACCGTCGGACTGCGGAAAATAGGCGTGCATCCAGCGCCAGTAGCTGCGGTGACGGTATCCGCAGTTGTGGCCCTGGACGCCAAAACCCAACAGTTCGCCGCTAAACTTCCTGCCGTCGAACATAATCTCACCGGAAAAAGCGGCGTCCGAATGCGGCGAGCGGGAAAAGCCGATCCAGCCTTTGTCGCTGAGCGTCGCGCTAAAGTGCGAGTGGATGCGCAGATTCCAGGAGATGTGGTGGCTGTCGGCGCGAAGATTTCCCCAGCAACGGCCCTCTTCAATCCCGTTCTCGGCGGCGCGGCAGTGAAAGGGAACTTGTCCGCGCGCGCTCAGGTCCAATTGCTTGAGGGGCATCTCAACGATGAAAGTTTGTGGCGGGGCGCCGCGTGGGAACCAAGTCGCCCAAACCTGAAAATGCCGGCGCGCCGAACTTTCCGGAGCAATCTTGAGGTTGTTCACAAGCAGATAGCGGAACCACCACGCGCCGCTGCCGTCGGCCAGGCCGCAGCGCACGAACCAGACCTCGTAGCGCCGCCGCATCTTTGGCGTGGAGTAGACGGCGTTGAGTTTGGCGTGGTCCAGAGCTGCACCTCGAGGCGTAGTTGGTTCCTGTTCGCTGTTATCTTATCGCTGCTATCCTTGCGGAAAACAGGGAACGGCGATCAGATAGCAGGAACCAAGAAAGCGCAAAGCCCTCACTTCACATTCTTCAGATATTTTTCAAACCACGCGACCATGCGCGTTTGCATGTCCACGCGGTGCTTGGCTTCCTGCAGTCCGTGCGGCTCGCGCGGGTAGATGACAAAGTCCGACGGCACGTTGTAGCGTTTCAGGCCGCGGTAAAGTTCCTGGCTCTGGCCGATGGGATCAATCGGGTCGGCTTCGCCTTGCAGGATCAACGTGGGTGTCTTCGCGTTTTTCACATAGAGAAACGGCGAGCTGTTCAGGAACCGCTCGGGATGCTCATAGGGAGTTCCGAAGAACCACTCATCCTCCGCCGAGCCATTTTCCGTGCCGAACTCGGATATCAGATTGGCCATACCGGCGCCGGAGACGGCCGCCTTGAAAAGATCCGTCTGGGTCACGGCCCACTCCGCCATGTAACCGCCGTAGGACCAGCCGCCGACGCCGAGGCGTTTCGGATCCGCGATTCCCTTGGTGACCAGATCCTCGACGCCCGACATCACGTCCTTGAAATCACCGCCGCCCCAGTCCGCGCGGTTCATCTCCATGAATTTTTCGCCATAGCCGATCGAGCCGCGTACATTGGGATAAAACACAGCATAACCGCGCGCAACAAGGAGTTGTCCCCAGATGTCCACGGAGTCGTGCCAATTTCCGGTGGGCCCACCGTGAACGAGCACGACCGTTGGGAGCTTGGCCTTGCCGTCGTAGCCCGCGGGCTTCAGCAACGCGGCTTCGATTACCAAGCCGTCGAAGGATTTGTATTTGTAAAACTCCGGCGCGATTAATCCGAACGGCTTGAGGGATTCGTTCAGGTGAGTGACCTGCTGCGCCTGGCCTTCGGCATCGCGCAGCCAAAGTTCCGGGGGCTCGACGCTGGTTTGTCCCACAAAAGCAATCTCGCCAGTAGGAGAAAGGTCAAATTCACCGGGATTCGCCGGCACATCGGGCAAATCCTTTCTTTCGCCGGTTCGGGAGTAGACCGCAAATTTGTTGCGAAAGCCATCGGCATACAGGAGAGTCAGCGATCCATCCTTCGCCCAATGATAGTTGCTTACCGGGCGATCCAAGCTGGCGCCGGTTAGATTGCGCGCCACGCCGCCCTCGGAGCCGATCAGCCAGAGATCGTGGGGAGAAGGCCCATCATCACGCGCGGCCGCGAAGCTGACTTGCTTGCCATCCGGCGAAATTTTCAAATCATTGATGGGGCCGTGGGGCGCGCGAAGTTCGTCCATGCCGCCGCGCAGCCAAATGGAATAGAGGCCGTTGGTGAATTGATCGGACGCGGGCTTGTTGGTGGCTTGCACAACGATGCTCTGGCCGTCGGGCATCCACTTGAGCTCCTCAACTTTCCACGTTGCGGGAGTAACGGCGTGTTCTTCTTTTTTCGCGAGGTTCAGAATGCGCAGGCGGGGCTGCTTGTCGTCCTTGTCCACCACGCGCGCATCGTCTTTATCCTTGATCTTTTTTTCTTCCGCCTCGGATTTGGCGTCGGGCGCAATGTAGGCGATGGATTGGCCGTCGGGCGACCAGGCAAAGGCGCTGACGCTTGCCTTGCCCTTGGTTACCGGAGAGGCTTCGCCGCCCGTCATGCTTAAAACATAGATCTGCTGTTCGTCGCCGCCGCGATTCGAAAGGAAACCCAATTTTGTGCCATCCGGCGACCAGCGGGGAGTTGTTTCTGATTTTTCTGAATACGTGAACTGACGCGCGGCGCCGCTCTTCTTGTCGTACAACCAGATGTGACGGATGCGCTTTTCGCCCTTCAGCGGCTCGCTGACCACGAAGACCACGCGCTGGCCGTCGGGCGAAAACTGCGGATCCTGCACGTTGAGCAGCTCCAGAAAATGTTCCGGGCTGAGAATCTTTTTTTGCTCCGCCGCCGGAGCCGCGGCGGGTTGCGCAGCCTTTTCCTGTGCGCCCAACGAACCGCCCGCCAACAGAGATATTCCCAGCCATACCGCCGCATGCTTTTGCATCTGCAAATTCCCCCGAGTCTGCGCTTCCGAATGGAATCCCTCGACTGTATTCGCCGCCGCTGGATGCTGTCAATTGGCGTTCCTTCCACTTTGTTCCAATTTTTGCGGGAGAACTGGCAGGATTGGGTATACGATGAAACCTCTAACAGGAGGAACATCATGGCGAAGAAGAACAGACTTACCGAAGTCGGCAAAAGAGTCGGAGCCGCGTTGGGCAAAGCCAATCGAGAGGCGCACATCAAGGCGCGCAAGGTGTCGGACGCCAGCAAGATGGCGAAAGAAGAATTGAAGGATATTTCGAAACGGGTCGAGGCACTGAAGAAGCAGCTGGAGAAGACCGCAAAGCGGTTGAAGTCCGCGTTGGACTAGTTTTTTTCAGAGCCAGATGCCGACATTCAAACTGAGGGCGAACACTTGGCGCTGACGGCGAAAGAACTTCTCCTGGAATTGCAACGCTATGCCGCAGGCGCTCCCACGTCGAAAGCCCTGATGGAGCATCTCGCCAAGCGGTTGCACGAAAACATGGCCCGCTACAATTGGGTGGGTTTTTATCTGGTTGATCCGGCGGATGCGGGCTACCTGATTGTCGGCCCCTATGCGGGGAGTTTTACTCCCAACGCGCGCATCCCGCTCAGCAGAGGACTCTGCGGCGCCGCGGCCAGCAGCGGCCAGGTGGTTGTGGTGCAGGACGTCTCGAAAGATCCGCGGTATCTCGCCGGGTCAAACCTTGTGAAATCGGAAATCGTTGTCCCCATCTACGTGAAGAAGAAGCTGGCGGCGGAGCTCGACATCGAGAGCTATTTCGCTGACACGTTCGGTAAATCAGATCAGGAATTTATCGAAGGCTGCGCCACGGTGCTGGCTGGCTACCTGAGCAAAGAATAGCAGGGTCGAAATTACTCTCAATTATTGGGAATGCCGATGGCGTTAACCCGCGGCTTGAATGGGGGCAGGTCCGGCGCGATTGCGGCTTTGGCGGAGGCTCGGATACAATCGCTTATTTGCTTGTTGACCGAAAGGGCTAGCCGAGACGCGATGCACGAAATCCAGCTGCACAACACCCTTTCCGGAAAAATTGAACCGTTTGCGCCGCTGAAACCCGGGCAGGTGGGGATGTATACCTGCGGGCCGACAGTTTATGACTACGCCCACATCGGCAACTACCGGACGTTCGTGTTTCAGGACATTCTGCGGCGCTTCCTGAAGTGGCGCAGCTTCAAGCTGAACCACGTGATGAACCTGACCGACGTGGACGACCGCATCATTGCGAACGCGGCGGCGGCCGGAGTCGGCATCCGGGAGTATACGGAAAAGTTCGTTCAGGCTTTTTTCACGGACTGCAAAACGCTGAGCATTGAGTCGCCGGAACACTGGATTCGCGCGACCGACCATATTGATGACATGGTGAGGCTGATCGAATCACTGCAGAAGAATTCGTACACCTATCCGAGCGAAGGCTCGATCTATTATCGCATCACGAAATTCAAGGACTACGGAAAACTATCGAAGGTGGATTTGTCCGGCATTCAGGCTGGCGCCCGCGTGGACAATGACCGCTACGAAAAAGAGAGCGCTCGGGATTTTGCCTTGTGGAAGGCGCCGAAACCGGGAGAGCACTTCTGGGAAACGCCAATTGGCGCTGGACGGCCGGGCTGGCACATCGAATGCTCGGCGATGGCGATGAAGTATCTGGGCGACACGCTGGATATCCATACGGGAGGCATCGATCTGGCGTTCCCGCACCACGAAAACGAGATTGCGCAGAGCGAGGCAGCGACAGGAAAACAATTCGTGCGGTACTGGCTGCACGCCGAGCACTTGTTGGTCGAAGGCGAGAAGATGTCCAAGTCGCTGGGGAATTTTTTCACCCTACGGGATCTTTTCGCGAAGGGGTACAAGCCGTCGGCGCTGCGATTCGCCCTCGCGAGTGTTCCGTACCGCCGGCAGCTGAATTTTACTTTTGATGGATTGCAGCAGGCGACGAGTTCTGTGGAGCGGTTGCGCAATTTTGCCGCTCGGCTGAAGAATGAAAAATTTCCGGCGGGCAATCAACCGGGAATGACGGAGCGCATTGCGAAAGCGGCCGATGATTTCGACGCGGGGCTTTCCGACGACCTGAACACAGCGCAGGCACTGGCGGCGGTGTTCGATTTTGTGCGCGAAGCGAACACTGCGATGGACAAGGGCGAGTTTCGACAGGGCGACGTTGCGGCGGCACTGGAGTTTTTGGCCAGCTTTGACAAGGTGTTCGCAGTGCTGGAAGACAACGACGGCGAGAAGCTAAAGGCGATCGGGTTTGCCGGCGACGACGGCGGCATGAGCGACGCGGACATCGAAAAACTTGTGGCGGAACGCCAGGCGGCGCGCGCGCGGCGGGACTTTGCGGCCTCCGATCGGGTGCGAAAAGAGCTCTCTGACCGTGGTATAATTCTGGAAGACACAAAGGACGGCAAAGTCCGCTGGAAACGCAAATGAAGCACTTTCACTTCCTCAAACATGACCGCGTAGCCGTGGGTCCTCGTGTGCCTCGCAAGTTTCGCCCGGCGAACCTGCGCCCCGGGCTGTATAGCGTCGATTAATCAGCCTTTCCGCAGGTTTCGGCGAATTTCTACCGGTCCACGAGCCTGCATTACCCCTCCCTTCCGCGATAACACTTTTCCTGCGAATCCCCGGCGAAACGCACTTTGGAGAGATCATGATTACAGCCACGGAAACCAAACTACCCAGAATCAAGACGGCACTGCCCGGGCCCAAAGCGAAAGAAGTGATCGCCTACGATGCGAAATTCATGTCGCCTTCCTTGACTCGCGACTACCCGCTGGTGGCGGAACGCGCTTCGGGCGCCATTGTGGAAGATTCGGACGGAAATGCGTTCCTCGATTTTGCCGCGGGGATCGCAGTCTGCTCCACGGGCCATTGCCACCCGCAGGTGGTGGCGGCCATTCAGAAGCAGGCGGCGGAGCTGATTCACATCGCCGGAACGGATTTTTATCACCGGCACATGCCGGAGTTCGCCGAAAAGCTTGTTTCGACGATGCCGAAGTCGGAAAAGTGGAAAGTGTTCTTCGGCAACTCCGGGACGGAAGCGGTGGAAGGTGCCATCAAGCTGGCGCGGTACCACACCAAGCGTGACAAGCTGATCGCGTTCTACGGTTGCTTCCACGGGCGGACTCTCGGCTCTCTTTCGCTGACGGCTTCGAAGAGCACCCAACGCAAGCATTTTGGAACGCTGCTCGGCGGCGTCGGGCACATTCCCTATCCGTATGCCTATCGTTGCGCGCTTGGACACACCAAGGAAACTTGCGGCGGCGAAATCATCGAACTTCTGGAACAACAAATCTTCAAGCGGCTGTTTGCTCCGGAAGAGGTTGCGGCGATCATCGTCGAACCTGTGCAGGGAGAAGGCGGGTTCATCCCGGCGCCGCTGTTTTTCCTGCAGGAACTGCAGCGCATCTGCAACAAGCACGGCATCATGCTGATTATGGACGAAGTGCAGGCGGGCATGGGGCGCACCGGTAAGTGGTGGGCCAGCGACCACGCCGGCATTACACCGGACATCCTGCTCACCGCGAAGGGAATCGCCAGCGGCATGCCGGTGGCGGCGTTCATCGCCAAAGAAAGCGTGATGAACTGGAAGATTGGCTCGCACGGCACGACGTACGGCGGGAATCCCGTTTGCCTGGCCGCTGCTTCCGCCACGTTCGACTTGATCGAGGGCGGATTGATGGCCAACGCGGAGAAGGTGGGCAATTACATCTTTAGCAAGATCAGCGACTGGCCGAACCGGTTCAAGATTGTGGGCGACGTCCGCGGCAAAGGCCTGATGATTGGCGTGGAGATCGTGCGCGACCAGCGAACCAAGGAGCGCGCGGCGGATTTGCGCGACGCCGTGGTGGACAACGCGTTTCACCGCGGCTTGCTGACGCTCGGGTCGGGTGAGAACTCGATTCGCGTGTCGCCGCCGCTGATCATTGACGAGGAGCAAGCGGATTGCGCGATCCGGATTATGGAAGAGTCGATCCGGGAGGCGGAAAAAGCCAGAAGTTAGAAAATAGAAAATAGCGAGCAGATGCCAGCCGCGGGATTTTTGTTTATACTGTACGGTACTATATGCGGAAGGTAACTGGCTATGGGAATGCTGGCGCGGATTGGATATGCGTGGGTGAAATGGAAATCGCGCAACGGACTGCGCGAAGTCGTTCCCGCGGCGGAAGAAGACCGGAAGCAGGAGTCGCTCCGCGTCGGCGTGCGCGGGGAAACGTACGCGTACTGGTATTTGCGGCGGTACGGATACGTGTTTATCGCAAAAAATTACGAGCCGGCGCGGGAGAAAGGGGAGCTGGATCTGGTGGGATTTGACGGCGACACCCTGGCATTTGTGGAGGTGAGGACGCGCGCGGCAGCGAAAGGGAAGATTGCACTGCCGGAACTGAGTATCGGCAAGGAGAAGCACCAGGTGCTGGTGCGCACCGCACACGCGTTTCTGCGGGAACGCCACGTGAAGAAGTGCCCCGTACGATTCGACGTCGTGGCCATCGATAACACGCCGGGAAAGCCGCCCGTCGTAAGGCTACATAAGGATGCCCTGGGCCCTCGGGCTTGACGCCACGCCGGTTCCTGTAGCTCACCCCTTCAGGGGTGAGGGTTTCCACGGTGGCGGCAAAATCGTGCCCCAGTAATGAAAACCCTCAGGCCTAAAGGCCTGAGGTACAAGTCGAAGAACCATTCGCGGTACAATACCTGACAAGTTGTGGGTGCTCACAGAGAGCATCCTGAGAGTATCTGTCTGGGGGAACTGCATTGCCGGAGTTACGGAAAGACCCAATCACGGGGCGGTGGGTGATTATTTCGACCGACCGCGGAAAACGGCCGAACGATTTTCTGCGCGAGAGCGTTTTTCCCAAGCCGCCGCAGAATTGCCCGTTCTGCCCGGGAAACGAAGCCAAGACGCCACCGGAAATTCTGGCCTACGGACGGAACGGCACCGGGGCGAACACTCCCGGATGGAATATCCGCGTGGTGCCGAACCGTTTTCCGGCGCTCGGGATTGAGGGCGAACTGGACCGCGAGGGCGAAGGGCTGTTCGACAAAATGAACGGCATCGGCGCGCATGAAGTGGTCATCGAAACACCGCAGCACCAGACCACGCTGGCGCAGCTGCCGCAGAAATCGATCGAAGACGTACTGTGGGCCTACCGCGACCGGATGCTGGACCTGAAGAATGACAAGCGTTTCCGCTACGTGCTGATTTTCAAGAATCATGGGGAGGCAGCGGGCGCTTCCGTCGAGCACCCCCACTCGCAATTGATTGCCCTCCCGATTGTGCCCCGCCGCGTGCGCGAAGAAGTGGACAACTGCTGGCACTATTACGACGAAAAAGAACGCTGCATTTTCTGCGACATTATCCGCCAGGAGCGCGACACCGGCGAGCGGGTGATCGGCGAGAACGATCACTTCATCACGCTCGCGCCCTATGCGCCGCGGTTTCCGTTTGAAATGTGGCTGCTGCCGAAGGTGCACAGCTCGGCTTACGAAAACAACCAGAGCAGCATGTACAGTGCTCTGGCCAACATGCTGAAAGACACGCTGATGCGCATGGACGCGGTGCTGGACCGCCCGGCGTATAACTTCATGATTCACACCTCTCCCATCGGCGAAGAAATTAATGACCACTATCACTGGCACATTGAGATCATTCCCAAGCTGACCAAAGTGGCGGGCTTTGAATGGGGCACGGGCTTTTATATCAACCCGACGCCACCGGAAGAGTCGGCGAGATTCCTGCGGGAAGCGCAGATCGAAGAGCCCGTCAAGAAGTAGCTTATTTGCAAAGGTGGACGTGCGCCTGACACGCGGAACGGATTTTCGATATAATTAAAGGGTTTGAGGCGCGGTACCCAAGTGGTAAGGGAGAGGTCTGCAAAACCTTTATGCGTGGGTTCGATTCCCACCCGCGCCTCCAATAGCTTGCGTGTTTTTGCCCACTTTCTCAATCGTCCTCTCCAAATTTGCCGCGACTAATCCTCACTTAAATCAGGTTCGCCCGCCCAACCCGCTAAGCATGGGCTATGGCGGCACTTCCTGTGTGGCAAGATGCGCACGATGAACCTATAATCCCGCCATTCCCGTGGATTCCAAGCGATATCCGTGGCGCATCGTGGCGCTCGCCGCCATCAGCCTGATAGGCAATCTATATCTCGGCTATTACTTGCTGTTTGGGCTGGCGGCCGACGGCATAGGCATCGTGGAACGATCAGGCCGGGTAGTGGTGACCGACGTCGACGAACACACTGCTGGGGCAAGTGCCGGCCTTCAACCAGGCGACCAATTCCTAAGCGTAAACGGACAGCAGATCGTCAGGGTAGTGGACTGGTTCGCGCAACGTATGAATTTTCGGGCCGACCAGCCGGCCCCGATCCGTGTGCAGCGCGGAGCAAAAACTCTCGATGTCGTGCTGATCGTTCACGGGAGCATCTGGGACCAGCGGAACACCACGCAACGAGCCTCAACCATTATTTTCCTGATCTACAAACTGATCACTCTGTTGATCGGACTGTTCGTGGTGTTCAACCGGCCGCGCGATTTTGAGTCGCGGCTCGGGGGTTGGGTCCTGGTGGTGATGGCGGCGGTGTTCGAAGCGTTCCAATGGGGACTCTCCGCAGCTACACGAAATTTGCCCATGGTTTTGGCAGTGCCCGTGATGCTGGTGTACGTCAGCGCGGCGTTCCGCACGCCGCTGCTGGCGGCATTCTTCTGTTTGTACCCGAAACGATTGTTCGCGAACCGGTGGTTGTGGGCGGGATTTTGGGCGGGGCCGATCGTTGCTACGGTGTACGCGCTTTATCTTTTTGCCAGGACCGTCTACGACCCGGAACATCTCACAGCCCTCACTCCGCCGTGGGTTCTGGTCGTATTCGGCGTACAAAGCCTGGTGTATCTCGCGGCGGTGTTGGTGGTGTTGCCCGTGAGTTACTGGAAACTGGAATCGGTGACGGACCGGCGCCGTTTCCGCGTGCTGGTGTTCGGCGCGCTGGCGGCGATGATGTTTTATCTGCCGCGCGTGATCAGCACTTCGTTGATCAATCTGAGCCCGGGGTTTTATGAATTCTTCGAATCGCCGTATGTGGACATAGCGTGCGCGGTGGGCATGCTAATCTTTCCGATGTCTTTCGCCTACGCGATTCTCAAGCAGCGTTTGTTCGATGTCCGGGTAATCATCCGCCGGGGCGTGCAGTATGCGTTGGCTCGGCATGTCCTGTTGGCAATTCCAGTGCTGGCGATAGGCCTCTTGCTGGGGACGGTCGTTGCCCAGGGAAGCCAGCCGTTATTTTCCGTGCTCAAAATGCATGCGGGAAGTTACGTGGCGATCGTCGCGCTTGCGGCGCTGGCATCCACGCAAAGGCAGAAATGGCTCTCGGCCCTGGATCGGAAATTTTTCAGGGATAAATATGACGCGCAGGAGTTGTTCCGCGAAATCGTGGAAGACGTCCGGCGCGCGGAAAGCGTGGAGGAGGTGGCGCCGCAAGTGGTGGGGCGGATCGCAGAAGCTTTGCACACACAGGGATGCGGATTGCTGGTCCGCAAGCCGGGTGAGAACGCTTATCGCATCGTGGCCGCCGCGCCCGCGGGCTCGCTCTCCACGGACTTGCCCGCGACGAACAAATTGATTCCACTGGTGCGGATGCTGGAGTGCCCGGTGCCGATTACGGAGGCGGGTACCGGTTGGGTGGGGCAGCAACTACCACAGGTAGACAAGGACTTCCTGCTGAAGGCCCAGATCGAATTGCTGGTGCCGGTGGCGCTGAAGGAAGGGAGCACGGAGGCGCTGCTGGTGCTAGGCGCAAAACTTTCGGAGGAACCGTACAGCCGGGAAGACACAGCGCTGCTGGAAAACGTGGCGGGTGCCTTGGCGCTTTTGCTTATGC
>Ga0210406_10006446_pt1 | contig 12170 bp, 11 predicted proteins | sample IncBWC30MmetaG_FD_155454 | JGI IMG/M metagenome (GOLD analysis project Ga0210406, IMG submission 155454) | Forest soil microbial communities from Barre Woods Harvard Forest LTER site, Petersham, Massachusetts, United States - Inc-BW-C-30-M | ecosystem: Environmental > Terrestrial > Soil >...
GGTCGGCGGGATCGCGGAAGGCAGACCGGAATCGAGCACCCCTTCGAGCCCGAGGCCAAGCCGTGCGACTATTCGGCCCGAGGGATCGATCACCGCTGATATGCCCGTGTTCGCCGCACGAACGACTGGCAGTCCTTGCTCGATGGCGCGCAACCGCGCCTGTTGCAGGTGCTGATAGGGGCCGGTCGAAATCCCGAACCACCCGTCATTGGTCAGGTTGACGATCCAGCCCGGACGCTCGTTGCGATTTGCGATGTCACCGGGAAAAATGATCTCGTAACAGATCAAGGGCAGGGCCCGCGACGCGCCCGGGATTTCCAGGGCGCGCCGCCTCGTGCCTGCGATAAATCCGCCCTGAACCCTTGTGAGTTGCTCCAGGCCGATCCTTTCCAGCAGATCCTGGAACGGGAGAAATTCCCCGAACGGCACCAGATGCAGCTTGTCGTAGACCGACAGCACGTTGCCGTCGTGATCGATGACGTAAATCGAATTATAGGCGCGTGTCACACGCGTGCCCGGTGGAACGTCCGGCGCCCGCACCGAGCCGGTGATCAGAACCGTTCCCCTGGGCAGGAGGTCGGCTATCTGTGCCATCGCATCGGCTTCACGGGTCAGGAAAAACGGGAAGGCCGACTCTGGCCAGATCAGGATGTTGACGTCGCGCACGCCGGTTGATTGCGGCCCGGACGCGCGGTCCGACAGGGCAAGATATTTTTTCATGACCTCCGCTTTCGCGGAGTAGTTGAACTTGACATCCTGCTGCAGGTTGGGCTGCATGATCCGCAATTTGACGTTCGCAAGCATGGCTGTCGGCTGCATGTTCAAACGCGTGACGCCGAAAATTGCCATCGCAGCCAGCACCACCAGCGCCACCGCAGGCGCGATCCATGGTTTGTGGCCGCGCGAACCTCCATCGATCAGCACGGCAGGGCTTGCGAAGATCGCAACGGCAAGAAACGTCATTCCCCACAGGCCGATCAGCGATGCAGTTTGCGCCAGCGCCAGGGGCTCGCTCAGGGCATAGCCGAACGCATTCCATGGAAAGCCCGTGAGCGCGTGACCACGCAGCCATTCGGCCAGGGTCAGGCTCGCGGCGAGTGAAATCACCCTCCAGGTATCGCCGGTCCAGAGCAACCGGGCGACGGCGAAACCCAGCGCCGTAAACAACGCAAGATAGGCAGGAAGGCCCAATATGGCGAACGGCAAAAGCCACGCGAAGGTCGGCGCATCGACCAGGAAAGCGTTGCCGATCCAGTACAAACCAGGCACGAAATAGCCGAGCCCGAACCACCAGCCGGCCATCGCAGCCGCGGGCACCCCGCGAAGCCTTCCGGCAGCAGCGCCGTCAATCAGCCAGACCACGACCGGGAAAGTGAGGAACAATATGGGCCATGCATTGAACGGCGCCATCGCAAGCGCGGAAAGGGCGCCTGCGAGCAAGGCGATTGCAGCGCGCTTCCAACCCCATGCCAGGATGATTGCAAGACCGGCGGCGCGGAAATTGCCTGCTGCGGTCACGACGAACCGGCTCCGTCGGCAGGTGGGTTCGATTGCTCGCCAGGTGGCGGAGACGGTGCGTCGCCGGTGGCGTCGCGGCGTCGGCTTTCGCGTTGCGCTCGCAGGTTGGCGCGTTCCTTGCGCGTGGCGATCCGCAGTCGCTTCACCCGCCTCGGATCGGCGTCGAGAACCTCGATCTCGAAGTTGCCGGGCCCCGAGATGACCTCGCCACGCACAGGCAACCGGCCGACATGGGTTACGAGAAAACCACCCAGCGTCTCGACTTCCTCGCCGGCCTCGCCGGTAACGAATTCCTCTCCGATCACCGAACGGACGTCATCGAGGCTGGCACGCGCATCGGCTATGAACGAATTGTCCCCCTGCCGCACGATCGCAGGCGGCTCGTCGCTGTCGTGTTCGTCGTCGATCTCGCCGACGATCTGTTCGACGATATCCTCGATCGAGACCAGCCCGTCGGTTCCGCCATATTCGTCGACGACGAGCGCCAGGTGAATGCGCGAGGCCTGCATTTGCGCGAGCAGGTCGATCGCGCGCATCGACGGCGGCACGAACAGGAGCTTGCGTATGATGCTGGCTTCCGAAAGCGGCAGTGCGAGGTCCACCGCGCGCAGATCAAGGCCTGCGGGCAGGGGCTTCTTTCGCCTGGTGTTGCTCTTGCTTCTTTCAGAAAGGCGTGCCCGCGCGGTCATGAACGCCAGGAGGTCGCGGATGTGAACCATGCCTTCGGGATCGTCGAGGGTTTCATTGTAGACCACCAGACGCGAATGTGCCGCGCTTTCGAACAGGCTCATCAACTCGCCGAGCGGAATGTCGCGCTTTACCGCGACGATGTCGGCGCGATGGATCATGACGTCGGCGATGCGGCGCTCGTGCAGGGAAAGAATGTTGCGCAGCATCGTGCGCTCGATGGCGGAAAAGCCGACCTCGTCCGGGGTGCTTGCATCGAGCACGACCTGAAGATCATCGCGTACCGATCCCGCCTTCCATCCAAACAGCGTGCGGATGGCCCGCATCAGCCAGTTGTCGGCCGCCGGGCGCATGACTTCGCCTTCCTGCACGACGGCCGGGAGGTTGCGCGTGTTGCGCGGATTTTCGTGGATCGGTTCTGAGTCCGCCATCTCAGTCCTTCCGCTCCGCATAGGGATCGGGAACGCCGAGTTGCGACAGGATCTCCCGCTCGAGCCCTTCCATGGTCTCGGCTTGTTCGTCTTTTTCGTGGTCGTATCCGATCAGATGCAGAAAGCCGTGGATTACGAGGTGGCTGAGATGGTGATCGAACGGCTTGCCTTCATCGTCGGCTTCCTTACGCGTCGTTTCATAGGCGATGGCAATATCGCCGAGCATGCGCGGCGGATCGGCCGGCCCGGGCCGGCCCGTCGGTTGCAAGGCCGGAAACGACAATACGTTGGTCGGCTTGTCGACGCCGCGCCAGTTGTTGTTCAGCGTCCGGATACCGGTGTCGTCGGTCAGCATGATCGCAAGCTCGGTGTCTCCCACGTCGGTCGCGACGAACTCGGCGGCGGCAGAAATGGCCCGATGGATGACGGTCTCCGCGTCAGGCTCGGCCTGCCAGCACTCGGCGACCACAAGAACCTCGAGCACGGGAAGGGCAGATGTTGCCATCGGTCTGGAATTCGATTTGCGGCAGGAATTTGCTCTCGCCGCGCCTTCGGCGGTAATCTTTAGCATCAAGTCTTGCTGGTTGCCGGTCGCCGCGGCAATCCTTCATAGGCCGCGACTATCCGCGCCACCAGTTCGTGACGGATGACGTCCTCGGCGGTAAATTTCACCTTTGAGATCCCTTCGACACCCTCGAGCAATCTGACGGCCTCCGCCAGCCCCGAGGTCTGGCCGTTGGGCAGGTCGACCTGGGAGGGGTCGCCGGTGACGATCATGCGGCTGTTTTCGCCAAGCCGCGTCAGGAACATCTTCATCTGCATCGACGTGGTGTTCTGCGCCTCGTCGAGAATGATCACGGCGTTGGTCAGCGTTCGGCCGCGCATGAAAGCCAGCGGCGCGATCTCGATTTCGCCGGTCTGCAGGGCGCGTTCGACGATGCGTGAATCCATCAGGTCGTAGAGCGCATCATAGATCGGCCGCAGATATGGATCGACCTTTTCGCGCAGATCGCCGGGCAGGAAGCCGAGCCGCTCGCCGGCTTCGACGGCCGGACGCGACAAGATAATGCGATCGACTTCCTTGCGTTCGAACAATTGCGCGGCGTGAGCCACCGCAAGCCAGGTCTTTCCGGTGCCCGCCGGGCCGATGCCGAAAACCAGTTCGTGGCGTTTGAGGGCGCGGATATAGGAATCCTGGGCCGCCGTTCGCGCCCGCACCGGACGCTTGCGCAGGTTGATGGTCTCGAACGACGATTTGGCCGTCTTGGCATCGTATTCGAACAGCGAACCCTGCGCGATCACGCCACGGATCGCACCCTCGACGTCTCCCTGCGCAAGGTCGTGGCCTTCAAGTGCCTGCGCATAAAGCGCCTCGAGCACCCGTCGCGCGGAATCGCAGCCGTCGCGCGAGCCGGCGACGGTGATGTGATTGCCGCGCGAATCCACCACGACTCCCAGCCGCCGCTCGATCAGCGCCAGATTTTGTCCGTAAGGTCCCACCAGCGCCAATGCCGCACGATTATCATCGAAATCGATGACGAACTGCGTTTCCGGCGGAATTTGCATGTCGCGTTCGAGTTTGCGGCTGGCGGAGAGCGAAGGTGAATCCGATGCGCTTTTTGGCAAGGGTTCAGGCTCCCATTCTCGTTTCAAAATCGGTCCCTTGCGACGGTGGCATTCGTGAAATGACAGGCGGCGTCGCACCCGATTGTACGAGTTCGCCGAGCAGGCTGTAGCGCTCGAGGCTCTCGATTTTTACCGGAACCACCTGTCCGATGATATCCGCAGACGCCAGTACGTGCGCCGGTTGCAGATACGCGGTACGGCCGACGATCTGGCCGGGATTGCGAGCCGGGCGCTCGAACAGCACGTCCACAGTGCTCCCAATCATGGCCTTGTTGAAGGCCGATTGCTGGCTGTCGATCAGTTCCTGAAGCCGCTCCAATCGATCGTCCATTTCCTGCGCCGAAACTATCTCCCGCATTTCCGCAGCCGGCGTTCCGGGCCGCGGCGAATATTTGAACGAATAAGCAGCAGCGTATCCGATTTGGCCGACCAGCGCGAGGGTAGCGCGAAAATCTTCCTCGGTTTCTCCCGGGAAGCCGACGATAAAATCCGATGAGAATGCAATATCTTGGCGCGCAGCACGGAAGGCGTCGATAACGCGCCGGTAATCATCGGCGCCATGCTTGCGGTTCATGGCCGAAAGAACGCGGTCCGAGCCGGATTGTACCGGCAAATGCACGAAGGGCATCAAGCAGGCAAGATCGCGATGCGCCTCGATCAGCGTCTCGTCGACGTCGCGGGGGTGGCTGGTGGAATAGCGCAGGCGGGCGATGCCCTCAATTTCGGCGAGCCGGCGCAGCAGCCTGCCGAGCGGCCAGACCCGTCCGTCGGGACCTTGGCCGTGATAGGCATTGACGTTTTGCCCAATCAAGGTGATTTCGCGCACGCCATGGTCGGCGAGCCGTTTCACTTCGTCCAGGATCGTTGCGACCGGCCGCGACAGTTCGGCCCCACGCGTGTACGGCACGACACAGAACGTGCAAAACTTGTCGCAGCCTTCCTGCACCGTCACGAACGATGAAATTCCGCGGGCGCGGATGGCATCAGGCTTCGGCGGTGGAAGAAATTCAAATTTGTCACGAAGGGGAAACTCGGTTTCCAGTGCCCGGCCGTCCTTCTGCGCGCGCGCCAGCAATTCAGGCAGATGATGATAGCTTTGCGGGCCAACCACCACGTCGACCACGGGCGCCCGGGCGATGATCTCGCTGCCTTCGGCCTGCGCCACGCAGCCGGCCACCGCGATACGGATCTGCCGGCCGTTGCGCGCCGCTTCGTGCTTGATCACGCGGAGCCGGCCGAGTTCTGAATAGACCTTCTCGGCCGCTTTCTCGCGGATGTGACAGGTGTTGAGAATCACGAGGTCCGCGTCGTCGGCGTTTGCGGTCTCGACAAAGCCCTCCGGCGCCAGCGTGTCCACCATGCGTTGCGCATCGTAGACGTTCATTTGGCAACCGTAGGACTTGATGTGCAGTTTGCGCGGCGGCTTCATGGATCCGGATTGCTGGGCCGAAATGGCGCCAATGCGGCGCGAGCCTCAAATATAGTCTAAATGGGCGAAAATCCAGCTTTTGGACGCCATAAGGCCGACGAAGGCGGGTCGCGGCATTTCAGCCTGCAGAGATGCCGGCGACCAGATCGGGCAACCGGCGCATGTCGTCGAATGTCGCCACTGCGCCTGCCGCGCGAAGCGTCGCGTCATCGCCGATGCGGCAGTGGCTGCCGCCGTGAAATCCAAGCACCGTCATGCCGGCGGCCAGTGCGCCTGTGACGCCGGGCACGCTATCCTCGATCACCACGCATCTTTCGGGAAAAGCTGCCATTTGTGTCGCCGCGAACAGGAACAAATCGGGCGCCGGTTTGCCCCTCGCGACCTGAGACCCGGAAAAAATATTCGGCGCGAAGCGATGGTAAAGACCCGTCCGGGATAATGTCGTAAAAATCTTTTCATGCGCGGCGCTCGAAGCCACGCACACGGGCACGCTGATGGCGTCCAGCGCATCCGTAAGGTGCGGGATCGCTTCGCAGGAATCCGCGAGAGCGGCAATTAGCGCCGTGCGCCGTTCCAGATCGTAGGCTGCGGCGAGCGGCCGTCCGAGTTCCCGTTCGACTTCAAGGTTCGCGTCTTGCGCCGAGCGTCCCAAAAATCGCTCGCGCACCTGTTCGGCACTAACCGGATAGCCGTGACGGGTAAGTACCTCGGCGTGGACGCGGCAGCATATGACTTCGCTGTCGACCAGCACGCCGTCGCAGTCGAAGATAACCAGATCAATCTTCCGATTCTTGTCCTGACGGGATCTCTTCACGCGAACGGTTTCAGGATTTGTCGTCGTCCAGCGGGAGGCAATACAACTCCAGCCGGTGATCGATCAGTTTGTAACCGAGCTTGCGGGCGATCTCGGCCTGAAGCTTCTCGATTTCCTCGGAGGTGAATTCGATCACCTTGCCGTCGCGCAGATTGATCAGGTGATCGTGGTGGCTGTCGCGCATCTGCTCGTAGCGGGCGCGGCCCTCGCGGAAATCGTGCCGCTCGATGATGCCGGCGTCTTCGAACAGCTTGACCGTGCGGTAGACTGTCGAGATCGAAATCTTGTCGTCGACGGCGACGCAGCGGCGGTACAATTCCTCGACGTCGGGATGATCCTCCGCTTCCGCCAGCACGCGTGCAATGACACGGCGCTGCTCGGTCATGCGCATGCCGGTCGCTGCGCAGCGCGCCTCTATGCCGGTAGCCTTGAGCGCGGGTGTTGGTTTCAGCGCGGTCATTCGGACAGTCACCGGGACTCAGCTTCAGGACTTGGCATTAGCTACAATAGCACCTTCTGCCACCGCGCGGGGGTCACGACAAGTCGCGCCGCATCAGAAGGGCATTCAACGGTTCCCCGCCGGATTGTCCGTAATAGCGTTCGCGGCGGCCGACGACGGCAAACCCGGCGCGCTCGTAAAGCCGCCGCGCCGGCCGATTATTTTCCTCCACCTCCAAGAATACCGTCCGCACGCCGCGGCCGGCAAGGTGGCCAAGGTGTGTCAGCAACAGTTTGTTGGACAGGCCGCGCCCGCGATGGCTTTCGGTAACCGCAATCGAAAGTATTTCGGCCTCGTCTGCCGCCATCCGGGATACGGAAAAGCCAATGACCTTGCGGCCCAATCTCAGGCGATGGACCAGCGTGTTGCGCTCGGTCAGCATGGACTCGAATTCGCCCTCGCCCCATCCGCGATGAAACGAAGCGCCATGAATCCGCGCCAGTGCCGGTGCGTCGCTCAGGCCGGCCGGCTCGATCTCCGCGCTGCCGCCGCGCCACAATCCGGATAGCCATGCCATCATGAGGAAGCGGGCTGCGCGACCTGGTTAGCCGGCTTGGCATCGGGCGCACGGAGGTAAAAGGGACGGGGTGGCGCTGTCTCCGGACTGACGGCAGCTCCGAGCCACCCTACCCAGGCGATATCGGGGGCTGCTTGTGCGTCGACGCTCAAAGGCGGCATCGCGTGCGGAGGCCAGCGCTCAGCCAAAATCCCTGCAGCATTGCCGACCAGATGAGGCGCGCCGAAACGCCACGCGGTCAATGCCTCCTCGATCGGGACGACCTGCGGCCTGATCAACGAATCGCCGTCTCCGCTGACTACCTGGAGATAAACCTGGTCATGCCGGGCATCGATCGCGGCAACCACGGGGTGCTCGCCATTCCGGCTGACGATGGGTGCAGCGTATGCCGTCAGTGTAGTTACACCGACCACAGGTTTGCTGGCGGCCAGCGCAATGCCCCGCGCCGCGGAGAGGCCGACTCGCAATCCGGTAAAGCTGCCAGGTCCGGTGGTGACCGCGATGCGATCGAGGCCTGCGAAAGCCACCCCGGACTGGGCAATGACACGCCCGATCAGCGGCATCAGTGCCTCGGCATGCCCGCGCTTCATGGCCTCCGATTCCCGGGCGATCAGATCGCCCGCTTCGGTGTCGAGCAGCGCGGCGGCGCAGGCATCCATCGCAGTGTCGATGGCGAGGATCAGCATTGAGGGCAGGCGATTGGCGACTGGCGAATAGCGAATAGAAGGTCAAAACGAACCACCATTGGCCATTCGCTAATCACTATTCGCCACTCCCAGGCATCACATCGGCCGGACTTCGACCACGTCGGGAACGAAGTGTCTCAGCAGATTCTGAATCCCGTGCTGCAGCGTCGCAGTGGATGACGGACAGCCCGAACACGCGCCTTTCATGTTGAGGTAAACGACGCCGTCCTTGAAACCGCGAAACGTGATGTCGCCGCCATCATTGGCGACCGCCGGGCGAACCCGGGTTTCGATCAAGTCCTTGATGGTAGCAACTGTCTCGGCGTCCGCTTCGTCGAAGAACTCGTCGGCTTCATCGGCGGCCTCGTCGCTCCCCGCGCTGCCGTCGGCCAAAAGCGGCGCACCCGACATGTAGTGTTCCATGATGGCGCCGAGGATCGCTGGCTTCAAATGCTGCCAGTCACTGTCGTCCTTGGTTACGGTCACGAAGTCGGATCCGTAAAAGACGCTAGTAACGCCGGGAACGCTGAACAGCTTTTCCGCGAGTGGCGAACGTGCCGCGGCCTCCCGGTTGGCGAATTCCATGGTGCCGCCGTCGAGCACGCTACGGCCGGGAATGAATTTCAACGTGGCGGGATTTGGCGTGGCTTCGGTCTGGATGAACATGGTTTTCTCCGGCCTCGCCGGTCCTTCGGGTCGCGGTCCGAACATCGCGAACGTTCGGACCAAAGGCAAGAATATCCGATTCTGGTACGGTTTTGGATTTGATATTAGCCTGTCCGATAACAAGAGCCAGCGAAGGCAAAGTCAAACAAGGCAAAGTCAAATCAGCCGCACCAGGGCCGGCGCTGCGTGATCCCTAGCAGATGGCGACGCCGAACGCACGGTCAAGGGGCGGGATGGCTCCCTTGCCGGAGGGCTTTGGCCGTGATGAGGGATGTTTCTACGATAAAGCGTCGATTTCCGCGTCGCTCAAGCCGCCGGGCACGACGGCGACCGGTATTGGAAAGGTGCCAACCGCATCCGCCAGCATGGAGATGATCGGGCCCGGACCCTCGGGGCCGGGATTGGCGGCCAGCACCAGCATCGCGATATCGACGTCTTTTTCGATCACATCCAGTATCTGTTCGGTCGGGTCACCCTCGCGGATCGCCCGTTCCGGGGTGATCGCGGCAATGCCGTTGGCGCGGCCGGAAGCACGATCGAGCGCCGCATTCGCTTCCTCCAGCGCCTCCGCGCGCATGATGTCGGCGACCCCCAGCCATTGCTGGTTCTGGTCCTCCGTTTCGATGATACGAAGCATCACCACGCCACCGCCGACGCGCATCGCCCAGCGGCTCGCATAGTATACCGCACGGTCCCACTCCGCGGTGTCGTCAACGACGACAAGACATTTCGGCTTGTGACCCGTCTCGTAACTACGCCGCTGGGTGGTCATGCATGTCCCGGAGCTTTCGCCAAGCAGACTGCCATGCTGCCACGCCGCAGCCATGCCCGACAAGCCGTGGCTCCGACGAACTCGATGACGCATTGCGGCCGGAAGAAGCGCGCATCATGGGTGCGCTGCGTCATTTGGCATGGACGGAACTATTTCTTCCTGACGAAGCCCACGACATCTCTCGTTATCTTCATGGTTTCGTCGGCGATTGTGCGGGCACGATCGGCGCCGTCAATCAGGATGGCATCGACATGGCTGGGGTCAGCGACCAGCCGCTTCATCTCAGAGGCGATGGGCGAAAGCTTGGCGACACAAAGCTCCACCAGAGAATTCTTGAAGCTGGAGAACTGGCCGCCGCCGAATTCGCGGAGTACCTCAGACTTGGAACGGCCGGACAGCGCAGCATAGATGCCAACGAGGTTGTCGGCCTCCGGGCGCGTCTCCAGGCCCTTTTCCTCGGTCGGCAACGGCTCTGGATCGGTCTTCGCCTTTCGAATCTTCTGAGCGATGGTGTCGGCATCATCGGTGAGATTGATCCGCGAATAGTCCGACGGATCCGACTTCGACATCTTCCTGGTGCCGTCGCGCAGCGACATCACGCGCGTCGCAGGGCCCGTGATCAAGGGCTCGGGTTGCGGGAAAAACAGTCCGTCCGCGAAACCGTGGCTGCGGATCGAATCGCCGAAATCATTGTTGAATTTCTGCGCGATGTCGCGGGACAGTTCGAGGTGCTGCTTCTGGTCTTCGCCGACCGGAACATGGGTGGCGCGGTAGAGCAGAATGTCGGCCGCCATCAGCACCGGGTAATCAAAGAGGCCGACAGAGGCATTTTCGCGGTCCTTGCCGGCCTTCTCCTTGAACTGCGTCATGCGGTTGAGCCAGCCGATCCGCGCCACGCAGTTAAACAGCCACGCCAGTTCCGCGTGCCCGGAGACCTGGCTCTGGTTGAACACGATGTGCTTCTTCGGATCTATCCCTGCGGCGATGAAGGCCGCGGTCACCTCCCTGGTGTTGCGGGCGAGTTCGGTTGGGCCGCCCCAGACCGCTACCGGCTGGGTGATCGCGTGCAAGTCAACAACGCAGTAGAGACATGTATAGGTCTCCTGCAATTTCACGAAGTTGACGATGGCGCCAAGGTAATTGCCGAGATGCAAATTGCCCGTCGGCTGAACGCCCGAAAACACTTTCTCCACAATCGCCATGGTCAGCTTTCCGCGCCTGTCTGATCTGCGCCGTCGATTACCGATGAACGCTGTGCGCCGTCAATTGCCATTTGATGCTTGCTCGCGCAAGCGGGGCGCGAGGTCCGTCTGATCGCATTGACCGCCTCTGCCCGGCCGATCACGCCGCACAGGCCCAGGAGCAGGGCATAAACCGCCATTCCGCCCGATATCAGCGCCACCACGAGCACGGCCTGTGCAAGGCCGCCATGCACGCTGTCGCTTGCTCCAGGTACGAACGGCGCCGCCAGATACAGCAGCGCGGCCATGCCGAGCGCGGCTGCCACGATGCGTGGCAGCCGTCGGCGTGCGGCTGCATCGATCGAGAAGCCGAACGTCGTAATACCGCGCCGGATAAGCGCCAACGCGTTGTTCCAGGCACCGAATGCAATGCTGGCGGCAATGCCGCTGGCGCCGAATAGCTGGCCGAGGACGATCGCCAGAAGGATCGTGATCGCAAGGCCCTTCAGTGTTGCCAGGAGAGGGGCGACGGTGTCTTCGCGGGCAAAGAAAGCCGGCGACAAAGCTTTGATGAGGACGTGGGCGGGCAAGCCGAGCGCCAGCCAGATGAGCGCTTGCGCGGTGCCTGCGGTGTCGGCCGCGGTGAAAGCGCCGTGTTCGAACAACATCTGCACGATCGGTTTGCCAAGCACGATCAATCCGAGCGTTGCCGGCAGGGCTAGCCCGACCGCAAGTTCGAGGCCGCGCGACTCGGCATGTGCCAGCGTTTCATGGTCGGCAGCGCGCAGCGATCGCGTCAACTCGGGCACCAGAACCGCGCCCGTGGCAACCCCCACAATACCGAGCGGCAGTTCGATCAGGCGATTGGCGAAATACAGCCACGATACCGCCGAGGGCGATGCCGATGCAACGATCGCACCGCCAACAAGGAGCAATTGCGGGCCAGAGCCGGCGATCATGCCTGGGATCGCCTTGCCGAAGAAGTCGCGCATCGGCGGATCGAACGCGACGCGGAGCGGCGTTGCCATGCGATTGCCGCCAGGACGCAATACAAGGATCAGCAATTGAACCAGCCCTGCGGCCCCGACGGTCGCCGCAATCACCACCGCCGAATCGGCCGCACCCTTGTTCCGGAAGACGAGCACGATCATCACCAGGATCAGCGTGATGTTGAACAACAGCGGGGAGAACGCAGTGAGTACGTAACGGCCCCTCGCGTTCAACAACGCCATCATGACCGTGGCGGGGCCTGCGAAGGCAAGGTAAGGCAACATCAGGCGGCCATCGAGCACGGCAAACTGCAGCTTCTCCGTTTCCGCAAAGCCGGGTGCAAGTGCGGCAATG
>Ga0210406_10006448_pt1 | contig 12168 bp, 8 predicted proteins | sample IncBWC30MmetaG_FD_155454 | JGI IMG/M metagenome (GOLD analysis project Ga0210406, IMG submission 155454) | Forest soil microbial communities from Barre Woods Harvard Forest LTER site, Petersham, Massachusetts, United States - Inc-BW-C-30-M | ecosystem: Environmental > Terrestrial > Soil >...
GGGGCCACGGATTCCCCCATTGAGCAGCGCGCTGTGCAGCTCTTCGGCAAAGCGCTTGGAATTGGTCGGGAGCGGACCAAGCGTGCTAAATCCAGCGCCGGCGCGGTCGTAGCTGCAAACCCTAGTCCATTGCGACACTTCGGGCTGCACGGTCGTCCACGAAGGCGACCAATCACCTTCGCCGGAATCGAGCACCACCGTGGGCGAGCCCTTCCCCATGCAGTAGAAGTTCAATTTCGCGCCGTCACTCGCGGTGAAGAACCGTCCCGGTTTGGCGTAAAGCGCGTCGCCCTCGAATGCGCTTGAGGGGTTTGCGGGCGACAGCAGAAGCGTTGCCCCCAACACGCATGCGGCACCAACCCTCCACCCCATTACCACCATAAATCGCAACTCTTGAAAGCCATACATCACTATCATATAGTAAGTTGGCGAAGTTTCGACGCCTCTTCGGCTCTACAGACGAAATGGTAAACAGAGTCCTATACCGTCACTAATCTATCGCAGCTGCCCCGGGGTGGCCACTCTGACTCGACAATGATCTTACATGCCGGTCATAGCACGAATTTCGCGTTAACGAGGGATTGGAGCAGTCGCGCCCATTGAGCCTTCCACGCCAGCAATGGGCGCGATGAATGGTGCCCAAGACCGTCGAATCCGTTGCGCAGGTCCGTGACTCCGCACGCCAGCCATACGCGGGTGCCGCTCGGCAATCCGATCATCGCGTCGCCGCCAACACCTCACGCAACATCCCCACATCCACGATTCCACATACTCGAACGATACTGTTCGAGAGGTCAATCTCGATCGAGCCGTCGGTCGCTACAGTGGAGACGCGAACCGCAGCAAACTTTGCAGAAATCTTCTCGCGCTTCGAGACCCCCATGGCGGCCGCGTGCCGTCGGCGCCATGCAGTCAGCAAGTTCGCCGATACCGTGCTGTTCAGCAACCTCGTTGATGGATGCCCCTGCAACCAGGCTTGCTTCCACGATCTGTTGACGCTGCTGCGCGGTCCACCTGCCTCGCACCTGCTTCTCAGGACTTGCGCCCCTCGTACTCGTATCCTGTGTCATCGTCACGCTCCCAAGTCGCAGCCAAATTGCCGCGCGCGAGCTTGGCTCAATCTCAAAATCAATATCTATACGGTGCGGACCGGACGGTTACGAGCATCCGGCGAATGCACAAGAGCTATTGGGCTGGTGGATCATTCCGATCGGGCTAATCTGCGGCATCGGCCCCTCACGATCTCCGGGTTATCAACCCCGACCACGGATTGCAAGAACTCCGAGATCTGATTTTAGAAACTCCCGCTGTTGACATAGGGCACGACGGGCAGCCACACGGCGCTCGCCGCATCCGCCGACCGCAACAGTGTAATCGTCGCTTTTCGAAAGTCCTCCGGTTTCGGAAACAGTGGATTCTCGACGAAGGTCTGCGGATTGCGGTCATAGAGCGGAAATAGCGTTGACTGGATCTGTACCATGATGCGGTGGCCGGGCAGGAACACATAGTTCTGATTCGGTAGCGCGAAGCGATAACGCTGTGCTTTATTCGCCGGTATCGGTGAGGGATGCTCGAAGCTGGTTCGATAGCGGCCACGGAAAATGTCGATACCGATCGGCAGTTCATAGCCACCGAGTTCAGGTTGCAGCGGATATTGCGGTGGATATACGTCGATCAACTTCACCACGAAGTCCCCATCCGTGCCGGTGGTGGACGCGATAAGGTCTGCGATTGGCGCGCCCTCGATCTTGAGCGGAGCCGACAACGCTTCGGTCACATAAGTCAGCACGTCCGGGCGCCCATCGACGAAGCGCTGATCGCGTACCAGCGAGGTTTTCCAGGGGGAGTCATCCACATAGGCCGGTCGCGGCACGTAGGGAACCGGCTTCGAAGGATCGGACACGTAGGAATCACCCTCGCGCAAGCCGGTCGGCCCTTTGAACGAGAGTTTAAAATCGGCCTGCAGGTAGAGCGCCTTTAACGGGTACCTGCACCCGTGTTCGCAGGCGCTCGGCCAGGTGTCGAAGCCCTGCCAGCGTTTTTCCGCCGGACTGTAAATCGTGGCCCGCGCGAGATTGGCCGGCGGACCGTTCCCTAAGTATTGATTGAAGAACGGCATGACCATGGAGTGCCGGAACTCTTGGGCGGTATCTCCGGGCCACTTGAATGGCCCGAGGTTCCAGCCGGAGCGCTGCTCCTGAAAGGCATACCAGGGCCCGAGCACCAACCAATTGTTCGATTCGTGTCCGGCCGATTTGAGCGCGAGCCACGCGTGAGTCGAGCCCCACATGGTTTGCTCGTTCCACAAATCGTTTACCCACAACGTCGGTACCTGAGAGGGGTGCGCAGCTACTTGCCGGTCCAGCGCGTAGCCCTGCCAGAATGCGTCGTAGGCGGGGTGCGCCGCCATTTTTTTCCACCAACCGAGCTGATCGAGGCCGTTCGCGAGCGCATACGCACCCGGCGAGCCGGCGTTCAGAAACTCCTCGTAATCGTCGTAGGCTGCGCGCGGGATCTCCTGCGGACCGGCGCCGCGTTGCGCGGTCATCCAAACAAAGAAGTCAAAATTTATCTGACGGAAGGCGCCGTAGTGATACCAATCATCTCCCATCCAATTGTCCATCTTCGGACCTTCAGGCGCGGCGACCTTGAGCGCCGGATGCGGATCGAGAAGCGCCATGGCCACCGTAAAGGAATCGGAGGATGTGCCGATCATGCCGACCTTACCGTTGGACTGCGGGACGTTCTTGACCAGCCAGTCGATGGTCTCCCAAGCATCCGTGGTCTCGTCGGTGTTCGTTTCGTTCAGCGGTCCGCGTGGGGGGCGTGTCAGCTCGAAAGCGCCCTCGGAACCGTACTTACCGCGAACGTCCTGAAACACTCGGATATAGCCGGCACGGGCAAACTCGACGTCGCCCGCAAACGGCAGCAGCGCCTCCAGGGACGGACTGTTATTCGAGACGTATCTACTGGTGTTGTTCGGCGTGCGTGTCAGTACGATCGGAGCGTCCTTGGCGCCTTTCGGGATGATGATGACGGTGTATAGCCTCACGCCGTCTCGCATTGGAATCATTTCGACGCGCTTGAGGTAATCCTTTTGAGCCTCGGGCATGACAAACTTGTCGGGAATTTCGCTGATCTGCGTTGCCGGGGACGGCGCCAACGGCGCACCCACCACCATCGGCGCAGCAGCGATTGCGGCCAATAGCGCAAATGCGGTAGCGCAGCCGAGTCTGACCCGTTCATGATTGACCCTCGCGACATTAGTAGCGAAATTCCACTCCATGCCCCTATTATTCGGTTTCTCGCTATGCGAGAGAGCGTGAGATTGAAGGGTACGAGGGTGAATGCGCCTCTGATGTTGAGGAAATTCGACTTGTTTGCATAATCGTTGAGGCCTAGTGATATGGATAGAGTCGACAAGCAAATCCTTCGCAGTCTCGCCGCCAACTCGCGCATGTCGCTGAAGGCCCTGGCCGGCAAGGTGGGATTGGCGGCCCCCAGTACGTCGGATCGTTTGAAACGACTCGAAGAGCGGGGGCAGATCAAGGGATATACCATCGATGTCGACCTGCAGCGCTTGGGCTACGGTGTGGTGGCGATGGTCCGCATCAATCCGCAGCCGGGCAAACTTCGGATGGTCGAGAGGTTGATCATTGCCAATTCGGCGATCATTGAATGCGATAAGGTGACGGGTGAGGACTGCTTTATCGTGCGAGTGTGCCTCAAATCATTGGAAGACGTCGACGCTGTGCTTGAACAGTTCCACGACCACGCGCAAACCGTCACCTGTATCGTCAAATCGCAGCCGATCAGACGACGCTTGCCACCGCTGTAGACGTGCCTGATGACGAGGACACACCGTACATTTAGCCGAATGCATTTCGATTAACAGCAGCTAGCCGGTGCAAATTCTGCTGCGGCAGCGCCGATCGGCTTTGCCGCGTCCCCCTTTGGAATTGCTGATTCCGCTTGTCCTTACTCCTTCTTGTGCAATTTTATGCTCGCAAGGCAGGTCTAATGTACAGGTTGACACTTCGCTAACAGACGAAGTATATTATTCGTTAGTAGACTAATTGAATGGTTATATCGAAATGCCGGAGAGACCTATGCCCCGGGCCCGCAGGGCTCTTCGCACCGACAGTTCGCGCAGGAGAGTTCATTTGAGTTTTTCCACGGGCCGTCGATGCATTCGAGACTCCGGCTGCTTCTCCTGCCGCGGCTAGCCAGCATTGGAGTTCGCGGCCATACCGGCTACCTAATCCAACGAAACCGAGGTTCGCGTACTCGATTTGTACTCTTACAATTTACTCAGGAGACGATCATGAACATAATGAACACTGCCAGCCGCATTCAGAGCCTGATTCCTATCGCGCTCTTCAGCATTCTGTATTCAAGCCTCCCCGCGCTGCCGGCCGCCGCAGATACTAGCTTCGGGCCACTTAACGTAACCGTGAAGTATAGCGATCTCGCCATATCGCGACCGCAAGGGGCGGCTGTGCTCTACAGCCGCATCCGCTCGGCGGCTGAAAAAGTGTGCTCGCTATACGATGACCGAGATCTCGGAAGGAAGATGCGTCTGGATGCCTGCATCCATAAAGCTGTCGCGGACGCCGTGACCGCGGTCAATGAGCCGGCGCTGCGAGCTGTCTATAGTGCGAAGATAGAGAAAACGCAACGTAAATGGATTGTCTCAATGCAAAATCGTTAGCCGCTTGCTGATCGATTGCGCCCGCGACCCCGCATCCACGACATGCGAAAATCGGCACTAAAGTAGCGGAAAGTCTCGTTCGGCGTACATGCCAACGTTCATCTCGCACGAGGTTGGCAGCGATCTCAAGCAACTTCCCTCCAATGCCCGGCATTTTATTCTTGGATTAGCGTGGGCTATGCTAGTTTGGGTGTCTGCAGGGCCTGCTAACACGCAGCCATCGAGGGACACATGTCAAAACTACCGCTGACCGCGCTGGCGACATTTGAAGTCGCGGCGCGAAAGAACACGTTTGCAGCGGCAGCGGATGTGCTCCACGTGACCTCGTCCGCAGTAACTCGACAGATCCGCAGCCTCGAGAATCGGCTCGGCTATGCTCTTTTCGATCGCTCGGGAAAGACCATACGCCTGACAGAGCGCGGCGCCATGCTGCTACCGACCGTTCAGAGCGGCTTTTCTGAGTTGCGGCGTGCTGTAGAGGTGGCCCGCCACTTCACCGATTCGCGCCGCCTGAGCCTGACGATGCTGGCATCATTCCTGCAACGCTGGCTGCTGCCCCGCCTGCATGATTTTCAGAGTCGCCATCCGGCGATCGACCTGAGGTTCAGCACCTCCTCGCAGATTGCGAATTTTGTGGAATCCGATTTCGATGCGGGAATTCGCCTGGGCGGTGGACGCTGGAAAGATCTGAAATCCGTCCGAATATTCGACGAATGGTTGGTACCTGTGGCCCGGCCGGAGCTCGTGAAGCGAATCGGCCTCATCGACAAGACATCCATGCTCGGTAAGCTTTCCTTGCTGCATGCCGAGGATGAGCCTTGGTCGATTTGGATCAGTGCAGTTTTCGGTCAAGACATAGCTCTGCCGGCCGGACCAAAAATGGATGATTCCATCGGCGTACTCGTCGCTGCAGAGCGTGGCCAGGGAATTGCATTGGCACGATGGTCGCTGGTCAACGCCGATGTGACGAGCGGCCGACTGGCGCTGGCGGCGAGTACAGCGATCACCTTCCAGCGCACCTACTATTTTGTCGCACCACCCGCCAAATACGACTTACCCGCCGTCCGGGCCTTCCGTGACTGGCTGGTCGACGCCGGAGGGCGCGTCGAGCCGCCGCCAGTCACAGTGCTGCCGCGGCATGCCCGCCGCGCTGACTCGTAATCTGGTTCGCGCGCGCTCCTCGCTCTGATGTGCTGCGCATCGCTACCATTGCCCGATAGCGTTTCGGCGGAAGCTCAGATCTCAAAGTCGAGAGGAAGCAAATGCCAGAACTTCCTCGATCTCATCGAGCGAGCGCACCTCCCTCTCGGGGCCGCCCGGAAGACGCTCTCGCGTCTGACCTGCACGATTGCACCAGACCACCCGGTAGCCAAACGCGCTGGCGCCGTATGCGTCCCATCCGTTGGCCGACACGAACAGGATGCGTTCGGGTGGCGCATCGAGCGCATCGACTGCCAGACGATAGACCCGCGCGTCCGGCTTGTAGACCCCAACTTCATCCGCCGAGAGTATGGTATCGACGAAACCTCGTACTCCGGCCGCTTGTGCTGCTGCCTCGATCATGCGTTCGGTTCCGTTCGATAGGATGAGGCAGCGCATACCCGAGCCGTGCAGCTTCATCAGCGCGTGTTTTGCGTCATCGAACACCGGCACGGTCCAATAGAGGTCCAGCAGCTCGTCTCGCAGCCGCGCGTTGAAGATCGAGAGCGATTCGAGCGCGTAGTCCAATGCATCCGCCGTTACGCACTCGAAGTTGACGTATCTGCCTTGCAAGCTGCGCAGCCACGTGTATTGAAGTTGCGTTTCGCGCCAGCGAGTTACCAACAGTGCTGCATCTGCGCTGGGTGCGGCCGTGGCCACGTGCTGCTGTACGCGCCCCCGAAAATCAAATAGCGTGCCGTACGCATCGAATACGCATGCCACCGGGCCGCGCGCGTCGCTGCTCATCATGCATTGCCGAGCCGCAGGCGCGGGATCTCGGCAAAATACCTGGCGCCGAGTTCCAGTATATCGTCATTAAAATCATACGCAGGGCTATGCAGCGGGCAGCCTCCACGCTCCGGAGCCGTGCCGTTTCCTAGAAATACGAACGCACCCGGTATCGCCTCGAGAAACGCGCCAAAGTCCTCCGAGGCCATGGCTGGCTTCGTATTGCCGTCGACCATGCTCCCGCCAACTATGTTTGTCGCGGCGGCGACTGCGACCGGCACACAAGTTGCGGAATTGACCGTTGGAGCAAATTCGTGGGTGTACTCGACTTCACAGTGCGCACCGCAACTACCGGCGATGCCATCGCAGATCTCTCGCATCCGGCTCTCAAGCAGTTTCTGAACATCTGGCGAGTAGCTGCGCGTGTCGCCTTTGATTACGACGTTGGTCGGCACGGCGTTCCGAATCCCGTCGGTGTGTATCTCAGTGCAGGACACAACTGCCGGAAGACTCGGATCGAGGCTACGAGACACTATCGTCTGCAGGGCCAGGATAATCTGCGACGCCGCGACGATTGGGTCGATGCCCATATGCGGCCGCGCGGCATGCATGCCGCGGCCGCGAATGCGGATAACGAAGTTGTCTTCGCTCGCCATGATTCCACCAACACACGTCGCAAACTGTCCCGCCGGCAGCCCGGGCCAGTTGTGAAGACCGTAAATCTCGTCGATGGGAAATCGTTCAAGCAGTCGGTCGTCCAGCATCGCCTTGGCGCCCCTTCCATGCTCTTCCGCCGGCTGAAATATCAGCCGCACGGTCCCATTGAAATCCTGGCGCTCCCGGATGAGCGCCGCCGCACCAAGTAACATCGCCATGTGTCCGTCGTGTCCACATGCGTGCATCTTGCCGTTGACTCGCGATGCGTAGGGCCGGTCCGTCGCCGCTTCCCCAATGTTGAGCGCATCCATATCGGCCCGCAGGGCGACGACGCGTTTGCCGTCGCCGACCTTGAGGCTCGCGACGACCCCGGTGCCACCGATCCGGCGATGCACCGTGAAGCCGAAGTTTTCGAGTAACTGCCCTACGGATTCCGATGTTTGGTGCTCCTCGAAGCCTGTCTCCGGATGCTGGTGGAACATATGGCGCCACGCAACCATCCGCGCACTCAAGTCAACGGGAAAGCCTGGAATTGCTGCCATTCGCAAATACTCCTGTAGTTTAGGACCGGTCCCGGCTGATTGTTCCGACTACACCGGCGTCGTTCAAGCGACGATTTGTCGTCCCCAGACAACATTTGCGTCACGATGTCGCTGAGCGCCATCAAAGGTCACGTCGACGCCGTCTGTCCGGGACCACGCGCAGACTCATGCTCTCTCGCCTGATTCACTCGGCGGCAATGCCTGGTCCGCTACTGATTGGAAAGGAAACAAGCCCGCCAGCACAGACCGTGCGCACGCCGCTTGCAGGGACCTGAACTCTCCATCCCCGCGATTGCTCACTAAGGTGCGAATATAAAAGCCGCGCCTCGCTTGTTCGAGACTCCCAATGCTCCGACTATCGCTGTGGTGCCAGAAATACCCACCCGGCAGCCTACTTGGTCGTTGGTTCCTCCATTCGTTATATCCAGCTCGGCAGTCTGCTGATTCGTGTCCACCCAACCGTCCGTCGGCTTGACGAATATGTACGCCGCCCCTTGCCCGGTATTGGAACCCACCGTTTGCACAGGCGCTCCCACCACCACCGTGTCGCCACTGATGGCCACCGACCTTCCGAAATAGCCCTTTGTTGTCCCATCGTTGGAGGTCAGCTGAGCCGTCTGCGTCATATTCACCCAGCCGCCCGTGGTGGGCTCTACAAACACGTACGCCGCCCCTTGCTGAAAGGCGGAACCGACTGTGGTGGCCAGAGGCGCTCCGGCCACGATGGTGTTACCGCTGACTGCTACGAAGTTACCCAGCCGGTCACCGTCTACGCCATGCGAGGCGGTCAGCTTGGCCGTTTCTGTCAGATTGCCCATCCAACCGCTCGTGGGCCTTACAAACACGTACGCCGCGCCGGCCGTGGTGGCCTGCACGCCAGGAAGTGGGCTAGGTTGCCCGACCACCACCGTATCACCGTCGATGCCCACCGAGTAGCCGAACTCCGCAAGGCGCACTCCATCCGAGGAAGTCAGCTTCGCCGTCTGCGTCATATTCACCCAGCCGCCCGTGGTGGGCTCGACGAAGACGTACGCCGCCCCTTGGTACTTACTAACACCATCGGTGGGTGGATCTTGCGGCGATCCGGCCACCACGGTGTTGCCGCTGATGGATACGGAACGGCCCAACACCTGCTGGCCCACGGCATCGGAGGCAGTTAGTTTGGCGGTTTCATGCAGACTCCCTTTCCAGCCGCCCTTCGGCTGGACAAAGACGTAGACCGCGCCACTGCTGCTGCTGATGCCATGCGCGCCCACCACGATCGTATTGCCGCTGATACTCACGGCGAAGCCGAAAGCGTTCCCCGCCTGAGAGTCTGACGCCGTCAGCTCAGCCGTCTGCTGCATATTGGCCCAGCCAGTTCCAGGCTCCACGAATACGTAGGCCGTGCCTGCCTCGTTCGGCAAAGCACACGGGCTGTTCGATCCGTTCCCTGGGCAAGGCGCGCCAACCACCGCGGTATTGCCGCTAATCGACACGGCTGCCCCCATTTGGTTGCCGGGTGCCGCATCGCTAGCGGTCAGCATCGCCTGCTGCACATACGGATCGATGACTACCGGGTAGCGAGCCATCGTGTCCTCAACTTCTAACAGCAATCGCGCACCCTGCACCTCCATCCGCGCCGGCAACTTCTTTCCCGTCGCATCGTAAGCGAACAGACCTTTGTAGCGCAGCTGCGGTCGACCTCTGCGACTGGTCAGCGTCAAGCCCGTTGCGCCTTCATCGACGGTTGCAGTCAGATTGCCCTCCAATGCCAACGCAACGGTTAACGGCCGGCCGTCAGCCTGCCCCGGCCGCTCCTGCAGGGTAATGCCCTGCTCCAGACCTAGCGGCCCGTTCACGTACCATTCCGTCAGCGCTCCACGCTGGTACTCCACACGGTTGAAATTCGCTATGGGAGCGGCGGACTGCACCGCAGTGAGAGTGTCGCCGTAACCGTAGCCGCGTAAGGTAAGTCTCCAGTGCCGACTCCCGCTGCGAACGTCAACTCCCTGCGCGGTGAAAGTCGCAGCCAATTTATGCCGCGCATTGTCCGCCTCGATCCCGCTTCGCAAAGCCCGTGCTTGGTAACTGGGAAGGTCGCGTCCCAGAGCACCGGAAATGCTGGGCAGAGCCTCCGCAGGCAAGGTTGTCTGGTCCCCGATTGCGGGTTGCGGCACGCCACTGCTCTTACCCGCGAGCGGAGCGGCCGACAAAGAGGATGGTTGTCCGCCGCCGCCAGCTTTTGCGTAAAAAGGTAAGCCCATTACAACGCAAACCAGCATTGCACCACAGATGGCAAGGACCGCCCGGCCTCTGTAGGGAGCTTGGTTCATGAACGGCAGATTTTTTTCAAGATGCATATCTCCTCCTTGAAAGATTTGAAGTAGCGGTCTGGAGGTTGTTTCCTTAAACCCTCCCGCCGTTGCTGCTGACGAATTTATGACGAATTTACGGCAAATCTCATCACATCTACCATTAGCTAATATGCGAAGTAATGCTGTCACAGACTCATCGTCCTGTAAATCGTGGTCCCCCGCCCCTGAGCACAGCGCGTCTGCGGAGTTCGATGGCCTGGGCAATAGCATCCGCCTTAGCCGGTACAACTAGAAATCCGCCGTCAAATAGGCGAAATAGGAGCGCGGCGGGGCTTGATAGAATCCGGGGCTGTAGCCCATATTCCAAAAATAGAAGTCGTTCGCATTCTGAACCTGCAGGCGCAGCGTTGCCGGAGCACCCAATATCTTGAATCGGTAACGGCCACCCACCGCGTATTCCGTCTGCGCAGGATTTTGCGTCACATCATCAACGCTGGCGGGGGAGGTACCAAAGTGCACCACGGTGATATCCGCAGAGAGCGCTGGCCACCACGGGAACTTGTAATTGGCGTTGATCGTCCCATAGACTCGGGGTTGACCGAACGCCGTTGTTCCAACGCCTTCGGCGGCGAGGTTGGATCCGATGATTTTCACCTCACCCAGCAAGGCGCCCACAGCAACATTGAGATCAGGCACAATCTCCCCAGATAGGGACAGTTCGACGCCGCGCGCACGTTGCACGCCAAGCTGGTGGTCCACGTTGTTCGCGTCGAAATTGAAATAAGGCTTCTCAATTTCAAAAACGCCCGCGATCAGTTTGAGCTTTGAAGTCAGTAGAAGTCTAAGCCCCGCGTCCGTCTGCCAGGTCCTTGCGTCGGGCAGAATGGTCCCGCGATTGGCGGCGACACTCGGAACCGCACCAGAATCCTCGAGCCCCTGGGTATAGCCCGCGTAGGCAGTCACGCGTTCGCCAAGGGCCAGCGCTGCATTTCCGTAGGCGCGGAGCGGGTGATCCGTGAGTTGCGCGTCCGCGAGGCCCGGGGAAAGCACTTTCTTATCGTAACTTTCCTGTTGAACACCGAACGTAAAGTCCCCGTGTCCCTGCCACTGGGCGCGGTAGGCAACGCCGGCGCTCCAGAGCTCGGTACGGTCTTGGGTACGTGCGGTGTAGGTGAACGAGGGTTCTGGTACCTGGATGCCTTGGTCAATGAACGCCGGCCCGACGTCAACGACATCGGACCCGCCGTAAAGTGCCAAGGTGTCGCGACCGCGGGCGAGGAATACCACATCTTGTCGCCAGGCGCCGGTGCCAAAGCGACCAGTAAGCCGCGCTTCGCCGGAGGTCGAGGCGGTTCTCTGATTCGGATTGCCGACCACAAACTGCTCCGCGGAGCCATTCGGCAAGGTTTTGAGGTAAAGGTCCTCGAAACTAATGGGCGCATCCGCGATGGAGCGAAATAAACCGGCCGCCAGCGACCAGTGGTTATTCAGTCGAGCCGTAACGATCCCGCCGTAGTTCTCCCAGACGCTCTTGCCTTCGGCCCAATTTTGTCCGTAATAGCCACGGGGCGTGTAGGGAGGCAAATAGTCGCCCGCGGTAAAGACAAACGGCAGTGTTTTGGCGTGAGTGGTTTGGGTCCAGTCGAAAATCCCACGAAGCGCGAGCCAGTCGTTGGGTTTCCACTGCGGTGTTGCGCCGACGTTGGCGACCGTGGATGTGTAACCCGGATTGGATGCCCCCGTCTGAGTGCTGGTCTGAAGGCTCGCGCCCATGGGTACTTGAAGTGCGCTGGGGATCAGCGGCAGGTTACCGTCAACGCTGAGGCCACGCCCCTGGAAGGGACCCGCGCTCGCCACCACCGTGGCGCTCGGCGCGCCGTTCCCGGGATGTCGCAGATCATAGTCAACGATGCCGGTCGGGGCTGGAAAGGCGTAACCAATCTCACTCACGCCGATTCGAATCGTTGAGCCTTCCACCACACGCTCCGACAATGGGCCCTGTTGATCAAAATATAGGCCGTTGATGCGCACG
>Ga0210406_10006449_pt1 | contig 12167 bp, 11 predicted proteins | sample IncBWC30MmetaG_FD_155454 | JGI IMG/M metagenome (GOLD analysis project Ga0210406, IMG submission 155454) | Forest soil microbial communities from Barre Woods Harvard Forest LTER site, Petersham, Massachusetts, United States - Inc-BW-C-30-M | ecosystem: Environmental > Terrestrial > Soil >...
CGGACCCGCCACCGCGGCCCCGCGCCTCAAAACCCGCAACAACGGCAAGGTCACTTTGCAGTTCCGCGACGCACCCACCAAGATGGTGTTCGAAGTGCTGGCGCGGCAGACCGGCATCAATTTCATTCTCGACAAGGATGTCAAAAGCGACGGGAAGACGACCATCTTCGTACAGGATGTGCCCATCGAAGAGGCGGTTGATCTGGTGCTCAATCAGAATGCTCTCGCGCGCGAGATCCTGTCGTCCAACATGGTGCTCATCTATCCCAATACTCCGGCCAAGCAGAAGGAATACGAGGAGCAGATCGTTCACACATTTTACTTGACCAACGCCGTCCCCAAGGACGTGGAGAGCTTGCTCAAGTCCATGCTCGCCGCAAAAACGCTGTTCGTCGATGAGCGCGCCAATGTGGTCGTGATGCGCGATACGCCGGATGCAATACGCATGGCCGAGAAATTGGTCGCATCGGTCGACGTTGCGGAACCGGAGGTGCTCATCGAATGCGAAATTCTCGAGATTTCGCACAGCCGCGTTCTGGATCTGGGAATTTCCTATCCCGGCGCAGTGACGCTCACTCCGTCAGCGCTATCCGGTGCCGGCGGCGGACTCGCTCTGTACGACTTGGGCCACCAAAATAGCAAAACAATCGGCATCTCGGGAGTGAGTGCCACGGTCAATGCCTCGCAGACATTGGGTAACACCAACACGCTGGCCAGTCCGCGTATTCGCGTCCGCAACAAGGAAAAGGCTAAAATTTTGATCGGCAGCCGGGTTCCGGTGATCACCAACAGCGTGACGCCGACCGCCAGCAGCGCAGTGGTGACGGGAAGCGTGCAATACCTGGACGTAGGCTTGACTCTCGAGGTGCAGCCGACCATTTACTTGGACGGTGACGTCGCCATCAAAATGGGGCTCGAGGTCAGCACCATCACCAACCAGATCACCACTTCGTCCGGCACCATCGCGTATACCATCGGCACCCGCAATGCCAACACGCTGCTGCAGCTGAAGGACGGCGAAACTCAGATATTGGCGGGTTTGATTCAGGCTTCCGACACGCGCAGCCAGACTGGCCTGCCGGGCTTGACCGCGCTCCCGTTCATCGGACGCTTGTTCGGCTCAAATAACAGGGATATAGAGAAAAGCGAACTCGTGCTGTCGATCACGCCGCGCATCATTCGCACGCGCGCGCGGCCGTCGGCGGACGCAACCGAGTTTTGGTACGGCACCGAAACTCGGTCGCGTTCCACACCCTTTTCGGCAGGCTCTTTTGATACGGGGGCCGCTGGCGCCGCGGCAGGCGGCGTCGCGGGCGGCGCGGGAATCCCGTCGGAGGGGCCGCGCACTTCGGTGGCCCAACCGGTCGTGCCGGCGGTGCCGGCGACGCAGCAACCGCCGGCCCCGCCCAGCGGACCGCCGCCTCATCCCACGGTGACTGTCGACGGGCCCATGGAGACCGCCGTTGGTCAGGAAATCGACGTCACCGTTCGAATGGCGACCGATATCGGAATAACGCGTTTGCGCGGCCAGGTGCGATTTGACGCGACGGCGCTGCAGCTTGTCAGCGCCACCGCCGGCGACTTGGTCCCGTCGAGTGCGGGCAGTCCGAATGTCGATGCGAAAAGCGGCGGCGCGCAGCTGGACGTCGTGTCGACCGATGCGCCCATTGAAGGGGAAGGCAGTATCATGGTGCTGCGATTCAAGGCGCTGACCGCGCACGCCGCGACCCCGATCGTCGCGCAGGTGTCTGCAGTGGGTTCTTCCGGCACTTCGCTGGCGAGCGCCGCATCTCAACCGCTGAGCCTTGCCATCAAGCCATGAACCGGGGCATGCAGAAGCGGGGTTTCACACTGATTGAATTGCTCGTGGTGATGAGCATCATCGGGTTGCTGCTGACCGTTGCGGTACCGCAATATTTCCGCACCATCCGCCACTCCAGGGAAACCGTGCTGCGCCACGATTTGTCGGTGCTGCGCGATTCTATCGACAAGTACTATGCCGACCTTGGTCAGTATCCGGATGTGTTGCCCACCCTGGTGGAGAAGCACTACATCCGCAGCGTACCGGTTGATCCGTTCACGAAGTCCGCCGAAACCTGGATACTGGTTGCCTCCGACGACCCGGACCATCCGGGCTTGAAGGATGTCCACAGCGGGTCGCCGAATCTTGCGTTCGACGGCTCGCCAATCGTCAGTTGGTAGGTCAATGGCGCACAACGGCAACTTGCAATCGGAATCCGCTGCACTACAGGCCCCGCAGATCGAGCGTAATGATCTTCCGGCAGCCGCGGCCGGCGAGCTGCGGGCGAATGAGCGGCAGGCGGCGATCGAAAAAGCAAAGCGTGAATGGGAATGCACGGCCGATGCGCTGAGTGCCATGGTTTGTCTGCTCAACTCCGAGGGAATGGTCCTGCGTGCGAATCGTGTCGTCGAGCATTGGGGGCTCGGATCAGTCAGCGGTGTCGTCGGCAAGAAAGCGCACGCAGTGTTGCACCCATCCTGTACAGCTGCCAACTGCGAGGTCGAACAGGGGCTGCAGGAGGCACTGCCGAAGCTTAAGGGCGAAGAACCCCAGGAGTTCGAGGTTTATTCTCCGGTGAGCGATCAGACCTTGCAATTCACTCTGCGGCCGATGCGCGCGGGCGAAGACACGAACGCGCCGGTACCCGATAGCCGCACAGTGTTGGTGGTCTCGGATGTGTCCGCACTGCGCCGCGCGCAAAAGGCTTTGCAACGGGTCAACCATAACCTGGAGTCGCGCGTTCGCCTGCGCACGCGCGAACTGGACGAGTCGAATCGGGATCTGCGCAACGAGGTCGTGCGGCGCGAGCATGCAGAGCACGACCTGCGAGCCTCGCACAAGAACCTCGCCTTGCTGTCCGAACAACTGATTCAAGCCCAGGAGCGCGAGCGGCGGCGCTTGGCTCTCGAATTGCACGATTCGGTCGGTCAATCCTTGAGTGCCATAAAATACACCCTGGAGCGCGCCATCATCATGGTGCAGCGGCCGAATCTCGGAAGTCCCGAGAATGTACTGAATCTGGCTGTCCAGCGCATCCACGAGACCGCGGACAGCATACGCGCGATATCGATGAACCTGCGGCCGCAGATGCTCGACAATCTCGGTGCCGCCTCGGCGACCAGCTGGTTCTGCCGCGGATTTGCCGAGGTCTACCCGACGTTGAACGTGCGCGCCGAGATCAACGCGCAAAATGATGAGATCCCCAAGCGCATATCGACGCATGTGTTTCGCTGCGTGCAGGAATTGCTCAACAACGTGGCAAAGCACGCGCAGGCGAAGACCGTATGGATCCAGTTAAAGCGCGAGGGTCCCGTGCTCAGTCTCGAAGTCCGCGATGACGGCATTGGCATGGCCGATGATTCGCGGCAACCGGCGCAACGGTACGGTGGTTCCGGTATCCGCAATATCCGGGAGCGGGCCGAGATGACCGCCGGTCAGTTCTCCCTTTCGATCCCCGCCGAGGGCGGCACATCCGCTCAGATCGTGTGGCGGCTCGGGGCCGACGAGCCCAAGGAAGACGCCATCCAGTGATGGCGGGCACGCCCGAAAGCCCCGCGGATCAAGTCCCGCCCGCGAGCCCATTGCGCACGGCGAACAGGGTGATCCCGGCCGTATTGTGCAAACGTAATTTACGCATCAGATTGGACCGATGCTTTTCAATGGTTTTGACGCTCAACGCCAACGCGTGCGCGATCGCCTTATTGGAGTCGCCCAGTGCGATTCGCGTCAACACTTCGCGTTCGCGCCCCGTGATGCTCTGCGCGTTGGCTCGGTTTCGCCGCGGCTCGCCGCCCGGGACGCATGCGCCCGACATTTTGTTTGCGAGTGCCTCAGACAAGAATTTTTGTCCCGCGGATACGGTGCGAATTGCCTGCATCAGCTCGACGCGATTCGCGTCCTTGAGCACATAGCCGTCGGCGCCGGCGTTGAGGGCCGCGCGGATGTATTCTTCGCTGTCATACGCGGTCAACACCAGCTTGCGTGCGCGCGGCGCGACCCGCCGGATTGCCAACAGCAGTTCGAACCCTGAGCCTCCGGAAAAGGCAAGATGCGTGAGTACCAGATCGGGTTGCAGTTGATGGATGCCGACCAGAGCATCCTCGTCGCAGCCGAAGGCTCCGACAATTTCGAAGTCAGGTTCTATTTCTATGAGCGCCTTGAGTCCTTCGCGCAATATCGCATGATCTTCAATTAGAACGATGCGTGTTCGCGGTTTTGGAACGCTGGCGACGATCGAATTCGACGCCACCGCCGCTGAGCGACTGTCGCGACGAAGCACGATGCCGCGCGGCGCTGGGAATGGACTTGCTTCCGTGGTATTCGGCGCCATCCTTGATTGAGACTGCAAATTCGCTTCCCGGGTGTAGGGCATGGCTTGCGACTTTCCCTTAATTCAGAAAATAATTATATGGATCCGCCGAATAGACAGGAACCGATACGACATAATCGTCGGCGATTTTATGGGTGTTTGGGACCAGGTTGGCGACACGTTTCTGATTAAGTCATGAGCGTTGCGCGCGCCCGGGGCGCGCCCGTGACTTAATACCGAAAGCGAAAACCGTCGAGGACTTCGAGGTGCTGCTACCCTTCAACGCTGCCCTCGCTGGGTCTGTGCCATGAGCGGTGCACCGCGGCGAACGCCTCGCGGTAGCACGGTTACTCGCTTCCGAATACCCTGTCCATCGTCGATCGCTTACCTGCACTTCCACCGACTGCTAATAGCGCAAATAAAAGCGACAAAACTTCAGTAAAAATAGGCAATTGCACGTCCAAGGACGTCCACTCCGCGTGCTTGACAGCCATCCTCTGATGGGGGCCTAATCGGGGGCACTTTTGGAAAAACGTAAACATGAGGCCCCCAAAATCATGTCATTGGCGGACACCGCGGCGAAAAGCGCTCAAGCTCTCGACAAGGCCTTTAAGCTGAGCGATGCGAAGGGCCTATATTTTCTGGTCAATCCGAACGGCTCGAAGCTTTGCTGCTTAACTCGATCGGACCCTATCTCGAGGTTTCGCTCGTGACCACGAGAGAGCGGCGCCTTGGGCAGCAACGGCTTTGCGTGCCCCCCTTCTCGCCGCGCTGTTAACCTCGTTCGCCGGGCACGAGACCCGCCGCCGGGCACTGAGCTGCGAATTCTCGCCCGTTTCGCTGCAGCAGCGCCGCGCCTATGAACTGCCCTTACAGTGGTCGGCTGCGGTGCCGTGAACAAGATTGCAGTGAATCTGCTCATCGTGCTGCTGCTCGGCACGGCCACACCGGCATTTGCCGGTGAAGAGCTGGTGCTCATCGTCAGTGCCGGCAGTGCCATCGATGAGCTCGATTCAACCGAGGTCCGGAAGCTCTTTCTCGGCCTGACGGTCCAGCGCAGCGGCCGCCGCTTGCACCCGCTCCTGAACGAATCCGATGCCGATCTGAAAGAAATATTCCTGCAGAATATCGTTTCGATGTCCGATAGTACTTATGATCGGTACATACTGCAGCTTGGCCGCGCACAGCCGTTGGTTTACAAAGGCAATGCACGGTTGATCAGCGGCGTCGCGGCCGACCCCGCCGCCGTAAGCTATGCCTGGCGCAAGGACGTGGAGCACGATAGCCGCATTCGGATATTGCGTGTGGTATGGCACGATTGAGATCAAGATTTGCCAATCTCGTCACCGGTTGCGTGGTGGCGGTACACCTGATTCTCCTGCCGGCCCTATACTTTGGCGTGGGCTACGTGATTCGAAAAAGTCACGAAGACTTGTTCGTTCAGCATGCCAGAACTTTTGCGCGAATACTGGCCGATGAATTCGAAGTGGGGGCTGCGCTGGACTCCGCGGCGCGAACCGAGGACCTGCTCGACCTTGCGATCATTCATGGCGAGAGCCGCTATGCGGAATTGGTCGAACGTGACCGCCGCATCCGCAGTCAGCTCGGGCCGCCGGACATTACGGCTCCAAAAGAGCCGGACATGCGCTTCGCGCACGGCGGCGACGATACCTATTTCATCGTGTTGCCGATCATGCATGCCGGCCAAAGCGCTGAATTGCGCTTGGGATTCGACGAGAGGCCCACGCAGACAAGGATTCAACTGGCGCTCAATCGCATGCTGTTGTTGCTCGGGGCCTACTTGTGCCTGGCAATCATCATCGCCTCGTACTTGAGCAATCGGCTGTCGCGCCCGATTCGCAGGCTGCAGGATGTCTCCCGCACCATCGCGTCGGGCGATTACGCCCAGGCGCTGGACGTCAGCACCGGCATTCGCGAATTGCATGAACTCGCCGTGGATCTGGAGGCAATGCGGCGCGAACTCGTGGGCGTGAACGATCGGCTCCAAGAGAAGATCCGGGAAAAAGAGGTCTCCGAGGCGCGCCGCGACGAGCTACAGAAGCAGCTGCGCCATCGTCAACGCCTGGAAACGGTGGGCACGCTCGCGGGCGGCATCGCACACGAATTCAACAACGTGCTGGTGCCCATCATCCTGTTCACCGACACGGCGCTGCAGGATCTGCCGCCGGGAAGCGTGTCGCGCTCCGACCTGGAACGCGTATTGGCCTCTGCGCGCCGCGCGAAGAACATAGTGCAGAAGATTCTGACCTTCAGCCATGTGCTGGGCGACACCAAGCTCGCGCCCATGGACCTGCGCAACGTCGTAGCCGAGGGCGTGGTGCTTTTTTCAGCGCTTGCCCCGCCCAGCATCGAAATACGCACCGAGATCGCCGAGCAAGTTCCGTTGGTGCGCGCCGACGCCACCCTCGCGATGGATTTGGTGATGAATCTCTGCACCAACGCGTATCAGGCGATGCAGGGCACGCAAGGCGTCTTGACGGTGGGATTGCGCGTGCCGCCGTCGGCCGCGATGCCGAGCGTCGAGCTCATGGTCTCCGATACGGGACACGGAATGGAGCAGCCCGTTGTGGAGCGGATATTCGAACCATTTTTTACCACGCGGCCGGTGGGTCAAGGGACGGGGCTCGGCCTTTCCGTGGTGCATGGAATCGTGGAGAGTTTTGGTGCTAGCATTGCAGTAGAGACCGCGCCCGGGGCTGGGACGACTTTTAGAATTCTGTTTCCGGCCATCACCGAATCCGCAAGAGCCGACACACCGTTGGGCTCCCTCGAGATGTAGATGCACAGCATTCTGGTGATCGATGACGAGGCGGACGTGCGCGACGGCATGAAGCGCGTGCTTGACCGCGCGGGCTTCTCGGTGCGCATCATCGACAATGCGACCGATGCGCTGCTCGAGCTCAAACGCGAGCCGGCGGACGTCGTCATCACCGACATCATCATGCCGAAGCTCAACGGCGTAGACGCAATCTATCGCATCGTGCAGGAATTTCCGTCGGTGCGGATCGTCGCGATTTCGGGCGGCGGCAACTTCGACCCGAGCAGCTACCAGCCCGCGGCCATTACCACGACCGCTTACCTTTTAGCGGCCAAGAAGGCCGGAGCGCATCACATCCTGACCAAGCCTTTTGAATCCGCCGAACTGATCGACGCCGTCGAGCGCGTCATCGGCGCCGGCCACGGCTGAGGGACAAAGGACACCGGCCCGCCAATGAAAACCTCTCGAACCCGAAACCGGCCCTGCTGCTAACATCACTGCATTGCAGGCAGCTGATGGTACTGATCCAACAGGTCATTCGGGGTCGCGAATCCATCGATGCGCCGCCACGTTTTGCCGTCAGCGCTGCGCATCAAGGTCAGCGGCGTGTGGCTCATTTTACCGCCCCGATACGCACCGAAGGCGTTTTGCGCGGCGCGGCTCGCCGCCAGCGTGCCGGTATAGTGCTGCCAACCCGGACCTGCGCCGAATTTGTGCGCATATTCGCGCAGGCGCGCGGGCGTATCCTGTTCCGGGTCGATGGAAATCGACATCAAGTGCACATGCTTGCGATCGGATCCCAATTCAATCTGAAACTCCCCGAAAGTTTGACTACTGAGGGGACAGAAAGAACTGCACGTCGTGAAGATGAAATTCAAGACCACAACCCGCCCATCGTTCATTTCCGCAGGCAACGACACGGGCTTGCCGTCATCGCGGACCAGTTTTATATCCGGTACCGAATAGTTCACGGTGGTTGCGACGACCGGGCGAGACGACATCTCGTCAGGCTTCGCCGTTTGATCGGGGTCGCCGGCCGACGCAGAGATGGCAAAACCAATGGCAGTGGTCAGCGTCGCCGAATAGAGCCACACCTTTCCTAACATATCTGCATTCTCCGTATCTGGCTGTGCGCTGCTGCGGACAGCCAACTTTATGCTACTCGGGAACCGTCCAGGCACCATCGGCTATCAATCGTGTGCCGTCGCCTGCGAACCGCACCAAATAGCCGCCCTTGGACGCGAAGCGCTGTCCTTCGGCAAGCGTCAAGTGCGGGTACGGACCGGTCAGGACGCGATGCTCGAGCATTTCCTCGGTGCGCTCCACCAGGTAATCGCGCACGAACGCATCGGCCATGTGACTCAAGGTCTCGGCAAGCAGCCCGCACGCCAGATACGTGTCCACCTGCACTTGCTCGGCCACGACCGGAATGTGGCGCATCGAGAACCAGCCCAGCGGATAGTCGACACGGACGCGGCTTTGGTCCGGCAGATCGAAGGGATACGCAAGCCGCGTGCGGCTGCGCCAACCCGCGGGCAACGGCGAGCGCTCGAGTCCGCCCATCAGCCCCGACATGTACACCGTGGGCGGCGACGGCGCCGAGTCGCCCAGTGCCGCAATGTCGCCCGGACGCAGCCACAGCACCAGCGCGTCCGCGCTCGAAGCGCCACGCAGCGCCTCACCGCGGAGCCGTTCGCCAGTACGAGGTCATGCACGGCAATCCCCCGAGTCTTCAATTCCGCAGCGAGCGCCAGCGCGGCGGGCTCGCCGCTGTCGCCGGCGCGATAGATTTGCTGCACGATCTTGACCGGCGCGCCTTGGCCCGCTGCGCCGATCTGCGGGGCGCCGGCCTCGCTGATGCGTTGGGCGATCAACTGCGCCTCCAGCAGCACTCCCTGGGAGAAATACAGCGTATAGAAATCGCGGCTCGCGACCACTGGAACCTCGACGTTCGGAAACAGACAAGGCAGGTGTTCGCGCTCGCAGAACTCATCCACCGGCGCCCAATTGCTGCCTCCCAACCCCGACACCGCCGCCAGCACTGGCTCTTCGGCGAGATGCCGATGCAACTGATTCGACCAGGTCGCGGCAGGACCCGTCAATTCCCAGACATGGAGCTGCCATTGGCGTTTGACCATGTACATGCTCTTGCTGTAGACGGTCTTGCCGGTGGATCGCATCGCCGGGCTCTTGCCGAACGGGAACACGTTCTTATCGGCGAAATAGCGCTGCATGACATCGAGCATGCCGCGGCGTTTCACCGGATCCGCATCCGGCGTGATGATGGTGGCAAAGTGCAGCAGCGTGTCTGTGACGCCCGGCGCACGACGCGCCTCGAGTTTCTTCAGATAATCTAGCAGGGCCGCCATGTCGGCGTCGCCGAGCGCAAAGCGCGGCATCAAGTAGCCGAGCGGCGTGCCCTCGGAGTCGAGGCCCTCGCGAATCGCCCGGGCGAGAGTGGCGTCCGTATACGGATCGCGATTGGAGCGCTCGCTCTCGATGTAGGGCAAATCGGCCTCATCGAAATCCGTTTTGCGCGCGTGGAATAAATACCGGCCGGCGATCGGCGGAATGACAATTCGACCCTCGGTCGTACCTAGGCCGCTGCGGCGATGGCAACTCACGCAGGCGGCTTGCGCACCCTTGGTGACGCTGGCGCCCTGGCGGCTGCCCTCCAGGGATGCGCCGGACGCCAAGACGCCGCGCATATAGATGGATTCGCCCGCGCTCGCCCGCGTTTCGCCGGCAGTCCAACCGGCGGGCGAGCCGAGCACGAGCAGCAGAAAACCGGCAGTGGCGCGACGCGCGCTTATTTTCACCATCGCTGCGGAACTTTGAGGATGCGCATGCGGCGAAAGAACGCCAAGGATCTCATCCTTAGGCGGCAGGCTTGCCGAATACCGCATCGTCCAACTTCTGGTTCAGCGTGACCTTCTCGATCAGCATCTTGTGCGTTTCCCGGTATCCCTCCACCGCCGTCTCCACTACGAAGGGGATCATCACGCCTTGCACGAGCCTGAAGTCGCGCTGGGAAATCCACACTTTGTGCATCTTGCCGTCCATGCGGCGCGGGATCCCCTCGATCTTGACGTCGAGAAAGCTCTGCGCATCGATCCAAATATGCTGCTCGTCCCCGCTTTTCCTTGTGAGCCTGAGCTTATAGGCGTTGCGGCCCTCGACGGGCTCCATGCCCTCGAGTGCAATCTTGGTCCCCTTCGCGGCGTAGTCAACCAAAGGACCATCCAGATCCCCCGTGTCCGACTGCGCCTTTTCTTCTTGCTCCGAGAAGGGTTCCACGTCGTTGCGGTTCAGATAGGGGCGGAGCTTCCAGCCGCTCTGCCCGTCGTAGACCTGCACTGCGGTCTTGCCCGCGAAATCAATCTCCAGACGAGATTTGCGCGGCCGCTTCATCTCCAGCCTGAAGGGCAGCTGGACTTGAGGTTTTTCTGTGGGTTTCTCCGCGCCGGCGGCTGCGCCGCCGGCCGGCCGCCGTACCGATGCGCCCGCTCCGGCCTTGGCCAGGGTTGCGCTGCGAGCCGCGGAATCGCCGGTCCCTGCATCCATCTTGCCGGCCACCGACAACGTCTGCACCTCATGCCACGCCTGCAGCCCACCGCGCGCAACGATGTGCTTGTCGACGATCTGCGCGGCGCTCAAGGTGACTGAGGGCGCCTTGCTCTCGGCTGCAACCGCCGCCTGCGAGAGGCACAGGCCCAACAGAATGCTTAAAAAGAGAGGAGTTTTTAGCGACATGGGGAGCCCTGCTCGATCAAGAATGAAGAAGGTAAATAAATTTGACATGATGTCTCTCTGATTTGCGTGCGGCACGTCCTGCGTGCATTCCAGCGTTAGTCGACGACCAATCCGTTAGCTTGAAATTGACCGATGACTACATCGACTCGGTCGCCGCGCTTCACCGGCCTGCCCTTGTTGGAGAAGATCATCCAGTAGGACTTGCCGTTTTCGGGTGGGGCGCTTTGGCGCAGCTGGCCGATGTTCTCCAGAGAGGGGACCACCAGTTTGACCCCGGCCCGCGGATCAATGAGCGCAGGCTCGCTCCTCTTGGCGTTGAGGACTTTGGCCTTGTCCGCGTCCAGCACGCGGTACCCGAAGCGAATGACCTCTCCCGATTCGGCCCACTTGACCGCCAGGGAATCGACACCCCAAATGAGCTTGTAGTAGCTACCCGCGCGTCCTGCGAAGCGATCGGGGTGGTAGCGGGTCGCCTTCGCCGTGGTTTTGGCTTGCGCGGGCGTCTGTCCACCCTTGGGCGACTGCGTCTCGGGCACCTGTGTGGCCTGGGCAGGCGCAGCTTGCTGCGCCATGGCCGGCAAGGCGACCAGGCTGCTCGCGAGCAGAATTCCGGTCACAACGCTCATCGGTCCCCGGGCTTCCGACCCGGATCCTCTGTGCGGCGTGGCACGATGTGCGGGACGTCTGAAATCGCCTGACACGCTAGTACCCCATCCTGGCCCTTCAATGCCGGCAAGCTGCCAGCGAGCAACTGATAACCCCGCCGGTACTCCGTGCTCCTCCGGAGCGCCGCGATTTGCGCCGGCGTAAAACCCTTGAACAGCGAGTCAGCCTGCTTGGCGAAATCTTTGCCCTCACTGGGATCGACTCTCCCGCAAAAATCAAAAACCGCCTGCAAGGCCCCGATCTCACCGGCGGGGTGTGCCGCCAGGGCGAGCTGCGGCAGAAGGGCGATGGTGGCGAAGCACAAGACAACAGCACGAAACCTCATATGCGAAACTCCTTTGTTTGACGTGTCATTTAGACACACACGTCGCGCTGCGATCGTGACGTGGTTTGAGGTTTCGATCTGTGAACCAGGTACCAGATTTGCGAGAAAAGCCCGCGAGTTTCTCGCGGGCTTTTCTCCAGTGAACGGACGCTGTCGTTAGTTGGCAGTGCCCCGCAGCGCTTCGGCTTGCCCCGGCAAGCCGGTGTTGTCGGTGAACGCCAAGTTCGTGTTGATCGTTCCCGTTCCGGCGACGGCGTGGAACGTCACTATCACCGTGCAGCTCGCACCCGGTGTCAGAACAGCAGCGGCCCCC
>Ga0210406_10006450_pt1 | contig 12166 bp, 17 predicted proteins | sample IncBWC30MmetaG_FD_155454 | JGI IMG/M metagenome (GOLD analysis project Ga0210406, IMG submission 155454) | Forest soil microbial communities from Barre Woods Harvard Forest LTER site, Petersham, Massachusetts, United States - Inc-BW-C-30-M | ecosystem: Environmental > Terrestrial > Soil >...
TTCAATCACATTAAATCAATTAGAAAAGAATTTTAATACATATAGTTCAATTGATAATCACAGTGGCGCAATTTTAAGTTCTGAACAAGAATTACTAGCATATAAACTAAAATGGAGTTCAAAATGAATCAAAAATATATCGACACAGTAAAAACCGCACATAAATTGTGCAAAGAAATGGCGGAAATGGATTCTAAATCCGCTGAATTCGCAATTAAATCTACGGATTATATTAAATTTGCATTAGAATCTGACGATGGCAATTGGTATATTCCTGTTTATATTATGAAACTTGCATTGTCTGATTACAGACTAGAATTTGATGCAGAGCGAGAAATCTCATTTGAAATTTTTTCAAAAAAATATTTGGGTTTAATGTTGGGAATGACAACTGATTCAGAAAAGAAGTATTTTCTCTCCGAAGACCTGTTGTATTTGCGCGACATTCATCCTGACCAAACTTGACTTTTTAGCCCAAAAGCGTATAATAGACTTATTCGATAGGAGATTCAAATGCGCAATGATGCAATGTTTAAGAATAAACGAGAATTGAACACATTTACGCAAGCACTAGCTTTTGAATCTGTATGGAACAGAGGTGCTGCCGTAAGTGTTAAATTGCGTAACGGCGACATTACAGATGTAATTTTCAAGTCGGCTGAAAGCGATACTGAAGAAAGTTGCTTTCATACTGCTGACTGGTCGCGCTGCTGGAATCTTGATGGTTCTAGTGTAACTAGCAAAGATTTTGATATTTGCTTTATAGCGTAAGGAGATTGTAAGATGACGACTCGTAAAGAATTGCAAGCTTGGCTTGAACAGTTTCCAGAAGATGCTGAAATTGAAGTAATTACTACACACGAATCGTATTCGTGCGGCGAATCTTACACTGTTGTAAGCGAAGTTGATCTTGATTTGACTGAACCTGTTGATCCTGAATTCGGAACGTTTGGAAAAACTTTCGAAATTGTAAGGGAATATCTGAGGACTTATGAAACTGGGAAAGTAATTCTTGTTCGTCTCGGTGTAAAGAATTGAGTTGTAAGATTTGTAATGCTATGATAGCGATCTTTTGTAAAATTCATAAGGAACATAAAATGCAATACAAAACTGGTCAAATTTTTGTAGAAATTTTCCCTGATTTCATTTCAAAAGGAATTCTGAAGGTGTCAAAAAACGGCTTGACAATTCGGATTAAATCTGAGAAAAATGTAGCAACATTTTCGAAAAAGGAATTTAATAGAATTATGGAAAGGTCTAGGTGCCAGGTGTTCGATTCTGAACAAAAGCTTACAGAATTCATTCTGAAGCTGTAATATTTGTAAGAAAAAGTTTGTTGTAAATGTGCAACAAAGCAACAAAAGTTTCGAAAATCGCGTATAATTGATTCTGTTGTGAGTGACGCAGCGAACGAAATAAAGCGCGAAACTCTTAAGTTTTGAAAAGAATTTTGAAGTGTTGTTTATGTGCAACAAACGACACAAGACTTCAAAAATGTAGTAAAATAGCTTCACTGAATTAGTTTTTAAACCAACTTACTTAAACTTTCTTTTAAAAGGTAATTAAACATATGTCTACGAACATCGCTACTGCACGTCCGCTCAACGCTAACCGTATCGCTGCTGCGCTTACACACTGTTTCGCTGCAAAGCGTCCTGTGTTTCTTTGGGGTGCTCCTGGTATTGGTAAGTCTGACGTTGTTGCGTCCGTCGCTGAAAAGCTCGGTGGTCTGCTTGTCGATATTCGCTTGAACTTGCTTGATCCGACTGATCTTCGCGGTATGCCGTTCTATAACAAGAACACAGGTTTCATGGAATGGGCACCTCCGATCGATCTTCCGACTGCTGAACTCTGCGCACAATATCCGGTCGTTGTTCTGTTCCTCGATGAAATGAACAGTGCTCCGCCGAGCGTTCAAGCTGCTGCATATCAGCTTACGCTGAACCGCAAGATCGGTACTTACAAGCTTCCTGATAACGTCGTTATCGTCGCTGCAGGTAACCGTGAAAGCGACAAGGGTGTTACTTATGCAATGCCTTCTCCTCTGTCGAATCGTTTCATTCACTTGGAGATGGAAGCTGACGCTGAAGCTTGGATTGATTGGGCTGTTCGTCACAATGTTCACCCAGATGTTGTCGGTTATATCTCGTTCGCTAAAGACAAGCTCTTTACGTTCGATCCGAAGGCAAAGCAACGTTCGTTTGCTACGCCGCGTACTTGGGCTTTCACTAGCGAAATCGTTCGCACCCAAGAAGCTGGTAGCTACATGAGCGAAAAGGAAATGGTTGATTTGGTTGCTGGTGCAATTGGTTCAGGTGTTGCTACTGAATTCATGACTCACCGTGAAATGGCAAGCAAGCTGCCGAATCCTTCGAAGATTCTTAGCGGTGAAGTAACGAAGCTCGCTGATAACAGCAAGGAAATTTCGGTCATGTACACTTTGACCATCAGCATGTGCTATGAATTGGGTGACTTCGTTAAGAAGCACGCTCTGAATGGCGAACTCAGCAAGGCTGATAACAAGAAGTTGCACGAAATGACTGATTATTTCTTCAAGTTCATGATGGACAACTTCAAGACCGAAATGTGCGTGATGGGTGCGAAGACTGCACTTGCAACGTATGATTTGCCGGTCGATGTTTCGAGCCTCAAGAACTTCGATGAATTCTTCAAGCGTTTCAACAAGCAAATTACGGATGCCATCAATATGAAGTGACATAAATAGTAGTAAGTTGGGCGGGGGAGAAATCCCCCGTTTTCACGTCTAAACTAATTGGAGATTTAAAATGGAAAACGCAATTGACTATTCGAATGATCCGTATGTTGTGATGTTGGAAAACCGCATTGCTTATCTGATGCGACTCGTGGACCAACTTGGTGTCAATGAACCAGAAGTGTTCCAAAGTCCCGCTTTTCAAGCTTTTCAAGAACAAGAGCGTTTGCAATACAACTAAAATGCGCGATCTATTAAAAAATGATTTATTGGGTATCTTGATTGTATTCGTATGTGTATTTGGTGTAGTAACAGCAACTTTATTGAGTCGATAAAATGTCAAAACTATCTGTTGATGTAACTGAAATGGAAGTATTAAAAGCTGTTGCTGAATATCTGAACAAGAAATACAACGTCGAATTTACATCAGGTTCTTTGCGTCCATGTTATGATAAGGGTATCGGTTGCGCTGATATTACTGGATACCATTTCACTGGCTCTACTAAACAGGATTAAAAATGGTCTATACTAAAGATTCTGAAGGTTTTCCGAATGTTGGCAAGTATCATGCAATTCGGAATATCGAAGGTGGTCGCAAAGGCGAATGGATGGAAGTGTTTGGTTCTTACATTTCATATCTTACTGATCCAGATTATGAAGTTATCAAATACGACAAACCAGGCGAAAAACTCCCTGACTAATTATGGAAATCAATACACCTGTCACATTGTGGTATCGTAAAAATCAAGATAATGAATATGAATTCAATCATCTTGAAGATGGGCATGTCAATGCAATCGGAATAAAGTTAGGAACTCTTTTTCCTGCACCGAAGCATGAAAACCATAAGAAAACTTGGTCGAAAGGTGTATGGATTTGCAAATTAGCTTACATGAAGATTACAGTTCCAACAGTAATAGAATTGTAATGTTGTATTTTTACAACAAACGTGCATTAACCCAAATTTTGTAGTATAATTATCTTACTGAATACATTAAGGAACATAAATGTCTAGCACAAAACAAGTCACGACCAATCTCACGTTTGACAAGGAACGCGATAAGAAAGCACTTGAAAAGCTTACTAATGCTCGCATCGCTTTGCTGCTTAAGCAACCATTTTTCGGCAATCTTGCATTGCGTCTTGAACCTGTCAATTCTGACGAATGGCTTCCGACGCTCGCAACTGATGGTCGTAAGTTTTATTACAACAGCGAATTTGTTTTGAAGTTGTCAGACAAGGAACTGATTTTTGGTATTGCGCATGAAATTTTGCATTGCGCGTATGCACACGTCGGCTCTCTTGGTATGGCTCGTCAAGCAAATCGTGATAAGCAAATGTGGAATGTCGCACTCGATTTTTGCGTAAATGGCGACTTGGTCGATGCGCAAATCGGTGAAAAGATTACGACTGTCGAAATTTGCTATGACCGCAAGTATGTTGGTTGGACTGCGGAAGATGTGTATGATGATATCATGCAAAATCAGCAAAAGTTCAAGCAAATGAGCGCATTTGACGATCACCTTGACAATGATGGTGACGGCGACGAAGATGGCGATGGTGACGGTGATGGCGACAAGGATGGCAAGGGTCGTGGTCGTCCGACAGTCGGTGATGTTGATAAGCTGCGCGATGAAATGCTTTCTGCTGTTATGCAAGCTGCGGCTGCTGCAGGTGCTGGTAAGACTCCTCTTGGTGTTCAGCGCTATCTTGATCGTATCTTGAAGCCTGTTATTGATTGGCGCACTCTGGTTGAACAGCATATCCAAAGCCAAATCAAGTCTGACTTTACGTTTATGCGTCCGTCGCGTCGTTCGTTTAGCTGCGATGCAATTCTTCCTGGTTCGAATGTCGATACTATGGTTGAACTGCATGTTGCAATGGACATGTCTGGTTCTACTGCGCCTTACGCAAAAGACATGGTTTCGGAAGTGTTGAATATCGTTGATTCATATCAAGACTTCAAGCTCCATTTGTTCTGCTTCGATACTGCTGTCTATGATTATGTAACGATTACGCCAGATAATATTGCTGACCTCGAAGAATATGAATTCCGTGGAGGTGGCGGTACTGACTTCGAATGCATCTTTGAACACTTGAAGGAACAAGACATTAACCCAAAGACTTTGGTTGTGTTCACTGACGGTTATCCTTGCGGTGGTTGGGGTGACGAAGATTATTGCGACACGATCTGGATCATTCACGGCAACGATGAAATCAAGGGTCCATTTGGTCAAACTTGCTCTTACGATGCTGCTGCAAAGGCTCAAGGAGCTTAATTAACAAAAACTAAGTAAGACTCAAAATTTAAAGCGCTCTCTGGAGCGCTTTTTTTCGGCTATACAAAACATAATAGCCAATAAATACTTATATGAAACTATTTGAACTAGACCAAGGCGCGCGACAAAGTGTGCCGTATCATGGCATGGAACGTATAATTGACGTCCTAGAATCTGAATGTGGAGATGCATTGCAGGCAGTAAAAAGTACTCACAGATTTATATACCGCGGCGTAAAGGTAGGTGGTTCAAATGTAGGGACATTTTGGAAACCAAGACATTTGCAAGGTAGCGCACCAACTATCTTTAAATCATCATCTAGAGAAAATAGAAAGCCAATGGATACTCCAGGGCAAATTCAAAATATGATTGATGGTGCTCTAGAAGCAACCGGGTTTAAAGCACTGCGAAGTAATTCAATATTTTGTTCTGGTTACAAAGCTGCTGCAATTAATTATGGTGTGCCGTATATTATTTTTCCCCTGAATGGATTCGACTTTACTTGGTCAAGAAGATATGCTGATTTATTTTCTGACGTTATCGATAATCTAACAGTAAATGATGAAGCTAGAGAAAAATTCTTCGATCAATTCGAATATGATCCAGGCGAATGGATCTTCGATATTGCAAAATATAATAACAGTGGTTTAGAAAATGCTATCAATTCTAATCATGAAATTATGATTAGAGGCGAATATTACGCAATACATCATCAATTCGAACCTGTCTTAAAAAGCTATTTGATGTATTAAATTTTGTCCATTTTGTTAATAAATACATAATATGGAATTGACAAAATGACCCAACAAATAATCAATATAGGTTCAACCCCAAACGACGGAACGGGTGATAATCTTCGTTCTGGCATGACTAAGGTGAATGCAAACTTCACTGATCTTTACAATGAGAATGTTACTCTAGCGGGAAGTACTGGATCTAATCTTGTGGGATTCCTGCAGGCTGGGACTGGTGGTGTCTTAAGAACAGTTCAATCCAAGCTTCAAGATATAGTAAATGTTAAAGATTTCAATGCGAAAGGAGATGGAGTAACGAATGACTCTACAGCAATTCAAGCTGCTATTGATGCAGTATATGCAACGGGTGGCGGATTTGTTCAATTAACTGCGCATACATATAGAGCAGCAGGTTTAATATTGCGAAGTGGTGTTGTATTATGTGGGGTAGGCAGAGACGCTACGATCATTATGGCACCGGACGGTTGGAATAGCACTTCAATCATAGACACATACAATTTCGATTTCTATAAATTTACAACAGGAAATCCTACTGACGCAAATACTCCAAATGCATGTGGATTAGTAAATCTCATCTTGGATGGCAATAATTATAATTTTGCAGGAACTCCTTCAGTAACATCTGGATATGTTGCTCGTATCGCTGCATTACGCCCCATTATCGACAATGTTACTGTTCGTGGTGCGCCTGGTGCAGGGCTACACACATCCTTAGGATCAATAACTCGCCTAACTACCGATTGGTGGCGCAATGCCGCTGCTGTTGCTAATGGCTATATAAACAACTTGAGCATATATGGTTGTGGAAATGATGGTTGGGTTCATGATGGTCCAGGTGATTTATTTCTTACTGGTATCATCGCTGGTTCTAGCGGTTGGCCAGATACTGCTGCATATGCTGGTAGCTTTCCCTCATTTCTAGAACCTGGAAGACGCGTCTCTAACATAACTATTAATACTGCATGTGAAATTGGCAAACTACACACATTCGGTTGTCGTCAAGGATTTGGTATCATAATCGGACGGGCATCGTACGGTAGCGGAACTATTCGTATTAAATGGGATGAAATTATTGCTGAATCTTGCAATAGCGGTATGTGGGCTCGTAACGGTGCTTACTATCAAGGAAGTATCCTGGATTTACATAATAATTTTGGAGTTAATGGAACTGCTGTAGGTAATGAATATTTCCGAGATGACGGTACTGTATTACAAGGTCATATCGATCAAGTTCAATGTGATTTGGGATCAAATAATGCAGGACAAAATATCATTGTTTTGGCAGGACAATTTAAGTCTATCGGCAAGTTGATGGTTGATGGGCGTTATTTTCCATCTCAGGCACTTGTTATGGATGGTACGCAAAACCGAGTATTAGATGGGGATATTGCTCGTATGGGTCCACAGGGCGGTAAGACAGGAATCCTGTCTGCAATCCATATTCTATCTACAGCAGCAAACTGGACAATTCGCTGCAAGGTTCGTGATAGCGATATTATTGCAACAATTGATGCAAATGCTGGCGTCGTAGGAACTCCAGAAGACTCGCATATTGTAGGTGCATTCCTTAATAGCACTACTGATTTCGTTGGATTCAGTGCTATGACGACGCCGCAGCGAAAAAATATCATGCTACATAACTTATCAGGGGACAAGCGTTCTCGTGGATATAGTTTTGCATCCACCACAATATCAGCTACGGTGACAACATTGCAAACTATTAATATCCCGATTACAGCGCTATTCGCTCCCAATGCAGATGAAATTACATTGTCAATGATGTATGTGTCAGGAGGCCAGCCCACTTTGAATATCCCGCCGATGTTTAACGGATCCAACCAGACAGCATCGCAGATTCAGACTTATTTGCAATTTGCTGCAACTAATAGCGGCGTTGTCAAATTAGTAGTCAATGTTCCTTAAATATATAATATAGGTATCCATAGTATGGCACAACAAATAATCAATGTTGGAGCAAATTCCAACGACGGGACTGGTGATAAGTTACGATATAGTATGCAAAAAGTAAATGCAAACTTTACAGATTTGTATTCTACTTCCTACGCATCAAATGTTTTAAACACTTTCAATACTAGAAGTGGAGCAGTAACGTTGCTTTCAGCAGATGTTACTGGGGCACTGGGTTATACACCATATAGTTCAACAGGTGGCCTCGTTTCTGGTGCAGTTAATATAGGATCTACTGCTGCATCCACATCTACTACGACTGGTGCATTAATTGTGGCTGGTGGTGTTGGTGTTGGTGGAGCGATTAATAGCGGATCAATTTCAGCTGGTTCATTAACAGTAAATGGTACATTATTGTCATCTGGTTCAGGATCATCTTTAGTTGGATATATTCAAGGTGGTACCAATAGTGTCACTAGATCACTAACATCTAAATTACAAGATGAAGTTAGCGCAAAAGATTTTGGTGCGGTGGGTAACGGCGTAACTGACGACACAGCAGCAATCCAAGCTTGGGCAACGTATGTAGTTGCAAATCAAAAACGAGGATATTTGCCAGAAGGTACGTATATATTGTCGTCCGCTATTAGCATTCCGCAGGGAGGTAATTATTCGTTTATAGGTGCTGGTCGTGCATCTAGTATTTTAAGACAAACTGTAAATAATTTACCAATATTTGATATGGGTGCAACTGGTTCTGCATCATGCGTTTTCATTGAAATTGCTGAAATTTGGTTTGATTATTCTGTGACTCCGGTTGTGGGAGCATATGCTATTAGCATGCATGCTAGTTATTTTTTAAATTCATTTCACCATCTGAGAATGACTGGTTACTATTGTTTTAAAGTAGATTCTGGTCAGCCGGCTCCCCAAAATACCGTATTCAATGAAATCGATATGTTGAATTCATGTACAGGCGGCATGATGGATTGGTCTGGAACTAGTAGCGCTGGTCCCAATAATGTTATCGGGCGTATGCAATTAGGTTGTGGGAATGCAGTAGGTCCCATATTTAATAATATCAAAGGCGTCAATTTCGTAATCGATTGTTTAGAATTTCTGTCAGTAACTAATGCAACACTAATTGCACTACAAGCTGGCACAAATGTATCGATTAATTCTATAAAAATGGAATTTTTCACCTTCAATACTAGTGGCAATTTATTCAATTTTAATACAAATTGTAATGTGAAGTTGGGGCAATTTCATTGTTACGGAACCACTTCCATTTTTAATCCTGCTAGCGGTAGCTTCAACATTTTCAAAACTGATACAGGGGGAAATACTGGATCATTACATATAGATTTATTAGAACTAACAGCTAATACCGTCGGCAGCAATGTATATGCAATTGAAGCATTAAACGGATCTGTACAAATTAATTCTTATATTACTGATGGGAATGCCAATTGGAATCTATCGAGCACTAGCTCAGCTACAGCAGATGTATTGAATGTTGTTACTTATAACAATGATCACATTAGTGCAAACAAAGGAGATTCTGACTATACTGTTACTCTCGGAGATCCAAACATTATCAGTTTTGAGACTGCATTAACAGCGCCGAGAACCGTGAATCTTCCAGCTAATGCAAATAATTTGTTTAATGGATTACGATATACTGTTAGGAGCAATGGGGCAATAAATGGGGCAAATACTATTACAATTGCTTGCAATGCTGTAACTAAATTTACATTAACTACTGATTTGTCTGCCGTCGATTTAATATGGCGGCGTGCAGGATCTGCACAAGCTGGTTGGATTATCGAACGGGCTTATGGATTGTCTGGCGGTATTAGTGGAACAGCAGGTGGCGATCTTGCAGGTTCTTATCCAAATCCAACAGTCTCTCAGGCGACTGGATTGAATTTATTTTTAGAATCAGCGAATACAGTCTCTCAATACAATGCCGCTAATGCACAAAATTATAGAATTTACAATTTTAGAAATTCGGTAAATGATTTTGAACGTGGCGGTGTTTCTTGGCAATCAAACACATTAAGGGTTTTTACTGAACAAGGTGGTACTGGTGTAACTAGAAATATCGGATTCTATGTAAATGGCTCATTTAGATGGCAAATAGGACAAACCCAGTTATATCCTCAGGTTGATGCAACTTATGATTTTGGTCAATCGTCTCAATCAGTCAGAAATGTGTATTCATCAGGAATAGATGTAAATAAGGGCACTAACGTTGCTGTTCCTACTACGGGCACTACAGTTACGGTAGCACAAACAACAAATTGCCAAATTTGTCAGCCAGCTGGATCATTGGCTGCATTAACGATTCAGTTTCCGACACCATTGGCAGACGGACACACATTTGAATTAAGTATTACTAATTCAATTACAACCTTAACTCTAACTCCGAATGCAGGTGCATCAATAGTTGGGACATTTAGCGCAGTTACTACGTATCTAGCAACAAAATATAGGTATGTTGCTTCTACGACGACGTGGTATGAAATTGCATAATTAAACCACGTTTTTTCTCATGCCACATCTCTATTAGTTAAATATCTGTATATAACTCAATGGAGATGTAGCAACATGTCAGATGTAACCCAACAACCAGCACCAGAATTAGGCGTCCAGGATCTTCAAGTTGTTTTGCAAGTAATTGAACTTGCAAGCACACGTGGAGCATTTAAGGGTGGCGAATTAAGTGCTGTCGGTCAAATTTTTGATAAGATCAACAATTTTGTAACAGCATTCACCAAACAAGCAGAAGAAGCCGCTGCAAATGAAGCACAACAAGAAGCAGCACCTGCTGCAGGAGAATAATATGATTAAGCATATCGGACGTCACAACAATAAAAAAGTTATCATCCTATATAGAGAAGTTCCTGAGGAAGCACATATGTGTTTAGTAACTTACAGTGACGCATTGCCACGTAAGTATCATGATACAATTATGCCAATTCTTGAATCTCAACCAGGTCAAGCAGCAGACGTATTTGCAGAAGCATTACACCGCAATTTATTGCATGATGGTCGCAACATTCTAGGTAGCTTGCACAAAGAAGGGTTTATCAAGAAAGTTCCGACAAATCAAGTCATTGTGACAGCAACCCCAACAAGCCAAGTTCGTCTTGATGAATTGAACAACATTCTTTCTGAAATGAGAAAGGGTGAAGAAGCAATTAAGAAGATGGCTGACCTAGACTCAAATCGCGGCATGAATGGAAATAACAATCCATACAAACAAAAAGCACAAGATATTGCAGAACAATTTGCTGAGCCGCAAAGTAGTGTTGGTGTATTAGATGATACATATTTTGCACAACAGAATCTAGCCCAAGCTGCTAGAATGAAAACTGAAGCAGAAGGTTTGCTAAAAGAGGCAGCGCGTTTGGAAGCGGAAGCAAAAAAGTTCCTTCCAGAAGAAAAAGAAGCAAAAGTAGTCAAGACACGAGCTCCTCGCAATGCCAAGAAAGCAGTCCAAAGCTAACTCAGGACCCAAAGCCCGAAAAATTTCAATCAACGCTAAAAAAGATTGGAAGAATATTCTCAAGCAGGTGGAGAAACAGGAAGTTCCCTTAGAACTCCTCAACTCCATCAATATTAGGTTAATAGACGGCACAGACATAAGTTTGGATGTGCCTGCTCTATTAGAATCTTCTACTGATGCTGCACTAGTAGAAGCATACCTTAATGAAAAATTTGAGGAGTTGGATGCTTATATTCAAACTGTAGATTTCTTTATTAACTTAGAAGTCGTTTCTAAGACTGTTCAAGAAGCTACTAATCAACTTTTCAAAAACTTACCGTAAAAATTATGAAAGCTATATTTGCTGTTGACTCATCCGGCGGGATAGGCAACAAGGGGTCACTCCCTTGGCCAAAACACGCCGACGACCTAGCGTGGTTTAAAGAACACACACTGAACAATATCGTTGTAATGGGAAAAAATACGTGGAAGGACAAGAAAATGCCCAAACCACTCAAAGATCGCATCAATGTTGTTGTAACAAACAATCCACCTGAAGATGCTTTGGCTAGATATTCTACTCCAGACAATCTCACTGAAACATTAATAACTCTTAAAGAAAGTTTCCCCGAAAAAGAAATTTTTGTCATCGGTGGCAAACAAGTTCTAGAATGGCTAAGACCAGAAATCAAGACGATTTATTTGACACGCTTCAAGGGAAGGTATTATACTGACACTAGATTAGACTTGAATTCCTTTTTAACAGGATTCCGTTTAATGTCAGTCAAACCAGGTGATAATTGCACCTTCGAGGTTTGGGAAAAAATTACATTTCCATGGAAGGATAAAGAAGAATGAAACAATATTTAGAACTATTACAAGACGTATTAGACAACGGAGTGCAGAAAACTGATAGAACAGGGACTGGCACTCTTTCTGTTTTCGGCAGACAATTGAGATTCGATCTATCAAAAGGGTTTCCTGCTGTAACGACAAAAAAACTTGCATTCAATGCAATGAA
>Ga0210406_10006451_pt1 | contig 12163 bp, 6 predicted proteins | sample IncBWC30MmetaG_FD_155454 | JGI IMG/M metagenome (GOLD analysis project Ga0210406, IMG submission 155454) | Forest soil microbial communities from Barre Woods Harvard Forest LTER site, Petersham, Massachusetts, United States - Inc-BW-C-30-M | ecosystem: Environmental > Terrestrial > Soil >...
TCTGTATCCCAGAGAAAAAAGCAAGACCCTTTTCTTCTGGTCGGAGGAGTGGCGCATTGAAGAAGACCCGACGGGCTATACGTTCAACAAGGCCGTGCCGACGCTCGCCGAGCGAACGGGCGATTTTAATGATGTCTGCCCGTCGCTAACGGCGGCCGCCGGGACTGGGGGCTTTTCGCGCCTTCAATATCCCGACTGCCCGGGAACTGCTGGCACACACACAGAAAGAGGCGTTCTTCGCTGGGTGAATTTTCCCAACAATCAAGTTTCGATTACGCCGATTGCCCAAGCAATCCTGAACGCCAACTTGATTCCAATGCCAAACTCGGCGACCGGTTGCAATGCTCCGGTCTACAAAGGCACCGTTGAGACGCCTGGCTTCCGCTGCTTTGACGCCACGATCTCGCCGAATACAAATTGGCGCGAAGACTTGTTCCGCATCGATCAAGACTTCAACACGACCAACCGGCTCAGCTTTCGATTGGTCCACGACAGTTGGGATACAACCGTACCTCTCGCGCAGTGGTCGTACTTGACCAACAGTTATCCTACGGTTCAGAACGATTTCAACGGGCCGGGCACGGCGGCCATGGCTCGCTTCACGCAGACGTTGTCTAGCACATGGCTAAATCAACTTGCCTTCGGTTTCACCAACGCCCACATCACGCTAAACAACATCCCTGGTTATGGTGGGGCTTCCTCGGTGCGCACGTCTGCCTTTGATTCGATGGGCAATTTCTTCAACAACGGATTCGGAGGGAAGATCCCCTCCATTGCGGCAGCGGGCAACAATGCGGTCTATGGTGGGAGCGGCTTCTTTGTGGATACGAGTTACACCCCTTGGAAATTTACGAATCCGACCTACACCCTCCGCGAGGACATGTCCAAGGTATGGGGCAAGCACTCGCTGCAGTTTGGCGCGCTTTTTATCATCGCCCAACGCAACCAACTTAACCCACCTGTCGGCAGCATCACGGGAGACAAGCAAGGCATTGTCGGTTTTTCGAACATCAACAACGTTGATGGCACGGGCAACGTCTTTGCCGATCTGGAACTGGGATTTCTGCGGTCCTTTACCCAGGACAGCGCGCAAGCCAAATACTATCAGCGCTATAAGATTGTCGAACCTTATATCCAGGACGATTGGAAGATCACCCGTACGCTGAGTTTGAATCTGGGCCTGCGCCTCAGCCTGTTCGGCAACTGGAATGAAAAATACAACAACATATACAACTGGGTTCCCAGCGCTTACGATCCCGCTCTCGCCGCGACCGCACATGTGGAGCCGTTCCACGGAGAATTGATCGACAATGCGACGAACAGCATCATCCCCATCAATCTGAGCAATCCGGATCCACGCTTGACCAACGGACTGGTGCGTTGCGGTACCCACGGAATTCCTTCAAGCTGCATCAACAGCCATATCTTCAATCCGGAACCTCGTATTGGCTTTGCCTGGGATCCGTTCGGCAAAGGCAAGACTTCGATCCGGGGCGGCTACGGAATCTTTTTTGAACACGGTACGGGGCAGGAAGCGAACACCGGTTCGCTGGAAGGCAGCGCACCCGTCGTTTTGGGAATGCGCCAGGAATATCCGGGCAATTACACCGACATCGGAGCGCCGCCGTTCATCGGTGCGGTGGGTAGTACGGCTGACGCGGCCTTTCCGCTGAATGTCACTTCTGTTCCGGCCAACACTCCATACCCCTACGTCCAGCAATGGAGTTTCGGTATTCAGCAGGAACTTCCCGCGCACTTTATTACCACCGTTTCTTACGTCGGGAGTAAGGCGACCCATCTCACCGCCGAGTTGCAAAAAAACCAACTTCATCCCGTGCCCAGCTCTTTAAACCCATTTCTGAAACACCAGCCGATTACGTCGGACACTTGCTTGACGCCTCTCAACCCGGGGGACCCGCTCTCGGAAGGCTTTGACGGCAAATTCTTCCATGAAAACGGCTCTGTTATCGGCCCGGGTGATCCCGCCTATCCAAATCTCTTGATCGCCTGCCAGGGAAGCAGCAATCTCTTTTCTTTCCCCTTGTCCAACAGCCTGAGGACTTACGCGCCCACTCTTGGTGATATCTATTCGTTGCAGAACATTGCAAATTCGAATTACAACTCGCTTCAAGCTACTCTGCGCAAGGTGCAGGGTCCTTTGACCCTGAGTCTCTCGTACAGCTACAGCCATTCCATTGATGATTCCTCGGATCGAACCGACGCCACGTTTGTCAACTCATATGACATCCAGGCGAACCGCTCCAATTCCAATTTTGATCAGCGCCACCTGATCGCAATGAGTTACATTTATCAACTCCCTTTGTTCAAATGGTACCAGTCGGCTTTTGGATGGGCGGATGATGATCCCACCAACGAACTTTCTCACCAATCCGGAAAAGCGGACAATTCTGGCGCGGATTCCAGTCATTTCAAGAAGTTCCTGGAAGGCTGGGAACTATCTGGTGTAATCGTGCACCAGTCCGGAACTCCATTCACCATCATCAACAATGCTAGTCCCAATGGAATCTCGACGACGGACAATGCCGGGGTAGCGAACGATATCGGTGTCGGTTCCTACGTGGATATTGTTGGTGACCCTCATGCAAATACCCCCAAAGGTTTTCTTGCGGGCACTTTTGGTCCGCTGTTGGGAAATCCCAATGCATTCGCGGCGCCACGAGGACTCACGTTTGGAACCGCGGGACGGAATTCCTTCAATAATCCGGCGCGCACAAATTTTGATACTTCCCTGCTGAAGACATTCCGCTTGGCGGAAGCCCGGTCGCTCGAATTCCGATTCGAAACGTTCAACACCTTCAATCACACACAATTCCGTATCTACAATCCCGATCGCGGAAACGTGAATAACACGATCAGTTGCTTTGGAGGCCCAAACTACACCGCAGGCTATGTGGATCAATCCACCAACTGCCTGGCAGGAAACTCGTTCCTGCACCCGGTGGACGCGCATCGCCCGCGTACGATTCAATTGGGGATTAAGTTCCTCTTCTGAGATGAAGCGCGTTGTCTGGGAAAGGCGCGGGTCCAGATAGGGCCGATCAAAGCTGTGAGGCTGCGGATCCGAGAACTTCTTTGATTCTGCCGCCGACGGTTTCCACGAACGGAACTCCGCGCCAGCCTTTTTTATCGAGGGGTACTATGATTACCTCCAACTCTTCCGATGTGAACCTCTTCCAGCCCTCGGAAGGAGCGACCGGATAGACTCTGGCCATATCCGGAGCTAGGAACAATGTAATTTTCCCAGGAAACACATACGAAGGCGCATAGCGCTTGGCGGCCGCGATATTGATTGACTCCAGATCTTTCAGTTCGATCCCCGGGCCATTTCGCCGCATTCTTGACAGGGCCTCCGCGCCGTCAATAGCAGCGCTTCGCTGCACGAGCAGTCGGAAATTCCGCAGGTTCCTCACTAAGTGTGGCAAGCGTTCCCCCGCATCGAGTTTGAGAAATTTTTTCCATTCGTCCTGCGTTCTTCTCCAGAGATACGTGAATTGACCCAGCGGCCATCCTTTTAGCGTGCCCGGGGCAGGCGAATTGTAGACTCCCAAGAATTCGATCCGTTCTCCCTGGTCGTTCAACTGCTTTGCCATCTCAAAAGCAACCATTCCTCCGAAGCAGAAGCCGAATAGATGATAGGGCCCGCTCGGCCTCACCTTACGCAGCTCGGCGACATAGAATGCGGCCATTTCCTCGATCGAACGATGCGGATCCTTGCCCACCGCCCCTTGCGCTTGCAATCCGTAAATGGGTTGGTTGGAACCCGCACCTTGCGAGATGTATTCGCAATAGAGAACGTCGCCCGTATGCGAATGAACACAGAACACGGGAGGGCACGAACCTTTCTGTTGCACGGCCACCAGGGAGGACCAGTCTCCGCTGGCCTGCCGCTCCCTTAGGATCTTGGCCATCTCCTCAATCGTGCGGACCTCGAGCACGGAAGATAGAGGCAGATTCGTCTTCAGCGCATCATTCACGTGAGCCATTAACTGTCCGGCAAGCAGCGAATGTCCACCCAACTCAAAAAAGTCTTCCTGGATGCCAATATGTTCCATCTGAAATATCTGTTCCCAGATTTCCTTCAGCTGCTTCTCGAGAGCGTTCCGAGGCGCCCCGCCGATCTCCCTTGCGGTCATGTTTTCCCTGGAGGGTGCCGGAAGTGCGTTGCGGTCAATTTTGCCGCTCGAATTGAGGGGCAGGCGTTCGAGCCGCACGAAAACGGAGGGAATCATCTGGGCCGGAAGCCTCTGCGCCAGGAAGTGCCGAAGTTCGCTGGGGCTTGGTGCGGCATTTGAGTTGGGGACGAAGTAGGCCACGAGGCGTTTGTCGCCCGGCGCAAACTCCTGCCCGGCCACTGCACTTTCTTGCAGCGCTGCATGCGAGTTGAGCGCTGCCTCGATCTCACCGGGTTCCATGCGAACGCCGCGAATCTTGATCTGATTATCAATACGCCCCTGAAAGGCAATCTGCCCGTCTGGCAGAAAGCAGCCCCGGTCTCCCGTTCGATAAAGGCGAGAACGATGATGGAAGTCGAAAGGATTCGGGACAAATTTTTCGTTCGTCAGCTCGGGCCGGTTTCGATAGCCTCTTCCCACGCCGCGTCCGCCGATTAAGATTTCTCCCTCCGTGCCGTCCGGGACGTGTCGCAGCGCTTCGTCAACAATGTAAATCTTCGCATTCATCACGGGCCTGCCGATGGGAGGCAGTCGATCCGATGAATGCCCGGGAGGCACGACGGCAGACGTGGCACAAACCGTGCATTCCGTTGGTCCATAGTTGTTGACGAGCTGAAATGGCAATCCGAGCCGGGGATAGCCGTGCAGCGTGTCTCCGCCGGTCATCATCACGCGCAAATCGGTCCGCGCGGGCCACTCCAGCACGATCAGTTTTTCGGCCATGGGTGTTGGAATAAAGCTGGTTGTGATGCGTTCGCGCAGCAACCAATCTTGCAATGCCTTGGCATCGCTTACGGTGGGCGTATCGGCGATGCACACGCAGGCACCCGCGGCCAGGCCAGGCCACATCTCCCAGACACTGGCATCGAATCCGACCGCGGCAACCTGACTTACTCGATCGTTTTCCGTCAACTCTAGCGCATTCACGTACCAGCGAATCAGATTTTCCAGGTTAGCGTGTGTGATCTCGACTCCCTTGGGGCGTCCGGTTGAGCCTGAAGTGTAAATTACATATGCCAGGTCTTCTTCCGCGGGGGGCGTCAGAACGCATTCGGCATCCAAAGGAAGGTCGATGCTTCCACTGAAAGAACACCGAATCACTGGAATCGGGAGATCCAGGTCTCGAGGTGTGGATTCATTTTCGACCACAATAACTGCCTTTGCCTGGGCGTCGGCGAGCTGATATGTCAGCCGTTCCCGCGGATGCGAAGGATCCAAAGGCAGATAAGCCCCTCCGGCCCGCATCACCCCCAGTGCCGCAACCGCCAATCCAATCGATCGCTCGGCATAAACCCCCACCGCGGTCTCGCGGCTGACTCCCATCAGCTTTAATTGCTTGGCAATTTCTCGGGATTTGATTTCAAGGTTCCGGTAGCTGAGGACGTGCTCGCCAACTTTCAGTGCAGGAGTATCCGGCATTCGCTCCGCCCATTGAGTTACATAACTCACCACATTTTCGCGCGAACTCAGCTTCGATTTTGCCGGCGTGGACGAAATAGACGCAGCGTAGGCAGGGATGGCGCTTCCCTCCGAAGGGTCAAGGCCTTGGGAATTTTCGCCTAATGGACTACTCGCGAACACGATTCCTCACCATTTACCGAGTTTGCCTCAGGGTGCTATACGAGAGGGCTTTTGTGGGGAGTAGACTGCCATCTCATTGTTTCAGGACAATGAACATAGTGCCTCCTGAGGTTAAGATAGGACCCCCGGAGTCAAACTGCTCCCCTCACTACTCGGCTGCGATGAAGTGTTCCCTAGGGGTGCAGTCCAACAAACTGGGAACAAACTACCGAAGAACACCTATGAAATAGGTCGACCAAGATGTACGTAAATCATTGAGAAGCAAAGACGGGCTATTACTTTTTCCGGCTCATAACCCGAAGGTCGTCAGTTCCCTTCGGCTGGGCTCAGGGCAGGCAAATCTGGGAGAAGCTACGCCGTGCTGTAGAGGAGTTGGTCCCTCTGGAACACTGACGATTTCCTGCAACTGGGGCATTCCAGCCGGAGTCCTTCGCTGGGAACGTGTGGCTTCCGCGGAAAACAAAGCTCAGACATTTCGAGGTTCATTGCAATCTCAGAGTGAATGAACTCCGTCCTGCACAAGGGGCAATTCAAAATCCAATGTGGCATCTACAACTCCCATTAGAAGTCATCCAGGTCTGTTGGCATCCTCGCCGGACGCAGCCCGCAAGCGAAAAGCAGTTCCCTCACCCCGCTAAAGGCGCGGGGATCGGGATGACAGCGCCGTGGAGGCCTGAGAAGTCAACAGCGCCAAATAGCTTCTAGCGAGAGTTTTTCAACTCAGTCTGTTCTTGAGAACGACGGCGCGCACGGCCAGCATTGCCAGCAGCAGAATCAGCGACGCAAGAAGAATGCACCGTCCCCACATACAACAGTCCTCTCTATTCCACCGCCACCGTTTCCGTTTCCGATTGCGTCTGCAACGCTTCGGTGACGCGCTCTGGCGACGAAATAGCGTCCAATTGCTTGGATACATCCAGTTTTTTGCCGGCCAGATCGAATAGGGCGCGCGCCTTGCTCAAATCCCGCGGGACACCGACGCCAGCCACATAAGCTTGCGCAAGATTGAATTGGGCATAGGCATTTCCTTTGTCCGCGGCCCAAGTCCACAGCCGGACGGCCTCGGGCAAATCGCGATCCACGCCTTTTCCAGAGAATAAGATCCCCGCCAATCTGGCTGCCGATTCCACGTCGCCGTCCCGGGCAGCCAGGCGATACCATTTGACCGCTTCTGCGTAGTCGGCCTTTACTCCCTCGGCCGCCTCGTAAATTTCTCCCAGTACGGCTTCGGCTTTGGGCATTCCCTGCTCCGCTGCTAACCGGAAGAGCCGGAGAGCTTCATCAGGATTCTTTTCCCCTCCCCGGCCACCTTGATAAAGGACCGCGAGATCAAATTCCGCTTCGGCCGCGCCGCCTTTTACGGCTTTCGCAAGCCACTTCCTTGCTTCTTGTTCATTCTTGGCAAGACCGATGCCCAGGGCATAGAACGCTCCGAGATTGGTTGTCGCGTCCAGATCGCCCTTCTTGGCTGCCTGGCGGGTCAAACGCAGGGCTGCCCGCTCGTCCTTGGGCAGGCCAAATCCAGTCGCATACATCCAGCCAAGGCGCGCCGTCGCGGTGACACAGCCCGCGTCCGCGGCCTTCCGAATCCAGCGAGCTCCCTCGGCCTTATCCTGGGGCACGCCTCGGCCCTGAAGATACAGCCGGCCAAGGTTGTACTGGGCTTCCCGGCTCCCGTATAGGGCCGCGCGGGTGTACCACTTAACGGCCTGGCGAAGATCGTTGACTCCGTCCGGCCCCGTCTCGAACAAACGAGCCAGATTGTTTTCAGCCCCGAGGGCGCCGCGGTCTGCAGCCCTCTGGTACCACGCGATCGCGTAGCCGATGCTCTTCTCCACCTCTTGTCCGAATTCGTACGCCAGACCGAGGCGAAATTGGGCTTCAACGTTTCCTTCGTTCGCTTCTTTCGTAAGTCGCGAGATGTCGATGTGTCCCAAGCGCGGACTGGGCACGAGTGCCGAGGATTGGGCGAAGATCGGGGTTGAGATGACGGAGCTGGCGGCAAGCGTAAGAAATACTAAAAATCTCCCTCGCATGTTCTTCTCTCCTTCCGACGGTCGCCCTGCAGCGGACTGCACTGCGAATTCCGCGCGAACAATCCACGTCGAAAGGACTCAAACCCATGCGAAGCCATTGAGCAAAAGGAGTGCCAAATCCCTGGGATCGTGGCCCGAACGTAGCTCAAGTGTTTTCAGCCCTTTGTGGCTAAAGAGAAACAACAGGGAACAAGAACGGCGGGTGTGACGCTTCTTGCATGACAAATTGCGGACACCTGTCAATTAGCGGGGAGGGCGACTCTGAGTTCCGCGCTGTCCTCGCCCGCGGTGCCAGATTAAGTTCTCCTCGCTCGGAGGAGCGCGCGCATTGGCACACGTGTCCAATCCTTCGGCACTCGGCCAAAAAAAGGTTTCCGCAAGAAATTGTGTGGAGGGGAAAGCATCCAATTGTTTCAACCACTTGCCCCGGCTAGCGGGAAAGCCTATGGCAAAAGAATTGCACTCACTACCAGAGATTCGAGATTGGAAGTGACACATGATCGACGCAAATTCTGTTCCGCCACGCGAGCGCCGGTGGAGATGCCTGCTGGAAAAAAATATCGGATGGGTTGTGGTGGCAGCCTCGATTTGGCTCACACACTTCCTGAGATAAGCGTGGGGAACGCAACTCTCTCGGCCGGCCCGGCTATTTTGGCGAAGGCCAAGACGCATTGAATTTCGGAGACGGGTTGCCGCGGCAACCGGATCGCGCAAAGGAGACAACCAAGATGATGGAGGATTGGAACGGTTATCGTCAGCAGTTGCTGGAAACCATCGGCACAATTTCCCGGTTAAGCCCCGATACGGTGAGGGGCTACAGCGTTCTGGGCGCAGCAGGCTCGAAAACGAACCACCTCGATCCGAAATTGCGCGAACTGATCGCGCTCGCCGTGGCCGTGACCCTGCGGTGTGACGGCTGCATCACGGTTCACACCGATGCAGCGATAAAGCAAGGGGCCAGTAAAGAGGAAATTGCCGAAGCGCTTGGTGTAGCGGTTTCCGTGAATGCTGGGGCCGCGCTGGTGTACTCCGCGAGGGTAATGGACGCATATGCGGCGCACGGGCAAGAAGCTTCAACAGCGACGAAGTAACCAGTGGGGACCATCTCGGAAGTTGCTCTGGACCGCCGCGGGAATTCGCGGAACTCGCGTGCCATGAATCTTCCCGCTCTAACTCGAAGGGTTGAATGATGTCAGGAAAAAACCGAACCGCTACCCGGCAAAAAAGCAGGATCAGCACTGGCCGCCGCAGATTCCTACAGGGGATCGCGGCCACTGGCGTGGTTGCGACACTCAGCCGTCCGACATTCAGTGAAGGGCGTGGCAGTGAGGGGCTTGGCGCAGAGTTGGCCGTGTTGACGGGAGATCACTTCGAGTTGGTGATCGACTCGCTGCCAGCCAACTTCACGGGCCGCCGCGTCACGGCAACCGGAATCAACGGGTCTGCGCCCGGGCCAATTTTGCGATGGCGGGAGGGGGATACGGTGACGATCGCGGTCACCAACCGTTTGCCATCGCCGACTTCGATCCACTGGCACGGCATTCGGTGTCCCGCGGAAATGGACGGAGTGCCCGGATTAAGTTTTGCGGGGATTGCGCCGGGCGAAACATTCGTCTACCGGATTCCGGTGCGGCAGAATGGCACGTATTGGTATCACAGCCACAGCCGTTTTCAGGAGCAAACCGGGATAGTCGGGGCTTTAATCATCGAGCCTCGAGACGCGGAACCCATTGAATTCGACCGCGAATACGCCGTGCTGCTGACCGACTGGACGGATGAGAATCCGGATACGGTCTATGCCAATCTTAAAAAACAAAGCGACTATTACAACTACAACAAGCGCACCGCACGCACTTTTTTTTCAGACGTGAAGTTACACGGATTGCATAAAACGGTGTCGGAACGGCTCGCGTGGGGCCGCGCGAACATGAGTCCGACCGACGTCGCGGACGTGACCAGCGCCACGTACACGTACCTTCTCAACGGAAAACCGCCGGGAGCAAATTGGACCGCCCTGTTCGAGCCCGGTCAACGAGTGCGCCTCCGCTTCATCAATGGGTCTTCGATGAGCTTCTTCGACGTTCGCATTCCGGGATTGCCGATGACCGTTGTACAGGCCGATGGCAACGCCGTTCAACCGGTGACCGTAGATGAGTTCCGAATGGGGCCCGCCGAGACTTACGACGTGATTGTGCAGCCTCCGGCGGACTCCGCTTACACCATCTTTGCGCAACCGCTCTCCCGCGGCGGCTATGCCCGCGGAACTCTCGCCCCCCGGATCGGAATGACTGCGGGCATTCCGCCACTGGATCCGCTTCCGATGCGCACCATGAAGGATATGGGCATGGGCGCGATGGCCATGAACGGCATGAAGAAAAACGGGATGGCCGGGATGCAGGGCATGCCCGGAATGGACGCGGCACAGACGAGCATGAAGGGAATGGCGAATGACTCCATGCCCACCATGCAGATGGACGCTGCGAACCATTCCGAAAACTCCAACATGGCCTCAATGAAGATGGTTAGTCCGGGCAGCACTAGCGGCTCGGAAAAAATCGGAACCAACCCATTTCCCCAACCCGGTCCGCATACCGCTCGACTTGGAGTCGACGCTCCTTCGAGTCCCATCGAAGTGCATCGGCCTCCGGCCATGCACGTTGGCCCCTCCACCGTCATGGTGGCGATGCATCCGACCGCCAGGCTGAACGATCCCGGCGATGGGCTGAATGAAAACGGGCGCCGGGTGCTCACCTACGCCGATCTGCGCGCGCGCTATCCCGGCGTGGATGGCCGGCAACCCAGCCGAGAAATCGAACTGCATCTGACCGGCAATATGGAGCGCTATGTTTGGGGCTTTGATGGCTACCGCTATTCCCAAGCCGAACCCGTGCACCTGAAACTTGGCGAACGGGTGCGCATCGTGCTCATCAACGACACGATGATGGAGCATCCGATTCATCTTCATGGATTGTGGGGTGAGTTGGAGAACGGGCACGGCGAATTCCTGCCGTACAAGCACACCTTCGTGGTCAAACCAGCCGAACGCCTAAGCTACCTGATCAGCGCGGACACGCCGGGCCGCTGGGCTTATCACTGCCATCTGCTGTACCACATGAAGTCTGGAATGTTTCGGACGGTGATCGTGTCATGAGCTGGGTGGTTATTCGAGAGTGGCGTCGCGCGCTATGCCTCGCGACTCTCCTGGCTCTCCCCGCAACCCTGGCGACTCTTGGTCAAACTCTGCCGGAATCCGCGCCGGATCCCGCCAAACCTGTTCCGCCGAACTGGCCAGCCCCGGTCCATGACAACGAGGTTTTCGACTACGTCAGCTTCAATCAGTTGGAAGGCAGGCTCACCGGGCCGCAACCGATCTTCCGGTGGGATGGCGAGGGATGGATCGGCACGAACAAGAATAAACTCTGGATTAAGTCCGAAGGCAATGTGACCAACGGAATCATGAGCGACGGAGATCACGAAGCTCTCTACGACCGGCCGATTCCACATCTTCGCTATTTCGACTGGCAAGCGGGAGTTCGCGCCGATCTGGATTCCGGGCCCGCGAGAACCTGGGCCGCGATTGGAATACAAGGCCTCGCTCCTTATTCTTTCGATTTCGAACCAACTTTCTATGTCCGCGATGGAGGGCACGTCGCGGGGCGATTGGAAGGCTTATACAACCTGCACGTCACGCAGCGTGTGATTCTTCAGCCTCAACTCGAAATGAATTTCTACAGCAAACCCGATCCGGCGCGCGGGATTGGAACGGGATTGTCCGATCTCGACAGCGGAATCCGGCTTGGCTATCAGATCTCCCGCAAATTTGCGCCGTACATCGGTTTCACTTATTCGAGCACGTTCGGGGACACCGCGACCTTTGCCCGCCGGGCGGGCGAGCCGGTTCATGTTTCCAGCCTGGTGCTGGGAATCTGGATCTGGCGATAAATTCAAAAATCCATCAAGAAGAGTATTTGGGACTCACGGCCCGCAAGGGTGCCCGTCATTTCGAGAGCGTGATCGCGCCGTAGAGCACCTTTAGTAAGATCAGCCCGCCGATGATGCCCAGGCTCATGCTGAGGAGGGTTCCGATCAGGAAGTACTCCGCAAAGCGCACCGACTTCATTTCCGGATAGCGGGCGATGGATTTTGCAGTGAGGATTAAGCCGACGGTTGCCGGAGACTGAAGAACAAGCGCGGTCAAGACGACAAAGCGTTCGAGCCATCCGATATACATCCCCGCATTCTGCATTTCATTCGACGTTTCGCCCAGAATGCTCATGTCCTGTTTGGTGAGGGGCTTGGTGAGGAAACGAACCACGTAGCCACCGCCGAAAATTACACCGACGTAGACAACCG
>Ga0210406_10006453_pt1 | contig 12161 bp, 15 predicted proteins | sample IncBWC30MmetaG_FD_155454 | JGI IMG/M metagenome (GOLD analysis project Ga0210406, IMG submission 155454) | Forest soil microbial communities from Barre Woods Harvard Forest LTER site, Petersham, Massachusetts, United States - Inc-BW-C-30-M | ecosystem: Environmental > Terrestrial > Soil >...
GCGTGAATCAAAGCAAATCCTAATCAGGGCGCAGAGATGAGCCAACACAACGGCCCGTCTGACAGGCGATTCTTTTGCCCTTTGCCGGCCTTTGCTTGCCCCACAGCGCATCCCCGTCTCCAAATTCATGCATCCCACCTTACTCAAAGGAGGAGGTTAATCATGGCCCTGGAAAAGAACCTCAAGACGCCACCTGAATCGGATCCCAGTAAGGAGAATCGCAATGGACCTCCGGGAAGTGAAACCTCTCCCGTTCCAGAAGATTTCGAGGATATCCGTCCAAAGGACGATGGCACGGTGAAGCCGATTGACGAAGAGACACCTGCCTTTTAGTAAGACGGACCTTTCAACGGCTTTTAGATTCAGACTAGCTGGCACTCTAAAATTCCTACTATCTGAATCCTGCGCTGTGTAGGTGAGCCAAATTGTGTCGCCCCTTTACAGCACTTCTGAGGAAAGTATGGTTCTTGTTTAACGAGGGAAGAATATTGGTCGTTTCTGTCGTCTGGCAGACATCCTTGATCTATTCCTTCCTGATACAAAATTCTCAGTTCCGCTGTGCGTCGGTCTTGCTGTCATCTGCCGTCGGTTTTGTGACCTGAGGACTTTGCTTTCATCAGCCAGTGACCACAGGAGTGAACGATGTTGCCTATCCGCTGTTCGTTGTTAAATAAAAACGCCAGACTTCTGCGGGAGATGTATGACAAGCGAGATCTTTTGATTGCCCGCGGCGGCTCGGCTTCTGAACTCAAAGCGGCGGAGTACGATCTCATCCGCATGCATCGAATCGTCAAACGCCATCGGACGCGCTGTCCCCAATGCAGGCTGAACGATGGATTCATGACGGGCTCACAGATGCGATTTAAACCTCTGTTGAGTGAACCGCCCCTTTGGCCGATTCAGGTTTATTAACCATTCGGGTTCCTTCCTCCGGAACCCAAAAGAGAGATTTCTGGACGCATTTTGCTGGCCGATGAGAGCATTCGAGCAGTGCGCGCGACGCGATTTGCCTGTTTCCTATCCCGTTGAAGAAGATTTTGATTGCGACAAAGGAATTTTTGCCGAGCCGGGAAAAAAACGTGTTGAGAAAAACGGTTTGGAAGTCGATTGCTCGCAGAGTTGCTCCCTCTTCATTTTAAGCAAAAATTTGCGCGGTACGTGGTAATGATTTTCGCTTTGTTTGTTGAAAAATAATGACTTATTTTTTTCGTCTCCAGCCAACCGAAGGAAGTTGGCGAGGCATCTTCCTAATTGACAGTGCGAGGAAATTTTTCCTCGAATTCACCAATCACTAACTCACGGAGACTACCCAATGCTTAAGCGCCTAGCCGTACTTGCTGCTGCTCTAGCTGTTAGCAGTGCTGCTGTAGCCCATGCCGATTCCATTAGCGGTTTTTTTGGCGCTTTTGGAAACGATTCCTTTACCTTACCACCCGGAGGAACCCTCACCTTTGCACCAGGGACCTCCACAGTCGAACCATCCATTGGAGGTACCTTTGGTCTGTATTTGACTGCTGGTAACCCACTCAACTTTGCTTCCGGTCCCATACCTTATGTGATAGGAAACAATGTGCCACCCGCAATCCCTATCTTCTCGACTACAGAGGCCGGGGAAACCTTCACCTTTACTATAAGCAGCTTTAACGCAGGCTTTCTTACTCCTGGATCGACGGGTTGCCTTACCGGCAATACCTGCCTCTCCATCACGGGGCTGGGAACCTTTACGGGAACGGGAGTGGTGAACTACGATCCGACTCCAGCCACGTTCCAGTTTAGCTCTCAATATGTAGCCGGCGGGAATCCGGTAGGCACCATGACAACGTACTCTGCGAACACCTCGGCTATTGCTCCGGCGGTTCCTGAGCCAGCTACGCTTGCGCTCTTCGGTACCGGCTTGCTCGGCATCGTCGGGATCGCACGCCGCAGGGTCAGCGCTAATTAATTATAGTAAGCGTTCAAAACGGAAGCCGAAGCTGGCTTCCGTTTGCTTTTTAAATGTCGATTGTGACACGGAGTCAGTAAGTTGCTTCCTTTTTTATGCAAATGTTTGCGCCAAGAGAGCTGCCCATTTTTCCGGAAGATTAGATGAAGTTATTCTTTCTACGAAGTTTAGGCTGGATTTTCTTTACCCGTCAAATTGGCTCTGAACCTGCTTATCTCTCAAGTGAGAATATTTCTCGCACGCCAGATTCTTCGCCCCCCAGGAGAACCCCTCGATGATAAAACGCCTTCTCATACTTTTTGTCCTTGCCACCAGCAGCGTTGCTGTGGCGCATGCCGATTCCATCACCGGTTTTTTTGGCGCTTTTGGAAACGATTCCTTTACCTTACCCCCCGGAGGAACCCTCACCTTTGCACCAGGCACTTCCACAGTCGAACCAGCGATTGGAGGTACCTTTGGTCTGTATTTGACTGCTGGTAACCCGCTCAACTTTGCTTCCGGTCCCATACCTTATGTGATAGGAAACAATGTGCCACCCGCAATCCCTATCTTCTCGACCACAGAGGCCGGGGAAACCTTCACCTTCACTGTAAGCAGCTTTAACGCAGGCTTTCTTACTCCTGGATCGACGGGTTGTCTTACCGGCAATACCTGCCTCTCCATCACGGGGCTGGGAATCTTTACGGGAACGGGAGTGGTGAACTACGATCCGACTCCAGCCACGTTCCAGTTTAGCTCTCAATATGTAGCGGGCGGGAATCCGGTAGGCACCATGACAACGTTCTCTGCTAACACCTCGGCTACTCCTCCAGCGGTTCCTGAGCCAGCTTCGCTTGCTCTCTTCGGGACCGGCCTGGTCGGACTCGTCGGGATCGCTCGTCGCAAACTCAAGGCATGATGAATTCTTGTACACGTACCTGCGGGAGCCGCAACCGGCTCCCGTAGGTTTTTTAACGTTGGAGATTTACCACTGCAGCAGGAGCAGTTCGGTGCAGAAGGCTGGACCCATGGACCCCATCATGCTGTAGCAACCGGGGCTTCCGGGGCGATTGAGGAGAAAGTCCTGCATCACTGTTAGAACCGAAACGGAGGAGAGATTTCCCCATTTCCGAAGCGTGTTCCAGGAGGCAGCCAGAGCATGGGGAGGCAGATTAAGACTATTTTCCATGGCCCGTAGAACCTTGGGGCCGCCGCCATGAAAGATATAACTGCAAATGTTTCCCATACTCATGTCGTTGTCAGCGAGGAAGCTCTCGACGGTGTCACGAAGCTCAGCTTTGACAAGCTCAGGAACCTCAGGGGAGAGGATGATGCTGAAGCCTTTGTGAGTGATGGTCCATCCCGTCAGGTGCTCGGTGTCGGGATAGAACGTGGAACGAGTATCGACGACGCGGGGGCAGGGATTCTGAACGGTGGTGGGCCTTCGGGCGTGCGGCGTGTCTTCTCCAGCCAAGACTACGGCTGCGGCGCCGTCACCGAAGAGTCCGCTGGCGACGATATGAGCGAGGGAGTAGTCGTTCTCCTGCCAGGTGAGGGAGCAGAGTTCGACCGAGAGCAGGAGCGCATATTGTTTGGGGTAGGCACGCACATAATCGATGGCGCGCGACACTCCGGCGGCTCCGCCGACGCAGCCGAGACCGAAGATCGGGGTGCGTTTGATGTTCCTGGGGAAGCCCATCTTGTTGACGAGACGGGCGTCGATGCTTGGACAGGCGATACCGGTGTGTGAGGTAAAGAAGATGGCGGAGATATCCGATGGAAGGAGTCCGGCGTAATCGAGCGCCATCTGGATCGATTGCTGCCCTAGTTCGACCGCTCCCTTGATCCAAAGATCGTTGTTTGGGCCGAAGCCGGAGACCGTTCCTAAGCTTTCGAGGGGAAACATGATGTTGCGGAAATCCACGCCACAGTTCGAGTGAAGGCGATCCATGACGCCAGGAATGGATGGATTGTCCTGGATGCGCTCTTTCAGAGCCTCCGTGATGACTGCCTGAGGGTAGCGATGCTCAGGAAATGCCGTGCCTACAGATGCAATACGCATGGAAAACAACCTCTCGGGAGATAGGGGTTACATTGCTGGCGCCTAACCATCAGCAATCAATATTCGGATTTGGCAGGAGTTCGAACAAAACTGCCTGGCGGACTTGCGACCAAGGCACAGGAGAAGGAGGAGGACAATTCGTGACGAGTATAGATCAGAAAAGGTTGCCCGATACCACCAGTTTGTTTCACCTTTAGTTGTATTCCCTAAACGGGGTTGGTTCAGGTAACATGCTGATCCGCGAAATCGAGGAACCGGTGGCGGCGAAATTCATTCCAGGTAGGTCAAAAGGCAAGCGTGATGTGCCGGCAACCTGTGCTGCACCTGCATAGGCGCAGTACCTGACGACAACACTTTCTCTTTGAGAGCATCCGTGAGGAGTGCCTGCAGACGCACGGGCGATGCCGCGGCAAAAGATTCGATACGCATGGGAAAACGACCTCTCGGGCGATAGAGTGGTTATGTTGCTGACGCTAACCCATCAACAATTCATAATTTGGCAGGAGTCGAGCAAAGCTGCCAGCTGGATTACAGCGGAGGCACAGGAAAGGCCGCTTGGGCGACAACCTAAGTATAAATAAAAAAAAGGTTGCCTGCTACAACGATTTTTTCTTTAGTGTTAAAAAAAGGCTAAACGAATGTTATGGGGAGGGATGCGATAAACCTGACATCTCCCCTGACACTGAAAGGTAACCGAAATTGGCGGGAACGAGGAAGAGTAAACCGGTTGACATCGTGTTCGAGGGAGTTGTGATCCCTGAAGGCACACGGTCGGCGAAGCTGGCCAGGAAGGGGATTACGAACGACGAGGAGATGGGGAAGTTTCTGACGGCGGTATTCGCCGATACCCTGAACGGCAAAATAACTTTGCCTAAGACGGCGCCCGAGGTCGGTGTCCCTTCGCGAATTCTCAGCGGCCTGGAACAGAAGCTCAAGCGGGGTGTGCCTATAGGTATTCAGGCGATGGGGAAGCTCAAGAGACCACGTCGACCCAGGATTCTGTAATTTCGGGAAGAATCGGCGCGCGGCGCCAACTCTGGTTCTTTGTTATCCGCATTCGAGGCCCGCTCTGGGGCGTGAGCCATTTCTCCGCTCGATTGCGGCGGACTTCATCCTTTAATCCGTTCCTTCACGCTGTGGGCTAGCTTTTCAATCTGCTCTGCTTTCTTGACCATGTCCAGGGACAAAACATCCTTATTGGACTCATCCACCTGTTCTTTCAGAGCCGTGGTCAACTCCAGCAATTTATCTGTATCTTCTACCAGCCGCTTCTGCCGTTCACTCATCAGCATTCTTCGCTGTTCTGCCCGCCGCATACTGTCAGGTTGCGACATGCCGGGCATCTGATTTGCCCATGGAAGTGAAGGCGCGGGAAGCATCTGACCTCCGCTTACTCTCACTGAACCGGCAGTAAGCAAGGTCACTCCAACCGCAGTCATGATTAGCATTCTCATAAAAGTCTCCGATCAACCGGGCGTAATAATGCTCCTTCCTGGCATGAGTGCGCAAGCTGTTGGCAGGTATATTTTTGGTTCCCAAGAGTGTCTTTTTCCGGTGCTATGGAGGAGCACAGTTGCGCGTGGGGAGTCTGGCTGGGTGTAGGGGCTTCCGGTCACGATTCAGCTGACCCGAATCGCAAAAAGCGTAGAGGCAAGGCCAAACGACCGAGGGCAGGGACCGGCGAACAGGATCAGCGACGTTGTGGTGCTTAAGTGTTAGAGGCTGTCGCGGTTTCTACTTGACCCACTGCGCCACCTCCATTAACGTCGAGCGCGATGCATTGCAAACCGGCATGATTTCCACCCCACCTTTCAGGCGCGCTTAGCTTTGGTAAGAGTGTGAGGGATTGATTGAACACGCAGAATCGGGCCCCACGGTTCTACATGGTTACGATTTTCATGGTCGTGACTCTGACGGTTATTTTGACCGGATGCAGTTCGACTCCGGCGAGTGTGAGCTATGGCACTATCTCCACCGTCGCCGGCATAGGCAAGATTGGCTTTTCAGGCGACGGCGCTTCTGCCACTGCGGCTCAGTTGTGGGACCCGGCCTGCGTTGCGCTGGATACCGCGTCGAATCTCTACATCGGAGACCTTCCAAACGACGATGTTCGCAAGGTGGCGGCGACAACGGGCATCATAACGACTTACGCGGGTACTACGAAGGTTGCCGGCTACTCGGGCGACAATGGCCCCGCGAATGCAGCACTGATGTATGGACCGACTGCTTGTGCGACAGACCCTTCGGGGATCCTTTATCTAGCCGACGATGCAAACAACGTCATTCGCAAGGTCAGCATCGATACTGGGATCATCACGACGGTCGCCGGCAACGGTGTGTATGCAGGATCGCCACAGGGAACGTTCTCTGGCGATGGCGGTCCCGCGTTACTTGCGGGAATTAATCATCCAAACGGCGTCGCGGTAGATGGCGCCGGGAACGTCTACATCGCCGATACATACAATCAGCGGATTCGAGTGGTTTCGGCTGCGACGGGCATCATCACTACCATCGCGGGGACGGGAGTTGGTGGATACAGTGGCGACGGAGGCCCGGCGACAAATGCCGAGCTCTATAACCCTGGAGGCCTCGCCGTCGATTCGGCAGGGAATGTCTACATCGCTGAAGAAGCTAACAATGTAGTACGAAAGATAACTGCTGGTACGGGAATCATCAGTACGATAGCGGGGATTGCTGGTTTTCAAGGAGGCTTCGGTGGGGATGGCGGGCTTGCCACAAAGGCGCTATTCAGGGACCCAAGCGGGGTGGCTCTGGACAGTACAGGGGACGTATATGTTACCGACTCGCGAAATGAACGTGTCCGCAAGATAACCGTCTCGACCGGCATCATTCAGACTGTTGTGGGCAATGGGACGTCTGGGTTTACGGGTGATGGTGGCGCAGCAACAAGTGCCGGACTGTTCTCTCCGGATGGCATTACCTTCGATAGCAAGGGCGCGATGTATATCGCAGACTATGCGAACGGCGCCGTGCGTAAGGTTACACCCGTCCCCTAGGCTGGGTGCCAGTGCCTTGCGATCTTTTCGGCGGCTATACTGTAATGGTGAGTAAGACTTTTTACATTGAGACGTTTGGCTGCCAGATGAATGCCCATGACTCCGAGAAGGTGATTGGGACGCTGGAGCAGCAGGGGTATGCCCGAGTGGAGGACGAGGGCGAGGCTGGGCTGATTCTGTATAACACCTGCTCGATTCGGGATAAGGCCGAGCAGAAGGTGTTTCATCGGCTGAATGAGTACAAGCGGCTGCAGGGTGAGGGGAAGAAGTTTGCCGTGCTGGGGTGTGTGGCGCAGCAGGAGGGTGAGCGGATCTTTGAGAAGGCTCCGTATGTGTCGCTGGTGGCGGGGTCGGCGTCTTATCGCAATCTGCCAGAGATGCTGCGGCGGCTGGAGGCGGGGGAGCAGCGGATTACCGGGCTGGACGACCGGCAGACGGATCTGACGTTTGAGACAGAGTTTACGGCGCGGTCGAATCCGCATCGCGGGTACATCACGATTATTGAAGGGTGCGATAAGTTCTGTGCTTACTGCGTAGTTCCGTATACGCGCGGGAAGGAGCGGAGCCGGACTTCGGCTTCAGTGCTGGTGGAGGCGCGGAAGATGGTGGACCTGGGATACACGGAGATTCAGTTCCTGGGGCAGAATGTGAATTCGTGGCGCGATCCTTCGGATTCTTCGGGGCGGATGTCGTTTGCGGAGCTGCTGGTGGCGGTGGGCGAGCTGCCGGGGATTCGACGGGTTCGGTTTACTACGTCGCATCCGCGGGACTTTACTCGGGATATTGTGCAGGCGATTGATGCTACGCCGACCTTGTGTGACCATGTTCATCTGCCTGTGCAGTCGGGTTCGAATGGGGTGCTGAAGGCCATGGCGCGGGAGTATACGCGGGAGTGGTATCTGGAGCGGATGAGCTGGATCAAGGCCGCCAAGCGCGACATCAGCATCACAAGCGATATGATTGTCGGGTTTCCGGGGGAGACGGATGCGGATTTCGAGGAGACGATTACACTGGTCGGCGAGGTGAAGTACGACGCGGTGTTTGCGTTTAAGTTTTCGCCGCGTCCAAATACTCCGGCGGTGACGATGGCGGATAGTATTTCTGATGAGGTGAAGACGGAGCGGCTGCGGATTCTGATGGACCGGCAGCGGGAGATTCAGCGAGAGCACTATGGACGGCATCTGGGCCAGGTGCAGGAGTGCATGGTGGAGAGTTATAACGTGTCGCGAAACCAGGTGGTTGGGCGGAGCTCGCAGAATAAGACGGTGAACTTTACCACACGTCAAAATGGGGCGCAGATTGCGCGGGCGCAGCCGCCGGTGGGGAGTTATGTGCCGGTTCGGATTACCCAGACCCTGCCGAATTGTCTGGTTGGCGAGGCGATGGCGGACTCGGCGGAGGCTTCGGCTTTTGTTCCGATGCCGCGGGTTCCGCAGTTTGTGGTGTTGAACTGATATGACGACGACTCCGACCCATCCCGTGACGCAGGCCTCCGATGAGGTGGAGATGCAGATTCGCGGATTGATGATGGATCCAGTTACGAATATGCCGATCATCGTGCTGAAGGATATTGGGAGCGATCTGGTGCTGCCGATCTGGGTGGGAATCTTTGAGGCGAACGCGATTGCGCTGGAGTTGGAGAAGACGGCGATGCCTCGTCCGATGACGCATGATTTGCTGCAGAACATGGCGAGGGGGCTGAATGCCGAGGTGCGGAAGGTTGTGGTTTCGGAGCTTCGCGATGATACGTTTTATGCGGTGATCTGGATGGACCATGCGGGGGAGACGGTGACGATGGATGCTCGACCATCGGATGCAATAGCGCTTGCACTGCGTTGGGACTGCCCGATTTACGTCAATCGCGAAGTGCTTGAGAATTCGAAGCAGGCGGCCAGCGCTCAGCATGTGAATGCGGATGAGATGCGGCGGTGGCTCGAGAATTTGAATGATGATGATATGGGGCGCTACAAGATGTAGGTGGGTGTGTGGCGTCTCTGAATCGATTTGTCGATATTGAAATGAATCGTAACCTGATGAGAAGGCATACCCCAGGGGCTAAAGCCCCGTGTTTTCGCGCGGAGAGGGCCAAGGCTGAAGCCTTGGCTTACCTAGAAGCCAAAACGCCGCTCCTTGATCTAGTGTGGGTCGGGTGGCTTGCCGGTGAGTTGGTGGAGGAGGCGGTCCCAGGTTTCGCCGTACTGATCCCATCCGCCGAGGGATTTGACGCGGAGAAGGGCTGCTTCGCTGAGTTTGCGCTGGAGTGTCGGGTCGTCGGCGATCTGTTGCATTCTTTGGGTGAGAGCATCGACGTCGCGATCGGGGACGATGAAGCCCTGCTCGCCGTCGGTGAAGAGGTCTTCAGCGCCGGTGGCGGTGGTGGCGAGGACAGGGCAGCCACAGGCCATGGCCTGGCCTTGAACGAGCGCGAGGCCTTCTTCGATGCTGGGTAGAACGAGGAGGTGGCTGGCGCTCATCTTTCCGGCGAGCTGTGATTGAGGGAGAGTGCCGGTGAAGACGACGTTGTCGGTGGGCAGGGTGGAGAGAAGGGGGCGGATGTCGTCCTGAATGGCGCCGGCGATGGTGAGGCGTTTGGTGGGGTGCTTGAGCCGGGCGAAGGCCTGGAGGAGATAGGGGATGCCTTTGCGAAGGCTGACCTGACCGGCGAAGAGCACTTCGAAGGAGTTTTGCGGTGGGTCTTCGGTGCGGGTGAAGTGATCGAGGCGGACTCCGTAGGGGATGACGTGGATTTTTTCTGCGGGGATTCCCATGGCTACGAAGGAGCGCTGGGCTACGGAGGACGGTACGGTGATGGCGTCGGCGAGCGAGTAGATTTTTTCTTCGCGTATGGCGATGTGGGGCTTGCTGAGAGGTTGGGGCATGTTCCAGCGGCGGTACTCGTCTGCGACGACGTTTTCCTGATAGCGCTGGTGGGTTGAGCCGCGATCGCAGATGAATCTTCCGCCGCTGGTTTGCACTTTTTTTCCGGTGAGGAGACCTGCACCGGAGATGGCGATGAAGGCGTCGCAGGGAGCGATGATTTTGTTGGTCCAGCGGTCGAAGCTGAGGGCGGTCCAGGCGTTCATCTTCGAGGAGAGGCGCTGGGAGTGAAGGGCGGCACGGTTGAGGAGATAGTCGGTGGTGTGGAGGAGAGGAAAGGTGCTGACGAGAGAACGGGGAAGGCCTTCGCGCTTCAATCGGGCCCAGGGCCAAGTGGAGTAGATCTTCTGGAGGTGATTGCGCCGGTGGAGTTGGTGCGCGAGTTCGAAGTGGTGGAAGACTCCAAAGACGGCCTGGGTAACTTTCATGAAGGATGGCTGCTCTCTTGAGGCAATGCTAGCAGATGAGAGATCGTCGTCGGGGATGGGATGCTGGGTACAATCGAGAGGTTTGATGAGGAGAGGCTGGAAGGATGCTGGCTCGTACCCTGCTTGCTGTCGAGAGGATATTTCGGAGGAAGGTCGCGGCGGTTGAACCTGAGAGGGTGAAGCAGGTGTTGGTGCTGGAGTACATGCTTCCGTTGGGGAACTGCGTGCACCTGACGCCGTTCTTTGAAGCGCTGAAGGTCTGCCGGCCGGATGTTTCGATTACAGTTGCGACCCGAGGGATGGGTGCGCAGGTGCTGCGTCACTCTCTTTTTGTGGATCGGTTGATCGATACACCTGATCCGCTGACTGATCTGAAGGCGGCGGTGTTGTCTCTGCGGCGTGATTTGCGGAGAGTGGGGCTAGAGCCCGATTGTGTGTTGACGGGCGCATCGGATCAACGGACGAGGATCGCTCTGCTGGGGCTGTTCGGAGCGGGCGCCTGGCGTGGCGGCTATACGTTGAAGCCGGCGTTGTATCAACGTCCGCTGGAGTACGACCGAAGCGTCAGTTTGATTGCGAATCATTTGAGGCTTGCCGGAGTTTTTGGGTGTCAGGCGGAGCGATTGGAACCGCGAGTTTTCTTCTCGAAGGAGAATGCGGAGACGGCGCGGGTGCTGCTGCGCGAGGTGAATCCTAAGGGTCTGCCGCTGGTGGTTATGGTGACGCAGAACAGCGGAGGACAGGCGACGGGTTGGCATCGGGAGAGATTCGCGCGGGTAATTCGCCATGCTTCAGAGACGCAAGGGTGCGCTGTGGTTTATGTGGGGACTTCTGCGGATGTGGCGGCGATTGAGGCGATCCGGCAGGCTGCTGGAGGAGTTGGGGCGTCGATCGCGGGACGGACTAGCGTGACGGAGCTTGCTGCGGTGCTTGCGATGAGCGATGCAATGGTGACGCTCGATACCGGGACGATGCATATTGGGCGCGCGGTGAAGACGCCGATGGCTGTGCTGGGGCCGTCGTGGCAGAGACCGATTGAGTGGCTGCCCCTGGAGGTGCAGAATGTCCGGATACTACGTGGGGTGGACCGCGATGACGTGCCGGAGAACTATCGGCTGGATGAGATTTCGGCGGAGAGTGTCATCGCGGCGCTGGACGATCTGATGCGCGCCTATCCTGCCGATGCGAAGGCACGTGAGAGCCGAGTGGAGCAGAGTCTATCGGCGGTGGACCATTTGGCTCTTACCAGCTAGCGCTGGCAGAGGGCGTCGAGGTGGGTGAAGAACTCGGGGAAGCTGATGGCGGCGGCTTCGGCTCCGTGGATCTCGGTGTCGCCTTCTGCTCTCAGGGCTGCGATGGCGAAGGCCATGGCGATACGGTGGTCGGAGCCGGAGTCGATCTGTGCGCCGTGGAGGTGCTGGCTGCCGGGGATCTCGAGGCCGTCTTGGTGTTCGGTGAAGGTGGCTCCCATGGCTTTCAGGTTTTTGGCTACGAGGGCGATGCGGTCGGACTCTTTGACGCGGAGCTCGCGGGCGTCGCGGATGGTAATGCCGTTGATGGTGTAAGGGGCGATGGCGGCGAGGACGGGGAGTTCGTCGATGATCTGGGCTGAAAGGGCTCCGCCGATGTGCATGCCGCGTGGGCCGCTGGTGGGGCCGTTGACCTGAATGGTGCCGATGAGTTCGCCGTGGTGCTCTTCAACGTTGAGGACTTTGATTTTGCCGCCGAGGGCGGTGATGACGTCGAGCAGGGAGGCGCGGGTGGGGTTCATGCCGATGCTGTCGAGGATGAGGTTGGAGTCGGGGAAGAGAAGGGCGGCGCAGAGGAAGAAGGCGGCGGAGGAGAGGTCGCCGGGG
>Ga0210406_10006456_pt1 | contig 12158 bp, 9 predicted proteins | sample IncBWC30MmetaG_FD_155454 | JGI IMG/M metagenome (GOLD analysis project Ga0210406, IMG submission 155454) | Forest soil microbial communities from Barre Woods Harvard Forest LTER site, Petersham, Massachusetts, United States - Inc-BW-C-30-M | ecosystem: Environmental > Terrestrial > Soil >...
TTAGCGGCAAGGTCGTAAACACCGATGAAAGCGTGGTCGCCGCGGCGGCTGACGAACGCCAATTTCGAACCATCGGGCGACCAGCGCAGATCGCTGGACTCGCCGTTCGCATGAATCAATTGCTCCGGCTTGGCGCTGCCGCTGAGCTTCGCGAGCCAGACTTGACTCTTCAAAATAAAGGCGACGCCATCTCCCTTGGGGGAGACAGCGGGCGAGTGGCCTTCACCGAGGAGCTTTGTCTCGCCGCTCTCGAACGAGAGCGCCCAGATGCCCTGTTCGACTCCCTGCGGGGAACTTTGCGCATTGGGATACGGCCGGTCTAGAAATTCGAGGTCTCCTCCACGCGTGTACACGATCGTCGCCGCGTCGGCGGACCAGCTCAATTGACCGAGGTCCTGACCGTCGTCTTCTTTATAAGAAGTGGCCTGCCGCACTTTATAACTGCCATCCGCCGCCGGTTCGGCAACCCAGAGATTGCGACGGCCTTGCGCATTGAACACCCACGCCACGCGTCCCTTGGCGGGCGCAGCGGTAAGCTCGGTCGGGAACGGCGCGCTCATCACCTGCTCCAGCGTGAACGGTTTCTGCGCGCTCGCCCGCGGCATCACAATCAGCAGAGCTGCTGCGCACAACGGCGCATGACGCTTCATCGATCGTTTCCCTCCCAGCCTAAATAATCCTATTTCATTCAGAAGTCCGACGGTCAATCCGCCGGCTGACGGACGCCTATCTTTTCCACCGAGATTTTTGGGCCATCGAGCGGCCCTGAAATCTTGAGCACGTGTCCACTTTCGAAACCGCTCGCGCTGCGGTCTTTGCTTTTTCGCGCAATCGCGGTTTCGATCGACAAGTCGGCGTTTCGCGCGAAGCTGAGTGTTCCATTCACGAGCGTCGACTGCTTTCCCCCATCGAGGCGGAAGTCCTCCAGCAGGATGCTGCTGTTCTGCAAACGAAGTGAGACTTCTCCCCTGGCCCAACGCGAGACGCCCGTGTGTACGGCTCCGTCCGCGACGCTCGCGTTCACGTCCCACCCGCGAAACTCCACCTGGTTCAAATGAAACTCGCCGCGGCCGGCCAGTTTCCCCAGAAGCTCCTCGCGGCCCACGCCTTCGGTTTTCACTTGCAAAGTCCCCGACGCTACGCCGCCCAGGCGCTCCGCAATTCGTCCCGTTCCCGGCAGTTGCGCCAGGTTCACGCGTTCCAATTCCGCGGCGATCTCATAGACGGGCCGCGGCAAGAACTTCGCATCGATCTTTGCGCGCACTTTGCCGCCCGCCCATTCTGCCTGCGCTTCACGCACATCGAGCTGGAGATCATGGAGAGACCCCTTGGCCAGCACTTGTTCCAGCTTCAACTTTTCGATCGACAATTGCGCAATGCCCAGTTCGCCTTCCGCATTCACACGGCGGACCAGTTCACTCGCCGGCGCGCTGGGCGCCGATCCTCCAAGCAACTGGGGCAAAAGCCGCTGCAACCAGCTTGGCCGCGCCCTCGGCCCGACCCAGCGATCCAGGTCCGCGGCGTTCAACTGGTCCGCGTACAAATGAAATTTCCAATTCGCGCCATTTTCTCCGTCGGCCTTTGCCGGTTCCTCGATGCTGCCCGTCCACGTCCCGCCAAAGCCTTCGACTTTCATCACGCGCGCGATGCGCCGACCGTCGGTCCAATCCAACGCACCTTCGGAAATTTTCAGCGGCTGGTTCAACCCTGCTACCGTCAAATTCGCTTTGGTAAAGCCAATCCTGCCGTTCCACCGGCCGGCGAGCGGCTGTTTCCACTCCCACTTCGTCATCGCAGCCGCCTGGCCGCTCAATTCCCAGCCATGATTCAACTGGCGCCCAAACGCCGCAGATAATTTGAGAAAATCTTCTGCCTTGTTGAGGTTTCCTTCGACACTGATGCTGCCTGCCCGCGTGTTAAGATCGTGCGCAAACGTTAGTTCTGCGGCGTTTTCCATGGCCAGCGCCACGCGCCGCCGCTTCGGCGTCACTACGTCGCGAATTTCGCCTCCAAGAGCAACCCGCACCGGCCCAATCGTTAGCATGCCCCACTCGCGGCCTCCGCTCAGGGGACCGATTCGAACGGGCTCCGCAAAACCCGGCACTCTCACGATGCCTCCGCTGCTCGAAAGTGCCATCGACTCCAGCGCGAGTGGCCACCCGCGCACGATCATCCCGCCCGTAAAATACTGTTCCGCCGTCACACCCTCCGCCACCCCCGGATGAAACGCGCGATACCAGGCCAATAAGTCCGACGCCTGGATCCCCATCGAATCCAGCCGCAATTCCACCGAGGGTGCAGCTCCGCCAACGAGACGGAACATGCCGCGGAGATTCGATCTCGCTCCCTCCACGGCAATTTCCTCTCCGACCACCGTCGCCGCGCCAACGTTCCAGCGGCCTTTGACGCTCACATTCAGACGAGGATTATCGGAACGTTCCGTCAAATCCCATCGATGCATCTGCACGGCGCGTCCCTGCACCGTGAACCTCCAGTCTCCGGGCGCATCTTCCTTAGCGAGCCCGCTTTTCGCTGTGGCATCCAGGGCAAACACGCCGCGCAAACCGTAATCTTGCCCGCGGAACAGCCGGAAGACGTCCGCCATGGACGCCTCGCTCCAGTGCAGAGAGATTTCAGCGGGCCGCAATCGCGTCGAAGTCCCCGCTACGTCGCCGAGCACCTTGATCGATCCCACAGATTGCAGCAAAACTCCGCTACGCCATGGTTGGGCATCCAACTGCAGTTGCCAGCGCCCGGGAGCGACCTGCTCCACACTCCCCGAAACAGCAGTGAACGCAAAAGGCAACTTGTCATCCCCGGTCTTAAAGTTGATGCGACCTTCATCGAATTCGATTTTTTCCAGTCGATTTACCAGAGCGACCGGCGAGGGCGGTCCATAGACGCGCCCGCTTTGGGCGGGATTGGCCTTTGCCGGCGGCAGCCACCTCTCCAGATTCCAGCGGCCTTCTGAGTTCCGGACCAGAATCAGGCTCGGCTGGTTAAGCGACATGGTTCCAAATTCAAAATGGCCCCTCAGCAGGCCCATCCACCGCAGACCGGCGCTCAGGCGCTCCGCACGGAGAAAGTATTCGTGGCCGAACGCGGGGTCCTCACCCACGGTCACACGGTTGGCATCCAGCTGCGGACTCGGCAGAATCCGCACGTCGAAACTGGCGACCTCCACGGGCCGTCCGAATGCTCTTTCCAGCTGCGTTACAAGGTACGCGTGCACGCGGTGCGTCCGCGCCAGAAGAGACACCCCGGCCTGCAAGACGATGATGAGAACAACGATCACCAGCGCCGGTTTCCACCACTTTTGCAACTTGCTCATCTCGCTCGGAAGTTTCGCAGACTCACGCGCAAAAAGGTAGGGGCGTGCCCGTGTTCTGAATGAAGCGAAGAGTTTGTTCGGCCCCTGGTCTCTTTATGAAGGAATGAAATCCTAATGCACCGTATGCAGCATCCGGCTCCATCGCGTCCGAGACGGCAGATGCACCAGCGTCTGAAGAATGCCGGTCAATCGTGACCAAAACGTGGTATCACCGCCATAGTCGCTGCTTTTCGCCTCCACCGACCAGTAAATCAAGAAGGGCCGCCCCATGATGGCGTCACGATCAACGAATCCCCAGTAGCGGCTGTCCTGGCTGTGATCGCGGTTGTCGCCCATGGCGAAATACTTCCCGGGGGGTACGACAATCTCGTCACCCTGAACGTACTTGCGGATCTCAGGGCGCCATTCAGGAATGGTATTGAGCGAAATCATCTGGCCTCTGATGGAAGGGAAGGAATAGTTGAACGGATCGTACGATGCCGACGAATCATGAACCGCATACGGTTCATACAAGCGTTTCCCGTTGATGAACACATCCCCGTCGACCAGTTTCAAACGATCTCCAGGCAGGCCGATGACGCGCTTCACGAAATGCTGGTGATCGGCGTAGGGGTACTTGAAAACGATAATGTCGCCGCGTTGCAGTTGCCGGTACGGGAGCAGTTTTTCGTACCAGGCGCCAGTGCCGCCGAAAATAAACTTATTCACCAGCAAGTGGTCGCCGATCAGCAGCGTGCCCTCCATCGACGCCGACGGAATCTTGAAGGCCTGTACGATGAAACTTGTGCCGAAGAGCGCTAGAATCACCGTCACCAGTAGTGATTCCAGGTATTCGGAAATCGTGGTCTGGTCCGGGCGGTGCTCCTGTTTTTTCTCCGGCGCCTGTTCTTCGATTTCTGTCACGATCTCTTCCGGCATTCCGCCTCAGCCTTTCGCTTCCAGGCGCTCGAGTTGTTCCAAAGCGCTCCGGGCCGCACGTTGCTCCGCCTCTTTTTTCGTGCTGCCTTCACCTGTTGCCATGCACTCCCCGTCAATCCAAACTTCGATTTGGAAAACCTTTTGGTGGTCGGGACCGCTTTCTCCGGCCACGCGATATTCCGCCGTTGCTTGCCCTCGTCCCTGCAAGAGTTCCTGCAAGGCGGATTTGCGATCGGACTCCGAGATGCGCTCACCGCGCTCCTCGAGCGCTTGCTCGAACAGCACCTTTCGCAACACCTCGCGCACGGCACCCAGCCCGCCATCGAGGTAAACCGCAGCCACTACCGCTTCGAACGCATCGGCCAGCAGCGTCTGCTTGTCCCGCCCGCCGGTTTTCTCCTCCCCGCGCCCTACCCGCAGGTGCTCCCCAAGGCGGAGCCGGCGCGCAGCCGCCTCCAGGGAGCCTGCATTTACAATCCGTGCGCGGCTTTTGGAAAGCTGCCCTTCGCTCCACTCCGGAAAAGTCGCCAGGAGATATTCGCTCGCAAGCAGCTCGAGGACGGCATCTCCGAGGAACTCCAGCCGCTCATTGTCCCGGGGAAGCAAGGCAGAGACAGAATCTTCGGCGCCTGCTGGGCGCAATTCGGGGACTGCTGAACTGTGAGTCAGCGCCCTCTCGAGGAGTTCTCTCGTTGAAAACTTGTACCCCAAACACTCCTCAAACGCTCCGTCCGCGATCCGGATATCTTCTTGCATAAATTCCGCCTTGCCGGCGGTCTGGCTCACTTCGGCGCGCTCAGTTGCGTCGCGCCAAGCTTTTTCGCATCGTCCACCTGGGTCTTGCAGGTCCCCTGCATGGGCCCCGCCATGGCCGCGCATTTGTTGAAGGCCGCCACTGCATCATCGAAGTGCGAGGTGATTTTGTTCGCCATACCTAGCAGATAATAGTTCACGGGGTCTGGATTCGGATCGATCTTCACGGCTTGCTCGAGCTCCGGAATCGCTTCAGCATGCTTCCCTCGGCGCACGTAGACCAATCCCAAACCGCTATGGGCCATCGCCAGCGCTTGATTCTTCGCTGACGCAAAAGCTTCATCGGTCATGTTCTCCGGCTTGGAGAGCGTCGGCGCGACCTCGATTGCTTGTTTGGAATACTGTTCCGCTTTGGCCAGCACTTGCATGGCATCGGGAGCACTCGACTTCCAGCTCCGAGGCAGCGTCTGCCCCATCAACGCCAACGTCGATACGTCATTCGGAGTCAACGCAATCTCTTTCTCTCCAATTTCCTGCATCTTTTGCATGTTTCCAACTTGCACGTACGCGAAAGTCAACGCCCCGTACACCGGCGACCTGTACCGGCTCTCCGGATATTTCAGGATAAATGCCTCACCGAGCTCGATTTTCTTGGCGGCATCATTCGGAGTAACGGCAAAAAAGGCTTTGTACGCGGCATCTTCTTCCGCATTTACCGGCGCCGGCGCGTCCAGCGTCAGAGGTGTAACCTCCGGGGTCTTCGGTTTGTCGCTCTGCTGCGCCGGAGGCTGGCTCTGGCCTGCCTGGCCATACCGCAAATCCCGTGCCGCTGCGATTCCAATCGCGGATACCAGCAATCCCGCGACGGTTGCCACTCCCAACCAGATATTCCGCGTCTTTCTCATCCCTGTTCTCCTCGTTCCTTCTTCCTTCACTCGATCTTCCTAATGGGAGCCACCTCGGCTCATCAGCCAACTCCGCCGGGCATCGAACTTTGTTCACGGTCGCGCTATGGGTTTATCTCCGGCAAACACCGCGAGCCCTTTTTGCGCCGCCAGCTTGGCCTGCTCCGGCCCGCCTTCCACACTCAGCACGGACTGATACTCCATCTTCGCAACTTCCGGATTCCCCTCATCGTCGTAAATCCGGGCCAGGTAGACGTGCGACCACGCCAGCACCATGGGATCTTGAGTCGCCGCATGTTCACCGGCGGTCAGGCGCCCGAATACCTGCTTGGCTCTCGCCGCATCGTGATCCAGGAGCGCCACCAGTCCAATTCCGTACCATGCCCGCGCTTGATCCGGATATTTCGTCAGAACTTTTTGAAACGATGCTTCCGCAGCGCGCGGATTTTTCTCCGCGATCCGCCGCTCCCCCTCCGTCAGCGCCGTAATGACTTCTGCATCATTCGGCACCGTCGTCGGCGCCGCGTTTCTCCGGCGTGCCACCTCTTCACTCGCTGTTTCGTCCTCCGGCTTGGCGGTCTCGGCCGGCGCAAATTTCACCGCCACGAGCCGCTTCGTTTCAGCTCCCATATCAACGGCTCTCACCAGGTCCGGGAAAAAGAGCTTCATCGACGGTTCTGAGTTTTCGAATTTCGGCAGCGCCCCGAAGAGCGGTTTCACCAGAACGTACCCGTCTTCGTCGTCCCGGCTCATCGCCGCCTCCCGTTCGCCGGGGGACATGCGCTTCAGCTTCAGCTCCACTGCGCGCACCGTGCACTCCGCAAAGTACGACGCATAGTCGTCCTTTAACTCCGGCGCAAGACGCGGGGCGGCGGCGGCCTTCTCAAATAACGGACGCTTTACTGCCGTCACGTGGGGATACATCATCGGCAGGGGGTCCAGCAGGAAGTGCAGAAACGCGTGACGCACGACGTCCGCCGGAATCTCTTCTTCTCCGCTCAGCACCAACGCATAGTGATCCCCAAAATTTCTTACGTTGGTGATGCGCCCTACCAGCGGCTCAACGACGATCGCAAATGTCCGCGGCCCGGACGGCTCGAGGATTTCACGCAGATATCCCGACGCGACGAAAACAACCTGCGACACCGAATCGTGCAGCCGCTCGACTTCGCGGCTATAAATCGGCTGCACTTGGCGCCACAGTTGCCCGATTTTCTGTTCCTGATAATAGTTCGAAAGGATTTCGCTGAAACCCTCGAGCGCAACGATTTCCGGCGGCAACTCATCGCGCCTCAAGACCGGCTGAAACGCAGGCGCGGTCCCGGACACCAGGCCAAACCACAAATACCTTGAAAGCGTCGCTCCGGGATCCCGCAGTTCGTGTTGCCGGTAAAATTCGCGCATCGCTTCCACCGCGGGACCCTGTTGCTGCCGCAAGCGCTCCCGCATCTGCGCCCGGAACGCCGTCCAATTGTCGGAGCTGACGTTCGATTCGAAACCCGCTGCCAGCAGCGCGCAAATCGTTGTAAACATCGCCTCACTGCCGTCCACACTTACGGTGCTCTGCGGAGCGCTCCTCGTGCGCGGTCGTGCCGGAGGCGTCTGCGCCGCTGGGGGCGTTTGTGTTTGCACCTGCGCCGGTATAGGCGCGGGCGCCTGGGCCTGCCCTCCCGCCGGCAACGCCGTCACCGCGCACAATCCAATCAACAGCATCTGTCGTTGAAGTTTTTTCATGCCTTTTGCCGCAGTCCTCACTCGGGGCCAGTCGACTATTCTATCTCCGCCTGTCGCGGTTCTCCGCACGGAAGGGCATATCTGGGCGCGGTCTATGTCCTCGTGTTACGGCATCTTGCCAATTTACAAGCCCCCAACGCACTCCGTCAAGGAATCCCGCTTCTTCTCTGCGAACCCGCCGCAGCGTCAGCGTCCCCACGTTGTCCTCAGTTCTTCGCCATGCGAGTCGATTGCTGGGCCGGGACAACGCTTGCCCCTGGCCCGGGCATCTGCTAACAGTGGAGATGCTTCCTGGCCCTGCGCGGGATGGCCCGCTTCTATGATTCGACCTCTCGTGGCAAAAATGCAATTGATTCTCGGCCTCTCCCTCGTCGCCGCCGCTTACCCACATTCTCTTCACGCTCAGCTCGTTCGCGAGAACACGGCGCCGCCACAGCAGAAAGTCTTGCCCAAGCCGGACTTGCAGAATTCCTCTTCCCCGCAAACGCCCCCAGGGAAAAAGCGTCTTTCTCAAGAAGTCCAGCTGACCGGCGAAGAATCCTGGATCGACACCAGTATCGACATTCAAGCCGGCGAACGAGTGCTCATCACCGCCACCGGCAAGCTTCGTTACGCCGATGCGAAGGACGAAAACGGCCCGGACGGCCTCCCGCGCGGCTTCAGGGATCTTCTCCGGATTCTGCCGTTTAATGAAGCTGGGCGCGGCGCGCTCATCGGCCGCATCGGCGACAAAGACACCGCTCAGCCTTTCGTCATCGGCGCACGCCGCGATGTTATTGCCCCTGTGTCGGGCCGTCTTTCCGTCGGCATCAACCAAGCCGACAACGACACTGGCAACGGCAACTATGCCGTGCGCATTGAAGTTTACTCGCTCGTGGGTGGCAACGCGCGCGTCGTTGCCAGACAAGTCAGCTCGCTTCCCGGCGTCGATAATGATCTGTTCTCGAAAATCCCGCGGCGCATCAGCGACAAAGAGGGTAATTCCGGCGACATGGTCAACCTTCTCATCCTCAGCTCCGAAGCCACTATGCAGCGTGTCTTCACCGCCGCCGGGTGGGTGAAGGTCGATGCTGACGTCAAGGACACCGTTCTCCACGGCATCATTGGCAGTCTTTCAAAAGAGTCCTACTTAACTATGCCCATGAGTCAGCTCTACCTCTTTGGCCGCCCGCAGGATTACGGCTGGGCCCATGCCGAACCCATCAGTGTCGTCCGGTCGCGTAATCACCTGCGTCTCTGGAAAGCGCCGTTCCAGGTCAATGGCGAAACGCTGTGGGTCGGCGCTGCCACCCACGATATCGGATTCGAACGCGATCAGCGCAACAACGGCATTACCCACAAGATCGATCCCGATATTGATCTTGAGCGCGACTACGTCAAAAAAACTCTCGCCTCTACTGGCCTCGTCACCGAAATCTCTCACTTCCTTCCCGACAATGCCATGAAAGAAGCCAAGACCGCTACTGGCGGGACCTTCCATTCAAACGGCCAGGTCCTCATTCTCAAGCTCCATGAATCCGTCCCCAATCCGTGAATTGCGCTGCGACCCGCCAAACCATTCGGAGGCTCAACTGCTGTTCTTCCCGCTGTCCCCTCTTGCCTCCGCTCCAAAAATGACTATAATGTCTATGATGACTATTTGCTGCGTGAGGTTTCCCCATGCCTAAGAGCCAATGGACTGTAGCTGAAGCCAAAGCTAAATTCAGCGAGGTGCTCGACCGCGCCCAATCCCGCGGCCCGCAAACCATTACCCGTAACGGCCAACTCACAGCGGTTATCGTCTCGGCTGAAGAATGGGAGCGCAAGACCCGCCGCGTTGGAAACCTTGCGGAATTTTTTGCCGCCTCGCCTCTGCGCGATTCCAATTTGCAGCTTGAGCGAGTCCAGGACACTCCCCGCGAGCTGGACCTGTGAGTTTTTTGCTGGACACAACCGTTGTCTCGGAATGGGCGAAGCCTATGCCGGACCCAAACGTCATTCGCTGGTTGGCTGAAGTGGACGAAGATCGCGTCTATCTCTCGGTAATGACCCTGGCGGAACTGCGGTATGGCACCGAGCGGCTGCCCGCGGGCGCACGCCAATCACGTCTCGAAACGTGGCTCCGCGAAGAACTGCCTCTGCGCTTCGAGGGCCGCCTCCTCATCATTGAAGCCGCGATCGCCGACGTTTGTGGACGTGTCGTGAGCCGATGTTCCGCCGTCGGCAGACCCATCGGTGTGATGGATGCTTTCTTCGCGGCCACTGCTGAAGTCCATGCCCTGACTCTCGTTACGAGAAACGTCTCCGATTTCACGGCCTCCGGTATTTTCCTCTTCAATCCGTGGAGCTGAAAACGAATTCTTCCTCGATGACCAGCACAACGGCAAGAAGCCCAAAATAGCCCTAGGCATACGGCTTTTTATTTCGCCGCTTCCAATTCGAGCACAATCACGCGATCCACTTCTTCCGGTTGCGGCTCCGGTAGTTTCAACACCAGTCCTCCCTTGACGGCGCTGAACTCGACACTGCTCCCATCGCGCAGCAACCGCGCCGAACGAACCGGCCGCGGCATCGCCGGCAGCGCCAGCACCGGACCATTCCAATCCAGCACGTGAACGTAAACCGTCGAGCCTCGTTGCGTCGTCACGCCCCACGGCCCCGCCGCCACGGGCCCTCCTCGCGTTCCATAAATCGAATCCCCATACTGCTTCATCCAGCGCCCCACTTCCGTCAAGCGCTGCGCAAACTCGGGCTGGATTTCGCCGCTCGGCATCGGCCCCACATTCAAGAGAAAATTTGCATTCGATCCCGCCGCGCGCACAAGGTAGCGAATCAAATCCGCCGTGCTCTTGTAATGTTCGTCCGTCAGATTGAATCCCCAGGAGTTATTCATGGTTTCCGCAGTTTCGAGTGGCAGCGCACTGACCGATTGCTCGGGGTTGAAACCTGTGGTGTGTTGGCCCGGCAAATCCTTCTCAAACATCTGGAAGTCTTCTCCGGGAAACGGATTCTTATGATGATTGCTGCCGACCATGGCCTGCGGCTGCAACTGATGAATCAACGCGTACGTTCGCGCAAGATGCCAATCCGCGTCCGGCTTGTCCCACATTCCGTCGAACCAGATGCCGCCGATCTCCCCATAGTTCGTCAACAGTTCCCGCAACTGCCCGTCCATAAAATTCAGGTACGCATCCCAATTCCCGGAATCCGGACGGCCCGTGCGCTGTCCCGTGCGCCCGCGCGGAAAATAATCCGGTGAATGCCAATCCAGTTGCGAGTGATACAAGAACAGCTTGATGCCCTGCTTGTGGCATTCCGCGGCGAGCATCGCGATCACGTCTTTGCCGTACGGCGTTCGCGCCACGACATTCCAATCCGTCAAGTGCGAATCGAACATCGCGAATCCGTCATGATGCTTCGAGGTGATGGTGATGTATTTCATGCCCGCGGCCTTTGCCAGCGCCACCCACGCGGCGGGATCAAACTTGATCGGATTGAAAAACGCCGGCACCTTCGCGTAATCCGTTCTATTGATCGGCCGCGTCTCCATGATCCATTCCCCATCACCCAGCACGCTGTACACCCCCCAGTGAATGAACATGCCGAACTTGGCATCCTGGAACCATGTGCGCGCCTCCAGGTTCGCCGGTGTGGACGTGTATTTCTCTTGCGCGGTTGCTACTGCTCCCGCCACAAGTGCAGTTGCGAGTAGCGCGGTTGCAATTACGATAGATCGCGCATGCGTAGCAATCTTCATGTCCATCTCCATTGGAAAACCGTAACTCGCCTCGGGATCAAACGGGTGGATTCTAGCGAATGCGTGCAGGAAGTCGAGCAAAATTGCAATCGAGATTGCCGCAACCAGCGCCTTTGAACCGGCCACCCTGGCATGGACTCACTTGGCGCGCCGTACTCTCCGATTTGGAGTATGATTCCTCCCCGGCCAGGATCCAACCCGGTCCAAGGAATCGTGCAGGAGGTGGCTCATGGTCATCGCCAAGCCCGTCAACGAAGAGGGTAGAATCGCCGCCTTGGAGAAGTACGCCATCCTCGATACCGACCCGGAACAAACCTTCGACGACCTCACCCTGCTGGCCTCGTTTGTTTGCAAAACGCCCATCGCGCTGATTTCTCTTGTCGACGAAGACCGCCAATGGTTCAAGTCGCGCGTGGGCATCGATGCTTCAGAGACATCACGCGACATCGCGTTTTGCTCCACCGCGATTTTGCAATCCGATGTCTTCGTGGTCCCCGATGCGCTCCTGGATGAGCGCTTTCGCGACAATCCACTTGTCTCTTCCCATCCGCACATCCGCTTCTACGCCGGCGCTCCTCTTATCAACGAAGACGGCTACGCCCTAGGCACGCTCTGCGTCGTCGACCGGACGCCGCGCGAATTGGCGCCCGAGCAAAGGGAGGCCCTGAAAGCGCTAAGCCGCCTGGTTCTTGCTCAGCTCGAATTCCGTCGCAACTTGATTCTCTTGAAAGAAGCTCTCACCGACCGCACCAAGGAAGAGCACGAGCGTCAGCGCGAACTC
>Ga0210406_10006457_pt1 | contig 12158 bp, 8 predicted proteins | sample IncBWC30MmetaG_FD_155454 | JGI IMG/M metagenome (GOLD analysis project Ga0210406, IMG submission 155454) | Forest soil microbial communities from Barre Woods Harvard Forest LTER site, Petersham, Massachusetts, United States - Inc-BW-C-30-M | ecosystem: Environmental > Terrestrial > Soil >...
GGTTGAGCTTGACGAACGGCTTCGATTTGCGCGGGCTCAAATCGTGAATGGCGCGCGCGATCAGTTCCTTTCCCGTGCCTGTCTCGCCATAGATCAGTACCGTCGAGTCCGTCGGTGCTACGGTTTCCACGTTCTTGAGGACTCTGCGCAGAGAAGCGCTATTGCCGATGATCTGGGCAAAGTTCATTTCCGTGCGGATTTCATCTTCGAGATAGAGCTTTTCCCGTGCGAGTTGATCTTTGAGCTCTCGAATCTGCCCAAAGGCCAGTGCATTCTCCACGGCAATGGCGACCTGCTTTCCGATCTGGGACAGAAACTCGATATCGCCAGTGAACGCATTGTCCTGATATTTGACCACACCGAATGTGCCCAGCACGCGACCGCGGCTGACAAGAGGGAGGACGCAGACCGTTCCAACTTCGGCTTGTGCAGTGTCCTTCATTCCCAACCGCCTCGCCTCCTGGACACTGCCGCACCAAAGTTTGCCGGTGCGAAAGACCGGTCCCGAAACATCTTCATCGATAGCGACAAGGCTCTCCTCTTGGAGTGATTCGTCTTTGAATGGAAAGTCTAGGGCATAGATCCGCAAGTGCGTGTTGTTGCTATCGGGGAGAGTAATGCCGACGCCATCGCAGCCCATAACCCGGCGCGTGCTCGCCACTACGGCTCGGAGAAGATCCCGGAAGTCTAGATTGGAAACCACGTGATTGGTCAATTCAAGGAGAAGTCCAACACGCTCGCTTTTTTTCCGCAACTGCTGCTGCGAAGCCTGCGCTGCATCAAAGAGCAGCGCATTGTCAAATGCAAGAGCGATCTGATCAGCGACTAATGTAAGAAAGTGAATTTCTTCGACGCTATAGACATCCGGCGTTTTACTGGCAAAGGCAAGTGTTCCGACCTTGCCGTGTGCTGTGGTTAAGGGGAGAGTGCACAAACACTGGACTCCGTACTTCTTTAAAACCTTTTGGAGTTTGGAAAACCCAGCGTCGAGGGCTCCGAGCGAAGTGACCAGAGGCTTTTGATTCTGGTAGACCCACCAGGCATCGGATTCCTCCATGGCGAGTTCGGGGTCTGGAGGGATAGCTGCTTCTGTCTCCGCGTCGACGGAATGGCGGTGGAACGTATTCGATTTCTCGTCACGAATAGACACACCGATATAATCAAACCGGACGACCCGGTGTAACTCCCTCACCAGCGCGCCAAATAGTTCCTGCGGATCTCGATGCGTTCCGATCGCATTCGATACCCTGACGAGCAACTCGAACCGCGTAGCGGCTGAAAGTCGAGATCCCTCCGTAATTTCTTCCGTTCGCATCCGACGAACCCTCACGCATTGTCGCTGCCGCATTGGATGTCGGAATTCCCGAGTCGGTTAGAATCTAAAAAGCGCCGTCTGGGCACCCTCTTGGCATCAGCATGGAGCAGCACCTGAAAGTCAGCAAGGGATCCATGAACCGAAAAGTGGACGACTTCATGAAGGTCGTCCGCAGACTGTGAATCCGCGGTTGCTCTGAGAACAATCGATACGAATCGGTTCGCGATCAAAAGCCGCTCAATATCGCTTTAGGGTGCCACTGTGATGAAGGCTGTCTGTCAGCTATAAGGGCAACCGAATCAATGGGACTTAGTGTGTGACCTTCAAGCTCATAACCCGCTGAGCGGGATCGGTGGTTCAAATCCCGCTTCGGCAAAATGGGCGTCCGCACAGCAATGTGCGGGAAGATACTCGTCAAAGTCGGTGGAACCTAAGGCCCGCTGTGCGGGTACGGCAATACCGAACCAAGCCTCGGAAGATCGAGGAAGGCGTAGAGACTGGATGGCGAGCATCCCGTAACGCGGTATGAAGGTACAGTCCGACTCTTAGCGAAAGCTGAGTCAGATCACATAAACGTCTTTGAGCCAGGCCGCAACGGGGCGCGATTTCGGATGCAACTTGAGCTGGCAGAACGTTCTCGCGCAGGGTAGTTTGCGATCTTTTAGCGAGCCCCGCTAAACGCCCTAGCCGTGAGCGTTGGTTTGCTGGCGAGAAGCCGGACTTCACAGGACCAATCCCGCCGTGGAAGTGGATAGCACTCCGGTTAAGCCGACAATCCGCCCTGAACCTCGTCTTTCGTTTTCTGTAACACCGCTTATGGAACGATGGGTGCTTCTCCCTGAGTCTGAACGCTTGGAGGCAGATAGCAATCGTCATGAGCTCTTGTTTCAGGACGACACTCACTTAAGGTAAGTGCGAACAATTTGAATCATGTCCTCCGCGGCTTCCTCGGCAGAGTTCGAATTCTTGGGCATATGGTTGATGATGTGGCCTTCCATTAGTTCACCCATCAAGCTGTTGATTGCTCCGCGGGCCCCAGCCAGACGACGAAGAACCTCGGCGCATGGTTCGTCATCATTCAGCCCCCCTAAGAACCGACTCTAGTTGCCCGATGACTTTTTTGGTGCGGGTGGTAAGGTCCAGTTTTTCTCTTGATGTGTGAGACATTTCGCTTGACTCTCCTATCCGGGTAGGGTATCACATGTTTACGTCTACCCCACTGGGGTAGGGTAGGAGAGACGGCACCAGTATACATGGAAACCAAATCACAAGATCTAGAACCTCCAGGTCGTCCGAGTCTCCTGGAGCGCCGCGCTGAGCGAACGCAACATTAAGTAAAGAAGTAACCTCACTCGCTCTTTCGCGGATAAACCATAGCCCGAGCGAGTGGGATCTATTGCAGTTTTCTGAATCAATCCCACCCGACAACACACACAGGAATTCGCACACGGCGATTCCTCGCTTTGGCAACTGAAGCGCATGACCACCTCTTTGCTTCAGAGCGAAGCCGTGGTTCGTGTGTGCCTCAGTAAGCGTCGAAAGGAACGAAGGAGCAGGAAAATGCTTTGGCATCACTTTGCAATTCGTTTGGGACTCGCGCTGATTCTTGGCGCTTTCATCGGAGCTGAACGCCAATGGCGGCAACGCATGGCCGGCCTTCGAACAAACGCCCTGGTCGCGGCAGGCGCCGCAATGTTTGTCATGATTTCGGCGCTTGCCGCATGCCCGGATGACAGCTTTCGCATTGCAGGGCAGGTTGTCTCAGGCATCGGCTTCCTGGGAGCAGGGGTAATCCTTCGAAACGGACTGAACATTACCGGACTTAATACCGCCGCGACGTTGTGGTGTTCGGCGGCCATCGGGACGCTCGCTGGTTACGGGATGTACGGGTCCGCGATCGCCGGTGCCGTCGCCGTGATTGCTGCCAATGTTTGCCTGCGTCCCATCGGGAAAGCCCTCAACCGTGGGGCGGGCACTGCCGACGCAGACATTACCTATCTATTTCGGATTACCGCCCGGACCGATCAGGAAGCGCACATGCGTGCCCTCTTGCTTCATTCCTTGGGTGGGCAGCCTCTGCTTCTCAAGTCTCTAAAGAGCGACGACGTTGAACACATGGACAAAGTTGAAGTGCACGCCATTCTGACAAGCACGGGCAGACAGAACCTTCTTCTCGAGCAAATTGTCAGTCGATTGAGCCTGGAACCCGGCGTCAGTGGAGTTAGCTGGGAGATCGTAGCGGAACAGGAATAAGGAGACGAGGAAAAGACTTGGAAATGTATTCGAGTAATGACGACGAACCTGGCCCCCGATAGGCGCTGGCACCTGTCGTTAGCAAGCATTGATCGTTACCAATTCGCGAGTAAATCAAGGGAGAGAGTCATGCAGAGTGCAAAACAGAAAATCTTGTTCGTATTGATTACGGTTGCCCTCATTGGATCCGCTGCGCGCGCGGAAGTCGGGGGAAAAATCACAGGAGTAGTAAAAGATCAAACGGGTTCGGTCATACCTGGAGTCACCGTAGTCATCAGCAATACACAAACGGGGGTCAAACTGACCACCGCTACCGATCAGGATGGCGTTTTTACATTTCCCGTTTTGTCCGTTGGCCAATACCAGATCGATGTGACTTCGGATGCATTCAAGTCTTTCAGGAAGACGGGCCTGGTCATCGACATCAACAGCGCACTGGTGCTGGATGTGACATTGCAAGTGAAAGAGCAAGACCAATCGATCATGGTCACGGAAAACACCGCGCAGGTTGAAACAACCGATACGCAACTTGGACAAGTTCTCGGAAGCAAGAAAGTCACCGAGATTCCTCTAAACGGCCGGAGTTATACCGACCTGTTTGCCACGCAAGTCGGCGTCACGCCGTTAACAACAAGCGGAGCGGGAAACAGCACGTCGGGTGGCGGCTTTGGAACGGTTCCAGTCGCAGGCGCAACGAATACCGGCCAGTTTTCGATTAACGGGCAACGTGAGGACGCCAACGGGTTTTCTCTGAATGGGGCCAGCGTGCAGGAAGGCATTGGCCAGCAGGCCGGAATTATTCCAAACCTTGACTCCATTGCCGAGTTTCGAATCTTAACCAGCAACACCGACGCGGAGTACGGAAACTATAGCGGTGGTCTGATCAATGTCGTGACCAAATCTGGTGGCAACGCCTTCCACGGCTCCACTTTCGAATTTCTCCGCAATACCGTTCTAGATGCGAAAAACTATTTTTCCAGTGAGCGATCAATCTTTCAACAGAATCAATATGGCGGAACCTTAGGCGGTCCTATCAAGCAGAACAAACTATTCTTTTTCGGAGACTATCAGGGACAGCATACGAGGCAAGGCCAGGATACAGGAGTTGTCGCCATACCTTCGCTGGCCAATCGCGCTGGCAACTTCTCCGATTCCCCGGCTTTCAGTGGCAAAGTGAACGGTCCCTTTCTGGCCCAGACCCTTTCAAACCTTTTGGGCTACCAGGTGACGCCGGGAGAGCCCTTTTCGATCATCTTTCCTGGGAACGTAATACCGCAATCCGCGTTCGCTCTTCCTGCCACGAAGATGCTGCAATACATTCCATCCCCAAATATTGGAGCAAACAATTTCGAATCGACTTCTCAGGCTTTGACTGTGCACGATGAAAAAGCCGCAGGGCGCATCGATTGGAACACGGACAAATCGGGGAATTTCTCGTTCTACTATTTCTATGACAAATACAATCTCGACAACCCGTACCCATCTAGTTTTGGAGGCGCAACTGTTCCCAATCCGAACGGCGGAGCCTTCAACGCAACCTCCAGCGGTCTGGACCAACTCTTTGTCATCAGCAATACAAAAACGTTTGGCTCGACACTCGTCAACGAAGTGCGGCTCAGCGCGACCCGCTTGAACAACAATCTAGGAGTTCCCAAAGGTGGGGTCGGCAAGACACTCGCGCAGCAAGGCATCACTGCGGGAGGCCAAGGCATCGTTCAGGGAGCGCCGAATTTTGCCGGCGTGGAAACGTTGTACTTCAACTCGTTCGTCACCGGGACGGAACCCTTCTTCGTGGCCCAGACCAACGATACGCTCGATGCGAGCGATATCGTTTCCAAAGTTAGGGGCAAGCACACCTTTAAGAGCGGCTTCGAGTACATCTGGTACAAAGTGAAACAGAATCCCGATTTGGTTGCCAACGGAACGTTCTCGTTTTTTGGGAGCGGCGCTCAATCCACCGGAAACGGTTTCGCCGATTTTCTACTAGGACTTCCCGACTTCTACTCTCAACAGTCGTCTCCGGCATTCTACGAGAGCGCCGCGAATGGCGGTGCGTTCGCTCAGGATAGCTGGCGCATCCGGCCCAATATCACCATCAACTACGGACTCCGCTGGGATTACATCACTCCTTGGGCAGAGAAGCATCATCAGACCACCACGTTCGTTCAAGGTGTGGAGTCAACGACTTTCCCGGGCGCTCCTCATGGCTATTTAGTGCCAGGGGATCCCTTGCCCAACGGTTCACACATTCCCGCCGCCATCGCGCCTTCGCCTCTAGATAATTTCTCGCCCCGCGTGGGCATCGCCTACTCACCAGCTTTTTCCGACGGTTGGTTGAGCAAACTAATGGGCGGGCCGGGGAAAACCAGTATCCGTGCGGGCGCGGGCCGGTTCTTCACGGCTGTCGAAGGACTGACAGTCGCCTATCCAACCGGCAATCCACCGTACGGACTTACGTACACGAGCCCAGAAGCGCCCATGATGGCGACGCCATTTGTGGGGGCACTGACAGGCACGAACTTTATTCAGCAGTTCCCTGTAAACGTTCCGCCATACAACGTGTCGCCCTCGAATCCCGATCCCAATGTCGATTGGTCGCGCTACACGCCGATCAGCGGCGCAGGCAGTGTCTACTATAAGAACAAAACCCCCTATACAATGTCGGCAAACTTGACGATCGAGCGCCAACTTGGTTCGAACCTGCTTTTCAGCATCGGCTACATCGGCTCTCTCAGCCGACATCTACTGGCCGTTCACAACGTAAATCCTGGAAATTCCGCTCTGTGCCTTAGTTTGAGCCAAGCGCAAGATGTGCGAGCAGGGACTCCCACATGCGGACCGTTCGGTGAGAACAATGTGTACACGCGAGCCGACGGGACGATTGTCAACGGGACGCGGTTCCCGTACCCGAATACGATTGGCACGAATGCCGTTTACCAAAACATGGGCAACGCCAATTACAACAGCCTGCAAACATCCCTCAAGCGAACAGCCGGGCGTTTCACCTTCCTGGCGAGCTACACCTACGGCAAATCGATGGACTGGACTTCCAGCATTCAAGAGCAGGCCAATCCCTTCGATTTCCGAAAGGAATACGCCATCTCTGCGTTTGATCTCAAACACAACTTTGTTTTCAGCTACAACTACGAACTGCCGTTCGACAAGTTGTCCCACGCGTCAAAACGCTTGACGCAGGGTTGGGCCATTTCCGGCGTGACCCGTTATGCGACGGGTTTGGCGATAACTTTCCAGAGCTTTGGAGACAATGCTTTAGTCCAAGTCCAGAACAATGGCGTGAACAGCGTCAGCGTCGATCTGCCGAACTACAATCCGAGTCAAGGGCCTCTAAATGTCAATCACAATCCTCGCAATAACCCACTTGCCTTTAACACCCGACTCTTCAGCCCGAATGCGCTAGGCACGTTTGGCAATTCTTCACGGCGTTTCTTCTACGGACCCGGCATAGACAATTACGATATGGCTCTGCGCAAGACCACCAGAATCACGGAATCCGCCTCACTGGAATTCCGTTTCGAGATGTTCAACACCTTCAACCATGCTCAGTTCGATGGCGCGGCCTCCGTCGACGGAAACCGTGATAATGCCACGTTTGGACAAATCCTGAAGTCACAACCAGGACGTGTTTCCCAGGTCGCCATCAAATTCTCGTTCTGATGGCGACCCCCAGCAAATGCAGCAGCGCGGGGAGGTAGCAGAACGCCTCAGAACTATACAGGCGCGTATAAATAAAAGGACATACTGATTACAAAAAAGATTGCAAATAGGGCCGGATGAGTTCCGGATAGGATTGCATTTCACCAAACACGCGACTCAGCGTGCCGCTCAATTCTTTCTCGTTGGGGAACTGTCGATTGTGACTCCCTGTTTGGCGGATGCATCTCCACAATCGCTCGGTCGGATTCAGCTCAGGTGAGGAGGGCGGCAGTTGATGAACTTCCAGCCAGTGGCGATTGGCATCGAACCAAGCCCAGACGTCGCCGTCTTTATGGTGTGGCTCGCCAAAATTAAGAGCCATTTGAAACGAATGACATGAAGAAATGCCACGTAACATGTTACATGGGAGACTGTAAGCCCTCGCAGAGTTTTGGCGAATGACCAGACCGCACGTGCAGGCCATCACGACCGGGAAGCATAAGATCCAAAATGACGAGGTCGAATTCCTCGGCATTGTCGAAGAAGAATCCTTCTTCTTTGTCGCCACGACGACCTCGTATTTCTCACGCTCCAATCCCTCTCGGAGTGCACGAGCCACGTTCGCTTCGTCTTCCACCACGAGAATGCGCAATTGGCTTTTTCCTTCATGCATCTTGGTCGGATCTTCTCTCTTCAATCCTGCACTGTAACTCCAGGTGCTAGAACTTGAATTGCAGGTTCAGTTGCATCCGGCGCGGCGGAAGTGCCGATATGGCTTTGCCAAAATATACGGAGGAAAGAACACCAACGTACGTCACATCGTTTTGGTGATTCAGCACATTAAATGAGTTCAAACCTGCCGTCAGCCTCGGGCCCTCCTTGTTCCCTTTCACAAACAAGAAGTCGCGCTCGATATTTAGATCGAGATTGATCAGCCCCGGACCATGCATTGTGTTTCGTGCGTATGCGACTGGCGATACCGGCCTGTCGTTGTAGATGCCGTCGTGATTGTCGTCGGCGCCAGTGGTCACATTCACCGGCTTCCCGGAATACAGCGATAGCGCCGCTCCAATGGAAAAATACTTCGCGATCTCCGTCGAACCTAGAAGGTCGAATTTGTGCCTCCGGTCGTTGTCCGAACGCGCCCAATCCGCCGAGGGGGAATAGCTGTTCCCGGGGAAATAGGTGATCCCGCTCGTGTTGTTATATGTTTTTGCGAGCGTGTATTGCACCTGCCCGGCGAAAAAGCGGCTCGGCTTTCCCCGAAACGTCAGCTCCAGCGAATTGCTCTTCTGGTAGCCCTCCGATTCGATCTGCCGCGCCTGCCCAAGGTTTGCATTGGGTCTGGCGGCAAAATTCGGCGGAGGAGGCGCATTGGTGTCTCGCGAACGGAACAGATCGATTCCGCGAGAGCCGATGTACGTTGCGCTAAACGTACTCTTCGCCGTCACTTGCCGCTCGATTCCCAGGCTGTATTGAATCGTGTAAGGAATGCGCAGCCGCGGGTCCAGCACCACCACGCCCGTCGGCGCTCCCGCCAATTGCGCCGGAGTCACCGGATAGCTGAATACCGAAGCCTGATTTGGTGGATTCGAAAGAATGAACCGCTGCAGATTCACGTCGTTGAAGTGCAGCAGATCGCCGATCGGCCGCGGGCCCGTGCGGTCGTAGAATTCTCCCGCACCGCCGCGAAAGACCGTCTTGCCGTTCTTTGTCGGCGCCCAGGCAAACTGAAAACGCAGAGCAACATTATTCGGGTCGTCGTGAAAATAATTCTGCCAATAGTACCGCGCTCCGACTGAAACGGAAAAGTTAGCCTTCAGCCGAATGGTGTCCTCGATAAACCCGGATACCACTCGTTCCAGAAAAACCACGTGGCCACTTCCTTTTTGCACCAGGAACGTCCCCGGAATACCCGCCTGAAAGTCCGCCAGTGTCGCAAACGTGTAAGTTCCCGCCATGTTCGTGAAGTCGTCCATGCCACGCCGGCTGATGTCCGGAATGTCCACGCCGAAAAGCAACTGGTGCTTTCCGTTGACGTAGGTGAGAAATTCCGTCCCATCGAAGTGATACTCCGTTCGCCGCGAATCGGCCTGCGCTCCGCCGCCCGTGAAAAAACCGGAAACCACGATCTGCGGATTTTCATTCAAGCTGAAAACGGGCGCGTCATAGTGCCCCACGAGGAACTGTAGTTGATTCATCCACTTCGACGAAAAAACATGCCGGTAGCTGACGTTGACCTCGTGCTCCAGAAATCGCGTGTTCGTCGCCGCTTCCGGAAGCACGTTTCCCCCCGCGTCCACGTTGTTGTTGCTTTGATGCTCGAAGGAATAGCCGATCCAGAAATGATCTTTGTCATTGAAGTCGTGAAAAACGCGCCCCGAGCCAAAAAAGTGCCGCCTTGGCTGCGGCACATTTTCGTTGATGGCCACATTGTTTGCGCCCGTAGCCACCACCGCGGCCTGGCTGTCGTCCTTGTCCGATTCGAGCGATAATAGAAACGAAGTTTTCTTGCTCCCGCCGATCGGCCCTGTCAACGAGCCTTCATAAAATTGCCTTTGCTCCGGCGGCTTCCCTACCGCAAATGTATTTCTCGCGTCAAAAACCGCATCGCGAAATAGAAAATTCACCGAGCCGTGAAACGCGGTCGTGCCGCCCTTTGTGATGATTTCCAGCCGCGCGCGGCCCGGTCTCGCAAACCTCGCCGAATATGGGTTTTGGTTGATTCGAACTTCCTGAACCGCCGACGGCGTCACTCCCGGTCCGTTGGCCTCGATCCCGTTCACTATCAGCGACACGCCATTCGTTCCGATGGCGCTGTCATCCAAGAAACGAGAAAGCATGCTGATGTAGTCCTGATCAAACACTGGAACGCGATCTAGCGCCGAACGGTCCAGGTTATTCGCGTTCTGATTCTCGGACACATCCGTTGTCACCACCAGTGACACGTCGTTTCCCGCCACATTTATCGTTTCATTTTGCACGGCAATGGGCAGCACCACTCGAAGCGGTGATGGTGGCTGTGAGCCTAGCTTCAGTTCCACGATCGTGTCGCGGAAGCCAGGCGCCTGCCCCTCGATCTTGTAGCTTCCCGTGGGCAACTTATCAAACTGAAAGCTGCCCTCTTTGTCCGAGGTGATCCGGGAGAGCTCTTTGCCATCTCCTGAGAGAAGAATCACCGTCGCGCCTGGAATGGCTCCGCCGGAAGGGTCCAGGATCGTGCCCGATATCGATCGTGGACTCGCCTTCTGCCCATCTTCGTCGGAGGACGACGATTTCGTGTCATTCATGTCCTCTAAGGGGATGGCTTCCGTCAAAACCAGTGGTCGAGCATCCCGAGGCGCTGAACTCTCTTGAGCCTTGACTTGGGTCGTGAGTATTAAAATCAGCGCCAGGGCCCTGCCGAGATCACAATGCGTCTTCATGCTCTCCTTCACGCTAACCACAGTTTCTGGATTCGACTATTTGTACTGTCCAACATCAGGACAGGAGCCGCCCTTTCGGAAAGATTAGAGCGGGCACATTCTTGTGCATTCAAAGTCTAAGTGCAGAGCTCAGACGAGGCTACTGAAGTTTTCCTGAAGGTGTCGTCAGGCGCTTGTACGAAAATGCTCAGGATTAGTCGATGGTGCGGCGGGAGGCTAAACAATTCTCCGCCGAACCGCTCGCGTCATACCAAAGCGAGCCAGTCTCGTCGATGCAGAATGCCTGGACCCCAGATTTTCCCGGTTCAAGCGGGACAGCAGCAACTCGATAACGCGTAACCACACCATTTGGTTCTGGCTCACATCCGACAAACGCGATTCTATAACCCACGTGTTCTCCTGTTAACAAAAGAGCGTCTGAGTCATAGCCCTGGTTATTGTGCGCTCCTGCCTTAAGTAGCGGGAGCTGACATGCGAATCCTTTTGTGGAATGCGAAGCGGCGTACTCGTTTTGAAGGGCCGTAATCCTGCGAAGACTGCCGACAGCGACGGCTTCGTTGGCCCTGCGGCGGGTGTTCGGACCATCCAGTGTCGGTATAAAGAGGGCTGCCAAGAAAAGAACGCAAATTACGACCGCAGCCGAGATAAGAAGATTGCGCCAGAAGTTTCTGCGAGAAGATGTTTTTTCGGCACCACGCTCCGGCATACCTGTTAGTGGCCACAAGAGGTCGACCATTCGCCGCGATCTCACCCTGGTAAACCACAGGGCCAAGACGAAAGTGACGGAAATCACGATGAGGGCGAGCACTCCAGCCGTGTCGTGCGAATGAGGTACGGGCGCCATGGCGGAGAGAGCAAAGAAAACAAAGAACCCCGCGAGAGCAATTCCGACTGCGTCCCACGCGATGAGGACCCAGAACACCTGCCAGCCTACTCGCTTCGTCAAGTCGGGCTCGCGACCCCGCAGTTTGAGGTCGGAGCGCCATATGGAAGTGGCGAGGGCGGGAACCATGACGAGTGCGAGCACGGGCGCGAGGGGTCCAGCTTTGTCCGTCAAGATGACGCCGAAGAAGGTCACGACAACTGCGACGACACCCGACGCCGCGTTGCCAAGAAAAATAAGGAACTGCCGTGTTCTTCTGGGATCAAACATGGGCATCGCCACTCGGCTCAGCCCGGCTTCAGCGATTCGGCACAATCTTTGCACCGTCTTCGCCATAAACGCGTACAGCCGTTGCTACTAAGTGACGTTTGGCGGCTTCTGAGCTGCATGGTTGCGTTTAGTATCTCTCCGTGCGAAATCATCAAGGATTCTAAGTGTCTCATCTTGTGTCGCAGTCGTCAGTGCCCGGTTAGTCGATTATTACCGGCCATCAACTATGTCGTATGCCTCCATGGCTAGTCTCACAGTGGCGGTTGAGCAGTTGTTGTCCTTGGGTCAAGCTCGAATTGAGGCACATGCTCGGAAGTTGGCAGCAATGTTGGTTAGCGGCGCCAGCAAGTATGGTTGG
>Ga0210406_10006458_pt1 | contig 12157 bp, 12 predicted proteins | sample IncBWC30MmetaG_FD_155454 | JGI IMG/M metagenome (GOLD analysis project Ga0210406, IMG submission 155454) | Forest soil microbial communities from Barre Woods Harvard Forest LTER site, Petersham, Massachusetts, United States - Inc-BW-C-30-M | ecosystem: Environmental > Terrestrial > Soil >...
CACCTCCTGGGCGCGCGCCTGCATCCTGGCATCCCAGGCGCGCGGCGCCGCGCGCGGATACAGGAGGGCTAGGGTCTCGCGAGGCAGGAAACCGTAGTTGATGAAGAAGGCCTCTTCGATCGCCAGGCGTGGGTAGCGGCGCTCCAGGTCGCCGGCGCGATAGTCCTTAACGCGCAGCGCGAGGATCAGATCCTGCGCGCGAGCGGGCGCACGCATCGGGTCGGCCTGGACAAAGCCCAGGCGCGCAATGGCCCGAGGCAGGCTGGTGGGCTTGAAAAGGCTGCGCGCGAGCGCGTATTGGCGAAGCTGCCCGAGACTGGGAGCTTTGAGAGGGCTCGCGCGTGGCGTCCGGTAGGGGCTCTGGGGATCATTGGCTTTAACGGGTACCAAGCGATTGTGTACGATTCGTTTGCCTATCTTCGTCACCTTTGCATGGGCTCGAAAGCCAGAACAGGCCGATGGCCAGCAGAACTCCCCCATGCCCCATGCGGCCAGATCGCCGATAGTGCCACGCAGAATGCGGACCAACCTCTGATACTCGAAGAGTCCGCTCTGCGCACCACCGAGTTTGACGACCGGCAAAAACGTGGAGCATCCAAGCGCACGCGATCACAAGGATGTGGTCTCCTCAAATCCGCGCGTCGCTAACCGCCATGGCTGCTCTAAAAGCATACCAGTGAGCGGTTTGTGCGCAAATGACAGTCAGACTTGTCGGTTGGTGAAATCGCGATTACGCTCAGCCAGCGGTCAGACGTCTAATCGGCTTCTCGACAGTTCATTGCGAAGAAGGTGCGGCGCACTCATCATGGGGTCAATGTGTAATGGCCTGTGGGTGTTGAAAAAGTCAATGCGATTAGCGGATGAATGACGGCAAAAGCGTGGTGATAAGGAGGAGAAGGTTCCTGGCCATGCTTTTCTTAATCGCCATTCTCGGAGGTCTGCTGATCATGATGGGACAACACTGCCGTGGCGAAGCATTGTTCTACTACTTCCGCCTGGAAGATCAGGTTCCAGAAACTCATCTGCTGCGGGCTCATCGATAAGCACATCAGCCTTGCATTTGTGCGGGAAGAGCTGAAAGAGAGTTACAGCGAATCGGCGCGGCAGTTAGCGAACACGCCTGAGTTTGCCAAGGCACAGCGGCAAAGGAAGAAAGTAGAAGCCCTGTTCGCGGAACTCAAGAATCAGATCGGACTACGCCGTCTACGCCTGCGACGATTGAAGTTCGTGCGCGAGCAGTTCTTCCTGGCAGCGGCGGCCCAGAACATCAAGCGACTGGTCCGCTTCCTTAGTGGGTGTTCTTCGAGCGCGGCCCCCGAATTGGACAGGAAAACACCCGTAAGCAGCAAAGAACTACGCCGAAGGAAAAAGGAATTTTTCGACGACCTGCAACAGCACTGAATCGCCTGCAATCGTTTAGGAGCATCGCGCCGGACCGGATTTTGAGTTGTGAGTCAACTAGGGAAATAAGGCTTGAGTTCCCGCACTACTTCTTGTGCCTCAGGCTCCGTCAACTGGATGCCGAATTTCTTGACCTGACCTTGAACATCAAAGCCGACAGTGCCCCCCGCCAGCTTCAGTTGGACGAGGTAGTTGTCCCAGTAAGAGTTGGACGGGAAAAAACCGCTAGCTCGCAAATTTCTCACGCTTCCGGTAGGAAAACTTCTGACGCGGCCGTAGCCGAGGATGTCTCGCCTAATTTCCAAGGCACCCTCCTTGATTGTGACAATCTCTTTCCCAAACGCGGTCCACAGCCACCCGTAGATAGCCCACACTTCTCCCAATAGCCAAAAGGTCAACCATAGACTTAAAAATGCACGCGGCGTCGATGGTCCCGGATGGATTAGCCACCTGACTACCATGATGCCGCCGAAAGTCCAAAACGCTAGCCACACGGGAATGAAGATTAGAGAACCCCAATCCCTCTTAGCCAAAATGTGGAGTTCTGTTCCGTTTACTGCTGGCAACCGTTGGAGTCTGGTTCTAGCCATGAGAATTGCCCGCTCTCTGAAACGCGATAGTTTACAGCAGGATGAGACGCCGATCGTCTTGCAGCACACATCGTCCGTCTCGATAGTCGTCGGTTATATCCCCATACACTCAACGCGGGTCCATGTCGAGCAAGCGGTTGTATAAACCGTAGGTTTCTGAGTCAAAGCAAGCGAATACAACCTCCAAGTTCTGGGCGTGGCTTCTCACTTCCCGAATAGCAATTTTCGCAGCACGGTCGGGCGGGAACCCATAGATTCCCGTGCTGATAGCTGGAAAAGCTATGCTGTTCACGCCGAGATCGCGAGCGACCTCTAATGATCTTCGGTAGCAAGATGCAAGCAGGTCGTCCTCGGTACCGTCCAAGTGTCGCTCCCGCCACACTGGCCCTACCGTGTGAATCACGTACTTGGCTGCTAGGTCATAACCGTTCGTTGCCTTCGCATCGCCGGTTTTGCATCCGCCCAGCGTGAGACACTCTTCTTGAAGATGTGGCCCGGCTGCCCGATGTATTGCGCCGTCTACACCACCGCCACGCGCTAGCGAGTTCTGCGCCGCGTTCACGATAGCGTCTACGTTCAATCGGGTTATGTCGCCTTGGTCGACGCGGATTCGCTCGTTCATGACTTGAAGTGTAGGCCAAGGCCGTGGCGGAGCCAACTGTCGTAATGTCGCCATAACCCGTTTTGACCCTTGACTGAAGATCGGGCCGATTATCGGTGAGCGCTATCACCTCATAGCGTCAACAACGGACACTCTCGCAGTCCCTCGCACTGAGTTACTGCTTCCCAGCAACGGCGTAGTGGGACGCTATCAGGCACCACTTCCCGGATTTCTTCATCCACACATCCGTGAAGCGATCGTGATAATCGTAAGGTTGCCCTTTAGACTCTCCACGTTCGTGGTACGCACCTGTCAATACGGCAGTGTCTCCGTGCAGCCGGATTTTGAGGTCTGACATCTCGACAATATCCACACGCATCGAAGAAGAAGCTGTGTAACTGATGTAACCAGTCTTGCCGTAGATGCTGCCATCCTCGACGGTAATGACGAAGTCTTTATCGAGGAGCGAAGCGAGAAGGTCGAGTTGCCGCTGCTTATAGCAATCCATCAATTTAACTTCCAAAGCGCGAACTTTGTCAGCTTCCGATTCTTCTTGCGCCTCGGGAAGAATGGACGGAATTGCCATCAGACACAACATCAAAGCCGAGAACAGAGTTCTGCGCATATTCGTTATATCTTTCATAGTCCGGCTGCGGCCGCAAGTTCGTTTTCTGACCCCGCATCAAACACGGCATATGGTTCGCCACCTACCTGCCAATGTCCCGAACGTGTTTGGGAACACAACGATGATCCAATTCGCCCATGCGGGTGCGCGTAGGCAGAGTTCGGAGCGTGTAGCCGAAAGGGCCGAAACCAGAAACCTGTCCTAAAAGCACGCCGCCTTTCACGGGCGTCAAAGCCCAGGCCACGCCTTTAGTGTCACGCTCGGCTCAGGCAAGGCGCCAGAAATCAGAGGTCATTCCCAGCGAGCGGAACAGTTCGTGAGCCTCGTCCACCGTGCGTCGCCGCCAGTCGGGAGAAAATCGATCGCGATACCATGCGTCGGCCAGCTTCCAAGCCTGCTCCACGCTCAAGGTACCGCCTCGCGGAAGTCTCCAAGCTGCGCACCACCGATCGATGTGATCTTCCGACCGGAAGAGAAGCATGGTTTTTCAATTGAAGACAATGTCGTCCCACCAGTGCCGCGCAGGAAGCGCGAAATGAACGACCCCTGGCGGCTGGGATGTCACCTCGCCTTTGCGAACTTGGACGGTCATGCTTTCGCCGCAGCATCCGCAGGACGCAAGCACGCGCCCGTCGCTTTGCAGCATGGCAATCACCCCCAGCGCGTCCCAGATACAGTTTCCGTACCAGCTTCGGGAGTCGCTCACTCCTTTGGTTTCCACCACGAACGGCGTGGGAACAGCCGAAAGAGGGTTCGCCATGAGGACCTCTCCGCTGCCTGGCTGAAGGACCAGTATGTGAGCGGCAGCCAGTTCATCGAACGCATCCGCGACATCGGCCACGCCACACCCAAAAGTTGCGGCAACTTCCGCCTTCGAAGGACACCGGCCTAGCTCCAGAAACAACTCATAGAGTCGGACTCGTACTCGATTCTCGAAATCACCAGGCATAACTGTGGAGATGCCCATTATGAAAGGGCGGCAGGGCTTTGTCCAACCGTGCTGAGCCCGGTTCGCGTCGGCTGGTCACGAGTCCTCTGATCATGCGAACTGTCCAGAACCGCGGGACGCCAGAGTCGTTCTCGCAGACCGGGTCCGTGCGGGGGTGGTACCGCGTGAGCGGTATCGGTACCGCGATCGCCAACTACGAGCCGGTCCCGCGCCATTGGACTCGTAACCAAAATGTTACAAGTGTAAACGCCTTACAGTTACCTTCCGAAACGCCTGTCAACCCGGCGCTGGAAGCACCGGGCTATTGTCGGGTGTCCCTACTGGGCACGGATCTGCCGGGCTCCCCCCGGCGAACAGCCGAGGCGGCTGTCCCCACCTGGAGGTTGAGCTAGCTCCAGGTGCGCGTTCCGTAGTCGGCCATGGACAGCGTCAGGAGGATGAAGAGGAAGAAAATTGTGGAGATGACGACCAGCTTCAGCAATTTTTCGTGAGCGCCCTTGATGTGCATGAAGAAAAGAGCGACAAGGAGCGCTTTAATCGTGGCGATGGTGAGGGCGACAGCGGCGTTGAAGCGGCCGAGATCGATGCGGGCCGCGATGACGGTGAGAGCGGTCCCGGCAAGCAGTATCAGCCAGATTACGATGTAGCCGGTTAGCGACGACTCGTGGTGTTCGTGCGCTGGTTCTGATGGTTCGCGCGACAATTTTGTGTCTTCGGGCATGCAGCCTCATTATTTATGCAAGTCGATCAGATAAAGCAACGGGAACAAATAGATCCAGACAATATCGACAAAGTGCCAGTACAGTCCGCCCATTTCCACGGGGGTGTTGTATTCCGGATTGAAGCGTCCCCGCCAAGCGGCAAACAGGAGCCAAGTGAAGAAGCCGATGCCGATGATCATATGCAGCGCGTGCAATCCGGTCATGATGAAGTAAAGCGCGAAATAAATTTGCGCGTGACCCCGGTTAGCCATCTGGTCGGGATGTCCGGGAACTGGCACGTTGTCGAACTGGAAGCTCGGGCCCGGGACGTGATGCTTCTCGAACTTCTCGGCATATTCCGTGGCTTTGATGCCGAGGAAGGCGAAGCCGAGAATGATGGTGAGCACGAGGCTGCCGATGAGCATGGTGCGCTTGCCCTGCTGTGCGGCGTAGACGGCAAAGACGACGGTCAAGCTACTGCAGATCAGCACGGCGGTGTTGGTGGCGCCGAGTTTCCAGCTGAGCGTCTGGCTGGCGGCGGCGAAGTCGCCGAAGTACGCGAGGCGGTAAATCAGGTAGGCGCAGAACAGACCCCCGAAGAACATGACTTCGGTGCCGAGGAAGATCCACATGCCGAGACTGGCGGAGTCTTCCTGTTGCTGCGGTTCGGCGAAGTGGTGCAGCAACTCCGGATGATGTTGCTCTTCGTGATGGAGGCCAACGACGGTGCTATCCGACAACTTTGACCTCCTGCTTATGGGCGCTGTCGATCTCGTCGTAGTTGTAGGCTTCCCAAGTCACGACGGGCTCGGTTTCAAAGTTGAATGTAGTGGGCGGAGATGTAGTCATCCACTCAAGGCCGGCGGCCTTCCACGGATTGTCGGGTGCGGGCTTGCCGTAGCGCATCGACCAGAGGAAGTAAAGCATGGGCAGCAGATACCCGACTCCGAGCACGGTGGCACCCGCCGTCGAGAGAACGTTGAGCACCTGGAACTCGGGCATGTGGCTGTAATCCGCATAGCGCCTCGGCATGCCGAGATAGCCGAGGACGAACTGCGGAAAGAATGTCAGGTTGAAACCGAGAAATACGATTAAAGCTGCGAGCCGAGCCCAACCTTCGGGGTAGAGGCGGCCGGAAATCTTCGGCCACCAGAAATGCAGACCTCCGAGATACCCCATGAGAGCGCCGCCGACCATGATGTAGTGAAAGTGCGCGATGACGAAATAGGTGTCGGTGACGTGAACATCGATTCCGAGAGCGGCGAGAAACAATCCCGTGAGGCCGCCCATGGTGAACAGTCCAATGAATCCAAACGCGTAGAGCATGGGCGCGTCGTAGTGGATGGAACCTTTGTAGAGAGTAGCGGTCCAGTTGAAGACTTTAACGGCAGAAGGGACCGCGACTGCATAGCTCAGCAAAGAAAATACGAGGGCGGCATAGACCGAGATTCCGGCGACAAACATGTGGTGCGCCCAAACCAGAAAGCCGAAGACGGCAATTGCAATCGAGGAAAAGGCGACAAAGCTATAACCAAAAATGCGCTTGCGCGCGAAGCACGCAATGATCTCGGTGACCACGCCCATTGAGGGCAAAATCATGATGTAGACGGCGGGATGGGAATAGAACCAGAACAGGTGCTGGAACAGGAGAGGATCGCCGCCGAGTCTGGGATCGAAGATGCCGAGGTGCAGGGCTCGTTCGGCGGCGACGAGCACGATGGTGATGGCGATGACGGGCGTGCCGAGAATCTGGATGATGCTGGTAGCGTAGTGCGCCCAGATGAAGAGCGGCAGACGCGACCAGGTCATGCCCGGAGCGCGCATGCGATGGATGGTAACGACGAAATTCAGGCCGGTTAGGATGGAGGAAAATCCGGTGACGAAGATGGCGAGTCCGGCCTCGACGATTTTTGTGTTGCTGTAGGCGGTGCTGAAAGGCGTGTAGAAGGTCCAACCGGTATCGACGCCGCCGGTCAGCATGCAGTGCAGCATCATGATGCCGCCGATGATGTAGAGATACCAGCTCAACAGGTTGATGCGCGGAAAAGCCAAGTCTTTGGCGCCGATCATCATGGGTACGAGGAAGTTGCCCAGCACGGCGGGAATGGACGGGATGAGAAAGAAGAAAACCATGACCATGCCATGCATGGTGAAGAGTTTGTTGTAGGTGTCGGCCTGTACCAGGTCGCTGGCGGGGGTGAGCAGTTCGAGCCGGATGAGCAGAGCGAAGAAGCCACCGATGAAAAAAAAGAACGTGATGGAGATGAGGTAGAGAAGCGCAATGCGCTTGTGGTCGGTGGTGAACAGCCACGAGCCGACGCCGTACTCCTTGTTGAGATAATTTTCCCGCTCAACGGGTTGAATGGTTGCCGTAGCCATACTCATTGCACCTGACTTCCTGCGCCCCTGGAATTATCTTGCTGCGTGGCAGCCGCCGTCCTGGTCGAAGTTGCGGCGGGTTGCGAGAGCGATTTCACGTACGCCACTAATGCGTTCAGTTGCTCTTCGCTCACGAGTCCCTGAAACGTGGGCATGACTGGCTTGAACCCGCTCACGACCTTGGAGCCGGGGTCGAGAATGGATTCGCGAATGTAATTTTCGTCGGCGGTTATGGTGCGCCCGTCTTCGAGCTGCACGGGCTTGCCGAAAATCCCCTCGAGATTCGGGCCGCGGCCTGGCGTGTCGGCGCGATGGCAGGTGACGCACCCGAGCTCGGCGAAGATCTTCTCACCCGAGGCGGAGAGCGGGCCCGCCGGACTGCCGCTCATCCAGGCTTCGAATTGTGCTGGCTCCATCACGATGATGGAACCGATCATGCCGGAGTGCTGCGTGCCGCAATATTCGGCGCAGAACAGATGGTAGGTTCCGGGCTTGGTAGCTCGGAACCAGGCGAGGGTGTAGCGGCCCGGGAGCACATCCTGCTTCATGCGGAATGCTGGAATGAAGAAGCTGTGGATTACATCCTGCGACGTCATGATGAGCTTCACGTCGCGGCCAACAGGAACATGCAGTTCGTTGATTTCGCGCTGGCCCTCGGAGTGTTCGAGCTTCCACATCCATTGCTTGGCGACGACGTAGACTTCGGTGGAATCGCGGGGTGGCGTGCGGCTTTTGAAAAAGACGACCGCGCCCCAGACGAAAATGACCATGAACACCATGAACGGGACAACGGACCAGGTCAACTCGAGCGGCGTGGATCCTTCAATTTGCTCGGCAAGAACACCACGTCGGTGGCGATAGCGCGCAGCAAAGTAAAGCAGGGCGGAGAAGATGAGCAGCGACATCAAGCCCGAGACAATGAGCAGGAAGATGAACAGGGCATCGACGTTGCCCGCCGCGGCAGAGGCCCTATCGGGCCATAGTGGAAAGTTATCGAACATATCTTGCTGGTCCAGACCCTGCTTGCCCCGGTCCGACTTGACCCGGTATTGACTCCAAGGTTCTTCGCGGCGGCGCGAGTTTCTCCAATCGAAAAAGGATGAACAGGAGCAGGCCCAGCATGAGGATGGTGAGTCCGGCTCCGAGGCGCAAAATGTTGCTGACGATCGCGCCGTATTTCCCGGTGGCGGGATCGTAGTGATAGCAATAGAGCAGTACCTGATCGACGGCGTTGCCGATCCTGCCTTGCGAGGCCTCGACCAATCCCATACGAAGATCTTTCGGCGGATAATCGACGCCGTAGAAATACCGCGAGATGCGGCCTTGCGGGGTCAGGACCATGAGGGCGGTGGCGTGCGCGTACTGATTAATTTTGGGATCGTATTGATATTGAAAACCGACGGCCTTGGTGAGCGCGTTGATGGACTCGGCCGGGCCGGTCAGGAAATGCCAGCCGGAAGCGGCGCTGGCGCGGCCGTAGCGCTTGAGGTAGTCCTGCTTCTTGGCGGCGGCGACGGCGGGCGTCTCGTTGGGATTGAAGCTCACGGTGAGCACGTCGAATTCGTTGCCAATGTCGAACTTCACCATCTTCATGGATCCGGTCAGGCCCGATAGGACTTCGCCGCACAGCATGGTGCAGTTGTAGTAGACCAGGTTCAAAATCAACGGCTTCTTGCCGAAGTAGTCGCCCAGTTTGACGGTGCGGCCGGAGTCGTCCACGAAAGTGAGATCGGGAGGCACTTGGCCATCAAGATGCTGCTCGATGCCGACGTTCTGCAAATACGGCGGGCGGATGTTCGACGGGGGCGACATGATCCCTTTGGTCATCGCCTGGGATGTGGCGCGGGGGGCCGCTGCCAGGATGGCGGCTCCGATGAGGAATAGGGGAAGCAGGCGAGTTCGCCGGCGTCTGCGGGCGGCGGCGGATCGGGCCGTCGAGCGTTGCTCGACTGGGCCGCCGGGAGCGGCTGTCCCCGCATTACTTTTTACTGGCACCGGATTGTGGTAGTGATGCTTCACTTCTTGCTTTCCTTCTTCTTTTCCGTCGGCTTCTCCGGCTGAGGCTTCGAGGACTGATCTGCGGATGCTTCGCCGCTTGTACTCGGGGCGCGGACGGGAAGGCCGCGCTCGACGAGCAAGTCCATGGCGCGGTCGATCGGAATACGGACGGTTCCAGCCTTCTGATCGACCCAATCGTAGCTATTCAGAGTCTGTGCTTCGTCGGTGCGGATCTTATCGAGTTGACCGCGCTCGTCGACTTCCAGTTGTGGGCTGGGGAAATTTTGCTTCAGATAATCTTTGTAATCCGCCGACAGTTTGCGCGTGTCTTTCGGGGCGTTGGTGACGAGCGGACTGACCGGCGCCTGTTGCGATTCGGACCGCTTTTCGAGAAACGAATACAAACCGTCGACCACAAAGTGCGTGAGGAGTCCGGCGAGGACAAGGCCTGCCAGGAAATATAGAACACCGGAGACGCCGATGTCGCTGCGTTCGTATCCGCCGTTGCCGGTCGATTTCACGGGATGGATTTCGTTGCTCATGCTCTGTCAGTCATTCTGGGTCAATCATTCTTTGTTAATCATTCCTTGTTAATCATTCCTTGTGAACCATTCCTTGTGAACCCTGCTTTCTCGATCATGCGCTTTCCGGGTGATGATGTTGCGGGTGCAGCACTTCTCCGGCGGACGGATCGTAGAGCGGCAATAAGGGCAGCGAGCCCAGATTGCGGAAGAAGTAAGCCAGCCAGAAGCCGCCGATCGCAATCGGCACAACGATGTCAGCGACAGTCACCTGGAACGTCGTGGAGAAATTCGGCTCGATGATCCAGAACAAGTCCAGGTAACGCATCATGATGAGCCAAACCGCCAACCAGACCAACTTGCGGATGTTGCGCTTGAACGGCCGGGACAACAAAGTCCCGAACGGGATGGCGAAGTGGAAGATGACGATGAACAAGCCGACGTATCCCCAGCCTCCGTTCAAACGCCGCATGTAATACGTGATCTCCGAAGGCAAGTTTCCTGCCCAGATGATGAGCCACTGCGAATAGTTGAAGTACGCCCAGACCATCACGAAGGTCAGCATCCATTTACCGTGATCGTGAACGAAGTCAGGACTCAACATCTCGGACATCGGCTTGTAATTGAAGAGGATGCGCTCGACAACCACGGCGAAGCACATGGCGGAGAGGACTTCGCCGATGAGGATGACGAGTCCGAAGATGGTGGAGATCCAGCTGGGATCAAGCGACATGACCCAGTCGATGGCAGCGAAAGAAATGGTGAATCCGTAGAGGATGAGGCCCGGGCCGGCGACGGCTTTGAAGCGCTCGGTGTTGTCAGGAGCGCCGGCACGGTCGGTTTGCCTCGACCAGTGCGAGAGCAAATAGGAGAGCAGGTTCCAGATGGCGAAGTAGAAGATGGCGCGAATGACGAAGCCATTCGTGGTGAGATAGGTTTTGGTGATGTCTTTGAGATGCTCGCTCAGGTGCTTGTCGGCGATCTGGTCGAGCGGCTGCGCCCATATGTAGAGCTTGTGTATTCCTAGAATGATGGGAATGAACAGGAGCGCCAGCAGCGGCAGTGTGCGCATCGCGGCACCCAGTATTCTGCGGATGACCATGCCCCAACCGCCGCCGGTCAGGTGGCGAATCATGAGGATCGCCATTGAACCCAGGGAGACGCCCAGCCAGCACATGAATCCGAGGAGGTAGGCGCGGAAGAACTGCTCCGGGCGAAGGAATGCGAGGATCAGCGCTATCAGGCCGAAGACGACGCCGGCAATCAACGACCGCTGCCCGATCGTTTTCACGATCGGAGGTGCGGTGAGATCGAGTTGTTTCACGGCCGGCGCGCTCATTTCTGTTCCTCTGCTTGCGAATGATTCTCGGGCAAAACGGCCGGGAGGCTAGCCCCCGTGCCGGGCTCGCGGAATTTCAGCGGCTCGGAAGGTATCTTCTGCGCGGGGGGCACGTCAGCCCTGGTCGCGTTCTGGCTCAACTGGAGTGCGCGAACGTAGGCGACGATGTCCCAGCGATCCTGCGGTGGAATCTGCGAGGCGTAGTCGGGCATGACGCCGAAACCCTCGCTGATGATGTCGTAGAAATATCCCAGGGGAGCCTTCTCGAGGCGCGCGATGTGGAATGATGGCGGCTGTTTCGAGAATCCGCGAGAGGTCACGAAACCGTTGCCATCTCCGAGGCGCGAGTGGCAGGGGGCGCAGAAAATGTTGAAGCGCTCCTCGCCGCGCAGCAGGACTTCTTTCGTGACGGGAAACGGCATCGCATCGCCGGGATTGCCGCCAATCTTGCCGGTATAAAAATAGGAGTCTTCGTGGAGTTGTCCGCGGGCGACCGTGCCCTCGACCGGCGGGCGCGCGGAGCGCTGGTCGGAGAAGAAGTCGCTACGGGAGAGCGGGTTCTGGCGCGGCTGCACGTGCATGTCGATGCGGCAGGCGCAGAGGAGCGCGATGGCCGCGAGCAGCGCGCCCAAGGAACCTGCCCTCGCGAAAACCCAGGCTTCAGGCGTTCGTGGAATCCCACCCTTGCGCATCCAGCGCGCAAGGATGGGGCACCCGGTTTTTCCTAGCACCGAAAGTTTTCCGAGGGGGGCCATATTAGCTGGGCACCTCCGAGATGGAGCGTGGAGAGAGGCGCTCAAGGAACGCGCGCGTTGTTGCGGGGTCGTACTTTTTGTCGGATGAGAACACGATCAGGAAGAAGCGATCTTTGGAGGCGAGAGCGAAGCGCGCGACGTTGAAGACCGGGTGATAGGGCATGGGCAGCCCGTTGAGGGCAAGCATGCCGAAGACGGCTGAGATTCCGGCAAAAAGAATCGTCATTTCGAACGTGATGACGATAAACGCGGGCCAGGAATGCGCAGGCTTGCCGCCTATGTTCAATGGATAGTCGAC
>Ga0210406_10006459_pt1 | contig 12155 bp, 14 predicted proteins | sample IncBWC30MmetaG_FD_155454 | JGI IMG/M metagenome (GOLD analysis project Ga0210406, IMG submission 155454) | Forest soil microbial communities from Barre Woods Harvard Forest LTER site, Petersham, Massachusetts, United States - Inc-BW-C-30-M | ecosystem: Environmental > Terrestrial > Soil >...
ATCGAATTTCTTTTTTTTGAGGGTGCGGAGCGCGCTCATTCCGTCGGCGGCGGTGCTCAAATCGTAGCCTTGCTTGGTCAGGATGCCGCGGATCATTTCGCGCGTTGTGGCGTCATCTTCCGCTACCAGAATATCGGGCATGCTGGGACTCCCGTGGAATTCGCTTGGAACCGCCGCGCGCAAACTTTACCGCCGGCGTTTACTCCGATTCCGGGGGGCCCTTCGTCGGTTGTCGCGTTTCGACTTGGGCCTGGCGGGGGTTTGATTTGCGTATCCTCTCAGGTTTGCGTGCAGTTTCGCAATCTCTTCCTTCAGCAGGGCGAGGACTTCCGCGGCTCCAGACAGTTCGCTGCTTCGGCCAATCTCCTGCAGCTCGTGCGCCTGTTTTCGCGCGGCTTCAGCGCCGAAAATGCTCACCGAGCCTTTCAACGCATGGGCAATCGAAGCGAGCGCTTCCGGTTTCTTCCGACGGATGGCGGTGGCGATTCCAGTTAGGCGTTTCGGCGTGTCCCGCAGAAAAGTATGGATCATGCGCTTAAGCAGTTTCTCGTCGCCGCCAACGCGGGCGACAAGCTCCGCAATGCTCGCTCCTGGCGCCGATGTGGGTTGGGGATGCGGCTGGGAAACGGGTTTGGCAACTGGGGCGGACGAGAGGATGTGATTCAAATCCTCAAGGCGAAATGGTTTCCCGAGCACTTCGTCGAAACCCGCTTGTTTCAAGCGACGCGCGTCTTCTGCGGCAGTGTTTCCAGTGGAGGCGACGAGAAAGGTTCGCTTCTTTTTTCCCTGCTCGGTCTTTCGGATTGCACGCGCGACTTCGTCCCCGGTCATTCCTGGCATCTCTTGATCCAGCAGTGCAACATCGAAAGACGCAGCATGAAAAGCCTTGAGGGCATGAGCCCCATCTTGGGCGACAACTACCTTGTGACCGCTGCGCTTGAGTTGGTGCGCCGTAAGCGTGCGAATATCTTCCTGATCGTCGGCAAGGAGAATGCGCAGCGGCCGAATGGGCGTGTACTTCCGCTTGGAAGCCGCCGAGTTCGAGGAGTCGCGCAACTCAAAAGCACGCACACCTGCGCCGGCCGTCGCTCGCGGAAGGCGAAACCAGAAGCGCGAGCCCTTCTCCGGAAGCGTGACGCAGCCGATGCTGCCGCCCCACCGCTCCACCGTGATGCGGCAAAAATAAAGGCCGAGGCCCGCTTTTCCGCCGCTTTGCTTCCCTTTCATAAACAAGCCGAAGATCTGTTCTGGACGGAGGTCGTGAGGGAGGCCTGGGCCTTCGTCGTCCACGTAGGCTCTCAGGAAATCTCCCTCGTCCTCGAGCCCAATCGTTACTCGTCGGCTCGCGGGGGTATAGCGCAACGCGTTTTCCAAAAGATTCGAAAAGATCCGCTGGAGACGAGACGCTTCGGCAACCACTGGCCAACTGGATTCAGGGGCGACGGTGGCGGAGACGGCAAGTCGCACGCCTTTGGCTTCGAACGTCCGTCCAAGCAAGGTCATGGTTGCGCGGGCGCACTCGAGGAGATCCGCGGACGAGCCCTCTTCCGTGCCCGCATCAAGGCTGGCGCGCAGGTCATCGGAAAACGTTTGCAGGATCTGGCGAATCATCGTTTCCTGCTGGTTGCTGGCGTGTTTCCCCAGCGTCAGGAATTGCTTCGTTCGTTCGCTGATGGGCTCTTCGGAGAGCGAGTCCATCGCGACATGCATCACGCTGAGCGGCTGGGAGAGGTCGTGCACAATGCAGTGCAGCAGAATTTCCTTCTTCTGAATTTCTCGCGCCAGGCGCTCGTGGTCCAGCAGCGCGTTTCTGGCGGTCTGCAGCATCTTCACTTGTTCGCCGAATTGCGAAACGGGACTGAAGAGAGCGAGGATCCGCTTTCCGTCAAGGAACAGCGCCCTAGCCTGGACCGGAATTTCCCTGCCAGAGACGGATTTTTCGATCCAGGTTTCCGATTGGCACGCGGCCGAATCGGGCGAATTCCAGAAAACCTCCGCCTCCAGCATAAAATTCTCCAGAAAAGGCGATTGCTGCGAAAGCGGAATCGGACCGGAATCCTTAGCCGCGTCAGGCCACAGTTCAGAGAACCATTTCGGCAGTTCCGTGATAGGAAGAAAATCGCCACCGCTGCGATATTCAAAAAGCGCGAACCCCATCTCCGGGGGAAAATTTTGCAGCACGTGACCCATATTCATCCCAGCATTGTCCGAGCGAGCAGCGAGAAGGACTCCTCGACCCCTTCTCCCGTCTTTGCGCTGGAGCGCAGGATGCTCCAGCCTTGCGCTGTCAATTGCAATTCCAGCGCGGGATCAAGTTCCCAATCGCGGATCAAATCGCTCTTGTTGATAACGAGGACGAAAGGAATCACACCGACTTCTTCACGCACTCTTTGCTCGAGGCTGACCGCTTTTTCAAGCGTGGCCTTGCGAGTGCCGTCGGCGACCAGTAAATAACCAGACGCGCCCCGCAGATACGTCCAGCGCATTTTCTGATAGGCGTCTTCCCCGTAGATATCCCAAAGCACCAGGGAAATTTCCTTGCCTTCAACCTGCACGTTCTTCTTGTCGATTTTCACGCCAACCGTGGTCTGGTAGATGTCCGAATAAATACTCTCCACAAACCGGCGGACGAGGCTGGTCTTTCCGACGGCAAACGAACCGAGCATGCAGATTTTCTTTTGGAGCATGGCTGGCGATCAGGGCGCGGGGACACTCACGCGAAAAGTGGCGCTGCGGTTGAACTGGCGATTCTCTTCATTGTCTTCGGTGCGAAGCGGATTCGTTGTGCCAACGCCGTGCGCTCGCAATACGCGCTCTGGAACTCCCAGCTGGCCAAGCTCCCACGCCACGCGATCCGCGCGTCGTTGGCTTAAATCAAGGTTCGACACTTCCGCGCCGGTGGAATCGGTGTGGCCCAATACCTCCAGAGTAAGAGTTTGGCGCAGGCTATCCCCGGCCTGAAGCAGCGACTGGACACTCTCGGCTAATTTGCGCAGTTCGAGACGTTCGAAGGTCGAGAGCGCCGCCGTCCCGACGGGAAATTTGACCACAGCTTTTTCGATCTCCATTTTGGCCTGGTTGAATGCCAGCCGCGCGGGATTGAGTTCGGGAGAAAGTTCGACGGCGTGAATGCCCGGAACCAACAACCCCCGAGTTTGAATATCCTTCACCCACTTTGCAGAGGCTGCGCCCGAAATTGTCAGGACGCCGGAATTGACCGCAAGCACCGCCGTGGAGGGAGGCGACAAAATGGACATTGCCCGTTGCTCGACGATCCCGTCGTCGAGGGCGTAATAGCCACCCCAGTGAAATTCGCCGTCGCCTGCATTCACGTTGGAGGTCCGAATGAATTGCGTTGGCTCGGCAGCCAGAGGGTCGCGCATGCCGCGGACAACAAACTTGCCGTGTTCGCGGCCAAAGGAAGTAATGACGAATCCCGGTTGCTCGCGCAGATTGTTCACCAGGCGGTCCCAGCGGGCGTATTGCACGGCGCGCCAGCCGAACCATCCCCCGACTAGCACAAAGACAATTGCGGCGGTGGCATAAGCAGCCGTAAAACTTTTCGCCTTCGCCTCTTCCTTGTAGCGATGCTCAAGGCAACGGGAAATCTCGTCGTGGACTTTGGTGAATGGGGCCGAATCACCTTCGAATTGGTCGAGCTGCGCGGAATATTCGCGGTGAACGTTTTCCAGCACTTCAGCCATGCGGTCCCGCAAATCCCTGGGCGCAACGCCGCGAATCACGCAGGCGAGAATGGCGTAAGGGCCCTCTTCGATCCAGACGTCCATCTCGCCGACGTTCATGCGATTGATGCCCTGCCCTTGTGCGGCGTGAAAAGAGTCGCGCACGAAATCCTGGATCGCGGAGAGCATGCCCGAAACCAGGCTGGGGTCCTGCATGGCGACTGCGGAGGCCACGGCGTGCCCGATGGGCAACCCGGTTTTCTTGTGGATCAGGAACACTTGCTCGACGCGAAATACCAGGCTGTGCAGCACAGCCACTTCGGTGAAGGAACGCCCGGTCCGCAAGGCCTCCAGCCGCCACTTCAGGCCTTTCACAGAGAGGCTCTGATCCAGAATCTGGTTGAACGATTCCAGGAAGGAACGAAGTGTTTCGAGAATGGAGCGCCGGATCGCCGGGCCCATGACCGGGAAAAGCGCATCGGCAAGCGTGCCAGGATCTTTGCGCACCGATTCGCGCAGGGCCGTTTCGATGGTCGGCGCAAGGGCGACGCTCAGTGCTTCGTCGCCGCCCTGTTTGCGGCGCAACTGGATGGCCTCAGCCACCACACTGCCCACGTCTTCTGTGCGCGATGCGGGATCGTCCACTCGCTGGTGCAAGCGCTCCAGCGCTTCCTGCTCCGGCGCCAGAATCAGCTGCCTCAGCTCAAGGTAAGCCTGGGCGTCAGGTTCAAGCGACGCCTCGTCGGGCTCCGGCGCTGGTCGGGTTGGTGGCGTTTCGGCCATTTTGGGTCGAAATTCGAGAGGATCCCGGGAGTGTTGTGGGGCGGAACCCATGCTGTCGCAACCTGCCTATTTCTCGGGGAGCTCCAGTTCGTCTTTCAGGCGCATGGAGAGTTCGGTGAAGAGATCCGCCAGCATGGCGCGGTCGGTCTTGTCGGCGCGCAGCGTCTCGGCTTCGTGCTCGAGCGCGGTCTCCAACTCGTCCTTGGATTTCTGAATCTGGCTGCTGAGCGCTTTGGACTGCTCCAGAATCTTGGACCGCAAATCCCCCTGGGCGGAGTCGAGATGCTCTTCCAGTTGCGAAAGCTTTTTTTCGAGCGACTTCGAATTGTCGCGGGATTCGCGGGTAAGTTCTTTCAAGCTTTCGGCGCGCTCGGATTTTTCCGTCTTCAAGCGCTGGCCGAGCGATTCCATCTCCTCGCGTACATAGGATTCCAGGGAATCAAACCGCTTCTTCAGGTCCTCGCGAAGAGCCTCGGAGGATTTGTTCAGGCGTTCTTCCAGGCGGGCGAAGCGTTTCTCGTATTCCCGCATGTTGGACCCAAATAAAATGTCACGGATTTTATCTACGTTTGCGCCTTCGCGCAGCTCCCCGTTGGCGGCGTTTTTCTCATCTGCATCGGCTGGCATGGTCGTACGGCCCCCCTTCGTGCTTTTCATCGGCTTCCTGGCCATGCGGGGACACTACTACGTGCGGGTGGGGTTGGCAACACAGCGTTTTGCGGGAAAGGCCGGCTGGCAGGCGTAGGGGTAGGCGCAGCCAAATTAAGGTCTTTAGGAAGGCTAGTGCTAATCCTGTGGTTTACGGGTCCAGGGTTTCGAGCCGCCCTTTGGCGAGCGGGCGGCGCGGTAGGTTTCCAGTTCGGCGCTAGTAATGACGTACTGCGTCTCCAGGGGATGGTTTTCGTGGGCTGCCAGCTCTGCCTGCAAGCGTTCCGCGCAAATCGCCGGCGCATCCTGATAGCTTGCGCGATGCGCTATGAACGCCTCGTTAGCGATGTTCAGCCTGAACTCGCGGTCTTCCCCATCGCCCCGAACCGTGAACGTGTACTCCCGCGAGAGCGTGTTCGTGCGGAATCCCACGTACTGCACCAGGATACTTCCGCTCATTTCGCACCGGGGACGAAAACGCGTGCATTCAGCGTAGGAGCCGGCTTTGCAGGCTTGGGACGCTTGGCGCGGCGGCGCTTTGGCGGAGTACCTTCGGCCAGTTCGACAACCATAAGACTGGTGACGAATATCTTGATTCCATGGGCGTCGAAATCAATGATCGTCCGGTCCAATTTGGATTCTGTGATCACGCCACAACCGTACTGAAAATGCTTGATGTACTGGCCTGTCGAGAGATTCTCCAAAACTGCCTCCTGTTCATTTTAGAAAGCAAAGAAGGAGCCCAAGATGGACTCGATCGCACTTCGAGAGCGGCGTTCACACGACGAACAAGATTTGCCCGCTTTAATAGTCGCGGCGCCCGTTTCCACCGGATCGGCCGCCAGAGTATCCGCCGCGGCCGCCCGAACGATCCCCACCGCCGCCCCCGCGTGATTCCTGGGGGCGCGCTTCGTTCACTTGCAACTGCCGCCCATCCACGTCGAGTCCGTTGAACTCGCCGATGGCCTTCGCCGCATCGCCGCCGTCGCCTAGCTCCACAAAGCCGAAGCCGCGCGAGCGTCCGGTTTCGCGATCCGTGATGACACGGGCCGAAGAGACCTGATAGCCCTTCTCCACGAACAACTGCTGCAGGGATTCATCGTTCATTCCGAAAGAAAGATTGCCAACATATAGTTTTGACATACGAGTTTCCTTTTCCTGGTTCATTCCAAAAGATGCACTGCCGTTACTTTCTGACGATCCTGACAAAAGGGTTTTCGCCTTCCCGTCGAGAGCATCAGGAAATCCTTAAGAAGAAACCCGCAACCCGCCCTGAATATGTCGCCGGTTCGCCGAGATGCTGACGAACGCGAGGCCCACGAAACGTTTCAGGTCCACCACGGTAATCTCCAGAGAATTGAACTTTTTCCCGCGCAAGCCGGCCAAAATCCGGGCAATGCCTTTTCGCAGGGTTCCGGCGTAAGCGCGGCCGACAACTCTGGTTTTGTGCTCACCGGTCAGGCGGACGAAATTCCAGTTGGCCTGGTTGATTTTCCGGTTCAATGTGTAGCCGTCGAAATTCTTAACCACCCGCCAACCCGGCAGAAATGCTTCGCTTTCCAGCGCAAAATCCGGCGGCAAGAGCGCGCCTTCTCGGATCAGAATCATCCCGGAATCATTCATTTTGGGCGTCGATGTGGTTAAGTGTGAAGCCAAGATTCATCCAGGCGGACAATTAAAATGCCCTCGCGCGAATGGTCCGGCCGTTGATCCTGGCCACCAGAATCGTCAGCAGCGCCGCGCACCCAATGGCCATAAAGGTGGAAACAAACACGCCGCCGTATCCGGAGAAGCCGATGGAGCGCGTGAGGAAACCTCCCACGACCGCGCCGGCGATTCCCATCGCCAGGTCCATCCACACTCCGTACCCATTTCCCTCAAGGCTCTTGCCGGCAAGCCATCCCGCCGCGAGTCCAACGAATATCCAGATCGCAATCTGCATCTGTTCTCCTGTGCCGAGTGACTGCGAAGCTAAAAGCGGAAAAGGCTCGGCGCCTGCCCGCTTCCGGAAAGTCCGCGGGTTTCGGCCGGCAGCGGCCTTGTCCGGTGAAAAACGCCCGGGATCAGGAAGCGACCGCGGCGGCCATTTTGTGAAACGTGGAGTTTGCGACCATGTAGGTGTGCACGCGGAGCGCGCCTTCGATTACTCCGGAAAGCATGCTGGTAACCCGGGCAAACTCATTCTTGTCGTATCTTTCCGCGTCTGTGCTGGTTTCCCAGAAACTGTAGGCGTAGATTTCCTTGCCGCTTTGCGCCAGCAGGGTCATCTCGTCCAGGAAGCCCTTTTGCCCTCGCAGCAAGGGGATAATTTCGTTTTCCATTTTGCCGATGAAATCAGAAGCGGCGTCGGCCCTCAGCCGCATGGATACTTTGCGGACAAACATGGGGAGCTCCTTCGGTTCGTGAACAAGGGAGTATTTCAGGAACCCCGCCGGGGTTTCCAAACCTGAAGGCAGCCTTGGGATTACCTTTCCAGCTTGGCCTGCTTTACCGTCCTTGTCAAGTATTTTCATTTCACTTACACTGCACTTCACTTACTTGGTTAATTTAAAGGAGAGCATCCGTGGATGTCAGCCTCATCATCCGGCAAAGACTCAAGGAACTGGGATTGGAACAACGCGACCTGGCGGCCGCGGCCCAGGTAACGGAGTCTTATATTTCCCAACTGCTTTCCCGCAAAAAGGCTCCGCCGGCGGCCGAACGTACCGATCTTTACGAACGAATGGACTCCTTCCTGGAATTTCCACGAGGGCACCTTTCTTCGATGGCGCAGGCGCAACGGCACGAGGAGTTGAAACGCAAACTGGCCGAACCTCCCTCTCCGCTGTTCCGAGAAGTGCGCGAATTGATCATTCGCAGGTGCAACCCGGAGCGGCGCACCCAGGTTCGCGAGATTTTTGAGAAGCAGGCCTTCGGCGAACTGGAGCGCCTAGTGACCCAGACGCTGCTGGACGTAGCCAAGCGAGTGACGCATGAAGAGTTGAATAATGAGAAACGGCTGCGCGGCGTTGGAAAGTTGCGGCACCAGTCCTACGAGGAGGCCCGGGCGATGAGTCTGGAATTCCTTGCAACGGATCTGTTCAACATTTCTGTTGAACACTCCTCGGCCTTTCTTGGCCCGCTGATCGATACCTGGGACATCGACTTACAGACATTCGCCATGGAGATACTGCTGAACAAGCGACGGGCTTCTTCCCGTATCGTGCGTTTTCAATTTGTGGAAACTGGCGCTCTGTCAGCGACCGAGGAAGAACATGGGTTCAAGGAATTTCTTCGTAACCCCGGGATGAGCGCAGACGTTAGCGGCGAGGAGATCGCCTTTCTGAAAAGTCTAAGGTTTCATCGAGTGGAGCCCACCGCTCTTTACTACTATCGTGAATTGCAGAGCCTGCGCGATCCGCTTCACTTCCCAGCTCGACCCAGGGACGCCAAGGCTCCGCACCGGAGCACAGCAAACCTCTTCAGCGAAAATCGAAAACCATCGAGAAAGAGCGCATCGCGCTCTTAAAGTCCTCACAGGAACTTCACCCCGGCGGGTTCCGAGAGCCACAAGCGAACTCAACCGGCCGGCACGCAGGTAGTGTATGATGGTAGACATCTGATTCTAGAGCTGCAAATGCCGCAGCACCCAAGAGCATCGGGACACCGGAGTCCCGTCCACCGAACGCAGCGAAGGTAGCCACAGCTGCAATCCGCAGAACGATTCGAACGGAGCCAATCCTCGTCCAAGTGTGCCTGCGGGTGCAAGTTTGCAGGGCAGAGGCCCGGGCAAGCTGGCAGCGGATGAGGGGAGAAACCATTGTCACGGGAAATTCAGGAACAACAGGATCAGGTCCGGCTGCTCATCAAATTGGGCAAAGAGCAAGGCTATCTGCTTTACGATCAAGTGAACGACGCGTTCGCCGCGGAAGAACATACCACTGAAGAAATTGACAGCGCGTTCACGGCGTTTGAAACCGAAGGCATCGCTCTGTTTGAAGACGCCTCCGATGCCAAACTGGCAAACACGGCGCCCGAGGTTGCCGAACCGGCGGATGTCAGGCCCCACCAGGAAACTGCGAACAGCGAAGATGCGGAGCTCGACCATAGTGCATCCCCTCCCGAAAAAACCAGCGATCCAGTTCGCGTGTATTTGCGGGAGATGGGCCTGGTGCCGCTGCTGACGCGCGAGCAGGAAGTGACCATCGCCAAGCGGCTGGAGCGCGGAAGCCTCCGCGTGCTGAAAATCGTTTCCCGTTCTCTTATTGTGCTGAAAGCGTTGATCGCCGTCGCGGAAGATTTGCGCTCCGGGAACCGCTCCATCAAAGAGATCGTTCAGATCGATGAAGAAGATTTGACGGAAGAAAAAATCGAAGAAAAAACCCGGCAGACGCTGCGAACCATAGACAAAATCGCAAGGCTGCACGAACTGGGAATGAAGCAGCGCGCGAAACTGGAAAGTACCGGCATTTCGGATAAGCGCGCGTTCCGGCGGACCAAGTGGAGGCTGTCGCGAACCCGTGTGGAGATGTCTCTGCTTGCCCGCTCCATTGATTTCAAGGAGCGCGAGCGCAAGCGGCTGATCGAACTGCTGCGCCACACGGTGGAGCGCCTGGAATTCCTGGAACGCGAAGCGGCCCGCCTGGAGCGGCGCGTGAAGGCGGCGCACGGCGAAGTATCGCTGGAAGCGCGTAAGGAATTGCGCATCTGCCGCGGCAGGATCAAAGAGATTGAAGATTCAAGCGAAGTGGCGGCAAGCACCCTGAAGCGCGCGCTTACGCTGGTTCACCGGGGTGAAACGGAAGCGCAGCAGGCCAAAAGCGAACTGACCGCCGCAAACCTGCGCCTGGTTGTTTCCATCGCCAAAAAATATACCAATCGCGGGCTGCAGTTTCTGGACCTGATCCAGGAAGGCAACATCGGCCTGATGCGCGGCACAGACAAGTTCGACTGGCGGCGGGGATACAAATTTTCCACGTACGCCACCTGGTGGATCCGCCAGGCCATCACCCGCGCCATCGCGGACCAGGCCCGCACCATTCGCGTGCCCGTGCACATGATCGAAATGATCAACAAGCAGGTGCGCACCAGCCAGCAATTGGTCCAGGAATTGGGCCGCGAGCCGACCTCCGAAGAAATCGCCCGGCGCATGGATATTCCGGTGGATGCGGTGCGCAAGACGAAGAAAATCGCGCAACTCCCCATGTCATTTGAAACACCGCTCGGCGATGAGGGCGAATCGCATCTGGGCGACTTCATCGAGGACAAGGGCGTTCTGTCGCCCTCCGACGCGGCGATCGACCTGAATCTGAAAGATCAGATTGCCTCGATCTTGCGGACTCTGACGCCGCGCGAGGAGCGCATCATCCGGATGCGTTTTGGCCTGGACGATGGCAGCCAGCACACACTGGAAGAAGTGGGCGAGGTTTTTGCGGTCACGCGGGAGCGCATCCGGCAGATTGAAGCCAAGGCGCTGCGCAAACTGCGGCACCCCTCGCGTTCGGGCAGATTTCAGATATTTATTCGGGGCTCATATTGACGGGACCTGAAGTACCTGCGGGCGCCGGCGGAACGAATTGCCGGTGGACGCAAATCTTTTAAGGAGAAGCAAGGATGAAGAGTCTATTTGTAGGCAATCTAAGTTTTCAGACAACGGAAAGCGAACTGAACGATCTGTTCAAGCCTTTCGGGCAGGTGGGCCGCGTGAACCTGGTGAAGGATCGCGAGACCGGCCGCGCACGGGGCTTCGCGTTCGTGGAAATGCCGAACGACGACGAAGCCGCCAAAGCCGTAGCGGGCCTCGACGGCAAGCAGGTAGGCGGCAGGAACCTGAAAGTGAACGAAGCGCGACCGAAGGAAGCTACGCGCGCGCCTCGTTCCGATAACCGCGGCGGCAACCGGGAACGTTTCTCGAACGAAGATTACCGGGAAGCCGCTCGGCAGCCTCGCGAACCGCGCTGGTAACGTTCGCCGTTCCTTCAACGAATCAACGACCAGTTGTGCGGGTCTTAAGGAGATTGTATGGCCATCACATTCCAAAAACGCCAGAAGGAAATGAAGCGCCTGGAAAAGCAGCGCGAGAAAGCCGAACGCCGCGAGCAGAGAAAGATTGCCAAGCGCGCGGAAAAAGAATCCGGCGTGGAACCAACAGAGATCCCCGTGGAGCCGGAAACGCAGGAATGACCCGGAGCACGAACAGGAAGGCGGGACTTCTCCGCAGCCTGGAGATTCAGGGTAGTCCGCAGCCTATTGATCAGCGCCAGGCCCTAGGCCAATCTCCCGAAATCCAAATTTTGCGCGGTGCGCCCGGGCGGGAGTTTGCCCGCACGAAGCGGACAGTTTACGCGACCCCGTATTTGCAACACGAAGCACGCGTCGTGCGAGATGCGTCTCGTGCTGGGAACAAATCTTTCTTTGAAATGAATAAATGCTGTCGGTGGGGTTTCTTCGGAGGTTTGATCTATTCGACCAGAAGAGTTACCCACTCCCATCTTCCGCGCAGTTGATAAAGATTAGGCGGCCCTTCTGGTCGAAGCAAAACTCTACCGTAGGCCGAAGTTTGAATTGTCAACACGAAGTCATGCCAGGGCAAATTTATTGTCGCGGAGCTTTTGGCTGGGGGACAGCGCAACCGGGGCAATTCTAAGCGGAGCGGCGGCTCACAAGCAGGCGTCGGGTGAAAAAGCAGACTGGCTGTCCCGTCATCGACCACGTCCCGCGCCGGCAGGACAAACGATTCGCGCACAAAACCATCGGAATTGTCACTCTCATGTCACCTGCCTGTCATTTCTTCTTCCGATTCGAAGCGAGCCCTTGAATTCGCGCTACAGTGGTTAAGAATCTGATTGTGGCTCTAGGATTTCGGCGAATGCTACTTCCCTTCCGCAGCGATTTTTTGCCCGACGGAAGGTACCGCCGGTCCACACATGATTTTGTCAGAGACAGACTCCACAACATCCAATCGAGAGTCGCTTCAGGATAGGAGAGAGGTATGATTATGAGAACCAGCAGTTCAACGACTTGGGGCGGGCCCGAATCAACTGAGAAGGACGTTATACAAGG
>Ga0210406_10006460_pt1 | contig 12153 bp, 9 predicted proteins | sample IncBWC30MmetaG_FD_155454 | JGI IMG/M metagenome (GOLD analysis project Ga0210406, IMG submission 155454) | Forest soil microbial communities from Barre Woods Harvard Forest LTER site, Petersham, Massachusetts, United States - Inc-BW-C-30-M | ecosystem: Environmental > Terrestrial > Soil >...
CCCGTCCTGCGCCATTTCTGGCGGATTAGGCCAAGAACGCCGCTATTTCAGTTGGGATAGTTTGGCCACAAACTGCGCACTTATTGCTGCGCAAGCCCTAAGTTGACTTTGATCCCAGTCGACTCCAGCTCGATCATCATGGCCAGCGTTATAGCGTTGAGAGCCGTCTTGGAAGCAGGATAAACGGGACTGAACATGGCGTGGTAGGGAAAGGCCGGATCGGCGTTCATCGTCAGCGAGCCCACTCCGCTCGAGACGTTGACGATACGGGCATCCGACGAGTCACGGAGAAGCGGCAGCATCGCCTGGTAAACAGCGAGGACGCCGAATACGTTGGTTTCCCACACTGCGTGTATTTCATCGAGCGATGCGTTGCTCGCGAGGGTTATCTTTGCGTACTCCTGGAGAGATAAGTTGCCCTTTTTTGTATTCGAGATAGCCGCGTTATTGACAAGCAGGTCGAGACGGCCAAACTCCTTGCGGATGCGTTCCGCCGCGGCGGCGATCGAAGGCCGATCCGTTACGTCGAGCTGAAGGGCGATGGCGCCCTGTCCGATCTCCTTGGCCGCTGCCTCGCCGCGCTCGAAATTGCGCGACCCGACCAGCACAGTGAGACCGTTCGCCACAAGTTCCTTTGCCACCTGAAACCCGACTCCTTGATTGGCCCCGGTGACCATGGCAACGCGTTTGCTCTGCATAGATATCTCCTTTTAGGTTCAGGCCCGGAAATACTGCATATTCTCAAGATCGGCGATAAGGCCGGGCCGGGTCGGGTTCCATCCCAAGTGTTTCCGTGTTTGCGCATTGGAAGCCGGCATGTCGAAGCCCGCGAACATCGCAAGCCAGCCAAAGTGAGCTTGCGCCTTCTCCGGAGCAAGGCTGACCACAGGCACTTTCAACCCTTTGCCAATTACTGCAGCAATTTCCCGCATCGGTATCCCCTCTTCAGCGACCGCGTTGTACCTACTTCCCGCTTCGCGCTTCTCCAACGCGAGCCTGTAGAGATGGGCGACGTCCTTAACATGCGCCGCCGGCCAGCGGTTGCGTCCCTCACCTATGTATGCCGACACTCCCTTCTCGCGGGCCACTTGGACCACGTAGGTGATCAGGCCCTGCTTGACCGAGTCGTGGACCTGGGGAAGGCGCACCACCGACACGTTCACTCCGCGCCCCGCCACGGAAGCGCCTGCGACTTCCGAGCCTTTACGAGGATTTGGGTGGTTGGCATCGAAATGATCCTCGGTTGCGGGCTGACCTGGAGCGGCATTGCCCATTCCGGTTCCGGAAGTGATGAGGAGCGGGCGGTCCGATCCGATGAGCGCGGCGCCGAGAGCCTCGATTGCGCGCTTGTCTTTTTCACAGACCTCGGCGAACTTCGAGAAGTCCTGGCCGAAGGCGCTGTGGTCGAAGGCGAGGTGGATCACGCCATCGGCCTGGGCAGCGCCGCTGCGCAGGCTTTCCATATCTTCAAGGTTCCCTCGATGCACCTCGGCCCCGGCGGCGATCAAAGATTGAGCGCCAGCCTGGCTACGAGCGAGGCCGAGTACCTGATTGCCAGCGTTGATTAGTTCCTGAACGGTGGTATACCCGATAAAGCCTGTAGCACCCGTTACAAATACTTTCATAAATTGTCCCTCCTGAATGGTTGTGACATGAATGACAGCGCGGACGGCTACTGCTCCCCTTGACCTCGACCGATTGCGTCGAGACCCGCAAGTACTTCAGCCGGGATCTGAAGCGTCGCCGCCTTCAAATTCTCGCGGAGATGTGCCACGGAAGATGTTCCCGGGATCAATAAGATGTTGGGGGAGCGCTGGAGAAGCCAGGCTAAGGCAACCTGCATGGGCGTGGCTTCGAGTGATGCCGCAGACGCGTCAAGTGCCGACGACTGTAACGGGGTGAAGCCTCCCAGCGGGAAAAACGGAACGTAAGCGATCCCTTGAGCAGAAAGATCATCGATGAAAGCGTCATCGTTCCTGCGGGCCACGTTGTAGAAATTCTGCACGCACACAATCTCGGTAATGGTTTGAGCCTCCGAGAGCTGCTTAGGAGTTATGTTGCTTACTCCGATATGACGAATCAGGCCCTGACGCTTCAGTTCGGCAAGCACGGTAAGCGGTTCCTCGATGGATTCCTCGCCGGGTTCCATGATTCCTCCAACCCGAAGATTGACGATATCTAGCGCATCGAGACCAAGGTTTCTCAGGTTGTCATGGACGCCGTCGATGAGCTCCTGGCGGGAGAGAGCATGAATCCAGGACTTGTCTGAACCGCGCCGAGCGCCCAATTTGGTGACGATCACGAGACCATCCTTGTAGGGATGGAGAGCCTGCTTGATGATCTGATTGGTCACATGCGGTCCGTAGTAGTCGCTGGTATCAATGTGGTTCACGCCGGACTCTACTGCCTCGCGAAGAACAGCAATGGCGGCATCGACGTCCGGTGGTGGTCCCCAGACGCCGGGGCCGGCGAGCTGCATTGCACCGTATCCCATGCGGTTTATTTTCAACGATGTGGCAGGTAGAGTGAAACCGCCCGCAAGATCGGTCTGTTCAATCATTCCGTTCCTCCTTGCTACAATCATTTGATGAAGGATTCTTCAGGTTTGGAGTTCGCATATGCCGGTTGACGCCGTCGTTGCATTCGAGCCAAGAAAGACGCCCCTCCAGGCCAGGTCAACGGTCACGGTAGAAGCGATTTCTGAGGCGACTATTCAGGTTTTGCTCAGTCACGGGGCAGACCGATTGACGACAACACGGGTGGCCCAGCGTGCCGGCGTCTCGGTGGGCACACTGTATCAGTACTATCCCAATAAGCAGTCGCTGCTGTTTGCGGTGCTGGAAAATCATCTCACTAACGTAATGGCAACGGTTGAGGCCGCTTGTGAGAGCGCATGTCATAAACCGTTAGCCGAGATGATTCGAGAAATGGTGGAGGCGTTTGTCGACGCCAAGATGGACCGCGCAGACATCTCTGTGGCCCTCTACCAGGTCGCTGCCGACGTGGGTGGCCCCGCCTTGATCAAACGGATCCACCAACGGTCTCGGAAAACTGTTGAGGCGATGCTGGAGACAGCGTCCGACATCAAGTCGCCACCCGACAAATTCGCCATCGACATAATGCTTTCAGCCATGGCGGGCGCGATGCGTTCCTTGCTGGAGGCTGGACCATCCCCTGCAACGGTCCGCAAAGCGCGAGAGCAACTCGTGCTCCTTTGTCAGTCATACATGGCGGCCGCGACAGCGAAACGCGTTTAGAGCACTCGCCGCGGTTGTTAGCAACAGCCCTTTTGAACATTAACTGCCCAATTGTTGGTAATCCGGAAGTTGGCCAGAAACGGCTTTCGATGAGGCCAATGGCACATCTCCTAGAAGCCTAGTTCTGGACAGCCTCACGTCTCGCTGGCCGAAAACCACCCATCGATCCAGTGTCCGCCTTCGCCAATCTTCCGCATGGCGTGTTCCGCTCGTCATCGTCAATCAGCGGATTCGCCGGGAAACGCAGGCGATTTTGCATATTTATGCCGGGAAGGTTGTGATAGGCTCAAGCTAAATGGCCCAATTGGCATTGCAGTACGTATTCGCCGCGCTGCTTGCATTACTCTTCACCCAGGCAGTTGTGCCATCAGTATGTGTCCGAACGACCATCGAAATAGTCTGCCGCTCCGAGGAGGAACAGCAGATCGCTCTCGAAACTCGGCGCATTCCGGCGGACAAGCCGATTCCCCAACCAGTTCTTACCTACGTGTCGCGGATTAGACCCGAGCCGTTCGCCGCCATTCTGTTCCAACGACCCCCTCCCCAAACATCCCTCTTCTCGTAGTGACTACCAATCGTAGTGACTACCAACGAAACGGAGGCGACTAGTGTGTTTAGGACTTTACTGCGTTCTTTCGGTTTCGGGGATCGCGAGTTTGAAGATCAGCTGCGGACAATCGATCAGCGGCGACAGAGGTTGTTTGAGTTAGCCGATGATCAACTGAAGTCTGCTGCGAGAGTTACGCTCAGTAAAGGGGACGTTGTTGAAACCTTTGCGCTGACGGCGGTAATCGCAGAGCGTGTGCTGGGCTTGCATATGTTCGACGCGCAGATCCAGGGCGCGCTCGCACTGCAACGCGGGCATATCGCGGAAATGCAGACCGGCGAAGGCAAGACGCTCGCGGCTGTGCCTGCCGTGATTTGGTACGCACGTCAAGGCCGCGGGACTCATGTTCTAACCGCCAACGACTATCTTGCTCGCCGGGACGCCATGTGGATGCGCGGGATATACGATTGGTTTGGCCTTTCCGTCGCTCATATCTCCCAAAGCATGCCCCCAGAGCAACGCCGTGCCGCGTACCTATGTGATGTGACATATGCCACTGCGAACGAGGTCGGCTTCGACTACTTGCGGGATGGTTTGGCGCGATGCTCGGAGGAACTGGTCCAGCGGCCGTTCGCATTTGCGGTCATCGATGAAGCCGACTCCATCTTGATCGACGAAGCTCGCATCCCGCTCGTCATCGCGGGTGGAGTGCCCGAAGATTCCGAGTTCGCATATCGCGTTGACCAAGTGGTGACAAGGCTTCGCCCTCGCGTCCAATACTCGCTTGATGAGTTTGCCCGGAATGTGCAGTTAACCGATGCCGGCATCCAAGTCGTGGAAGCGGCCCTTGGCTGCGGAAGTCTGTTCGACGAGCAGAATCTTCGGATTCTCACCGCGGTGCAGGATGCGCTGCATGCGCATGCGCTTTTAAGACGTGATGTGGATTACGTTGTCAAGAACGGCTCCATCGACATGGTGGACGAATTCAAGGGCCGCATCGCTCAGAACCGCCGATGGCCAGCGGGGCTGCAGTCTGCCGTGGAAGCCAAGGAACGCGTGCGCCTGAAGACGCAGGGCCGCATCCTCGGTTCGATCACGGTGCAGAGCATGACCCAAATGTATGAACGGATCTGCGGAATGACCGGTACGGCTGCCACGCAGGCCGAAGAGTTCTGGGACGTGTATAAGCTGGCGGTAGCGGTGATTCGGACGAATCGGCCGGTTATCCGTCAAGATCTCCCTGACGTCGTGTTTGCCGATAGCGAGAGACGGAATCAAGCGCTCGCGGAGGAGATTCAAAAAGTTCACGAAACTGGTCGCCCGATTCTGGTTGGAACGGCAAGCGTGGAGGCGTCCGAAGAATTGAGCGATCGGCTTCGACTGGCCGGTATCCAGCATTCGGTCCTGAATGCAAGGAACGACGAAGCGGAAGCGCAAATTATCGCCCAAGCCGGAGCGCCGGGAGCGGTGACGGTTTCCACGAACATGGCGGGGAGGGGCACCGACATTCTGTTGGGAGGGAATCCACCAAGAGACCGGGGGAAGGTTGTGGAACTCGGCGGTTTGTACGTGATCGGCACAACTCGTCACGAAGCGCGGCGCATTGACAACCAACTTCGCGGTCGTGCAGGACGGCAGGGTGATCCTGGCACATCCCGCTTTTTCATCAGCCTTGACGACGACCTGCTGGTGCGTTTCGGGATTGCGGAGAACCCCGATATTGACAGCGTGCAGCGCACCGTGGAAGGCCAGAATTTTGAGATTCGGAAGACGCTCTGGAAGTACGAGTGTAGTGTTGAAGGGCATTACCGCGAAACGCACGATCTACGCCGCGAGATTCTGTTGTCCCCTGTCTGGAGCGTCCGTTCGATGCTGCCCGAAAGGGAATATCTGGAACTGACAGAAGCTATCGGTAAGGAAGTCCTCGAAAAAACCGGGCGCCAACTAACGCTGGCGATTGTTGACGACCTCTGGGCCGACTACCTTGCCAATGTTGCGGAATTGAAGGGCGGCATCCATTGGGTTTCGTGGGGCAATCGTGATCCGCTTTACGAGTTCCTGACCGGCGAGCTGGCGATTTATGGGGATTTCCAGCGGCTGCTGACTGAAGGTGTTGCAGATGCTTTTGCCACCGCCGAGATTCGAAACGGCGTGCTTCACTTCCAGAACGGAGAGCGGCTGGAACGCGGAGCGACGTGGACCTACATCACGACCGACCAGCCTTTCGGAACTCTCGGAGAACGGATCATCAAGGGGCTGCGGCGAAAGTTCTCGAAAACATAAGCGGAGGAACCAATGCCAATCCACGGGTTGGATGTTCTCCTGAGAATGAACAGCCCAGCGCTGTTCCCATCCTTTCCTTTTCTGTGCGGCTTATGTTCGAAAATTACGGTTGTTGACTGAGATCGTTTGGTCGGTAAACCCGAAGTTACCCAGAAAACAGGCTTGGAGAAAATCAATAGCGATGTCCTCGAGGCCGACCTCGGGACAACGTCGTCGGAATCCGCGTTAGACGTAACTTCCGGTTATCTCGTCGCTCGGGAGTAATCCCGGGAGCGACGTCACAAGGGAAGCAGTTCAGCGGCCCTGTTCTCGCGCGCTCTTCGGAATACACAGAATCAGCAGCCCTCCAGCAAGTGCTGAGATCATCATCAGGGTCAGGCCGTATGAAAATGATCCCGTTCTGGCGTTCAGATACCCGAACAGATGAGGGCCGGCAAAACCTGCTACGCTGGCCACAGCGTTGACCATGCCCACGGCCGCCGCCGCCGCCGACTGGCTCAGGATCTCCGTTGGGATCGCCCAGAATGTCGGGAGATAAGCAAAGGCCATACACACCATGGTGAACAACACGATCGAGACTGGAATTGAGCGCGGTTGACCGAGGAGGCCCAGCACTCCGATTGCAGAGACAAACATCGGGACCGCGGAGTGCCAGCGTCTTTCACAGTTCTTGTCGGAGTGCCAACCGTTGATCTGCATCGCGACGAAGGTTGCCAGGTAAGGCAGGGCACCGAGCAGGCCGACCCGCACGTCCGAAAATCCTGACTGACGTTTCAGCATGGTCGGGAACCAGAAAGCAAAGGTGTAAAACACGAAATAATTGAGGAAGGCCAGCCCGGCCAGCAGCATGATTGTGGGGGACTTGAGCGCTTGCCCCACGGTGATTGCGTGTTCGCTGATGTGCTTTTCTTCGTGCAGTTCTTGTGAAATCCATCGCCGTTGCTCGGGAGGGAGCCAGGTCGCTTCGTCGGGCCAGTCCGTCAAGAAAAAAAACGCAACCACGCCCAGCAGGATGGCCGGCAGTCCCTCCAGGACGAACAGCCAGCGCCAACCTTCGAAGGCAAACCATTTGCGGCCGAGAATCCAGCCCGCGATGGGCGAGCCGATGACAAACGACATGGGAATTGCCGCCATGAAATTGCTCGTTGCTTTCGCGCGGTCGGCGCGCTTGAACCAGTGGCTCAGGTATACGATCACACCGGGGAAAAAACCGGCCTCCGCCGCGCCTAACACGAACCGCGCAAAGTAAAGCTCTTTTGGGGTGTGCACGAGCGCTGTCAGCGCGGTCAGCGATCCCCAGGCAATCATGGTCGCGGAAATCATCCGTCGCGCGCTCCACCGCTCCACCAGCAGGGCGCCGGGAATCTGCAACGCCACATAGCTGATGAAGAAGATGCCCATTCCCATGCCCAGCACGCTGTCCACGAATCCTAAGTCGCGAGACATGCCGAGCGCGGCATAGGCCACGCTGGTCCGGTCAAGATAATTAGCGATGTAAAGAATGAAAAGAAATGGCAGCAACCGCAAGGCAATTCGGCGGCGTGCGCGGTCCACGAACTCAGCCCCAGCGGACGCGATCGCGCTTGATGGAACCACGGCCACTCGGATGCCTCCGGCGGATCAGGTTTGGACGGGGCGGAGTATAGCGGAATCGCCGCAATAAGGGAATTGATATTGATGAGTTCGCCCATGCGGACCTCCAAAAAACGGCGGCACTAGGGTCTGAACCCTCAGGCCGCAAGATTAGGGCGTTCGCGCGCTCTCGCCCAAAGCTATCAACACTTGATCATGGGCAAGCTGGGCGCCGTCATCCGGAGTGTGCGATCGGTCCGGAACCTAGCTGCGATTTTTCCCTCATCGAAGTACGGCGGCAGGAAAGAACCAGGCTGCGGGGGGTGACTCGCTCGAACGGAACGGATCACTTCTGGATGGGTCAGCAAAGCGAAATTTGCTTCAAGGAGACCAATGGTGATGTCCTCGAAGCTGACTTCGGGACCGAATGACTTCCGATTTGCTAGTAACTCAGGACTCGAATGGCATCTGCGCCTCCAGGTGCTCCCGGTTGGCCCCGAACGTCGGGATGCTCCATCGTCCCATGGCAAACGGATCTCCGCAGGAATTGCTCTAGAACGTCTCCTTGTACTAACGTTGCACTTGCTGTTTGCTGCAAACGATTCCGGAGGCGCGCGGATTGACATTAAACCTTGTGATACGCTCACTCATACTCATACGTCTGTGGAACTGCTAGCCGGACGTCTCGATTTTCCGTCGGTGCGTATTTGCATGGCTGGAGCTCACCAGTTCTGTGATGCGTCTCCGCCGGAAGATAGCGTCGAAAGCTAACGACGTGAGGAAGCGGGTTGCATAAGGATATGAAACGTGACCAACCGGACACTTAACATATCTTCGATTCTGCTGATTGCATTCGCCACTGGGCATATAGCCGTCTGCCAAAGTTTCCCTGAACCCAACATCCGGATGAAATGGTCAGCGCAGTGGATTTCTCATCCCACCGCCCCTTTGCGCGAACCTGGCGTATTCCACTTTCGCAAAGTCATCAACTTACCAGTCGCGCCGGAGCACTTCGTGGTTCACCTGAGTGCGGACAACCGCTTCGCGCTGTTTGTAAATGGCAAGCGAGTTGGAGAAGGACCTGCACGCGGCAATTTCTTTCGTTGGCGCTACGAAACCGTTGATCTCGCGCCCTTTCTCAGTCGCGGTGACAATGTGATCGCGGCCACAGTGTGGCAGTACGGCATCTACGCTCCGGTCGCGCAGATTTCCGATCGCCTCGCTTTCCTTTTGGAGGGGGACACAAGCGCGGAACGAATCATGAACACCGACGCAAGCTGGGAAGTGGAGGAGGAACTTGGGCATACCGTCATACCTCCCATGCCGGAAGCCATGCACCAGTACTGGGCCGCTGGACCGGGAGAACGGATTGACGGCAGCAAATATGACTGGGCTTGGAAAGAAGCAGGGTCGTCCCCAAACGCGCATTGGGTCCGAGCAGTTGGTGCGATTCGAGAATCGCCTGATCCCCAACGGAGTATACCCGGATTCCGCCTTGAGGATGCCGGTACAAAATGGCTGCTCAGTCCTGACCTGCTTCCGCCGATGGAGTATAAACAAGTTCCCACGGGCAGCGTAGTTCGCACGAATCTGGACGACATCAAAAATTTCCCTGCAAAGCCGGTCACAATACCAGCACATTCTTCGGTGACGATTCTGATTGACCACGCAACGGTGCTGTCGGCGTGTCCGGAACTGGAGGTCAGCGGTGGCAAGGATGCCGTCGTTCGTATGGCATTCACCGAAGCACTCTATGATTCGAAGCAAGAACGTGGCAACCGAAACGAAATTGCCGACCGCGTAGTTGTGGGCTTGACCGACGAGTATCTCCCGGACGGAGGCGAGCACAGAACGTTCCGACCACTGTGGTGGCGTACGTGGCGTTATGTCGAGCTCAAGATTGTTACCGGGGCAGAGTCGCTTACGCTCGACGGATTCCGCACCTACTACACAGCTTACCCGTTCGAAGAACGCGGCAAATTTGCAGCAAGTAACCCGGATTTGGCCAGAATTCGCGAGATCTGCTGGCGCACAGCCCGACTCGATGCACATGAGACTTACATGGATACGGCCTACTGGGAGCAACTCCAGTACATCGGAGACGCACGCATACAAGCGCTGATTTCTTATGTGGTCAGTGGCGACGATCGTTTGGCACGCCAGGCTCTTCAGGCCTTCGATGACTCTCGAATTCCTGAAGGGATTACCCAGAGCCGTTATCCAGACTCTCTCGCCCAGTTCATCCCTCCGTTTTCTTTGTTGTATGTGAATATGCTCCATGATTACTGGATGTATCGTCCAGATCGGAAGTTTGTTGAGGAACTACTGCCTGGAACGAGAGCAGTCCTGGAGTGGTTTCTGGCAAAACAGCGGCCAGATGGAATGCTTTCGTCTATCCCCGGATGGGTTTTCATCGATTGGGTGCGTGATGTGGAGAAGTTTCCTCGGGAAGACGAAGAGGGCCGCTCCGCGATCGTGACCCTGCAACTGGTTTCGGCGCTCGAAGCGGCCGCCGACCTTGAGCAAGCCTTAGGGGATTCCGTGCTGGCGCAACGCTACCGGCGCCAGGCACGAGCAGCGCGAGATGCTGTTTACAAGCTGTGCTGGGATCCACGATTTGGCCTTCTGACGGACAATCCAAGAAAGGACTCTTACAGCCAGCACGCAAACATCGCTGCCGTACTGTTGGACGTGATTCCCACAAGAGACCAGAAATCGGTCCTGGAGCGAATTCTGGACACCAGACTGCATGCTAAAGATGATTCTCCCAAGCTGGTGAAAGCTAGCTTCTTTTATCAGTTTTATATGGCGCGAGCACTCGAGCATGCCGGCATGGCGGATCGGTATGTTGGACTGCTGCAACCCTGGCGTGAAATGCTGGCGAAGGGCCTTACCACCACCCCCGAATTCGACGATCCCACCCGTTCCGACACACATGCGTGGAGCGCGCACCCTGCATTCGATTTGCCCACGCTTGTCGCCGGCATTCGACCGGCATCCCCAGGCTTCGAAACGGTCGAGATCGAGCCTGCTCTCGGTGACCTGCAGTGGGCTGAGGCTTCAATGCCCTACCCGCGCGGTGGCACGATCACGGTCAAGTATGAGCGGACACAAGCGGGAATCAAAGCTACGGTAACCTTACCCGAAGCCCTGCACGGCGTCCTGGTGTGGCAGGGAAGATCTTATCCACTAAGGTCAGGCGAGCAACAGATATCGCTGCCCCTAACCAGCCTCTCTAAGGTTTTCTAACACCGCTGCCGTAGAGGTGTCGGGAAGTTTGGAACACCTTGCTTTCGAGGGGTCGTCCAACTGGAAACGAATTTTGACGCGGTCCAGAAACGAAGCCGACTTCGGGACAACGTGGTCGGAGTCTGCGTGAAAACGTAACTTCCGGTTGGCCGTCATTCGGGCGCAAAGGCGCCATCGCGGCCCTACTCCAGGTGATTGCGTTGCGCATCCAGGCAGTTGGTGGGTTTGATCTAGTAGGGCGGTCCCACGTGCGCAACTTGTGTTGGGTGCCCAGTCCTCGCGCCTGGGACGGAGGCGTTGGAAAGGTTGACCGGCAAATGGCCTGGGATCGGAATTTCCCCGAAAAGTGCTTTCGCCGCGCTTGTCTCCGAGACCGTCGCATTTGAGAATGTGCAGATGTAGTTCTGGATTGCGGGGAAGTCCTCCGTCAGGTACGGAGTTCCCATAGCGAGAACGACAGTTTTCCCGGTCGCGTGGGCAAGAATCATGGACAATAACCTTGCGGTGGAGTCCGGCAGAGACGCGGAATTCTTCTGGCCGCGGGCTACCGTCCTGGTTCGCGCTGCAGAAGGGACGACGTACACGGCGACCACGACCTGCTGCGCGCGGTCTGCTGCATTCAAGACTTCATCCGATCTGGCTGCGGCGACGCGAGGATCTACGTAGACCACTCTCGCATCGGGCGCCCGCTTCCGGATCTGACGCTCCAGAACGCGACCGTCCTCCGCACGCCGGTTGTCGCAAAGAATAATCACGAGCAGGCCAGGCTTAGCTTTGGCCTGAGACACGACACGCAGTCTCTGGTCGGATCGCCCGTCTCTCAGCGGAAGCACCTTGCCGTTGTCACGCACCAAAGTAATGGCAGCATCGGAGAAACGTTGACCGGCGGCAATATTCTCTGGACTGCCCACCAGCCGGGGGATCGCTGCTACATCCACCAAACGACTTTTCTCGAGACCTAGCGAGGCCTTGGCTTGCAGGATTTTGAGGACGGATGCGTCCAACCGATCTTGTCCGATCTCGCCCGAGCGGACAGCGTCCAGCATTGCCCGGTAGCATGCATCTAGATTGTAGGGCTCGGTGAGCACATCGCTTCCCGCCTTGAACGCATCCACGGCCACGCGTCCGGGATTCTTTGCGTACAGACCAACCAGGCCGGCCATATCCAAGGCATCGGTCACTACAATGCCCTTGAAACCGAGTTGGTTCTTTAGCAGACCGGTCAGGATCGCAGGCGAGGTCGTC
>Ga0210406_10006462_pt1 | contig 12149 bp, 9 predicted proteins | sample IncBWC30MmetaG_FD_155454 | JGI IMG/M metagenome (GOLD analysis project Ga0210406, IMG submission 155454) | Forest soil microbial communities from Barre Woods Harvard Forest LTER site, Petersham, Massachusetts, United States - Inc-BW-C-30-M | ecosystem: Environmental > Terrestrial > Soil >...
AGTCCGACTTCTCCAGCACGTTCATGTCCGCCGTGCGGCTTGTGGCCTTCGCGGACCGGCCTTGATCGCTAGACCAAGGCGCGCTGGAGATCTCCCGGTTCTCGGTCGAGTAGGGTCATGGCGCGAAGCGGGCTTCTATGATGTCGCCGTTTCCATAACCCCCTCTAAAATTCCGTACGGCGGGTTTTCCCCGGTACGGCTTCAAGGCTGACCTTTCAGGTGATGCCTTCCTGTCTGTCGCGCTGTTTAAGCCTGCTCCCGGCATGCGCAACGCAACAAACAGTTTGCTTTCACCCTTCGTATCGTCCGAGACTGAGACCTGGACTCCCGTTCTGAGCCGGGCAGGTTTCCTCTTCGTGATACCGTCATTAGGGCCTCACGGCCTTACCCCAGAGGTCCTCGCTCCGGTCAGGGCTATATTGTCCCTGTCCATCAACACTTATTGACCTCATCCGAGCCACTCATGAACACTCCCCGATTTCCCGGTCGTGCCGGTTATACGAAGAGCCAATGCTGTGCGGGAGCGCCTAGGCTGCCCACGAGTGGTTCCGAGCTTTCACTGCTAATCCTTGTCAGCATGCTGCCCTCTTCGACCACGGAGAATTCGCCAGTTGCTTATACCCAGTTCCTTCACTGACGACACAGCCTTCATCTACATGCAACAGATTCGGCATTCTCAACCACCCCGCCACAGTCCGCTACCGGCGGGAGAAACTTTTCGAGGCTAACGGTTCGCACTTTGCTGCGGCCTGCTGACTTGCTTGCCTCCCTGACGGGCCCGACGCTGCTTGCGCTTGCCGGCTGAGACTTTTACTCCGGAGCTTTCGGTCAGAAGAAATCACTTTCCCCGCCGTCCGGTATGACTACAGTAGCAACTGGGCAAGTTCTACTGGCAGGTACTTCCCCTGCTGGATTAGCAGCTAGCTTCGCTGCACTGCATGTTGTTTCTCAGCGTGCGCGGGTTCTTAGACTACGCAGGACCGGCAGTCCACTCGCGATTAACGTGGGTGCCGTGTTGCCTTCCTCCTACTCGGAATGGAGTCGGCATCCTGATCTACGGGCTTTTCGCAGCTCAATCGCCCCGCCCACCAATGCCTCTGTCTACGCTTCAAGAATCACCTCGCGGTGTCCCCTGCAAGACTCGAGGTCAGGATGGATTCGCTACTTCCTTTCCTGTAGGGCTCTTGCATCCCCTACAACATGCCGGTTTAGCCCGGCGCTCTCAGGATAGCCCGTCACTCGCCAGAAATCATGTGACGGCTAACGGCATCCGTGAAAAGAAACAACCCAAAGCCGTCGTCGCCTCCTCAATTCAAGTCGATGCCCGGATGCCAACCGCTCTTCGCAAGGAACGCTTTAGGGTCGCTCATCTCGAGGATGTCGCGAATAGCACGGCGCTTGTCGGCCGCATGTTGATAGTAGGACTTCACGATACGATAACCAACCCAGTAGCCCAGATCGCCGGGCTTCTCGAGAGTTCCATTGAATAGCCAATTCGAAAGATCGGTTTTATCCTCGTCGGGGACGAAGGCCGTCTCTATCTCCTTCTCATTCCCCTTTGCTTCCGCCCAGACGCCGGGGTTAGCGACGCCGCCAGAGATCATCTCGCCCATGAACTCGGCCGCTCCCTCGATGAGAGAGACTTCGAGCACGGTCGGATGTTCGTCGTTGGTCAGGGAGTCCGATTGCTGAACGTGGATGTATTCGTGCGCGATCACATGCACAAACCGATCCTCGACGTTCGCATCAAAGTACTTCACACTGCAGAGCGCCTCCAACCCTACCATCACACCATGAGTTGGTCCGCCCGCAGCCACGGGCCGGCCGCGGCCAACTGCAACAGTCACAGGCAGAAACTTGGCGCTCGGATATAAAGTGGCGAGCCTCACCATCGCTACGCTGAGGCGCTTGCGCACGGCTGGCAGAACCGCCGCGCACCGCTTCGCGTCTGAATAGATCGCTGGTGTTTTCCCCAGAGTCGCCGCCATATTCACGCCAGTGATGTTGCGGATTTTCGCGAAGGTGTGGAGTCCATCCGAGCCGACGTCGAGATAATCGCGTTGCAACTGCTCGGCGGTGGGACGGCTGCCAGCGGCATCGTAGACCGTATAGAACCGGTCAACGTCGCCGATCCGGATCACCGGGCCATCGGTCGGGCCGGGATTAGTGAGGACAGCGCAGACCGCGCGCATCGACGGCAGAGCCAGGATGATCACTACCGCTAGTGTGCGAACTTTCATAGACGAGTCGATTCTTCTCATTCCTATTGACCATTGTGGGACCGTGCGGCGTCAATCAACTGAGACGTTCGGTCCTTTGATGATTATGCAAAAATCTTAGCGTTTGATGGCCCGTTAAAGCAGTTACCTCGTTCAGAGGTCGGCGATCGTTCCGACCTTCTTCGCTTATCCATCCTCGCCGACACAGGTAGCCGGTTATACATCCACTCGAAATAGAGCGGATCAGTAAACACAAGCCGACTTCCCATTGCTAATGCTAGCTGTGAATGCTTGGACCAATAGCTGGAGTTTCTCTGCGCTAAGACCTGGTCAATTGAGTCTGCGCCTAATATCGCCATGCCTTCTCAATCGATGGTTCAAACAACCGTTCATAGTTGACCACCCTCAGCTAAAAATCGATCGAACCTGCAGGAAGATGTAGTTTTTTTGTCCACGAGGCGGGGATAGCATCGCGGTGTACTCAGAGAGAGCCTCTCGCGTGGAAGCGGGGACTCCACGGACTGAGAGAGCGAGGTGTTCGCAATATGCAAGACAATCCCACACTTAGTCGAGAACAGATCGACCGGCTTAGATCGGCAGCCCAGCTGCGTTCTGTGCGTAGTGGAGAGGTCCTCTATGAACCCTCTTGCCCCGATGTTCCTCTCTTTGTTGTTCTGGACGGGACAGTCTCAATCACCAGAGCCGGCGAGGACGAGAAGATCCTCGCCGTTCGCGAACCGGGACAGTTCACAGGAGAAATGTCTGTAATCTCCGGCGCCCGATCCCTTCTGACGGCGCGGGTGACGAGAGAGGGTGTTGTCCTTGAACTCAGTCGCGAAAGAGTGCTGTCGCTCATGGCCAAGGACACAGAACTCGGTGAGATTCTTATGGGAGCGTTTGTCGCGCGTCGCCTATTGATGATTGAGCTGGGCGAAGGAAATGTCATCCTCCTCGGCACCAATAGTTCCGCACGGACTCTTGCTCTTAGAGAATTTCTCACCCGAAATGGTCATCCGTTCACATACATCGACATCGAGACCGATTCTTTTGTCGGCGAGCTGATGGGCAAGCTCGACGTTCGCAATGGCGACATTCCAGTTGTCTACTGCAACAGACGATATGTACTGAGAAATCCGTCTATTGCTGAGCTAGCGGCCTGTCTTGATCTCAACATCAACATCGACAAAAGCGTGCGCGACGTTTTAGTAATCGGTGCCGGCCCAGCAGGACTCGCGGCAGCGGTCTACGCCGCCTCGGAAGGACTGAAGACGCTGGTTATCGAGAAATCAGCACCTGGGGGTCAGGCAGGGTCGAGTTCAAAGATCGAAAACTACCTGGGCTTCCCCACGGGGCTCTCTGGACAGGAGCTTGCGAATCGATCCATCGCTCAAGCTCAGAAATTTGGCGCGCAGTTGATGGTTGCTCAATCAGTCGTGCATATCGATTCCAGCAGACACCCATATAAGGTCGTTCTGGAGTCGGGCCTTAAGTTCAATGCGCGCAGCATCGTGATCGCAACTGGCGCTCAATATGCGCGATTGCCTGTCGAGGAAGCAGACGCTTTCACGGGCCGAGGTATCTATTACAACGCCACGCACATGGAAGCTCAGCTCTGTCACTCGGAAGAAGTAGTAGTAGTGGGTGGGGGGAACTCTGCTGGACAAGCGGCCGTCTTTCTTGCTCAGACATCATCGATGGTGCATCTCCTGGTGCGTTCGAAGAAACTTTCTGAATCAATGTCGCAGTATCTGATCGCCAGGATAGAAGCACATCCAAGAATCGAAATCCACTATCTGACTCAAATTGTCGCCCTCGCCGGTGCCGCTCATCTGGAACGCGTCGAGTGGAGGGACGGCTCGTTAGGACTTGAGGTGACGAGGTCAGTTCGCCATGTGTTTGTGATGGCGGGTGCAGCACCCCGCACGGAGTGGCTAGAAGATTCCTTCGTTCTGGATAAAAAGGGGTTTGTTGTTACCGGATCAGATCTTGTCGAATACGAGAACTTTCAATGGCCGTTGAGCCGCTCCCCGCTCCTGCTCGAGACCAGTGTGCCAGGAATATTTGCGGTCGGCGACACCCGAGCGGGCAGTGTCAAACGGGTTGCATCAGCGGTCGGCGAAGGCGCGATGGCGGTCCATCTCGTGCATCGATTCCTCGCCGAAAGCACAGAACAGCATAACGCAGAAGGAAATAGACGGGCGGACCTCATTCACGGCGCCGTCGACTCTTTACGGCCGAAAATCCTCGCACAAGGAGAAATGCGATGAAAGCAATCACACCGCACTATATCGATGGCAAGGTTGTTGAACCGCACGGCCGTGAGGTGATGGACAGTATCAACCCTACTAACAACACCGTGATTGGTCGCGTGACCTTGGCCGACGAGGAGGACGCAAAGCGAGCCATTGCCTCTGCGAAACATGCGTTTGCCAGTTTTGGTGGCACGTCAAAGGAAGAACGTGCCGCCGTCCTGCTTAGATTGCACGAGGTAGTGACGGCTCGGATTGAAGATCTTACTGATGCAATGGTCGAAGAATATGGGGGCGTTCACCACTTCTCGAACTTGATCGTTCAAATGGCCGCCGATTCGTTTTTCCAAGCCGAGAAGGCGCTCCAAGAACTGCCCCTCGTTCGGACGTGGAATAAAACGTCTGTCTCTCTAATCCCGGTCGGGGTTGCAGGGTTGATAACGGCCTGGAACTCAAACGCTTTGTTCATCTGTCTCAAGACTGCTTCTGCGCTGGCGGCGGGTTGCACGGTGGTCGTGAAGCCCAGTGAGTTGAGTTCGTTTCAAACGCAGGTTCTGCTCGAGTGCGTGCACGAAGCGAAGCTCCCACGAGGCGTTTTTAATGTTGTGACTGGTTTGGGCAGCACGGTGGGAGCCGAACTTGTCAGGAATCCAGATGTGGCCAAGATCTCCTTTACGGGGTCGGTTGCGGTCGGTCAGCAGATCATGCGAGACGGAGCTGCGACGATGAAGTGCGCCACGCTCGAACTGGGTGGCAAATCACCGAACATACTGCTCGACGATGTCAATCTTGACGAGGCAATCCCGAGAGCACTTGCCATTGCGTTCCTGAACAGCGGCCAGGCATGTGCGGCGGGGACGCGGCTTCTTGTACCGCGCAGCCGGCTTGAGGAGATCAAACAGCGAATCGTGGCCATCATGGCCAACATGCCCGTTGGCGATCCTAATAATAATGATACGGCCATCGGTCCGATGGTGACGCGGACGCAGTACGAGAGAGTGGAGTCGCACATCCGGAAAGGGATTGAGGAAGGCGCAGAAGTACTGGTCGGAGGCGAGGGACACCCGGAGGGCCTTGAAGCCGGCAACTTCGTCAAGCCAACGATTTTCGTTAATGTGACGAACGACATGACGATCGCTCAAGAAGAGATATTCGGACCTGTGCTGAGTGTTATTGCGTACGATACCGAGGAAGAAGCGATCAAAATCGCAAACGATTCCCGATACGGCCTTCATGCCTTCGTAAGCGGGAACGATCTCCAACGGGCACGCCGGGTGGCTTCACAGATACTTGCTAGACGCGTAGCAATCAATGGGATGCTGGACGATCCTCAGGCGCCTTGGGGAGGTTTCAAGTTCTCGGGTGTAGGTCGCGAATTCGGAGCATTCGGAATCGAGGCTTTTCTTGAGCCGCGCGCAATTCTGGAGTAGCTAAATCGTCTGAAGCGGATGGAAAGGAGAAATCGTGTGAGCAAACATTTGTCCATCTCCCCCGAAGAAGCAGCGGATCGCCTTGCCATCCGGGAGCTCGTCGAGGCGTACGCACATTGTGCTGACCGTCGTGATGCAAAAGGTCAGATGGCACTCTTCACTGCGGACACGCACTTCGTGGTGTATATGAATGCGAAGGATCCGACGCCAGCACAAGAGGTGCATTCGCGCGAGGCGCTCGCTCCCGTATTCGCGGATCTAAACCAGTATGACGCGACCACTCACTTCGTTGGCCAGAGCACGATCTTCACTTTGGAGGCTAACCGGGGGACGGGGGAAGCTTACTGCTTGGCGCATCATGTATTCATGAAAGATCAGAAGCGACGTATGATGCTTGCGTCGCTTCGCTACCTCGATACGTTTGCAAAGACGGACGGAACTTGGCTCTTTGCTGAGCGTCTGCTTTATGTGGACTGGCTAGAAGAACGCAACCTATCATGACAGCGACTAGCCGAACGGCCTCTGTGAGCACCCTTGCGGCACTAAGAGGCGATAGATGGACACTCCGATGCCGAACAAAAAGCGTCTCGTGATTGTCGGCGCAACCGGGATGGTCGGCGGATACGCCCTTCGGTTTGCGCTCGAGGATTCTGCCGTCATCTCGGTCATGGCCATCGGGCGGCGCCCACTTGGAATCTCTCACCCCAAGCTAAACGAGGTCATCCATCGGGACTTCAGCGATTGCTCCGCGCTTGCTGAGCCGCTTTCCGGCCAAGACGCGGCGATCTTTTGCCTGGGAGTGTATACGGGGGCGGTCCCAGACACGCAGCTGCGTGAAGTTACCGTCGATTACCCAATTGAATTTGCAAGAGTTCTCCACCTGAGTAGTCCTGATTCCGCGTTTTCGTTCCTCAGTGGCAGTGGTGCCGACCCAAGTGGTCGTAGTCGAATGGTCTTTGCACGCTACAAGGGAGAGGCTGAAACAGCGTTGCTTACGACCGGATTCTCCCATGTCTATATATTCCGACCTGCATATATTTACCCTGTGGAGCCCCGCAAGGAGCCGAACCTTGGGTACAGAGTCTTGCGCACGGTCTATCCCGTGTTTCGGACTCTTTTCCCGAATCAAGTAATCCCTGCAGATGATTTAGCGAGAGCTATGGTCGAAGTAGTTCTGTCCCAGAATGAGCAAGGTCCTGTTTTCGAGAATAGTCAGATTCGGACGATGGTTGGATCGATTCACGGCACGCATACCGCAGCGAAGGGCCGCACGTGAGATGTTCGACTTTCTCAATACCTTGCGCCGACATCTGAGTCAGCATCAGAAGCGATCGATTCGGCGCAGCATTTTAGGGTTGAGCGAACGGGCGAGGTGTAGCGAGGTGGGCGGTGGGCAACAAGAGTTACAGCGGCGTTGGCAGTATCTCGCTGAGGCGCAAAGACTGAGCCATTCCGGAATCTTCGCGTGGCAGGTCGGCAGCAATACGCTCGAGTGGTCAGACGAAACATACAGAATCCTGGGGTTTACGCGAGAAACGCATCCCTCGCTTGATCTGGTTTTCGATAGGGTTCACCCCGAAGATCGAGAGCTGTTCTTGGACCTGAGAGATCGCGCAGCTCGGGATGGGATGGACCTTGATTTTGAGCACCGGCTGCTGATGCCTTACGGTGACGTTAGATATCTTCATGTGGTCGCACATGCCGGAAGTCATGGTCCCGGCATTCGCGAGTACATTGGTATTGTGAGCGACATTACTGACCGGAAACGTGCAGAAGATGAACGCCAGGCGCTGGCGAGCGCCCTGCAGCAAAGCAATGCGCGGCTTGAGGAAGCTCAGAGATTAGCTCACATTGGACACTACGAATGGAACCTCATCGAAAATCGCGTCACGTATTCCGATGAACTTTGCCGCATTTACGCAATACCTCCACAGAAGGGCCCGTTTGACGCAGCGTTGATCTTCGAGCGGATTCACCCTGACGATCGTGAGCGGGTCGCCAAGGAAGCGGAGGAAGCTGTTCGTAACGGAACGCATGCTAAGGCGGAACATCGTATCGTTCTTCCTGACGGCGAAGTCCGCTATATCTTAGGCCTCGGAACTGTAAAGAGAGATGCCTTCGGTAGAGCTTATGAGATATTTGGCACCGGTCAAGACATCACCGAACGCAAGCGCGCTGAGGAAGAACGTCAAGCACTATGGAGCAACTTGCAGGAAAGCAAAACGTGGCTCGAAGAAGCCCAACGCGTTGCTCATCTCGGCTACTGGGTATGGGATCTTCAGATAAATCGCGTGATATTTTCGAATGAAACTTGTCGCATCTATGGGCTGACACCGCAGGAAGATCCCATTGATTTGGAGACAATACGAGACCTGATCCATCCGGAAGATCGAAAGTACGTGTTCGAGAATGCGGAACGAGGAATTCGTGACGGGGTACACATCGAAACCGAACACCGCCTCATTCGTCCAGGCGGTGAGGTGCGCATCGTTCATAGTCGAGGTGATATAACAACAGACGCTTCTGGGCGACCCTCCCAAATGTTCGGTACGTGTCAGGACATCACCGAGCGCAAACTTGCAGAACAGGCCTTAAGCCGGAGCCAGTTCTACCTCAGCGAAGGCGAGCGTCTTGCTCACATGGGGAGCTGGGCATCCCGGGATTTAGGTATTCGCTGGTCAGATGAACTAGATATCTACTGGTCCGACGAAGTTTACAAGATATTCGGCTTTGACCCGACAAAGGGAACTCCAAACCTTCAGCAATTCTTTGCTGCGATCCACCCCCAGGACCGCGACTCTCTTGCTGAAGCAACAAAGAGGATGCATGAGGAGCACTGTAGTTGCGATATCACGAGCCGAGTAGTTCGGCCTGACGGGGAGATTCGTTACGTTCGTTGTGTGGGTATTCCGGTCGTTGAAGATGGGGTATTTCAGGGCTACCACGGCACAACAATCGATGTCACAGCGCATGAACTCTTGACCCAGGAACTGCGACGGGAACAGGCCTACCTAGCGGAAGCGCAAACGCTGGCTCATGCCGGCAGTTGGGCGAGCAATTTGATCACGCGTGAGGTATTCCATTCATCCGAAGAGAACAATCGCCTCTACGGGTTTGATGTCAGCAAAATCTCGAATCCATTCGATATCCATTACAGTACGATTCTTGCCGAAGATGAACCGACGCTAAGGATAAAACTCGAGAATGCGATTCGCGCAGGAGAGGACTTCGATGTCGAATATCGTATTCGGCGGGCCGATGGAACTCTCAGGTTTATGCGTGGCATTGGACACCACAACCCTGCTCAGGACATTGGCGCGTATTTCGGCATCACGATCGATATAACGGATCGAAAGCTTGTGGAGCAAGAGCGCGAGGCCCTTTCGAATGCTCTTCAGCAAAGCAACGCATATTTAGCAGAAGCGCAAAGTTTGACTCATGTTGGAAGTTGGGCATGCAACCTGGTTACCCAGCAGATATTCCATTCATCGGACGAAAATGCTCGTATGTATGGCTTCGATCCGAGCCAAGGTCCGATCCCATTCGAGTCCTTTTACAGGACGATTCTGCCAGAGGATGAGCAAGCGGTCAGGGCAAAGCTTGAAGGTGCAATTAGCGCAGGGGAGGATTATGACGTCGAGTTTCGGATTCGTCGTATTGATGGCGCCATTAGACGTCTGCGCGGCATCGGACACCACAGCCCTTCTCAGGAAGCCGGTGAGTACTTTGGCATCACGATGGACATTACAGACCAAAAGCGCGCCGAGGAAGAACGTGAAAGGCTGCGACAATTAGAGGCTGAAGTCGCACACACTAACCGGGTGAATATGATGGGCGAGTTGGCTGCTGCCTTAGCGCATGAGATTAAACAGCCAATCGCCGCTTCGATTACGAGTGCAAACGCTCTTTTGCGTTGGCTGGCACATGTTCCGCCGGACCTGGATAGGGCGCGCGCGGCTGCGGCAAGGATTGAGCAAGACGCCAATCGCGCGGCCGATGTAATCAGCAGTTTGCAATCCTTCTACAGAACTGGCATTCCTACAAAACGCCAAAGCGTCGATCTCAAGGAAATTATTGGAGAGATGACTATTCTGCTGAGAGCAGAGGCGGAGCGATTTGCCATTGTGACCCATCAAGAAATCGACGTTTGTCTGCCCAGACTTTTTGCCAGCCGCGTGCAACTTCAGCAGGTTCTTATGAACTTGATGCTAAACGCGATTGAGGCCATGAAAGATACTGGAGGCGAGATGACGATTAAGGCGAAAATCGATTCGAACGGTCTGGTTGTGACTTCGGTTAGCGATACCGGGGTGGGTCTAGCTGCGGAGAATGCTGAACGGATCTTTGATCCTTTTCATACGACGAAACCACAAGGGACGGGTATGGGTCTGACTATAACCCGATCGATTGTGGAGTCTTACGGAGGGAGGGTATGGGCAAATCCCAATCAGGGGCCCGGCGCGACTTTCCATTTCACCCTTCCAGGGGAAACCGAGGCTCAGATATGAAATCTGCGGCCGTTTCCACGGTCTACATCATCGATGACGATCACGGTATGCGGCAGGCCGTCCAGGACCTCGTCGAATCGGTAGGCCTCCATGCCGAGTCCTTCTCAACTGGTGAAGAGTTTCTGCGCAGACAGCGCAGTTCTGAGCCAAGTTGCCTGGTCTTGGACGTGAGACTTCCTCAGATGAGTGGACTCGATTTTCAGCGACGGCTCATCGAGCTTGGCGCGCAAATACCCATCATCTTTATTACCGCGCACGGAGACGTTCCCATGTCCGTTCGGGCACTGAAATCGGGTGCCGTGGAATTTCTGACGAAGCCCTTTCGGGACCAGGATTTGCTGGACGCGATTCAGCAGGCTCTCCAGCGTGACCGTGCGGAGCGAAAAGAACAGGCTGAGGTCCACGAACTGTATGGGCGGTATCAGGCGTTGACTGCGCGAGAGCGGGAGGTCATGGGGCTTGTGGTGTCTGGAATGCTTAACAAACAGATTGCCTCAGAAATCGGAGCGAGCGAAGCTACTGTAAAGATCCATCGAGGCAACGTAATGCAGAAGATGCAGGCAGGGTCGCTAATTGAATTGGTCCGCATGACCGACAAGCTCAAACTTGTTCTTCCTAGATAGCCTAAGTTGTCTTCGTAGACAGACTCCTATATCTGTCCTTCTCCAGGTCTAATGGACTACCACCTGAGTAGTAGTTTTTTCGACTACGATCCGATTGCGCTGCCTTTGCAGAGAGGGTTACCTTTTGCTCATGAAGATCGAGCACTCCTCAAGCCTCCTGGCAATCCTCGATGATGACAAGTCGGTTCAGAGCGCACTGCGAGACCTTATCGAATCGGCGGGGATGTCTACGCTCTGCTTCGACTCCGCAGAGCAGTTTCTAGATTCTAGAGCCAGACACAAGGCCGCGTGCCTGATTGCCGATATTCGCATGCCAGGCATGTCTGGTATTGAGCTGCAAGCCAAGCTTAAGGCCGAACGATGCCGCATACCAATCATCTTCATCACCGGGCGCGGCGACATTCCATTGGCAGTAAACGCGATGAAGGAAGGTGCAAGTGACTTCTTCACGAAACCTGTAAGTGGAACCGCTCTGCTTAGTTCGATGGACCGAGCGTTGCAGCAGAATCTCGCCAATCGTCGAGAAGCTACCGAACGTGCCAGCTTAGTCGCCAAATACGAATCCTTGACGCCCAGAGAGCGGGAGGTCTTGCCGCTGTTGGCTAGCGGTCTGTTGAACAAACAAGTGGCATTTGAGTTGGGGATTACCGAGTGGACCGTTCAATTACATCGAGGGCACATTATGCGAAAGATGCAAGCCGACTCTTTTGCGGGCTTAGTCAGGATGACGGACAAACTCTGCCCTGATCACCAACAGCACCTACAGGTACAATTCGCGGTCTCCTCTTAGGGCAATAGCTGTCGATTGCATGGTACTTTGGTCCCTTCACGGTCGCGTACTCGACGCTTTTGGTTGGGAATGGCGAGAACGTCAAAGTGGTGCAGGAACTCATGCGGCATGCGAAAGCCTGGACGACGCTGGACCTTTAGGCGACTGGTACGTAAACCCCGTAGAGTTTCCGCGCGGCCTCAAACCTCTCATAGACAAGGTCCCCTCGCTCGGCATGGACTTCGGCTTGTGGGTTGAACCTGAGATGGTCAATCCGAACTCCGATCTTTATCGGAAGCACCCGGACTGGATATTGAACTTCACCGGCCGCCCGCGCACCGAGGGACGAAA
>Ga0210406_10006463_pt1 | contig 12148 bp, 10 predicted proteins | sample IncBWC30MmetaG_FD_155454 | JGI IMG/M metagenome (GOLD analysis project Ga0210406, IMG submission 155454) | Forest soil microbial communities from Barre Woods Harvard Forest LTER site, Petersham, Massachusetts, United States - Inc-BW-C-30-M | ecosystem: Environmental > Terrestrial > Soil >...
CCCAGACCTGCTCGCCGACCCACCTGCAGACCTTGGGGAGCGCGTTGCTGCGCCGCTCCGGAAGCCCGCGCGAGCGAAGCCGCGCGCGGCGAAAGCCCCGGAAAGGCAGGCGTTTCCGCCGCCGGCGCCGGTTCCGGCCTGGGCGCGGGCGAGCGGACGGGCCGGGCAGGGCGATCCCCTGTTCGCCGCCGGCGCTGGGCTCGCCCTCCTCGACGCCCATCTGCGCCGCGACCCGCCTTGGGCCGGGGCGCTGCGCTCCCGCCTCGCCCTCATGAGCACCGCAGCCAGCGCGAAGATCTTGCGCCTCAACGCCGACGCGGCGGCCCTGCGCGACCTGCGCTTCGCCGCCGGCGAAGCCGCTGGCCCGGCCGCGCGGCTGCTGCGGCTGTGGCGGGAGCTCGCCGGCCGGCCGCCGAGCCTCGACCCCGGCCGGATCCTCGCCGCGGCGGCCGCGCTCGACCTTCTCACGCCGAACCCGAATGCCCTCGCGGAAAGCCTGCGGGAACGCGTCAGGGGAGGGGAGGATCCGGTTTCAGCGGCAGCGAAGGCGGCCGCCTCCGCGTTCTCCGCCTTCCCGGACGCCCCAGCGGCCGAAGCCGAAATCCTCGCCCTTTACGCATTCGACCTCGCCCTCGCGATCCGGCTGCGCTGGCCGCGGCCGCTGCCGCTGATCGCGACGAAAATCCTCGATCCGACCTTGCGGCCGCCCGACGCCGGGCGACGGCCGAGGCCGGGCGAGCCCGCCTGGGAGAAGCACGCCGCCCAAGCGATCGCCCTCGCCGCCGCCTCGGCCTTGGATCTCGCCGCTCACCTTTCCCACCGCTCCGAGACGCTCCTCGCCGTCGCGCCCAACCTGCGCGCCAAACCGGCGTTAAAAATCGTCGACCTGCTGCGCAGCCAAGATTGCGTCTCCCCCGCCGAGGCGGCGCGCCAAGCGCCGATGACCGGCCGCGCCGCCCGGCGGCTGTTCGACCGGCTGGTCGCGCTCGGGGCCGTGCGCGAACTCACGGGGCGGCCCGCGTTCCGGCTGTACGGGCTGTGAGCGCCGCGCCGCGCCGCCACCGGCTGGACCGCGACGATGGCCTCGACGTCGAGCTCGCCGACCTGCCCCCGGCCGCCCGCTGGCGCGAATGGATGCTCAGGGTCGAAGCCGCCATCTTCGCCTCGCAAAAACCCGTGGCGCGCGAGGCGCTGGTGCGCGTCGTGGGTCAGACTTGTCGGTTTGACGATCTGATCGCCGATCTCATCCAGGAGCTGCGCGGCCGCCCGTACGACATCGTGCTGGTCGCCGGCGGCTATCGGCTACAGACCAAGGCGCGGTTCACGCCCGCCATCCGGGCGGCGACTCCCGGAGGCCTGCCGGACGCCGGCCTTGCCGACCTCGCCCGCGCCGAAACCTTCGCCCTCACCGCGATCGCTTATCTGCAGCCGGTCACGCGGGGGGAGATTTCCAGGCTCGCGGGGCGGGAGATCAGCCGCGACGTCATCGCCGCGCTCAAGCGCCATGGCCTGATCGACGGCGCCATCCGCGCGCCTCAGCCCGGCGCGCCGTTCGCCTATGTGACGACGCGGAAATTCTTGGAGGCGTTCGGCTTCGCCTCGCTCCGTGATCTGCCCGACCTCGAGCAGCTCAAGGCGGAACGCCTACTGCAGAGAGGGCAGGGGGAGAACGACCTCGACAGCGCGCTCGGGGTCATGAATGCACAAGCCGACGACACATTCAGCGACAACGACGCGGAGTTGGATGATGTCGACGGATTATGAAGGGGTCTTGCGCCGCTCCAATTGCTGAATTCCACCCGGCCCGAGCCGGGCCGTCTGTTCGAACTGGATCCGAACCGTCAGAGTTGAAGGCGATCGCCGCCAATCCGAATCGCTCCAGGCCGGTTGGCTATGCCGGCGTCTCCACTGCCGATCAGAACCTCGCGCTACCGGAAGTCGCTGACCGAAGCCGGATGCGAAAAAGATCTTCACTGAGCATGTCTCCGGCGCCGCAATCGATCGACCCGCCCTGTTCGAAGCGATGAAGGTGCATGAGGGCGACACGCTGGTCGTCTGGAAGCTCGATCGCCTCGCGCGTTCGGCGCGCCACGACCCCGCGGGGACGCCTGGTCTTCCACTATTCGGCGGCGGCCGAGGCTATGCGCGCCGATCCGAACCTTCGGGTCGCCACGATCGCGTCGCGCGCGTAGCATGCTGAGGTTCGCGACCCACTGGGGCCCCGCCGCCGCACGGTGGAGACCGCTTCAGCTGTGCTGGGACGCCTGCATCGTAGGCCGCGCCCCGTCTGCAACGCGGCTCGTGCGCCTTACCCGGCTTCTACGGGGCGTCAAAGCTATCAAGTTTGCGGGAAGAGCCGCGGGAAGAGGGCGTCCAGCGTGTCGGCCGGAAACCGAAGCGAGAGCTTGCCCTTGGGCGTTTCTGATCCGAGCAGGCCGAGGGCGATCGCATCATTGAGCACCCGTCGGGCCGTCCGCTCCGGCAAGGAGGGAGAGCGGGCGGAAGTCACTGCTTATCGATCGCCGGTAGATCTTGATCCATCCTGACCGCCGGAATGGCGGACTTGTTCGCTTCGGTCCGCCGTGACTAATGGGGCCGATCGCCCAGTATCGCCGCACGATTCATCACACGCGGATGCGGCAGGAAGTCGACAGTTGCGTAATGCGTGCTGAGGCGATTATCCCAGAACGCAACGTCTCCAAATTTCCAGCGCCACCGAACTGTGAACTCTGGCTTGGCCATATGTTCGAACAGGAACGCCAGCAAGGCGTCGCTCTCTTTGGGCGTAAGCTCCAGGATCCGGGAGGTGAAGCCCGAATTGACGAAGAGCCCACGGCGACCACCCTCGATCGTCCGAACAACCGGGTGCACGACAGGCGGATTCGCCGCCACCGCTTTCTCCCACTGAGCCGCCTTTTCGCCTAGACCCCAGCGATGGCGCGGGAAGCTTTTTTCGAAACTGTGCTCCGCGGTCAGCCCGTCGAGGAATCGGCGCAGCGGCTCCGACAATCCCTGATACGCGGCGACCGTCGACGACCACAATGTGTCGCCGCCGCTCGGCGGCAGAACGCGCGGCGTCAACACAGCGCCGAAGGGGGGTGTTTGGATGAACGTTACGTCGGTATGCCAGTTGTCGTTGTCCGGAAGATAGTCCGGCCTCGTCTCGATCGAGGTAATTTCGGGGACGCCATCAACATGCGGATAGAGTGGGTGCACATGGAGATCGCCAAAGCGCGCCGCGAAGTCGCGTTGCGCGCGTGGCTCTAGATTTTGGTTTTCGAAGAACAGGACGTGACGCTCGGCCAGGACTTCCCGCAAGCCTTCCACGACGCGTTCGGACAAAGGTTTTGTCAGGTCGACGCCCGATACGAGTCCGCCAATAGAAGGGGTAAGCTGAGCGACGAGAAAATCAATGTTTCGGTCGTTCATGTTGCGAGGTCCCAATGGCCGTCGAGACGGCATTTAAGTCCATAAGTTGATAGAAAGAGTCAAATGGCGGTGTCAGAGCAAATTCTCGGGCTGTCCCGGCTGTGTTAGCCTCGGCGCATGAGCAATCCTTCACGAAGACGCTCGCGCCGAACATGTCTTGGCTCTTCCGGATCACTGTGCCGTAATTGTAGATCGCGCGGCCGGCGGCAATGTCCTCGGGCGTGAACGACACGCCGAAATCGAGTTGAAGTCGCTGTCCCGCGACGAAACGCAGGAGAATGTCCAACCCATCCGGTTCTTGACCTCCTCGATTCGCCGAAGCGGCACGCGCGAGACCGCGGCGAACGACAGCTTGGCATGCTCGAAATGCTGGTGCGCCGCATCCACATGATCGCGATGAACGAGCAGCCGGGTCACACATGGTCCGAGCCCGCGTCAGCATGAAATGATAGATAGCGAGCTGGCTCCGGCCGCGGAACAGGTCGCCGAGCCTGCATGCACCCTCAGGTCCTTCGAGGACATACGGCTTCTCGATCTTGACCCAAGGCATCTGCCGGCGCTCGGCGCGGAGCGCGTCGAGTTCAGGGCGCGCTCCCTGGCGAGAAGCGCCTTGCGGGACTCGAGCCACTCTTCGCGTGAAACGATCGCACGGTTCATGGTCAATCTCCTTTGGTTGTCGGTCAGGCGCCCGCCCACGGGGGACTGGAAGCGAGCTTCAGCCAGGGCGGAAGGTGGAAAAGGCTCATCAACAGGTACATCGCGGTTATGCCATGGATCGACATGCTGGAGCCCGAGGAGCAGAGCGCGATCGTGGGCGCAACGTTCGCCGCAATCCACGCCATCAGCGCGAAGTCGGCGAGGCCGCGAGAGCGAGCCAGCCGGCAGCCGCGCGCCCGGAGGCCATTGCGCTTCCTTGGTTTGCTGCTGAGGACATTGTCATTTTCCGGGCCCGATCGATTGTCGCCATTCCCGGCCGTTGCGGGGTCGAGCGGGAAATCTACGACGAGGCGGACGCCGGGTGAGAGTGACAAGTGTGGCGGGATTCTGATGAACTCGCTGATCACGGCTGCGGCCCGGATCCATCGCCTCACTCCATCGTCGGCATGCTCCAGATCAGCGACAGCACCCGCTCGCGCATCGTGATGAACTCCGGGCTCGACTTGATCGCCCTGATGTCCCGCTCGCCCTGCTGAGCCGCGAACGGGCAGGCGATGCGTTCGATGATCCGTCCCGGTCGCGGCGACATCACCACCACGTCGGTCCCGAGATAGACCGCCTCCTCGACGCTATGGGTGATGAACAGCACGGTCATGCCGCTGCGCCGCCATACTGCATGGAGTTCTTCCTGCATCTTCTCGCGAGTCAGCGCGTCGAGCGCGCCGAACGGCTCGTCCATCAGCAACAGTTTGGGCTCGTTGCAAAGAGCGCGGACGATCGCCAGGCGCTGCTGCATGCCGCCCGAGAGCTCGTAGGGGTAGCGGGCGCGGAACTCCCACAGGCCGACCAGGCGCAGCCAGTGTTCGACCCGCCGCTCGCGCTCGCCGCGGTCGGCGCCAAGGACCATCGGGCCGAATCCCGCGTTGCCGGCGACGGTCATCCACGGGAACAGGGCCGGCTGCTGGAACACCACGCCGCGATCCGGCCCCGGACCCTCGATCCTGGAGCCTTCGACGACCACTCCTCCGGTGCTGGGCCGCAGGAACCCCGCCAGAGTCTGTAACAGGGTCGTCTTGCCGCAGCCCGACGGTCCCACGATACAGATGAAGTCGCTGCGTTCGAACGACAGCGAGATATCGTCGAGCGCCTGCACCGCCGCGGCGCCCGACCCATAGCGCATCGAAACGCCTTCGAAGGTGACGAAGCTCAACCGACAGTCTTGGCGAGATAGCCGGTGTTGATCGCCTTGACGAAAGCGGAGAGGGCAGGGGCGGCGCGGATGCTTTTCTGCTCGACCAGGAAGTCGGCGGTGCCCTTGAGCACACCGGCGAATTTGCCCTCCGTGCCGGGCACCCCGAGCCAAGCGGGCGTGAGCTGCGCTTTCAGCGGCACAAAATCGTACTCTGCCATGTCCGCCTTGGCGACCGCGGCGGTGACGCCGGCCTGCTTGCCGACGATAACCGAGGCCTCGTCGGGCGATTTCGCATACGTGTCGAGCGTCTTGCCATAGGCCGCCAATATGGCGGCGACCGCAGCCGGATTGGTGGCGGCCCAGGCGGTGCGGGCGATGATCAGGTCGGCGATGACGTAGCCCGCGGCCTCGAGCTTGTCGTAGGTCTTGTAGACCTCGCCGCCGGCCGTGAGCATCTTCGACTTCACTGGGCTCCAGATATAGCCGGCGTCGATGTCGCCGCGGGTCCAGGCCGCCATCATCGCGTCGCCCCGCAAATCGAGAACGTTGACGTCACGGTGGGTCAAATGGTTGACCTCGAGGAAGCCCAGCAAACGGAAATGCGAGGTGGAGCCGAACGGGACGCCGACATTCTTGCCTTTGAAATCGGCCGGCGATTTGATGTTGGCCGATTTGCGAACGGTCATTTCCTCGGCGGGACCGATATTGTCCATCATGGCGATGACTTCGTAACCGATGCCCTGGCTGATCCCGGAGGCGGTCGGCGAGGAGCCGATGCCAAAGCCGATATCCATGCTGCCGGCGGCCATCCCCGTGTTTATCTCGGCGCCACTGGCGACCTCGATCCAGTTCACCTTGGCGCCGGCGGCTTGTTCGATCGAACCGTCGCCCTTCGCGATCATGAATGGGCTGGTCGATACGAAGAAAGCGAAATTCGCCGACGCGGGCGCCGCGCGCGCAATCGCGGGCGCGGCCAGGGCGGCCGCGCCGAGCCCCGCGCCCTGCAGGAGGCGACGGCGAGTGGTAAGTGTCTTAGTCATGTGGTCCCCTGCTTCATAGTCTGCCCGCCCAGTGCACCCACCGCGCTTCGGCCGCGAGCAGAAGCCGGTCGAGCGCGATACCCATGAAGCCAATGATGAGAATGCCGACGAAGACGTAATCCGAACGCAGGAACCGTCCCGCGTCGAGAATCATCCAGCCGATGCCGCTGGTTCCGGCGATGATCTCGCTGGCGATCAAAGTGCCATAGACGATGCCGACCGCCAGCCGCGCGCCGGTGAAGATCTCGGCCAGCGCCGAGGGAAACACGACGTGGCGGAATATCTGCCACTCGCTGGCGCCGAGCGACTGCGCAACGCGCACGCGCGCCTGGGAGACATTCCGCACCCCGTCGCGCGCGGCCACCGCCGAGACCGGCAGGGCGGCGAGGAACAGCAGCGTGATTTTCGAGGTTTCGCCGATGCCGAGCCAGATGATCAGCAGCACGAGATAGGCGAGTTGCGGCAGTGGGCGGAGGAATTCGACAAACGGCGCCGCCAGCGCATCGACGATCGGCAGATATCCCATCAAGAGGCCGAGAAGCGTTCCGATCGCGGCCCCCAAGCCGAAGCCCGTGAACACGCGGATCAGGCTGTCTGCGATATGCTCCCACAACGGGCGGCTCTTGTAGCCATTCTGCAATAGATCGAGCAGCGCGTCCCACAATTCGCGGGGCGGCGGCAGGAAGAGATCGCTGACGACGCCGCTCAGGGTGAGCCACATCCAGCCGGCGGCCAGCGTCGATGCCGTCAGCGCGGTTGCGATCCAGGGGCGCATCACTCTCGCCCCCGCCAATGGATCAGCCGGTTGTCGATCACGACCAGCGTGCGGCTCAGCCCCATGCCAAACAGGCCGAGCAGGATGATGCCGAGCAGGATGATATCGGTGCGCAGGAACCGGCTCGCCGAAAACACCATCCAGCCGAGCCCGTCGCTCGCCGCCATCAACTCGGCGGCGACGACCGAGGAAAACGCTCCGGCGAGCGCGATGCGTAAGCCAATGAAGATCGTCGACAAAGACGCGGGGAACACGACGAAGAAAAGCACCTGACGCGGGGTGGCGCCGAGCGAGCGCGCCGCCTGGATGCGCTGGGCGCTGACCTGGCGCGCACCGGCCATGGCGGCCGTCGTGATGGTGGGAAAGGCGCCCATGAACAGCAGCGCGATCTTCGACAGGTCGCCGGTGCCGAACCACAGAATCAGGAGCACCAGATAGGATAGAGGCGGAAGGGGCCGCAAAAACTGGATGACGAAGTTGATGGCCGCATCGGCCATGCGGCTGAGCCCCATCCACAAGCCGAGCGGCACGCCCAGCATCGCCGCGGCGGCAAAGCCCGCCAGGCACCGGCCCAGCGTGGCCAGGATGTTCTGCGCCAGCGTCGTGTCCCGATAGCCGTTGTGGAGGATGTCGACCAGCGCCGCCCAGACATCGGCAGGTCCCGCAAGTAGGTCGGTCGAGACCAAGTTGAGCGCGCCGATGAGATACCAGACGATGAGTCCCGTAGCTACCGACAGCGAACCCAACGCGAGCGATCGCCAATCATGCATAGGCGGTCTCGGCGCGAGGCGTGGCCGCGTCGCGCCGCACGGCGGCCACGCATTCGGCGACATCGCGCGTATAAGAGGCGCGCGCCGGCGCGTGGTGCAGCGACAGCATCAGATGGAGGCTCGGTGGCGTGCGCACCTGCCCCGGTAACCATCCGCGCTCCGCCATCAGAGAGGCGACCTTTGCCATGTCGATATCGTCGCAGCCAAACGCGATGTTGGTCAGTTCCGGCGCGCCGCGGATCGTCATGCCAGGAATTTGCTGGAGATCGGCGACGTAGGCGTCGCGCATCGCCAGCAAATCCGTCGCGATCCGCCGGTAGCCCTCGCGGCCGAGATAGCGCAGCACGGCCCAAGCGGCCGCGACCGCCCCGCCGGCGCGCGTCCCGACCAGCGTCTGGGTCGCGAATCGCCCGCTCGGCCAGCCATCGAACGCCATTTCCTGGAACGCCTGCAGGGCCGTCGAGCGATAGAAAATCGCCGAGGCGGGCTTCGGACAGAAGCCAAATTTGTGCAGATCGGCCGACAGCGAGCATACGCCCGGCAACGCGAAATCGAATTGCGGAATGGCGCGGCCGATCTCGGCGGCGAACGGCGCCAGCCAGCCGCCGACGCAGGCGTCGCAATGCAACCAGAGGCCGTGCTCCAGTGCGAGGCGCGACAGATCCGCCATGGGATCGATCACGCCAAACGAGAAGCCGGGGGCGGAACCCACCAGCATGATCGTATCGGCGTCGATTGCCGCCGCCATCGCCGCCACGTCGGCGCGATGGTCGACGCCAGCCGGAACCCGCTTGACGGCGAGATCCATTAACGCGGCCGCCTTGTCGAACGCCGGGTGAACAGTCTCGGGCGCCACGATATTGCCCCGGAACCAGCGCTCGACGCGCTGCGTCCGGCTCCAGTCACGGCACGTCTTGACCGCCATGACGATGCTCTCGGTGCCTCCGCTGGTCATGTTGCCCAGGGCCCCTTCAGGCGCGTGGAACAGATCGAGCCCCATGCCGATAACCTCCTGCTCCATGCGCAGGAGGCTCGGGAAAGCGCGACGGGCGCCCAACGCGTTCTCGGAAAAAAACATATTGAACGCTTGGCGGCCGACCTCTTGGACGTCGGGCGGGCCGCTAAACACATAGAGCGGCACCCGACCGCCACGCCAATCGACGTCGCCAGCGCGCATCGCCTCGAGTTCGGCCATCACCGACCCGCGCTGCCGGCCGCATTCCTCAAAGCTGAAGCCCAAGCGAAACTTTCCCCGTGCGCCGAGACTAGTGGCGGTGGCATTCGAGTCAAGCAGAACGCAGCGTGTGCGCCCCGTTGCGCTCATCGCGCGGTTTCGACTGAAGTTTCAACCCGAATGCGACAATGTCGATCACGTTGAGCCACAGCATCAGGGCATGTCTCTGAAAAAGTACCGAGCGATCCGCCCTGGCCGGTGGATCGGTTTATAGTTGGGACGTATCTCGCCGCTGGAGGGCCTCCGCGGTTAACGGTTTGCCGACCGGTTCGCTTCGCAACAGCCCCAACTAACGCCGCGAAATTGGCGCAGCGCTCGGGGAATCCGCCCCGTCGCCGCCAAGACCAAAAGCGACGATCTCTCGCGCGAGAATCTCGAGCGCGTCGAGCGCGGGGAAGCCCCGGTCGAGACTGTCCGCGAGCACGGAAAGCTCCGTGCAGGCGATTAGCAGCATGTCGACGCTGTCGCGCATGAGGTCATGCGCGATGCCAGCAAAATGTTCGCGATTGCGGGGTCCGCTGTCGCCGCGTTTCACCGCTCTAATGATGTCCATCAATTCGTCCTGGTCGGCCGGCGTGACCAGCGCGACGCCGTGCGCCGAAAGTCCACGATGATAGAGTCCGAGCTTCACCACCGCCGACGACGCGAGAAGCCCGACGCTTCCATGCTTCAACGTCATGCGGGAGATCCGGCGCGTCGTCAGATCGACCATGTCGAGCAGAGGGATTGAAGTCGCGGACCGCACCCGGTGAGCATAAGCGTGCGCGGTGTTGCAGGCGATCGCCAGAACGTCGGCGCCGCCGACTTCGAGCCGCTTGGCCATTTCGATAATCGCGGGTGCGGGATCGGACCCCGTACCTTCGATCAGAGCGGCGATCCGCGATGGAACTTTCGGATTGTTGTCGACAAGTAGGTGGATATGGTCAACGTCGTCACGAGCCGGGGTCGCGGCGATGACCCTGCGAATCAGATCGACAGTGGCTTCCGGCCCCATGCCGCCGAGTATGCCAACGACCCTGTGCCCGTCGATGCTCATGGCATAACACCCGAGCGCAAGAACAGGACGCATTCGCCAACGATCGCGCCCTCGAGGTCTTTCGCCATGGGCCTTGCGCCTTGGGGAGGAGAGATTTTCCTGCTTTAATGATTGCCGCCGCCAGCGGGAAGGCCGAAGTCGTCCAGATAGCCGAACAAACCGACCGACCCGCCAGTATGCAGAAAAACGATCGCCTGGCCCTTTTTGAAGTGTCCGCGATTGATGAGATCGATGAGGCCCGCCATGCCTTTGCCAGAATAGACGGGATCGAGCAGGATCGCTTCGGTGCGCGCCAGCAACCGGATCGCATCGATTGTGTCCGGCCCCGGGAAGCCGTAACCTTTGCCGATATAGTCGCAATTCGCGACCACGTCTTCGCGTCTCACCGCGCCGGCGATCCCGACCTTGTCGCAGGTCGCGGTTGCAAGTTTGAAGACGTTCTCTTCCTGCTTTTCGCGAGGGGCGCGAACGCCGATGCCAAGCAACGGCACACCCGAGCGCATGCCGCAGAGGCCAGCGACGAGGCCGGCCTGAGTTCCGGCGCTGCCCGTAGCGTGAACGATGTGATCGATTTTCAGACCGATATCATTGGCCTGAACGATTAGCTCCATCGCGCAATTGACATACCCGAGCGCGCCCGTCGGGTTAGAGCCGCCGCCCGGGACCGTGTATGGGCGACGCCCTTCTCCGCGAAACTTGGCGGCCACCTTCTCCATCTCTCCGTTCATATCGGGATGGGCGGGTCGATACTCGACGCTGGCGCCGTGGAGATAGTCGAGAAGCACGTTGCCGTTCTGAGTGTACTCGCGATCGGTCCTGCCAGTCCGATCCTCAAGCAGAATGTGACAGCCCATCCCCATACGGGCCGCGAACGCGGCTGTCTGCCGCGCATGATTGGATTGAGTCGCGCCCTGGGTCAGCACGATTTCGGCACCCTGATCGCGCGCCTCCGCCATGAGGAATTCGAGCTTTCTCGTCTTGTTGCCGCCGGTCGACATCCCGGTGCAGTCGTCGCGCTTGATCCAGATCTCAGGGCCATTGAGGTGACGAGTGAGATTGGGGAGATGTTCCAGCGGCGTCGGGAGATGACCAAAGCGGACGCGAGGAAAACGCGCAAGATTCATCGGACCCATCCTTTTTCTTCCCGTTCACTACCCGAACCCATGGCGGCCTCACGGCCAATTCGGCGACCATGAATGCTACCGGGGCGGCGGTTCTGGCGGCAAGCGCCTGGAGAAGCCCACGAATGCAGGGCCGGCGGCGGTTTCTGACACTGGGCGGACACCGACGCAGCTTTGCTTTCATATCGTTGGCTTATCTTCCCTGCTCAGGCCCCCCATTAGAGAACATTATCTGCGCACTCCGGCCGTCCCGGGTGGCGGTTTTGAAGGATCGCATTCCCATCTTCGCGATGTTCTGCCTGCACGTCGGCCAGCTTTATGTCGAAGCGGGCTTGGCTGGACCCGCCGGTTCCTTGCCGGCGTTAGCCTCGAAGGAGATCGGGCTCGCTCGATGCGGCGTTCCGGATCGCCCTCGTGCTGGCTTTGTCATAGTAACGACACGCGGTCTAGGAATGGCATGGCATGCCGAGGGCCAGTCAGTCAGTCGCTAAGCCGCGAGGCCGCGCCACTCGACCAGCGCGGCCGAGCGTCTCTGTTTGTAAATCGCGTGTCACGAGATGGCGCTCCTGGTTGAAATGATTGTGGACCTGAGCGTGAATTGAACTGAACTTCTGTAGTGTCTTTGCGCTCCGAAAGAGCTGCATGGCTCGTTCTCGTCGTCGAAATGGCTGGTGCGAATTCTCCGCGCGATTGTTGAGCCGACGGCCAACCTCGTGACGGTCAACGTTGCCGCGGGATAAGAGCAAAGCCCGTCGGTCACGACGCTCCGCGGTTGGCCATATTTCTTCATAATGCGCTTCAGAAACTTGAGCGCTGCGGCCTTGTCCCGCTTCGCCGTGACCACGGTTTCCAAAACCTCGCCTTCGTGATCGACAGCCCGCCACAGGTAGCGGA
>Ga0210406_10006467_pt1 | contig 12143 bp, 14 predicted proteins | sample IncBWC30MmetaG_FD_155454 | JGI IMG/M metagenome (GOLD analysis project Ga0210406, IMG submission 155454) | Forest soil microbial communities from Barre Woods Harvard Forest LTER site, Petersham, Massachusetts, United States - Inc-BW-C-30-M | ecosystem: Environmental > Terrestrial > Soil >...
AGTGCATTTAGGTAACCGCCAAGATTTCGGGAATAAAATCGCGCCGAATGGGTAAGGGAGAGCGTATGGCAAGTTTTGCCAAGCAACCTAACTAAAACCAAACCAATGCTAACTCATTCTATGACATCTGAAATCAAACTTAAAGCTACTAATCCACGCGAAAGCGCCGAATCATCGAACCTCAGCCGGGAATTCCCGCAGGCTCGGCGCCTCGCCAGACGATCCTTTCTGCGCAATCTCGGCATGGGAGCCGCTCTCCTGGCCCCGGGAGCTGCTTTACTAGGCAATGCGAACAAGGCGCTGGGAGAGCTGGACGATCGAAGGCATCTCCCACATGGTGATGTCGCGATTCTCAAGCTCCTCGCCGCTGTCGAACTGATCGAAGAGGACCTTTGGCAACAGTACAACGAACTGGGGGGAGTCGACGCGCCAGATTCAGGGTACAAGGCAGGACTCGTGATTCTGGATGGGGACCAGCCCCAGTATATTGCCGACAACACGGATGATGAGATGAGTCACGCGGCTTTCCTAAATGCCTATTTAGCATCCAAAGGCGAGCAGCAGGTTGACCTGAGGCAGTTCGCGACGTTGCCGCCCAGCCAAGTCTCGTTCGTCCCGCAAACTGGACGGCTTACGAACCTTAAGCAGCTCACGGTGGATACCAGCTGGTGGACCCGCTATCGCAGCACTACCAACCCTGATTTCGGCGCGACCTTCCCGAATGCTGTCCCCAGCTTGGACATTGGGCTGCATACCGCAATTCCGAGAAACGACGACGAACTAGGCGACCCAAATAACCCTAGTGATCATGTCAAGGCGATCGCTTTCACGGCCGGATTTCACTTTGGTTATATTGAACAAGGTGGCACGAGCCTTTACGCGACGCTGGCTCAGAAGGTAACCAGCCTGGAAGTTCTACGAATCCTCCTTAGTATCGGCGGATCGGAGATCATGCACTTCCAGACTTGGCAGGACAAGGCAGGTAACGCGACTCCGTTGACCGACTTCGATCCAATCAACCATTCAACGGTAACATTTATCGACCTGACCACCGGGCAGCCGGAGACGTTGCAGGCCAACTTGATCATGCCCGAGCCGTGCGAATTCATCAGCCCACAGCTACCGGCGTGTTCAATCATTCGTCCAACCGGTCCAGGTCAGTTAGACGCACGGGGGGTTATCAACAGTTTCATTGCCGACGAACTGTTCAGGGGACAAATCCCCGCGTTCTTTACACTCATTGATTCGTTGGCGCACGCCGCGGATGCGGCAAGACGGCCAGGATCGTAAGGCAGAGGACATCCGGGATTTCGAACGCCGCGCTGGGTCCAGGCTCAGCGCGGCGTTTTGCAAATATTGCGAGTCCAGCACGTAACGGACCAAGATTTTTGGGAATAAACGCGAACCAGGTCGGTAAGGATAGTTGTAAAGCAAATACCAATAAATTAACCGAAAACAAAAAGTTATGTCCGATTACATTTCTCACGACCACGAACACGACGGGATCGATCGCCGCGGCTTCCTTCAATGCATGGCTTGGGCTGGTACCGGCCTGCTTTGGACGATCAGTGGCGGCGTACTCGTATCGAAAACCCTGGCCCAGGTCGCGAAGGCCGGAACGCCGTTAGGGGCTACCGACCTCAGCTTCCTGCAGATCAGCGACAGTCATATCGGGTTCAGCAAAGAGGCGAACAAAGATGTGACTGAGACCTTCAAGATTGCCCTCGATCGCATCAACGCCATGCCGACGCCACCGTCTTTCCTTATTCACACGGGAGACATTACCCAGCTTTCGAAGCCGGAAGAGTTCGACACCTTCGATGAAGTGCTAAAGAGCTGCCGAACAAAGGACGTCTTTTACGTACCCGGCGAGCACGATGTCCTAACCGATGGTGGCAAATTCTACCGTGAACGGTATTTGAAAAGCGTCGAAGCCAAGGGCTCGGGCTGGTACAGCTTCAACAAGAATGGGGTCCATTTTATTGGGCTGGTCAACGTCGTGAATCTCCAGGCCGGTGGTCTGGGACAGCTCGGAGACGACCAGCTCGAGTGGCTCGAGGCCGACGTGAAAGGTCTCGGAACGAGCACGCCGATTGTGGTCTTCGCGCACATCCCGCTCTGGGCGGTTTATCCGGAATGGGGCTGGGGAACGAGCGACAGCGAACAAGCTTTGGGATATTTGAAGCGCTTTGGCTCCGTGACTGTACTTAACGGTCACATCCACCAGGTGCTCCAGAAGGTCGAAGGTAACGTGATGTTCCACACCGCGATGTCCACCGCTTTCCCGCAACCCGCGCCCGGGACCGCGCCATCACCTGGACCACTGAACGTGCCGGCCGACAAACTGCGCGGCATGCTCGGCCTAACAAGCGTTCGGTATGTGCAAGGCAAGTCCTCTCTCGCCGTTGTCGATTCAAACCTCAGCTAAAAGATCAGCATCTATGTATAGACTCATCAGAAACCAAACCGCGCTAATCATCGTCGCCATCAGCTTGTCATTTTTGACCAACTTTGCTCTCGGCCAGGCCGAGAAAGGAGCTTCGGCAGACCTTGCCAAAACAAACCAGATAGTGATTAAGGATTTCCACTTCACTCCTCAAACTCTGACGGTGAAGGCAGGGGAAAAAATAACCTGGATTAATCGGGACGAAGAACCGCACACAGTCGTGAGCGTGGAGAAGCAGTTCAAGAAATCCGGCCCACTGGACACGGATCAAGAGTTCACGGTTACAATCGGTGCTCCCGGTACTTACACCTATTTCTGCTCCGTTCATCCGAAGATGACGGGGACGATCATTGTCGAGAAATCGTAAATAAAACGAGAACGCATCGGCGCGCAGGAACGGGAACTACAACGAGCGCGGGGCAACCGCCTGTGACTGAATTTAGAACTCTCTCCCCCCAAGACAACGACGAATGCGTCTCACACACAAGCCGAGAACTAAAATGCACACAACGATTGGTCAGATAGCATACCCGAATCGACGGGCGTTTTTTGAGAGGCTGGCGCTGAATTTACCGGCACAGCCCGCGATCAAGATCGGGCCGGCGCCGCTTCCTAGCGGAGGGCAAAGGCTAGGGTCGAGGAATATGCGGAAGGCGGTGCCGACGGAGACGTTGAGCACGGCACAACGGAACATGGAGCCGAGCCCAGGCTTTCATAGAGGTCAGAGCAGTTTGCATGAAACCGATATTCCCAATTAGTCATCGATCTGCTTCCGTCTTCGTCGTCTCGCGCAAATGGCGTGTGTTCCCTAGGACGGACTCCAATTACTACCCAGCAATCGCCGATGCTGGCAGTCGATGCGCAGGTGCCTGCAAAACGTCCTTCCGTGCTATCGGCCGGGATTACTTCGCGCGCGAAGCGCATCAGCACTTTGCGACCGAGGCCGCGGCTTTTTTCCTACTCATGATGACAATCGCGTTGCCGTTGTTCAATGGAGCAAACGCCGTCGTGGAGTTGATCCGCTCGACCGGGGGAGCATTCTGATTCCGGCGATTCGTTGGGAACGCCAAGGGCCTAGGATCGTGGTCGAGAAGTCGTAAGCAGACGCATCGCCGAACCAGCGCCGCCGCTTCTACGGAACGGTCGCGTCCGATTTTTGAGCGGCCCACCCGGCGCAGTCAACGGTAATCGCAGGCAGCTCTGAGCGCAGTCGGACGCGTCTCGCCCGGTTTTAAAATAAATTGCAGCCGGCACGGCTGCCACTACAAGGAAGATGAGCTTTCCGCATGCACTCCTTTCATTACCGCGACGGGCGCCTCCACTGCGAAGATGTCGATCTTGACCGGGTCGCGCGGGAGTTTGGAACGCCGCTCTATATTTATAGCGCGGGCACAATTCTCGATCACTACCGCCGGCTCGACGCCGCGCTCTCTGAGTTGGATCATTTGATTTGCTACGCGGTCAAAGCGAACTCGAACGGCGCGATCCTTTCTTTGCTTGTCGAAGCAGGCGCGGGATTCGACATCGTTTCGGGCGGGGAACTTTTTCGCGTGCTCGCGGCTGGCGGCGATTCGCAGGGCTGCACGTTCGCCGGGGTGGGCAAATCGCTCGGGGAGATCGAGTATGCGCTTGAGCAGGGCGTTTATAGCTTCAACGTCGAAAGCGAGGCCGAGCTGGAGGACATCGACCGGATTGCTGGAGCCAAAAATTCGCGCGCGCGAATTGCATTGCGCGCAAATCCCGATGTCGATCCACACACGCATGAGTACATTTCGACCGGTTCGCGCGAGAGCAAGTTTGGCATCGCGCTCGATCAGATCGCTGCGGCTTATGAGCGCGCCGCGAAAATGCCCAACATCGACATCGTCGGCGTGCAAATGCACATCGGCTCGCAGATCACCGAAACGCAGCCGTTCGTAGATGCGATCAACAAAATAGCGCCGCTCGTCCTCGAATTAAAAGCGAAATACGGGATCGAGTTCTTCAGCATCGGTGGGGGAGTCGGGATCGTTTACGAATCGTCGTTCATGAGCGGCAGCAGGGATTGGTGGGATTCGAGCACCCGCCTTCGGTCGCCGCGGCGACCTACGGCGAGGCAAGCGAGCAAGAATTTATCGATCCGGGAATATGTCGATGCCATCTTGCCGCCACTGCGCGAATTGAAATTGCGGATTCTGCTCGAGCCGGGCCGCTTGCTCGTGGGCAACGCCGGAGTCTTGCTTACTCGGATTCGTTACACCAAGCGCACCCTCCAAAAAAAATTCGCGATTGTCGATGCGGGCATGAACGACCTGATTCGCCCGGCGCTTTACCACAGTTTTCACGAGATCGTTCCAGTGGAGGAGTTGAGCAAGAGTAAGAGCAAGAACAAGAACACGGAAGAGATCGACATCGTCGGTCCGGTTTGCGAGACGGGTGATTTCTTCGCGCTCGATCGCGAGATGCCCGAACTACACGAGGGCGATCTGCTTGCGATCATGAGCACCGGTGCTTACGGATTCGTCATGGCATCGAACTACAACTCGCGGCCGCTGCCGGCCGAAGCGCTCGTGCGCGGCGAGGGATTCGCCCTGATCCGCAAACGCCAGACATGGGAAGACCTCATACGCGACGAAATTGAACCGAAATTGTAGGGCGTTTCTGTGAAACGCCAATCTAATTGGGCGGCGTCTGACACAGACGCTCTACAATCCAAAAATTTGGCCCCGAAAGCTGTCGGGGCATTAATGGACATCGCCCGACGGAGCGGCCGATCCACAGCCACTTGCGCAATTCCGTCTTCAGCATAGATAGTGCTCTCCTCGATGAAGCGGTTGCTTGTTATCTTCTCACTGGCCGTCGCAGTTGCGGCTCAAGCCCGCGCGGCTGGCGGCGAATACATTTTACTCGTGGGCGGCCCTTCCTTGCATCAATGGGAGCAATACAAAGCGTATCCGCACGATCATTGGTGGGCAAACTTCCTCCACGCAGCACGCTTGCGCACTGAACAGGTGCGGGCCCAGCTCGGGCCCGATGCCATTATTACCATGCTTGTTTATAAGCAAGGTTATCTCGACCGGGCCAAACAGGAACACCAGGACTTGATCAGCTACATCAATTCGGTGGGGGAGAAGTTTCATCTCAACCTGATTTATTTTCAGAACGGAAGCGACGTGATCAACTACTTGAACAACGGCCAGAACCGGGAACGCCTGAAGATAACCGGCTTCGAATATTTCGGGCACTCCAACCGGGCCTGTTTCATGTTCGATTACAGCAACAACATCGACAGCGCATGTAAATCGTGGCTGCACGACTCCGAATTGACCCAGATCCACCGCGGCATTTTTGCGCGTGGCGTTTACATCAAGAGTTGGGGCTGCCACACTGGCGAGGAGATGTCGAAGAAGTGGTACAGCGCCACCGGCACGCACATGATCGGCGCGGTCGGCAAGACCCAGTACATGATGGAAGAATTGCCCATCCTGGTTTCCCAAAGTGATAAGTGGGTGAACTAAGGGAAATGTCGAATGACGAATGTCGAATCAATAACGAAATCCGAATGATGAGGCAACTAGCCGTGGCGTTTTCGTCATTTGAGCATTCGGGCTTCCTTCGTCATTTTCTTCTTCTGGATTGCTGATCTTTCATTTAGTCTTGCGGCGCGATGAAGTTTGATCAGCTCTATGCGCTCTATCATTGCTCGCCCCTTGATGGCGGTGATTTAAGTGTTGCGTCTGCCACAGACGCCTTACAATTCTTGGAATGAAGATCTCTGCCGATACCCAAAAAGCGATCAGTCTAATCCTAATTTACATGGCGCTGTTGTTTTCTTTGATTGGCGCCGCGGCGCGGATGAAATCGCAATTCCATGCCCGTCTCGAAATTTCAACGGCCGGATTCACGGCCGCCGCGGTGTTGGCAACGCTCGGCGTGATCGCGTTCCTATTTTCGTTCAAAAGCAAGAAATTGTAGGGCGTTTTCTGTGAAACGCCGCGGCTGATGTGACGGCTTGGGCTGCAGAGGTCACTCTCGGAGCGACGCGATGCACGCGAGATTAGCTTACCGCGAGCGTTCGGCGAAAAAAATGCGGCGACGACTCTCCCGAATCGCCGCCGCTTCAACCCAAATAGCGGAAGTTATTCCTTCAATGCGTTGTGAAGTTCTTGCTGCGCGGCGCGCATGTCCTGGCGGGCCTTTTGCACGGCGTCGAATTTCGTCTGCTGTTCAGGCGTGAGCAACGGACGAATTTGCGACATGGTGCTGGCCATTACCGCCTGAGTTTTCTGCATCGCGTCCTTGTGGATGGCGATGATCTGCGGTCTGGCTTGATTGAGAATCGGCTGAACCTTTGCCTGTTGATCGGACGTGAGGTTCAGCGTCTTGGTCAAGTGTTCGAGACTGAGCCCCTGGCCATGCCATCGGCCGGGACCGCCCTCCGCTTGCGCGATGGCGAAGCCGCCAAGCGCGATAGCGCCCACGGCGGCGAGTGTGAGTAAGTTTCGTTTCATAGTCTGTTCCTGTTTGTTGTTGTTGCGAAGCGCTTTTGCGCTCCTTCAACAGTCATGACCGGACGGGAGTCGCGCCGGTTACATTTTCTTGTTTGTCGATCGGACGACAACTTGTAACCATAACGTGTCCAGGCTGGTCTTACCTAATAGTGTGGATGCGATCTTGACTACATGGATGATCCTGATGCAGGCGCGCTGGTTCAAGCTGCGCTCCGGAATGACGATGAAGCGGCTCGCGAACTGGTTCGGCGGCTCCATCCGCTGGTGGCGAAATTGGTCCGTGCGCATCGTCCGCGGCGCACGGCCGAGGAGGACCTTTGTCAGATGATTTTCATAAAAGTATTTCAAAAATTATCTCAATTTTCGGGCAAAGTGCCGCTCGAACATTGGGTCTCGCGCATCGCTGTGAACACCTGCCTCAACCAAATCGAGGCCGAGAAAGCGCGGCCCGAATTGCGCTACGCCGATTTGAGTGAGGAGGAACAAGCCGTTGTGGAAAATCTCGCCACTTCAGCTCGCGAGCTGGCGCCGGACGAGCGACTTGCGTCCCGTCAACTCGTCGAACACCTTCTTGGTCTATTAAAACCGGCCGAGCGGCTCGCCATCGATCTGCTTTACTTGCAAGGACGTTCGGTTGAGGAAATCCGCAAAATCACCGGCTGGAGCGTAGCCCTTATTAAAGTGCGGGCGTTTCGGGCGCGCCAGAAGATGAAAGATCAGCTCGCTAAAATTTCAGTGAGAGAGAATTTATGACGGACGTGGATGGGAAAATCGATCGGTTGCTCCGGGCAGCGGCGTTGGCAAAGGAAGAGGCTTCGCTGGATGCGCCGTTCGGATTCGATACACGTGTCGTCGCGCTCTGGCGCGCGAAGGAGAAGGCTGCGTCGCTCGGTCTGGTGCGTCTTGTTCGGGGCGTCGCGCTCATTGCCGTCGCCGTGGCGATCGTAGCCGGGGCGGGCGCGTATCGCGAGGCCGGTCAAAGCCGCGAGAGCAGCGAGCCGGTGGCGAATGAATTCGCCATCGCGGATTCTGCGATTCAAGACGAATTTCTGCGATGAATCGGGCGTTGAAATGGAAATTAATCGTCGGTTTCGTCCTTGTCTTTGTCGCCGGCGGAATGACCGGCGCCTTCTTGGGCGCGTCGCGCGCGCGCCATCTTTTCTTCGCGCAGCCTCATCGGGGAATGATCAGCCAAAGAATGCGCGACCACTATCGGGCGAAGCTGAACTTGACGCCGGAGCAAGTCGCCAAGATATCACCGATCATCGATAAAGCGGCCGCCCAGCTGGAAGAGATTAGAGGGACCACCGGGCGACGCGTCCACGAAACGATCGCGGAAGCGCATCGGGAAATGGCGGCCGATCTCACTGAGGAACAGCGCGCTAAATTGCAAGAGATCGAAGCCCGGCACCGGCGCTGGCACCATCAGCCTCGGGAACCGCGCGAATCCACGCCGCCGGAGCCGGAAACTTCTCCGCAATAATCGGGACGTGCTCGCGCCACGCCCTGCAATTTTTTCGTGATCTCGCGCAGCCATCTCATCCATCGGCGTCTGACCCAGACGCTCTACAATTTTTTCGTGATCTCGCGGAGGAGTGCTGGGCCGCGATAAATATAGCCTGTGTAAACTTGCAGGAGCTGCGCGCCCGCTTCAATTTTTTCGCGCGCCGATTCCGCATCAAAAATTCCGCCGGAAGCGATCACGGGGATGGCCGATCTTGCGGTGATCGTGCGCACCAGCGCGGTCGATTTTTCCCGCAGCGGCGCGCCACTCAAACCGCCTTTTTGATCAAAGGCCGGCGGGATCGATGCATGATCGAGCGTCGTGTTGGTGGCAATGATTCCCGCGACTTGATTCTCTTCGCAGGTCGCGATGATCTCATCTAACTCGCTCGGCGAAAGGTCGGGCGCAATTTTCACGAGTATCGGTTTACGCGTAATTTGATTCGTGTCGGCGATCGCGCGTAGCAACTGGGAAAGCGCAGCCGGTTCCTGCAATTCTCGCAAGCCCGGCGTGTTCGGCGAGCTGACATTCAGCACGATGTAATCGGCAAACTCACGAAGGAGACGGAACGAGTGGAGGTAATCGTCGGTGGCCCCTTCCAGGGGCGTCGTGCTCGATTTACCGATGTTGATGCCGATCGGGACCGCCGGCCAGCGTCCCCTCGCGTGCAATTTGCGCAGGCGCCGCGCGATCGCATCCGCCCCTTGGTTGTTGAATCCGAGGCGATTGATCAACGCCGCTTGTTCCGGAAACCGAAAAATGCGCGGCTTCGGATTTCCGGGCTGCGGTTTAGCAGTCACGGTGCCGACCTCAATGAAACCAAAACCGAGCGCGGCCAGCGCGGGCAAGGCAACGCCGTTCTTATCGAAACCGGCAGCTAGCCCGATCGGATTTCGAAAAGTCAGGCCGAAAACGGCTTTTGGTTTCGGCGGGGGTTCAAAAGACGTCAGTGCGCGCAGGACCAGGTCGACCTGGGAAGCGCGGCGCAGCAATGCGATTGTCAAATGATGCGCCGTTTCCGCATCGATCGAAAAAAGAAGCGGCCTAACGAATCGCGTGTAGGCATTCACCATTTCGGAAGACAGCCGTCTCGGCTGTCCTGGCAGACAGCCTTCCAGCCTGTCGATGAAAAATCCTGGGCAGCCGACAGGCCAGAGGCCCGTCTGCCATGACAGCCGGGACGCCTGTTTTCCCGTCGCGCGTTCATTTGCCGATGCAAAACTGGCCAAAGACAGAATCGAGAATCTGTTCGACACCAATCGCGCCAATCACTTCACCCACTGCACGCAACGCCTCATTCAGGTCGACAGAAACGTATTCCGGCGCGAGTCCGTCGTTCATCGTCTTGCGTGCGCGACCGCATGCTTCCAGCGCGCGCCGCAGGCAATCACGATGGCGCAGGTTAATCGTCACCGCGCTTTCCGGCCGCAGGTTCTGCGTTGTGATCCGAGCCAGAATTTCCTTTTCCAGGTCCGCCAAACCTTCTCCCGTCCGGCAGGAAATGCGCAACGCGGTGAAATTTTTCCAGTCGCTGTGCTCGGACAAATCGCTCTTGTTCAGCAAGACAATTTCATTCCCGTTCGCGGTTTGTTTTCCGAAATGCGAGGGCTTCGGCGCGTTGCGGTCAATAATGTGCAAGCGGAGGTCAGCCGTTTCGAGCGACTTTTCGGTGCGTGCCATTCCTTCGCGCTCAAGTTTGCTGGTCGATGCGCGCAGCCCGGCTGTGTCGAGCAAGCGGACCGGCACGCCGCGAAGATTGATCATCTCTTCAATGGTATCGCGAGTTGTTCCATGCGTTTCGCTCACGATCACGCGCTCATAACCGAGCAGCCGATTGAGCAAACTCGATTTGCCGGCATTGGTCGCGCCGTAGATCACGACGCGAACGCCTTCGCGCAGAATCCAGCCTTGGTCGGCAGTCGCCAGCAAGATCGCCATTTCATTGCGAATTGAATCGAGTCGCGCGCTTAATCTTTCATCTTCATCAGGAGCGATTCCTTCTTCGGGGAAATCGATCGACGCTTCGATGTGCGCGATTAGAGAAATCAATTCGTCGCGGAGTTTCCTGATTTTTTCGCCGAGTCTGCCTCCGAGTTGCTCGGTCGCAGAGCGCAGCGCGAGATCGGTTTTGGCGCGAATCAAATCGATAACGGCTTCGGCTTGGGTGAGATCCATTTTGCCGTTGAGAAATGCGCGTTCGGTAAACTCGCCAGGACGCGCGGCGCGGGCGCCCGCGCGCAGACAGGCTTCAAGCACCCGCGCGCTTACCAACATTCCGCCGTGGCAACTGATTTCGACCAAGTCTTCCCCAGTATAACTGGCCGGCGCGCGATGAATCGACATCATCACTTGATCGATCAACCGCTCCGTTTCATCGACAATCCCGCCGAAATGCTGGACATGCGACGCAAATTCCGACGGCTTCGCTTTTGCGCGAAAAACGTTGTCTGCGACGGCGATCGAATCAGCCCCGGAGATCCGGACCAGCGCAATTGCCCCTTCGCCTGCGGGCGTCGAGATCGCAGCGATCGTATCGCCCGCCATCAATTGTCGATCTTCGGCGGAGGTCGATCTTACAATAGAACTTTCTTCAGTGCTGCGATGCATTTTTCATTTTGCTCCATTGTTCCGACGGTAATACGGACCCATTCCGGCAAGTTGTAGCCCTTAAGCGGGCGCACGATAATTTTTTGCGCGAGCAGTTTCTTAAAGAGAGCTCCTCCGTCGCCGACATTCACCATGACGAAATTTGCCGCGCCCGGCACGAACTTGAGTTTCATTTCACGAAATTGCTCCTGGAAATAGCCGCGGCCCACATCGACAACCCCTTTTGTTTTGGCCTGGTGCGGTTCATCTTCGAGCGCGGCGAGCGCGCCGGCTTGCGCGATTCCATTGGCGTTGAATGGCTGCCGCGCTTTTTGGAGTACCTCGATCAATTCGCGCCGGGCAATGCCGTAGCCGACGCGCAAACTGGCGAGGCCGTGAATTTTCGAAAAGGTGCGTAGGACCACGATGTCCCGACCGCCGCGAATGTACTGAAGTGTGTCGGGCGGATGATTGAGGAACTCGAAATAAGCTTCGTCAAACACGGTCACGATGTTTTCCGGCAGGCGCGAGATGAACTTGTCGAGCTTTATCTGCGAGGCCAGCGTGCCGGTCGGATTGTTTGGATTGGCGATGAAAATTATTCTCGTCTTCGGCGTGATCGCGCCGAGCATCGCCTCGAGATCGTGCTCATAATCCGGGCTGGGCGTTTCAATCGTGCGCGCGCCGAAGAGGGTGGCGATCAATTTGTAGGCGATGAAGGCGTGCTCGGAGACGATCACTTCATCGCCGGGATTTAGAAACGCGTGACCGAGAAACTCGATCACTTCGTTCGAGCCGTTCCCGAGAATGATGTTCTCGCGCGCGAAACCGAGCCTGGCGCCGAGCGCGCTGCGCAAATAAAAACCGCCTCCGTCGGGATAAAGCTGAGCGTTTTCCAATACGGCGCGCACCGCTTGAATTGCTTTCGGCGACGGACCAAGCGGGTTCTCGTTCGAGGCGAGCTTGATGATTGCGCCTGGATCGACCTGAAGCTCGCGCGCCGTTTCCTGGATTGGTTTTCCGGGTTCATAAACAGCGAGATCGCGCAATTGCGGATTGGCCCGGTCCCAGATCGAAGTCATGTCCGCAATTTAGACGGAAGTCCGGCAAGCTTCCA
>Ga0210406_10006469_pt1 | contig 12142 bp, 9 predicted proteins | sample IncBWC30MmetaG_FD_155454 | JGI IMG/M metagenome (GOLD analysis project Ga0210406, IMG submission 155454) | Forest soil microbial communities from Barre Woods Harvard Forest LTER site, Petersham, Massachusetts, United States - Inc-BW-C-30-M | ecosystem: Environmental > Terrestrial > Soil >...
TGAGGCGGCTTCTATTCCCGCATCATCAAAGAGCTCGATCGTCGTAACTACCTACGGGACGATCAATTCCGGCACAGCTCTCACAGGCTCGGGAGATCCTCCCGCGGGGATCACGGCCGGCTATCTTGGGGGATCCACTGATCCCACTAATTTTCCTTTGACGGCCATCAACGGCAGCGTTGTCGTCAACAACTTTGCCAGTATCACCGCCGCGGCTGGCGATGGCATGCGCGCCTACAACTATGGAATTGGCAATGTCACGGTCTTTGATGACGCAGGGACCATTACCGCGCTTGGTGGCGCGAGTCCCACCGACGGCCACGGCGTCGGAATTGGAGCCTACAATTACGGCACGGGAAATGTCAGCGTCTCGACCGCGCTCGGAATAGTCATCAACTCCGGAGGCTCCGGTATTAACGCCTTCAATTTGGCTCCGTCTGCTCCGGCCAACAGCACGGTTTCGGTAGTTGCGCATGGAACGATTACATCGGGGTCGATTCCAACCGGTAATGGAAGCCCGGCTGCAGGCATTCTCGCTGGCTACAATTTCAATGGATCGCCCGACAACAATGTAGCCGGCTCCTTAATTATTGACGATTACGCATCCATTTCGGCGCCCAGCGGTACCGACGGTATCCGAGGATTCAATTACGGGACGGGCGATATTATGATCACGACGGAATCGGGCGCCGTTATTTCCGGTGGGCGATATGGAATTGCCGGCATCGGACATGATGGCGGCAATGTGCAGATCAACAATTCAGCTACGGCAAGTGGCGCGACCGCGGGAGTTCTTGCTCAGAGCACTGGCGCAGCCGCAATCTCTATCAATAATTCCAGCGCTGGCGTGATCGAGAGTTCCGGAAGCTCCTCAATCCCGGCAATATCCATCGTTGATGATCCCACGGGCAGCGCAGTCATAAACAATTTTGGACTAATTGGAGCAAGCCAGAATGTTGCTGCCGGCCTTGCCATCCTTGAGACCGGCGGCAGCGTGACAATAAACAACAGCTCTGCGATCGTTGGCGGCGTCAATCTATCGAATGCGACCATCAATATTAATGTTGGCGGGGATTGGGAATTTGCAGGGACAAATACGTTCTCCTCGGGTGTCAACATCATCAACAATGTTGCTGGCACTATTAACGGCCAAGGCTCTGCTGGGGTTATGCAGATCAGCGCGGGGTCCCTTGATATCATCGGCGCTCTCAGCGGAACTGTGGATCTGGCGATCGGCAACGCTGCCATGCTGGAGCTCAACGGCCCCACATCCGCCGGGGAGACAGTGACTTTCCTAGGCACTCAAGGCACGCTTAAGCTCGACCACTCATTGACTTCGCCGTTTGTGGGTCAAATCGCCAATCTCACAAGCACTTCTCTCATTCATGACAATATCGATTTAGCAGACTTAGTTTGGAATGGAACGGGATCGGCCACTTACGCTGCAAACACGGCGACAAGCGGTGTTCTTACCGTCACTGACGGCAGTGGCCATTCCGAACACTTCAATTTGATAAATTATACGGGGTCTGGAGTCTTTACGGCCCAGAGTGACGGCAATGGTGGAACTCTTGTCTTTGATCCGCCTGCCTCCTCTCCATCGGCAGTAATCACGACGCCTTCTTTCGCATTTCTGGGCGGAGAAGCATCGCAACCCCATTTTGATGGGGCCGCCCCTAATTTTGATTTTGTCGTTGACCCGCCGGGCAGCGTCACTGCTGACCAACATCTCGATCGCCTTCGCGATCCCTTTGTCGATTCCAAATCGATCGGTTTGACCGAATGGCACTTCGCCACTGACCAGGCAAAGTCCAATCTACCGCCAAGCTCGCAAGCCTTGACGCAGTCTCACGAAGGGACAATTCCGACCGGTGGCCTCAGCAATAGCGCTTCCCAGGAGATTGCGCGGGGATACAGCGATACTTTCCACTTTAAGCCTGAACCGGGGGCCGGCAAATCTGACAGATTCGCCGAGTTCGCTGATGGGATCAGTTCGCATCACTCTGCGATTGGGGGGAATACGGATTTTCAGGCGATTGCGCACCCGGTGCACAACTGGGACGTACTCACTGATCCGAGCCACCATGAGAGCGCAGTTTCAAGCGCTTCGCCTCATCTGCCAAATACGGATCACTTTTCATCTTACCATCTTTGGGCATGAACAAGTGACGCGCCGAGGGCGGCAGGTCCATCATTTTCAAAGCCTCGCCTTCGCCCATTGAACGAACTGAAACGGCAAACTCCCAGGGCGCGCCCCCTATTGCAGGGAGCCGGGTCAGGATGAGCGGACTTGGAGCAGCGCGTTGCCCGCGATTTGCAGAAAGGAAGGGTGTGGTTATTGGCCGCGTTCGGCACAACAGTAGTATTCGAGTCCTATTCGACGGGTACAAATCTCCCGTGTCTTTGCACCGGGATTATATCGAGCAAATCCCGTTCACTGAGGTATGAATGTTAGCGACGCGGCCCACTGCCGAGCGAACATCACAATGCGATGCCTCTTATTGCAGCTTTCGCCTACCGGGCCAGCAGAGAATGCAGCCGCTGGAGCTCGCCTTCGAAGCTGAAATCGATCTAACTTACGTAGGCGGAATAGGACGAGGTAAGCGCAATTCAAGCCTCCTAGTCATGGCACGCATTCCAGATGCTAATGTCATGTGTATTACCTGCCCGCGAATAGGGAAGTGCGTCCTAGCGTATTTGCTCCCACGCGCTAGGTTGGTGGAACGGCTCAGCCCAGCCAGGCCCATACTCGCTTCGCAGTTCAGGAAATTGCGCGCTATAGTCCAGGCGAAATTTTCGCAACGGGCCTTGTTGGCGCACTCGACTCTCCGGTTGCGCAAGCCAAGCAAGGTGACTTCTTCTCAAAACTACGTTCACAATTTTTCCCGGAACTAGCCAATCGTCGGGCTCGACGGTCGGCAGGTTGCTGAAGCAAATGAAGCAATAAAAGTCGTTGGTGGGAGTTTCATCTCTCTCGCTCAGCAGCCATTCGCGAACATTCGTGCGGACGTGATACTTGATTGTAATATCCCTGCCGCTGACGCCTATGATTTGCGTTGTGCCAATCCTCGAACCGCTTAGACCAATTTGAGCTAGCCGCGCCCGATATTCCTCTCGTAACCCATGCAAGGTGGCTTTCCGTATTCAATTCCAACATTTTGGGTATGAAGGGACCACCGGTCCGCAGGCGAGACCAACTAGAGATTTGACCACCCCCGGGGCAGTATTGACACCGAGCCAGTGCTCCTGCGTGGCCCTCGCAATTTGCGCAAAATGTCTAGGCGCAGTATAACAAGCGGCATTTTCAGTTGGATTTGCGTTGCTCTGAGGTTCACAAGCGAGAGCCTCCGATGAAGTTAGCCGACATCAAATTTGCAGCCCTTACATCGGCGCTAAGCTTAGCATGTTTGGTTCTAAGTTCGTTTCCGGCTGAGGCTGATGTATATCCCGTCAGCGGGGTTTGGGCGGCGCCCAATCCTGAGTTTCCCATCGCAGCAGATGAAGCTTGCCTCATAATAAAGACGTTCGGCGTCGAAGTGCTGGCCCGTAAGTCTATCGCCGAGATGATGATATTCACGAACGACAAGCGATACGACGTTAAAAGCAACGTGCAAATGGACAACACCCTTCAGTCGGCGAGGGCGGCTGAAGGCGGTTACTGGATAACTGAGTTGCCCAATGCGAGGGAGCGATTTTGGTTCAGACGAAAGATCACCTTTTTCTTGGCGATAGTTGATCCTGTGACTATTGAGATCAGAGACCTTTCGCGCAGGACACGATTTGTAAAGTGCGGCCCGCGAGGCAAATTGCACACCTGAATGGCTTCTTGTGGCTATTACTCCGGTGTCGCCTTGTCACCGAGAGTTAAGTTAAGCCATTGGCGGAAGCCGTGATCAAAACCGGCAGGTCCGCTTTGTTCTCGATACCAGTCACTGCTATGCATAAGTGCCAGGTCCGAAACGTGCCAGAGGACTAAACCGCTCGCGCGGTTACAACCTGATCAAAGCGAACATTGGCTGGGCCGACGTTTCGCGGCACCACGGTGCAAGCACCCAAGCAAAATGCCGCCCTGCCAGCGGCTACGCGCCCAGAAATCATGGCACCCCCTATTTTCCCGGTGAGATTGAACTATAAAGCCGCACACCTGACAATGTGCTTGCCGGTCGTTATGCGTTGAATTCTGGGAAAAGAGTCCCGGCACGCTGCAGCAAGGGAGCTTTACTGTGCCCGAACAATTCGCTTACCGCTACAATCACGACGGCAAGACGATCGTAGCCGGCCTAGCGGGATTCAATTCCAATTTGCACATCCTGATGGTCGCGACGTCGAACCCGACTTTCTATAATTTTCCGCAGTTCGCTGAACACCTACACTTCGTGAGGCCCGGAGAGCTGCGAAACCTAATACCTCGAAAGGTAACCACCTACTCAAATCAATCGGCCGGCGCACAACCGACTCTTTAGGGTTCCGCGTTTATGATTCGCTCCTGGCTTATCAACATCCATGAGTCGCAGTGCTTCGCTCCCGAGTCATGGCGTGTTTTGCGCGGTCACGACGACGGCGCTCTGATGTGGCATGCCGTGGCGCCGAAAACCCAACGCACGGCTCCCGCTATTGATTGGCTGACGGGCCGGCCGACATGCAGGCACGCGGCTTCAAGACGGCCCTGATCTATTGCTTTGGGCCACCCAATCGCAATCCAAGGCCTCGTTGCCGGCACTACTCAGCGATGCCGCTGAACCGGCTGCTGTAAGCTCGCAACGGCGGCTCACAGGGAATTGACGAGAATAGCTCCTGATCTCGCAGGCTCAGTCCGAAGTGGATTCGAACCGAAATTGTGAAACATTTGCTTGGTATTGCTGATGGTACTCTCGGTTTTTGCTAACAACAAATTTGTGGTTTATCAGTTGCTTGGTGGTACTCTTCGACGCCGGCCAGGCCCGCGTGATTGGAAAGAGCGTGGTGGTCGCCCCAAAAGACAAGGATCAGAAGCGCGCCGACCGCGAGACACGCCGATCAATTCAGATGGACAAGTTTCGACTTCCATCACGCCGATTTGTTTACCTCGAGGAGCGATAGAAGCCCGCGCACGATCACCAGCCGCCGACGTCCGACGGTCGTCGTAGCGAGCTGCCCAGCTCCTATCAACTCGTAAAGCTTCGTGCGTCCTAAGCTCGTCGCCTCGCATGCTTCATCGATCGTACAACTGAGCCGCTGGGAAAAAGGAATAGTTGGCTCTTCGGGCTTCGGAGAGGATGTTGGCGGCTCGTCTGGTCCGTTCTTCTCGCGTTGACTGTGTCTCACGGGTACTCCTCCACACAAACATTCGAGATTGCAGAAATTGATCGTGCGACGAGCAAGGTCAATGCGTATATCCGAGGCCTCCGGCGAACTATGGCGTACCGTAGCGGCCGTTCGAACATATTCGGATGTCAACGACGGCGGATGAATTTTTTGCGATCAATCGCAGAATAGCCGTTGTCGACCAACGAGCAAGAGCCGCACCACAATTTATGTGTGACTCGTGGGACGACGATCTATGCCGCCGAAGCGATCGAACAAAACTGGATTGGCAGCGCGTCTCGGCCTCTAAGAAGAATGCGACAGGTCTGTCAATCGTCCGAATGCGGTGCCTAGCGCGACTCTGAGGTTTGTCTTGAAGGGGAGCCCCGATCGTCCAACTGCGGCTCCCGCGAAACGAAAGTAACGACGTTAGAGACTCCTCCAACATAGCGAGCCCACGCCTCCATAAGCTGACGCCGCTTCTTGAGAGCGTTGCCGCGCCTATAGGCTTGCTCAACTTCGTCGCCCACCTTGTGGGCCAGTGCCATTTCGGCGATGTCGCGTTCGCAGGTCGTTTCGTCACCTGCCCAGTCGCGAAAACTCGAGCGACACCCGTGCGTCGTCATCGCTGGGTAAACCGCCTTGAGCGCGTGGAGCACGGCATTCATACCCAGCGGCTTCTCCCCGTTTTTCGACCACTGGCCCGCGAAAACAAATGCTTCTTGGGAAACTCCCTTCGGGATCACGGCCTTTAGGATCGCAACGGCGCGGTCGGAGAGCGGCACTTCGAAACATAAGCTTTCCGGACCATCTTCCGTCTTCATGCGCTCTGCCGGAACGATCCAGAGCCTCTCGACAAGGTTCACTTCGCGCACACGCATGAACCGGGCTTCGCCACTGCCGTAAGAATGATGAATTCGGCGGCAAGGTTCACGTTGCTATCGGCGCTCTTATGCTTTTCCTGAAGAGCCAGTACGATTCTTGGCACGTCCTTATATGGTGCGGCCTGGTGGTGGCGCTTTGAGCGTTTGGCCTTTGGAAGGAGCTCTTTCAAATTGCCCCGCCATACCGCAGGATTTTCACCGGAACGCAGTCCTTTGGCCCGCGCCGCCATAAATACACGCTCGATGCGGCTTCGCGTCTCGCGAGCCGTGCGATTGATCTTCAGCCACATCGGCGACAAGATCGCCAGTATGTCCGTCGTATCGATTTCTTGAAGATGCTTCGAGCGGACGGGCTTGCATCGTACCTCGAGATCCCGCTTCCAATCTGCCTCCGTATTCTTACCCTTGAAGCCGGACTTAATGGATTGCAGCAGCGTATCGGCAAATTCTCCGAAGGTGATACCCGCCATCTTTTCGGCTCTTCGCTCCACCGCCGGATCCTTACCTTCGGCGAGCGTCTTGCGAGCGGCTGCGGCCTTTAGCCGAGCATCGGCGAGCGACAGGCCGTCCTTGCCTTTTCCCTTTGCCGGTCCAAGGCCAAGTTCTCTGCGCTTGCTGGTGCCACGCACACGGTACAGGAAAATCCATTGGCGTCGCCCATGCACACCGGCCTCGATGACGAGGTAAAGCCCTCCACCGTCACCATGGCGCCCGGGCTCCGCAATAGTTTCCGCCTCGCGCGCAGAAAGCTTATGCAACTGTCTCTTGGCCATCTCCGCCCCACCATTGAACGCGGATCGCGGCGGATTCCGGCGAACTTCCGTGAACCTTGGCAGACCTTCGATAGAGGGATTATAGCTGGATCAGCAGATACTTAGAAGCTCGCCCACGAATAGGAGCGAAGAGCTGCGAAATTGCACCGCAGTTGCGGTGATGCCAGTCGCACCCCGCTTTTTTATTGTAATGATTGGCGAATTTTGATCCGACGCCCTGTCGCACGGTGCCCGTAACGGCCTAATATAAAAAGCCAGAAAGCCAGCCAGAGCCGCCGGGCTGACGCGGCTTTTGGCTCCCGACCAAAAATATTGAAAACGACCCCATGCAAAGTAACAGGCGGTCGCCGGCGCCGATGCTTTGGGCCAATACTTGACACGTCGCGCAAAATCAACGGCACTCTTTCATCATCCCACAATCCATTAAAGCGCCGTGGCCCCTCCATAGCGCGCGCTTCGGTGCGATTTGGGCGAAAATCCTCAACCACAATTGAAATTGCACCGGCTGGCCGCAGCGAGTGATCGCCTGCGCGTTTTGCCGAACCGCGCGCGCGCCTGGGAATGTCGACATGAACACCGCTCCGAACCCAAACATGGCAACGGCGATAGCCGCGCCCGATCAAGCCAAGGCTGCCGTAGTTCCGCGGATAAGGCTCTTGTCACACGGGTTCTGCATCCCATCCAGATCCGGAACTTGGCGAACAGCTCATGACGAACGCACTGGGCGTCGCTGACCGCGAGGGCTCGGGCGCGTCCTCAAGCTCTCGGCGTAGCCGATCAAACGCTTCCGGCCGCGCCGTATGCTCAGGTCAAGGGCTACCGTGCACGGGTTGCCCTCAATCAGCGAGAGTTGCGATCACAGCAGCACGAGGCGCCGACGACCAATCGTCGTGGAAACCTGTGAATACAGCGATATGTGCTATACGACGCTCATCGTTACGACATCCACGGCCGTCTGTATCGCTTCGTCCAAATCCCCGGTTATGAATCCAGCGGCCTGCCGCACGAAAGCATGGTCGTGTATATTACCTGCTTCCATTGCGAGGATAATCGGTATGCGCCAAGCATCGGCCCACGCCATTTCCATAATGGTCCCTATGGAAACTTCATCGCTATTCAGGAAATTGACGAAAAGCGCGTCGCAACGAGATACGTCGTAGCGATCTCTCGTTATCGTCCCCTGAGGCGTACTTAGCAAATGCTCAGGGTAAGCGTCCTTGAGAACGCGTTCCTTCGTGACATGTCCTTTTCCGCGGAGCGCCGAGAAGGCGACGATATCAGGCGGAAGCTTGCTCTCTACGTACTTCCGCCAATCCAGAGCATCGCTGTAGGATACTCCGGTCAATGGTCCCGCTAGGAAAAGGGCTTTCTTCGGCATATCCGACCGAGGCGAGGCACTCGACCGCCAGACGTATGGAGGCCGCCGGGCGCTACAGAACTGGGCGTTCAAACAAATACGGTTTCATCGGGATCGCTCTTCGCGCCCGACGCCGAAGCGGAATCGCGAGGATCAGCATCGGACGGAGATCGATGGTCGAGACCTCAAACGAATTACCGAGCTTCTTTTTAAGCTCATCCGCATCGCTCATGCCGTAGTTCTCGACAAAGAACCGCATCGTTCGATAACGGCCATCAAGGTACATGTAGCGTGTACCTTCCTCGTGAGCAAAATCCACCCATTGTGCGGCTTTGTGTGAACGCGCGTCGAACCCGACGTTCGGATTGATGAATGAAAACACGAGTTTTGCGTCATGCTGCTCTATCATTTGACGCCGCAACTTCCCCCAGAAATGACTGAAAGTATTCTTAGGCGCCCAGCGAAATGCAAAGAATCGTGAAAAGACGAACACCGATCGCGGATCAATGTGTGGCGCGATCTTTTCTTCGGCATGCTTGAGGTCGAAGCTCGCAACGCTGCCAATGCAGACGATCCTGCCGTTGTTCTTATCTCGAAATGCAAAATGATGCCCGGGCCGATATGAGCCGATGTAATGGAAGCTCTCATGGTACATCTTGGCGGTAGCTATATCGAGCGGCCCGAATTCGAGATCGCTAAGCGCTATCGGCTTTTCCGGCGGCTCCAGTGACTGCGTGTACTCAGGCTCGTACTTACGCTTGCTCTCCTCGAGAAAATCAGAGACGGCTAGAATTTCTTGTTGGATGTCGCGCTCGCCGGGCAGACCGTCAGCGGTGACAAGCCGAGGGAGATTCAGCAGAAGCCGAGAACGCAGGGCCAGTGGATCGATTGCTCGCTCACGCGCGTGCAAGAAGATCTTGTCCTCGTTGGCGCGCACGCGCGCAATTAGGTCGGCTATGGAGGGTGGTCGCTTGATCTCGGCAAGCTCTTGACCGGCCGCCGTGAAATGAAGTGGAAAGTAACGTTGACGCACAACTGTTGATTGAAAGTCCACCGCCCCCATGTGCGCCCCCGAAGATTCGCTGCCCAGCGTTGCCGACGATCCGCAATATCCTGTCAGCCAACGCCGTTCAACAGGCTCCTGACGAACGGCGTCGAACAAGCCTCACTTGCTAACAGCCTGTTGCATTTTTACGACACTACAACTTTGTTTTGAGTCGCGGTCTTACCTCAGGGTCCTCCAAACACCTTAAGCGTTCACCGAAGGCCCGTGTTGTTATCGCTCACTCTTGATCTTCTGTTTGGTCGCCCGCTCTGCACTCTCCACTAGCCGCGCGATGACCTTGCTAGGGACTTTACCGTGCCTTCGACGACCTGAATTCACCTGCCAGATCGCCTTTACGATTTCGAAGAACACGCGCTTCGTTGAATCTGCAGAGAGCGGAACGCGAATATGGGCGCCACTGCTGATCGGGTCGATGCCGGCGGTAACGCCAGCACTGGCGAGCGACTTGTGGGGCGCTTCAATACGATCACTAAAAAAAATGTCCCACTTGAAATCTGGCACGACAAACAACGGAACGTTGTCTGCCTGGATCAGTACCAAATGACCCGTGTATGATTTCTTTTCTCCTTCTGAAAGGCTCGAAAAAAGCGTCGCCTTGAAATTCGCGAATTCCAACTCGATGTCGACAAAGTAGTCCAGGCGCTTGAGATGCTCTTTCGTCGGACGCAGATAAATGAAGAATGATCTGCGGCGTATGGCATTCAGGATTGCCCGCTTCAAAACCGTTTCGTTCGGATTCATCTCGAAGGGCTGCTGGGTCGCGGAAATAAAGACGAACACATCATCGCTGCCCATCGAATCGAAATTTCTGACCACCTCCCCGATGTTCTTGCTCGCTCTCTCTTCGGACGACTGCAGTTCCAAAAGCCGCTCGCGGTAGGCATCCTTGAGCTGCTCGCCTATGCTGTGAGACTCTTCAAGATTGGCGTCCGCCCCGCGAGAAAGGGCCTGGGCCCCAAGGATTGACCCGCCCTCGATCTTCGGGGCCAATCGCTCGATCTTCTTGATGAGTTCAGGACCAGCTGATCGCGTTGCGCTTTGGATGTTTGTCAACGTTGACTGCTGGACACCAAGCTCCTTTGCAAGCGCCGCCATGGATTCCAACCGCGCGGAATGAACGACGGCCCTCAGGTAAGTTCTCCGGCGTTCTCTAAGTTCTGTATGATCCACCGCCGCCCTCAGCGCTGCAGGGGCCATCTTGAGGATGGCCAAGTGACACCCGGCATCCAGGCATTATGTCAAAAAGATTGCATCGAAATCCGGCTACCGACCATCAGTCTTTGTTCCGAAGTTGCGTTTCTTTCGATATGAAACTGTTCGCAACATGAAAAGAAACTTTTCTTGAAATCTATCCGATTCCCGTCAAGGATGCACCTACTTCGATGCGAAGCAGGCCGACAGGTCTCCCACCCCACCTGACACGTGGGGGCACGCTGAATGCTTTTTCGTTGAACGGCCCGCTCACGCGCGAAGCTGTGAGAAATGAGCGTTTCACCATGCCCAACATGTGAAGCGCTGGCGTCCAAGAGCGAGCCGCGGGCTTGTGGCGTCCGTCGGAGCATACCGAAGGTTCGGCCATCCCCACGAATCGCAAAGGAGGAAGTTGCGCGATCGTGTGAACGGGAGGAGGCGAATATGACCGGTGAAAATCTAATTCGCATCGATAACAGTAGCGACCAGACCCGCTTTCCCTGGTTAGGCACGTATCAGCTTTCCAGGCTCGAGAACCAACTGCTCTTGGACGGCCTTCGCCATTTCCAGGTGTTTACCGATGGGCAATTTCCGAAGGACGTCGCACGCCAAAGTTTGCTCGCACAGATCGCTGCGGACAAGTCGATCGCGCAGGCCGCTCCAGGTCTCAATCGCCTGATCGAGAAGGTTCGCGCCGACCTGGTTGACGGCATCTATGTAACGAACCTGCCAACCGAAAAGTCGATCACCTACCTCCTGTCACTGACCCTGAGCAGTTCGATCGGGAGCGTTTTCAACTATGGTTCGCCGAATAACGGTCGGCTAGTCATGGAAGTCGCCTCCGACCCCAGTGAAAACCAGCGAGCGGAACTTGACTGGCGCACTGAAGGCGCGTGGGTCCCACGTGACCGTCGCACCGAATGGATAGGTCTGCTCGGCGTCGAAAATACGCCAGGGAGCTATACCGCCTATGCGCCAATCAAGCCCGTGGAGCAAACGTTGAGTTCACACGCAAAAGCCTGGCTCTACAGCCCGTCCGCGTCGTTTCATTCACCGAATAGCTCGGCATCGGACGCGATGACTTGGTCGGCGCCTCGTGTTGTATTATCGCAGTCGCCGCTCGGTCATACCGAGATTGCCTGGCCCGGCGACGCTGTTCGTGCAGCCAGACGGGATGACGCGATCGGCGCTGGTGCCTTGGCCGAACTTTCATCGGAAATCAACCAACAGCACGTGAGGGTATCGATCGACGCTGGTTGCTTCCTGGCTTTCAACAATCTTCGCGGGGTGCACAGGCAGGCAACTGCCAGCGACGGCTATTGCCTCTGCTACAAGACATATGCCCGTCACTCCCTGCGCGCCTTGCAGGTGAAAGGCGAGTCCGGTCCCATATTTTCTCTCGCGGAGGCCAGCGCTTCCCGGCGGGATCTGGCAGACTTCCCGCATCCGCATGCAACCAAGGGCGAGTCGGAATATCGGATACATGCGTAAAGCAAAGGACTACCCGTGCTTGGCATGCGCGAAGCACGGTCCGGGTGGCAGGTTTGACGGGCAATCGGTATGCGGACCCGGGGACGCTAGAGCGCGC
>Ga0210406_10006470_pt1 | contig 12140 bp, 10 predicted proteins | sample IncBWC30MmetaG_FD_155454 | JGI IMG/M metagenome (GOLD analysis project Ga0210406, IMG submission 155454) | Forest soil microbial communities from Barre Woods Harvard Forest LTER site, Petersham, Massachusetts, United States - Inc-BW-C-30-M | ecosystem: Environmental > Terrestrial > Soil >...
CGAAAACGGGAGGAGTGGAAGTCCTCGCCTTCACAGACCTTCCCACTCCCAAGCCAAAGCCAAACGAAGTGCTCGTGAAAATCGCTGCGGCGGGAGTCAATTTCATCGACGTCTATTTCCGTGAGGGTCGCTATCCTGCGACTCCGCCGTTCATTCTTGGCCAGGAAGCCAGCGGAGTGGTCAGCGAAGTTGGCAGCGACGTAAAGGATTTCAAGGCTGGCGACCGCGTGGCCTATACGGGGATTACTGGCGCGTATGCGGAATACGAAGCGGTGCCTGCGGACCGGCTGGTCCGCGTGCCGGCGGGTATCACGGACCATCAAGCCGCGGCAGCGATGTTGCAAGGCATTACCGCGCAGTATCTGACCCACACCACGTACCCGATAAAAAAAGGCGACATCGCGCTGATTCATGCGGCCGCGGGAGGCGTCGGGTTGCTTCTCGTGCAGATGTCAAAAAATCTCGGGGCGCGGGTGATCGCCACGGTGAGCACCGAGGAAAAAGCAAAACTTGCGCGAGATGCCGGCGCGGATGACGTGATTTTTTACACGAAGCAGGATTTTGAAGCCGAGACCAAGCGCCTCACCGACGGAAAAGGTGTTCACGTCATATACGACGGGGTCGGCAAGACCACCTTCGATCAGGATCTCAATGTTCTTCGCCCGCGCGGTTATCTCGTGCTTTTCGGCGCCTCCAGCGGGCCTGTGCCGCCTTTCGATTTAGGCAAGCTTGCGCAGAAGGGATCTTTGTTCATTACACGTCCCACGCTGGTTCATCACATTGCGAGCCATGAAGAACTGCAGCAGCGCGCCAGCGATGTATTGAACATGATCTCGTCAGGCAAATTAAAGATGCGCATAGAGCATCTTTATCCTTTGCGTGAAGCCCAACAGGCCCATCGGGATTTGGAAGGAAGAAAAACGACTGGAAAATTGCTTCTAATTCCCTAACAATATGGTTAAATTTAGGCAAATGGAGAGAGTCACGACAGGTGTCCAAGGGGCCCTCTTCATTGCATGCAGTAGTTGCATCCTTAACGCAATTCAGTTAACATGGCTGTTAAATCAGTTTGTACTCGGCCTGACCTTTGATTGTAAGTTTCAAGGAGCATCATGGCCCGCATAAAAAGTATACACGCACCTGCACCCACAAATTTAGCATCGCTGATCCGAGGCCTTTATGGCCGCGTCGCTCGGCACCTGAAGGTGGACCCCTCTTACGTGAGTCGTGTAGCACGTGGAGAACGCCAATCCGACGTGATCGAAGCGTCTCTGGAGCGAGAGCTGAAGCGCATCATGAATCTGGTCGGGAATAACCATAACGGAGCAGGACGGAATCACACAAACCATTCCCGCGCTAAGGCAAAAAAGAAGAAGAGAGTAATGTAAGGTACGATGTCGCGCCTTGGAACTAGGGCTCGCGCGACAATTAGACCGATTTGGCAATCTATTGTTGCTGTTGGGCAGGTTGCTGCGCGCGCTCCAAAATTACGGGAGCCTCGGGCGTCACGACCTTGTTTTCATTGAGTTGCTCGCGCCCGTCATCATCGATCGCCGGCCGCACACTTACATCGACAGAAAGCCTCTGCCCTGCATGGCCTTTATACACGCCGCGAACCGGAGCCACGTCGCCATAATCACGTCCATACGCGATGCGAACATGCTGCAAACCCAGTGGCTGGCCCAGCGTCGGATCAAGACCAATCCAGCCTGAATCCGGCAGGTACACTTCCGCCCAGGCGTGGGACGCGGATCCTCCGATTACTTCCTGCAGTTTGGCGTCCGGCGACGCCGCGCTTTCCGGGACCAGGTATCCCGAGACGTAGCGCGCGGGCAGTCCACGTTTGCGGACCACTCCCAAAAGCAAGTGGGCGAAGTCCTGGCAAACTCCCGCCCAGACCGCGAGAGAGTCCTTGATCGACGAATTAACGTGCGTCGCTCCCTTCACATACTTGAATTTTTCGTGAATTAAAAAGGACGCTTCTTTGACGAATCCTGAAACGGTTCCATCGCTTCTGCGGCTAGCCGATTCGATCAGTTCATCGAGCTGTGGCACATGGGGGACGTATCCAGACGGGACGATGAAGTCGAGAAATCCCTCCTCCAGTTGCTCACGTTGACCGTCCAGATCGGCGAGTTTCATTCCGCCCGACGGGAGCGCGGGCGCATCGTGTGCCAGGACAACGGACTCCGCCTCGATCTTGAGATGGTGGTGTTCGGGAAGTATGTTGAATTGATGGACCCAATTCCCAAACGAATCGCGATAGGAAGTGCCGCGAGAGGCGGGGTCAGTGAGAAGCCGGAACGAAAGGCAACTCTGCGTTTCGTCATGGATCGGCCGCAGACGGACCTCGTTGTAACTCTCCGAGACTGGACCGTCGTACCGGAATTCCGTGGAATGCACAAGATGATATCGATTCATCCGACCACCGCGTAGTAGAAATAGTTTCGGGCAATGTCTTCGCCAATTGCGCCGCACATCTGTAGCATGTCGCTCAAGTAGGAGTGTAAACCGAGCTGAAATATCTCCGTGATCCGGTCATAACGCAATCTTTCAAGAACCTTGCCCGTCAGCCGTTCGGCCTCATTCGCATAGGAACCTGCACTTGTCCCGCTGATAGCGCGCAGACCTGCCTGCACTTCGGTCATGCTGAAGCGAATCGACCTCGGATGAAGCGGATGCATGATCAGCATTTCGGCGACTTTTTCCGGCTCGATCGAGGAATGGTATTTTCGATGGTAGGCCTCGTAAGCTCCCACGGATTTGAGCACGGCCATCCATTGATGGTTGTCCCCGGTGCCGATTTCCGCAGGCGCGTCATATAGGATGTGATATTGCACGTCGACAAGCCGCGCCGTCATTTCCGCGCGCTCGATGAACCAACCGATGCGCAGAAATTCCCAGCCTTCGTCGTGCGGAAGTGTCGCGTCGGTGACGCCGTGAAACCGGTGGCTGCCAAAGCGGATCGCATCGCAAAAGCGGTGCGGCCCCGCCACCATCTCCTCATCGGGTTGGAAGCGATTCACCGTGAAGTAAAGGCTGTTGATGTCTTCCCACATCTCTCGTGAAATAAAATCGCGGATTGTTCGCGCGTTTTCGCGCGCCTTGGTGATGCACTGCACGATGGAGCTGGGATTATCATGGCTAAAAGCGAGAAACTCAAAAACGGCGCGCGCGTCGGCTTCCCCATACATCGACCGGAAGCGCTCCTCCTCCCCGGCCATCACGATCAAGGGATCCCAATGCAACCGGTATTTGTCCTTGGACTGCTCGAGCACGGTGTGGAAATTCACATCGAGAATCCGGGCGGTGTACTCCGCGCGCTCGATGTAACGAGCCAGCCAGAACAATGATTCCGCGATTCGCGAAAGCATCTCAGTAATCCCCGAAGAGGACCCAGGTGTCCTTACTGCCACCGCCCTGGGATGAATTCACAACCAACGAGCCTTCTTGCAGGGCTACGCGAGTCAATCCTCCCGGCACGATCGTCACTTTCTCTCCGTCATAAAGGCAATAGGGGCGAAGGTCCACGTGGCGCCCGGCAATCGAGCCGTGCGCCGGATCGTAGGAGGGCACGCGGGAAAGGGGAAGAACGGGTTGCGCGATGTAGTTTCGAGGATCTGCCTTGATGCGCTGTTTGAAATCTTCAATTCTCTCGCGATCCGCGGTCGGGCCCATTAGCATCCCGTATCCGCCGGATTCACCCACGGCCTTTACAACGAGTTCCGGTAGGTGGTCCAGAACGTAAGAGAGATCTTCTTTCCTGGAACATAGATACGTGTCCACGCTGCGTAAAATTGGGTCTTCGCCGAGGTAATACCGGATGAAAGCAGGCACGTAGGCGTAGATGGCCTTGTCGTCAGCAACGCCATTGCCCACGGCGTTTGCTAGAGCCACATTTCCCGCCCGGTAGGCCCCCATCAGGCCAGGTACACCAAGCACGGAATCCGGCCGGAAAGTGAGCGAGTCCAGGAACTCATCATCCACGCGGCGGTAAATCACATCGACACGCTTCAGGCCGTGAATCGTCTTCATATAAACAATACCGCCATCCACAATCAGATCGCGGCCTTCGACCAGTTCGATGCCCATCTGTTGCGCAAGAAAGCTGTGTTCAAAATAGGCGCTGTTGTAGATACCGGGCGTCAGCAAGGCGATTTGAGCGTCGTTCCCTCCGCGGGGTGAAAGGCTGCGCAGGATCCGGGCGAGCTCCGCGGGATAGTGGTTGACGGGCAGAACCTCGTACTCCTGAAACGCATCGGGGAAGGTGCGCATCATGACCAGGCGATTTTCCAGCACGTACGAAATTCCGCTGGGCGTGCGCACGTTATCTTCGAGAACGCAGAATTCGCCAGTCTTGGAATCGCGCACCAGATCGATACCGCAAATGTGCGTGTGAATCCCTCGGGGCACTTCGATCCCGATCACTTCGCGCAGGAAATGTTTGCAGGAATAGACGAGCGACCGGGGAATCTGGCGGTCGGCAAAAATGCGCTGCTTGCCATAGACATCCTGCAAAAATAAATTCAGCGCGATGACGCGCTGCGTCAAGCCGCGATCGATGCGTTGCCATTCGGAATTCGGAATGATGCGGGGGATTAGATCGAAGGGAAACAGCCGCTCCGTTCCGCGTCCGTCGCTGTACACCGTAAACGTAATTCCCTGAAGAAGAAAGGAAAGGTCGGCGTGCTGGCGGCGCTCTTCAAACTGCGCGGCCATCATCGCGCCGAGCTTCTCAAAAATCTTTGCGTAGTGCGGACGCGGCGCGTCGGGCGCCGAAAACATCTCGTCGTAAAACGGCCCGACCTGATAATCCCCGAATAGCCTCTGTAAAGGCATCTTTGAAGGCACTGAGGCCATGGAACCACTGTAACAAGAGCAGTCGGAATTCATTGTACGAAAGAATCTATCGGTGCTATCAGGATTTCTCTTAATAAAGGCATTTACCCCGGCCTGGATTTTCCCGGAAGGGGATACGACTGCAAAGTGCCGACCTCTCCTAAGATGAACGATCACAGTGAGTTAGATGTTTATAGCCCCCTTGGGAATGTGAAGGGGTGGTGTTACAACCCCGGATTTGTTATTGTCTCCTGCCTGAATCAGTAAAACAGCAATGATCCGCTTCCGGAGTATGCTGCTTCATTTCTTTGCATTTTATCTGGCGCCCTTCTTGCAAGTACGCTCGGTGAGAATTGCCCCAGGATAATCGACCAGGAAGTATTGCATGCCCACAGAGTCCACGCTCGTCAGTGAATTGAAAGAACGATTCGACACCGAATCTTCCCGATTACAAGAGGAATTCTACGCTTCGAAGGATGGCCTGAAATATTCGCGAGAGAGATCGGCGCTGGTGGATTCCATTGCGCACCGTCTATGGGGGCAATATTTTGTTTCCGCTGGTCTTGAATCGTCCCAGATTGCATTCGCCGCCATCGGAGATTTTGGCAGACAAACTCTTTTTCCCTATTCGGATGTCGATATAGTGTTCCTCGCTGAAACGGGGGAAGCTGCGCAAAAATTCAGGGATGCGATCCAACGCCTCTCGCAAGGACTGAATGAGATTGGATTGAAGTGCAACACGACATCGAGAATTATCTCGGAATTCGTCCAGTTTGATTCCGACCATGCGGAGACTATTCTTTCCATGTTGGACTGCCGGTTTCTCGATGGCGACCAGGGACTGTTTTTGAACCTTCGGAACCATTTGATTCCTGAAATCATGGTCCGGGAGTCCCACGCACTGGTAGAGCGCATGGCGGAATTGACCCGCAATAGCCACCGCAAGTTTGCCAACACGGTGTTCCATCTCGAGCCGAATGTCAAGGATGGCCCTGGTGGGTTTCAGGATTACCTAACGGCGCGGTGGCTTGCGGCCATGTCTGCCATGGAAAAGCATGCCGGCTGGCCCGAACCGCAGACATATTTTTCACCCGCGATCCAAACAACAATGGACTCGGCGCTAACTTTCTTCGCATCCGTGCGCTGCTTCCTGCATTTCCGGAATAAAAGAGATCAAAATATATTGAACTGGGATGCGCAGGACGATGCGGCGGGCAAGAAAATTGGAACGCAAAATCCAGATGTCACGAGTGCCACCGATTGGATGCGCATCTACTTTGGCCATGCGCGCGCGGTTGACCATATTTCCGGACAACTTTTGGAGGAAATGCCCGCGGCTCAATCCCTCTTTTACAGGCAACTGGAGACCTGGCGAACCGGCTTTTCCGATGAGGATTTTTCCGTCGTGGACGGCTTGATTTTTTTTCAGAAGCCCGAGAAATTGTCCGATCCTGGCGTTTTCTTTCGCACCTTCAGTCTGATTGCCCAGCGCGGTTTTAAACTCAGTCCTACGGCCGAACAGCAATTGGAGCTGGCTAGGCCTCGATTGGCCGGCAGCCTTCCAAGTGGCGGCGATTTTTGGAAATTTCTGGAAGATGTCTTGCCGGAATTACATGCCGCGGAGGCGCTGCGCGCGATGCACTCGCTGCAACTGCTGACGCTATTCCTGCCGGAGTTGAAGGGGATTAATGCGCTAGCGGTGCGCGAAGTTTCTCATCGCTTCACGGTGGATGAGCATACGCTTCAGGCCATCGAATATTTGCACGCCTTGCGGCAATCCAAATTCAAGTGGGACGAACGCTACGCCGCGATCCTCGGCGAACTGGACCAGCCCGAGTTGCTAAATCTCGCAATCTTGCTGCACGACACAGGGAAGGCCATCACGATTGTCGAACACATTCCAGCCAGCCAGGACATTGCGAAAAAATGCCTCGAACGGCTGGAACTTCCCTCAGCTGACCGGGAAACCGTGCTTTTTCTGATTCAGCACCATCAGGATTTGGGGGCAGGGCTTCGGAGGGATATCTTCGACCCGCGCACCGTGGCGCAATTTGCGGAAAGTATCGGCAGCCCAGAACTCCTGAAGATGCTCTGCTTGTTCACGTATGCGGACATTAAAGCGGTCAATCCGGAAGCGCTAACCCCATGGAAAGCGGAGGATCTTTGGCAGCTCTATATTGGCACTGCCAATTATTTCAATCGCAGTGTGGATGAACGTGTTCATGGCGACGCGAATGACGAAGTGGTGAACCATCTTCGCTCGCTTGCCGCCGCGGCGGGTGAGAAGCTCCAAACGTTTCTGGAGGGGTTGCCGAGGCGATACCTTCGCACGCATCCCGTCGACGAAATCTTGCGGCACTTCGAGATGTCGGGCCGCCTTGGACAGGACCCCGTTCAACTCGCGGTGAAGCGCACCCGCCACTGGTACGAACTGACGGTCGTGACCAAGGACCGTCCGCGCCTTTTCTCGACAGTAGCCGGCGCGCTGGCCGCCTGCGGCATGAACATCGGAAAAGCGGGCGCCTTCTCGAACGCCAGCGGCACTGTGGTGGACACATTCTCTTTCACCGACCGGTATCGGACCCTGGAGATGAATCTACCGGCATGGGAGCGCTTCAAGACTACAGTTCACGATGTGCTCTCCGGAAAACGCGATCTCAAACGTATGCTTCGGGAGCGCCTCGAAGTGGAAAAAGATCAACCGGGAAAGGCCGCGGAAGCGCCCCAAATTCAATTTGATAATGAATGTTCCGCGCACAGTACGCTGATTGAAATCATTACACAGGATCAACCGGGCCTCCTGTACCGCATCAGTGCAGTTTTCGCCCAGCAGGAATGCAACATTGACATCGCACTGATTGACACCGAAGGCCAGACCGCGATCGACGTGTTTTACCTTACCACCGCAGGCGGAAAGCTCGCCCCCGAGCTTCACGAACGCCTGCGCCAGTCCCTGGTCAAGGAACTCTCCCTGTGAATTGGAAATTCGATGCTTAAGGCGCGGGTGCGTGAGCCAGACGCCTGATCAAACCAGCCGCTCGCTTCGAATTCATACACGCAATAATCGTAAAATGGTGTATGCTGTTATTATGGGCAGAACAAATATTGTACTGGATGAGGAACTCGTGCGGAAGGCACGCAAGCTCACACGTCTTAAAACTAAACGAGAGATCGTCGGCAAGGCCCTTGAACTGCTGGTGCGCTCGGAAAGCCGCAAAGGCATTCTTCGCTATTACGGGAGCGGGATTTGGAAGGGCGACCTCAAGCGCATGCGGCGGAATCGCCCTTGATCCTGGTCGACACTTCCGTCTGGATTGAATTCTTCAGCTATTCTCCCGGCCGCGCCGGTGAGGAATTGCGGCGAATGATTGAAGAAGCCGAACCCTTTGCGCTCACCGGAGTCATCGTAACCGAAATCCTGCAGGGGCTCAGGCGAGATGTCCATCGCATCGAGCGCTTTCTTTCCCTTTGGGAGATGCTTGAGCCGCGCGGTTTCTCCACCTATCGTGAGGCGGCCACCATTTCACGGCTGGCCCGGTCAAGAGGCACAAGCCTGACAACCATCGATACTTTTATCGCTGCGATCGCGATTGAACACCGCGCAAGTCTCTTCACTCTGGATAAAGATTTCTCCCACATCGCACGCATGACTTCGCTTCATTTGCATTTCCTGCCGGAACCGGCACTTTAGTCAGTCGCCAAGAAGTAGCAGCGCCGTATCGTATACTATGCAGCTTTTTTCGCTTTCATCCCCTCATCCAGTGAGACTATTTCGGCGTATAGTAGTCATATGATGTAATCGATTTGAGGCACAACGAGTGCCTGGAGGTCTAAAGATGCTGGTCAAGCGATCCCCTGACTTGAAGTATTCGGACGTAACCCCACGCGGCATTTACTTGAATCGGCGCAATTTCCTGTACGGTTTGGGGTTAGCGAGCGGATTGGCGCTGGCGGGGAAGGGCTTGGCGGACCTGGTTAGTCCCCCGGTCCGCGCCTATGCGTCCACAAAACTTCAAGGCATGTCTGGGAGTCCGTTCAGCACGACCGAGAAGATTACTCCTGAACAGGTCGTGACGACATACAACAATTACTACGAATTTGGCACGGACAAAGGCGATCCCGCGAAGAACGCGCAGAAATTTGTCACTTCGCCCTGGATGGTCTCGGTCGAAGGGGAATGCGCCAAGCCCCGTAAGTTCTCGATGGACGAAATCCTGAAGCTCGCCCCGCTTGAGGAACGCATCTACCGGCATCGTTGCGTGGAGGCCTGGTCCATCGTCGTGCCGTGGGTCGGCTATTCTTTCAGCACGATCGCGAAGCTCGTGGAGCCCAATTCCAACGCGCACTATGTGGCGTTTGAAAGCTATTTCGATAAGAAACAGATGCCGCTGTGGGGCCGCGCGGGCATAGATCTCCCCTATGTGGAAGGGCTGAGGATCGACGAGGCGATGCACCCTCTGACGCTGCTTGGCGTGGGCATGTACGGCGAAACGCTGCCGAATCAGGATGGCGCCCCGGTCCGAATGGTGATTCCGTGGAAATATGGATTCAAGAGCGTCAAGTCGATTGTCAAAATTAAATTTGTGAAGGATCAGCCGCCGACAACCTGGAATATCACAAACGCACATGAATATGGCTTTTACTCCAACGTGAATCCGAAGGTGGACCATCCGCGCTGGAGCCAGGCCAAGGAAGTCCGCCTGCCGGGATTCTTCAAGAACACTCCTACGCAGATGTTCAACGGCTACGCGGATCAGGTGGCGAGTCTCTACAACGGCATGGACCTGAAGAAAAATTACTGAACGGACATCGACCATGAATTCAATTTTGACCAGCAAGTGGACTAAGGCATTAGTGTTCCTGATCTGTCTCGTCCCTTTGGGCGTGCTGATCTGGGAAGCGTTCAACGGTGGATTGGGCTCTAATCCCACGCAATTTCTCGAGCACGCGACGGGGGATTGGACGCTGCGCTTCGTAGCCATTACATTGGCCGTTACTCCGTTACGCAAACTTCTTCGGCAACCTCAATTGATCCGTTTCCGGCGCATGCTGGGATTGTTCGCTTTTTTTTACGGGTGCTGCCATCTCAGTGTTTACTTGACGTTTGACCAGGTCTTCGATCTTCACGGCATTTACGCGGACGTGTTGAAGAGGCGCTATATCACAGTGGGATTCACTGGCTTCGTTCTGATGATCCCACTGGCCCTCACGTCCACGGCGGGTTGGATCCGCCGGATAGGAGGGAAGCGCTGGTCAATGTTGCACCGCCTGATTTATTTGACTGCCGTTGCGGGAGTCATACACTTCTGGTGGCTCGTGAAGTCTGACATCCATTTGCCTGTTGAGTATGCCACGGTGATGGCGATTCTCCTGGGCTGGCGCGTCTACGAACACTACTCAAAACCAGCTCGCCCTGCGCGAGCCGCGACTCCAGCCCGGAAGGAACAGACTTCGGTTGTTCCGGATTAGAATTTAGTAGCCCAGTCTTCAGCCTGTGTGGTTTTGTTCATTCAAGTGCGAAACCCCACAGACTGAAGTCCCTGCTACTTGGAGCCCCAGGAGCCTCAGAAATTTGCGTTTTCCCGCCCTTGGCAGCTAGAATATCTTCCCCCAGAGATATCTTAGGGAGATATTTCAGAAGGGTATTGGCTTTCGTTTTGTCGCAACCGCATTCCGCTACCGAAGAAAAAGTCGGCCTTCCCTATTGGGTGGACCGTGTCCTTGAGGAACACTCAAACGTCGGTGGAGCACTGCCTGCGCAACCTATCCACGATCTGCGCATCTCCCTGCGCCGATGCATGCTCATCGCCGATGTAATGAGGGACCTCGATTCCGGCTGCGATTGGAAGGCCATGCGGAAATCAGCGCGGCGCACGTTTCAACGCCTCGGGACTCTTCGCGACACGCAAGTCCTTACAGAATGGATCGAGAAACTTGGCATTGCGGGCGAGGCTTCCACAGATGTTCTCCTGGGGGAGCAGAAGAAAAAGCACGAACAGGATAGGACCGATGCTCGCGCGGCCATCCGGGAATTTGACCGGAAGCAATGGCGGGCCTGGCGGAGAGAATCGGCGAAGCAATATCGCCATGTCGTGTCCAACCGGGCCGCCTGCGAATCCCTGGCCCTCGAAATCTGGGAGAGTGTTCGCGTCCTGAATCGCCGCGCGCAGCGCAGCCGAAGCCTCCTCGCCTATCACCGTTTGCGCGTTGGGTTGAAGAAGTTTCGCTATGCCATAGAAAATTTTCTGCCGTCGATGTATCCGGGTTGGGCGGCCGATCTGAAACTCCTGCAGGACTTGCTAGGAGAAATTCACGACCTTACCGTCCTCGATCAAATGATCGTGAAGAGCCGAAGCCTCTTCGAGGAAACGGCTTTTGCTGCGTGGCGCTCGAAGGTGGATGACGAACGATCGTCGCGGCTTCAGCAATATCGGGCGAAAATGGCGGGAAAAACGTCTCCTCTGCGGATTTGGCGCGAGGGTCTGCCCGCAGAAAAAGATTTACGTTCCACGGGACTCGCACGGCTCAGTGAATGGGCCTCGTTTGTGACGCCTGATTTTCCCCGTGTTCGCCGGACTGCGCGATTGTCCTTGCAATTGTACGATGGTCTTGCGAATTGCGGACTGATCGGGAAGGACTCTCCGATTGAGGAGCGATTTATTTTGCATGCGGCGGCGCTGCTTCAAGAATCCGGGCGTTTCAAGAAGAGTAAGGCCTACCACAAAGAATCCTACCGGATGATTCGCAAGATTTCTCCCCCTCCGGGCTGGACGAAAAGAGATCTGGAGTTTGCGGCGCTTGTCGCGCGGTTCCACCGGCGCGCGCTGCCGTATCCGGATCATCAAAAATTAAGGGTTTACGAACTGCCCCTGAGGCAGTCGCTCATCCGGCTGGCTGCTGTTTTGCGTATGGCGAATGCGTTTAATACCAAGCCGTATCGGTCTCTCCGCCGCTTGCAGGTCGAAAATGGTCCAGGTTTCCTCGTGATTCGCGCGGAAGGTTTCCGCGATCGCGACCCCATCAATTCAAAACTGTCTGTTGCAAGACGCTTCCTGGAATTTGTCTTCCAGCGCTCCGTTCACATCCTCGCGCCCGGAACACGAATGATGGCTCCTCGAATCGTGCGATCAGCAACGCGCAGCGACGCCGCCTAAGCAGCTTGCGCGAAAACTCATTAAAACGTCAACTTCAGAGCGAACTGCAGCTCGCGTGGATCTTGCGCACTTGTGATCGAGCCGAACGTAGTTTTCAGGTTCAAACATGTTCCTTGTGTAGGATCCGAGGTTAGAGCCAGGGTGCAG
>Ga0210406_10006471_pt1 | contig 12138 bp, 5 predicted proteins | sample IncBWC30MmetaG_FD_155454 | JGI IMG/M metagenome (GOLD analysis project Ga0210406, IMG submission 155454) | Forest soil microbial communities from Barre Woods Harvard Forest LTER site, Petersham, Massachusetts, United States - Inc-BW-C-30-M | ecosystem: Environmental > Terrestrial > Soil >...
CATCAACCATCAATCACAAAACGGGATACTCATACCTGGCTAACTTGCTCTACCTAAGGGGCCGGCACACGATGAACATCGGTGTCGATATCCGGAAGACGCACCAGGATGACTTCGAAGCGGGCGGCTCCGGGGGCCAGCCGGGAGCCGCCGGATTGGTGGCGTTTACCTCCGACATAACCGCAAACCCCAATGAAGCTACGCCCGGCGCAAATACGGGAAATGGGTTCGCAAGCTTCCTGCTCGGAGATGCTAGTTTAGGAGCCAGGGGTGGCGCGGGCGACACCAACCTTAGCAACACCTATGTCGCTCCTTACTTCCAGGATGACATGCAGCTTAAGCCGCGCCTTAAGGTTAACTGGGGGCTGCGCTGGGATTTGGCATTTCCCTTTAAGAATGATTTTCACACAAACCAACTTACGTTCTTCGATCCAAATGCCGTTAACACCCCCGAGATCAACCCTCTAACTGGTAAACCGCTTATGGGTGCTATGGCGGAGCTGGGGACATGCTCGGCGTGCAGTGGGTGGAGTCAGCAAAACATGAACTGGCACCATTTGAGCCCCCGCGTCGGGTTTACATATCAGTTGAACAATAAGACAGTCGTGTTGGGCGGCGTGTCCTGGTACTGGCTGGACACGGGGTCCTTCGAATACGGCGTTAACAAGGTCGCAGTAAACTACGGGAATAACTTGAATGGCGTTGTCTCGATCGGCCAGCCAGCCCCGCAGATTCCAGGTTTGGGTCAGTGGGATAAAAACCCGCTCCCCGGGCTGCCATCAGCGGGCTTTAGTCCTACTTTTTTCAACGGTACGTCTATCTTGGGCTTCGGGCAGGTGCACGAGTTGCCCCGGCAAGTCAACCAAGCCTACGACGAGCAGTTTGTAATCGGTGTTCAGCGAGAGCTCCCCTTCAACATGTTCCTTTCCGTTTCTGGGGTGCACACGCATGACATCCACTTGCCGGCGACGCTGCAGTCTGGAATTCAGTCGCTTCCGTACAGCCTTATAACGTCAGTTTGCCCGCAGGGCCCTGCGGTCACTAAAACCACTGACTGTGTCCTGGCCCAGCCTTGGACCTCTGCGGCCGCCCAAATGTTTATGGCCGGTCAGGGTAAATTCGGTCAGGTTACCTATGCCCCAGGTACGTGCGGAGGAAACGCAGCGCCGGTCACCTACTACGCCCCCTATAATAATTTCTGTCAAGAACAGGGCAAGGGGACGCCTCTTTTCGTGACGCAACTTCCCTATCCGCACATGCCCTTTGTGACAAACAACTTCGACACTTCCGGGGCGGATAAATACAACGCCCTCCAGGTGAGCCTGCAGAAGCGCACCGGTAGCGGGTTAACCTTCTTGGTGTCTTATACGCTTTCGAGATACTTGACCAATACAGACAGCGGTTTCTCAACGTTCAACTTTAGAGGCTTGAATCCAGCCAATCCGAGAGCAGAGTGGTCTGTGGGTAATAACGATCAGACTCACGTGCTCACGATGGCCGGAGTGTATGAGCTGCCGATTGGACCTGGAAAAAGATTCTTGAACCAGAGTGGCACGGCTAGGAAGAACTTGCTCGGCGGCTGGAAGCTTTCCATGGTCAACTACTACGAAAGTGGTGTGCCGCTACAGACGAACGCCTGCCTTGACCAATTCGATTGCGACCCCGTAATTGGCAACATCTTCGTGGGCAACAGGCCGAACCTTGTGTCGACCCATTTCAACTTCAACTGGAACAATTATTACAAAGGGCTGCCGCTCATTAATACATCGGCCTTCGCTCCACCGGGGGACTGGACCATTGGAAACGCGGCTCCCCTTTTTAATACCATCCGTGCTCCGGCGTACTACGACGAAGATGTCTCGCTCTCAAAGAAGTTCTTCTTTGGCGAGCGGTTCAGCGGCGAGTTGACCATCCAATTCTTCAACGTGCTCAATCGCATGTTGTTGAATGTCGGCCCTGTTAATGGAGCTGGCATCGCGTGCTGGGACGGCAACGTTTGGGACCAAGCCCAGTTCGGGCGGACCCCCAATTTTGGCAAAGCCAATTTCGCCGGATCAAATTGTCAGGGCAACCAACCGAGAAGAGGGCAGGCCGAATTCAAGATATACTTCTAATCGAGGGTAGAAGACTTTAAACTTCAGACTGCCCGATATTCCGAAGCCGGGACCTTTGGGTCCCGGCTTTGCCTTCTGGAGGCGCGATGAAGCCGCAGTCGAATTTCCTTCTCGATTCAAAAACCTTCTCAAAACAACTTGCGCTTCTCCTTGCACTGCTTCTTGGAGTAACTCTCGTTTCGGCGGGAGACAAGCCTTGGAAGACCAAGACCTACCAGCAATGGGACCAAAAGGAGCTTCAAACGATCCTCACGGATTCCCCCTGGGTGCACGTAACTACGATCCAGCGCACATGGCTTCCGGTTACCGAGAAGGAGGTAGCACCTGACCCCCAGGTCAATGGCGGCGTCAGACAAATGCCCCAAGGAGGCGGCCAAGCCGGTTCTATACGCGCCGGCGAGGGCTCGTGGAGGGAGCTGAACGTTTTTATGTATTGGCAATCATCGCGCGTGATGCGCGCGGCCACGGCGCGCCAAGCAGTTCTGCACGGAGAAAAGGTGGACGTCGACAAATATGCCAGCGAGCCCCAGAGCGAATATCAGATTATTCTGCGCATGGAGGACATGACTCCGTTCCTACAGCATAACGAGGAGTTTTTCCAGGGCAGCGCGATTCTTGAGATGAAAAAGGGCAAGAGCAAGATTTCCCCTAGTCATGTTCTTTATGAACGCAACCAGAAGGGGTTGGTACAGAATGCCGTCTTTTTCTTTCCCAAAACCAGTCCTTCCGGCGTTCCCGTGGTTTCCGGCGACGAGACCGACATGCAGTTTTCTTGCAAAATTGCGGACGCGACGGTGCGCGCCGATTTCAGGCCGCGGGAAATGGTGGATCAGTCCGGCCCCGATTTGTGATGGCGTGAGCCGGCCAAGGCAGGCGTTGTTTTCTTTTTGAGTGCTTAGCAGCCACCATTCTATAATTGCAGAGAGGGAATTTTCGGTGTCCTCTGCGGTCATGGTGGTAAATCGCAGCAGCCTTCCTGCGCTCACTCTTTCATTGTTTTCCTCTCGCGCTGGGCAGGGCAGTGCCAGGGGGATTTGCGCTTCTATTGGCCTTCGCTGCCTCCTTTGTTTCCTTTGCCTCCTGCATGGGCCAGCAGCAAGAGCGCACAGCTCTTTGGACCGTGCGCAGCAGGGCCCCTCATCTAGGAAGCCGGCTAGCACGGCTCAGACGAACGCCGGTCCAGGCGTTGCCGAAAATGCGGTCAAGCCCAACGAATCTCCCACGCTAGATCCCGCGCTCGCTCCAGCGAGATTGTTCTTGCAACGGGGAATGCTGAGTGAGGCCGAAACGGCCATAAGGAACTATTTGCAAGCGCAGGCGGACTCCGCGGATGCGCATTTTTTGCTTGGTTTCATCTTGTTCAGGGAGGTACAGGCAAAATGGATGGACGCAGGGAAAAAGGACAGCGAAGCCTTGCGCTACAACAGCGGAGATTTGAGCGGCCCGCTGGTTGGGTATCGCGATGAGAAGGTCAGAGAATCGCTCGCAGAATTTACAGCCGGAGCAAAGTATCACCTCCCGAACGCGTTTGATCTGAAAATCGTGGCCCTCGACTATATGCTGCTCAAGGATTACACAGACGCCGACCATTGGCTCACTCGCTCGCTCCAATGGGACCCTCGCGACGCGCAGGCCTGGTTCTACTTGGGGCGCACGAAATACAGCGAGAGCCAGTTTCCGGAGGCCATTGAAGCCTTTGCGCAGTGTCTAAAACTGGAACCGCGGAACATCCAGGCGGAAAACAACGTGGGAATATCTTACGAGGCCCTCGGCCAGCGGGACCAGGCCATGCAAGCCTTCAAAAACGCCATTGCCTGGGAAGTCCAAAGCCCGGCCAAAGACCCTGAGCCGTTCATTGAGCTCGCTCACCTTTACCTGAACCAGAATCAACCAGAAAAAGCAGTGCCCTATCTCTCAGAGTCTATCGCCATGTTCCCGAGCGTATCCAAGGCGCATGAAACACTGGGAAAAGCTTACTCCCTGCTACATCGGCTCCCCGAGGCCCAAACGGAACTCGAAAAGGCCGTTGCGCTCGAACCGGAAAGGGCTTCATTGCACTGCATGCTGGGCCAGATCTATCGGCAGGAAGGAATGGTCCCTCGAGCCAAGGACGAATTCGACCACTGCGCCGCGCTGCAGCAAACGCCATCCGCCAACCCTCCAGGAACCGAATAGTCAACAAACGGTGCGCAACAGCCAGAGGTCCAATCCAATGGGCGGGTGCAACCGTACTTACTGGCCTGGCGCCCAATGTTGGACGGAGTCGGATAACAGCAGGGTGGCCTCAATGCACCGGCATCTGATCTGTATATTCTTACCGCAGATTATTGATACAACAGTTATTTAGTTGCAATTAGTCCCCGGACAAGATAGCGCTAGAAATCGAGAACTGCCACAGCCGTCAGGCAAGCTCGCCACGACGACGCCGCGCTAGAGCTGAATGCCCTTGCCCTCGACGATGGTGATGATGCGATCTACTCCGGGAATCGAAACCTGTTCGATGGCGCCGCTCGGCCAGCGAACTTCGAGTTTGTCGATTCTGCTAGCGGCTCCCAATCCGAAATGGACGCGCGGGTCGGAGCTGGAAGCGTAGCTGCCACCGCTAGAGACATCGGCGCGCTGGCGAACGCTTCCTGCTGTCACAAATACTTTGGCTCCGATGGCGTCGCGCGGGCTTTTGGGGCCGCCGACCAGTTTCAAGGTGAGCCAGTGATTCGAATTGCTGACAGTATTGCGGAGCAGCGTTGGCGGAGAGTCGATGTTGTTGAGCACGACGTCGATGTGGCCGTCATTGAAAAGATCGCCGAAAGCGGCGCCACGGGCGGGGATAACGACGGCAAGGCCGCTGCCGGTGGCGGGCGGGACTTCTTCGAACTTGGCGCCATCGAGGTTGCGAAAGAGCAGAGGGCGCTGCGCCCAAGTCGTGCCCCAGTCCGTCTTGTCTGCTACCGGATAGACGTGGCCATTGGCGATGAAGATATCGAGCAGGCCATCGTTGTCGAAGTCGAGGAAGCCGGCGCCCCAGCTGAGGAAAGGAATCGTGGGATTGCCGAGTCCGGCTTTGAAAGAGACGTCGGTGAAGGCCGCATCGCCATCGTTGCGATAAAGAGCTTTGTAGTCGTCAGAGAACGTGGTGATGAAAAGATCGAGTTTGCCGTCGCGATTATAATCGCCGACGCCCATTCCCATGGACGATTGCGCGCGGCCATCTCCGTTGACGGCGAATCCGGACATATAACTGACGTCGGCGAAAGTGCCGTCCTGCTGGTTGCGGTAGAAGTAATTGGGCACGGAATCGTTGGCGACCACCAGATCGAGCCAGCCATCGTCGTCCAGATCGACAAACACCGAAGCAAACCCATAGCGTCCCTGCGGATCGGAAACGCCTGCTTTAACACTGACGTCGGTAAAAGTGCCGTCGCCATTGTTGTGCAAGAGATGATCGCCTTCGCCGACGAAGCCCAGAGGTCCGCAGAAAACGTCGACGCCGCGGAATTGGCACGCCCCTGCGGGGACGCCTCCTTTTCCGGCAAAGACGGGCCGATCTAGATCGTATTTGACGTAGCCGGGAACGAAGAGGTCGAGCAGACCGTCGCGGTCATAATCGCCCCAGGTGGGGCCCGTGGACCAGCCTCCTAGAGCGACGCCCGCTTTTTCGGCGACGTCGGTGAACGTGCCGTCGTGGTTGTTGTGGTACAGGCGATTCTTGCCGTAGTTGGCGACGTAGATGTCGGGCCAGCCGTCGTTGTCGTAGTCGGCCACGGCCACACCGAATCCCCAGCGCTCATTGGCGACGCCGGCTTTATCGGTGACATCGGTAAAAGTGCCGTCATGATTGTTGTGGAAGAGCATGGCGCGCGGCGGAGCTTCCTTGCCCTTCATGGCGGGGGCGGTAGAGCCGTTGAGAAGGTAGATGTCGAGCCAGCCGTCGTTGTCGTAATCGATGAGCGCGACGCCAGAGCCGGGCGCGTCGAGGATCGTGGATTTCTCTGGCGCGCCGGAGTGATGACGAAATCTATCGAGGCCGGACCGTTTCGTGATGTCGAGAAAGACGATGGGAGCGCCATCGACGAAGCCGCCAGCCGTGATGGGCCGCGAGCTTCGGTCCCTGACGGGAGGGTGAACGCCGCCAGTGGCCATGCCGGTCGGCTTGGCGGGAGGGGCAGTTTCTGGCGTTTGTGTGGCTGGTGGAGCTGGTTGCTGCGTTAAGGCGGGACGGCTTCGGGCGAAGACGGAAAGAGACAGGCAGATGAAAAGAGCCGATCCGGAAGAGCGACGAGGAAAATCGCGAAGCTTCATTTGCTCGCGGCTCCTGCCGGTGCCTCGTCGATCTCTAGAATCTGATCGGCGGGGATATTCTTGCGTGTTTCGAGAATGCCGCTGGGCCAGCGGATTTCGATGGTTTGAGCGACGGATTCGGAACCCAATCCGAAATGCACGCGCTTGTCGCTCGATGATAGGTAGCTGCCTGCGGTGGAAACGGTGGCGAATTGCCGGCCTTTCGCAGTGACCAGTGTGACTTCGGCGCCGATGGCGTCGCGGTTGCTCTTGTGTCCGACCAGCTTCAAGGTCAGCCAATGATTCTGTGTGGGCGTTTCGTTTCTGAGAATGTAGGCGGGACCTTCGTTCGTGGCTACGACGGCATCGATGCGGCCATCGTTGTCAATATCGCCGACAGCCATGCCGCGGGCCACCCAGGACTGGTGAAAAACAGCACCTGAGTCTCTCGAAACGTCGGCGAAATCGCGGCCCATATTGCGGAGCAGCAGCATCGGCTCGCGGTAATGAAGGTTGGGATAATTCAGCTCAATCGTGTCGAGATCATGGCCTTGGGCGATGAGGAGATCCTTCCAGCCATCATTATCAAAGTCGAGGAAGCGGACGCCCCAGCCGGAATGCTGCATGGTGGAGCGCGCGAGGCCGGCACTGAAGCTGGTATACGTAAACGTGGAGTCGCCATTGTTCTGGTAGAGAGCGTAGCGCTGGTTGGCGAGATCGGTGATCACCAGGTCCGGCCAGCCGTCGTTATTGTAATCGGCGAAATCGACACCCATGCCGGCATACGTGCGTCCGTCGCCATCGACAGCCACCTGAGATACCAGGCCCACCTCTTCAAACGTGCCATCACCCTTGTTGTGGTACAGGAATTCGACCATGGAGTCGTTGGCGACAAACAGATCGACATGGCCATCGCGATCGTAGTCCGCCAGTGCAATGCCGAGCCCTTTTCCGGGCTTGGACAGGCCAATTCTTTGGGAGACCTCGGTGAAATGGCCGTTTCCGTCATTGTGATAGACCATTGGTGAAGCCGGCTGGAAAATGTCGGGATGGCAATAAGAGCGGTAACCTTCTTTGTGTTCGCCACACCAGATGTCATCAAAATCCCACTGAAGATAGCGCAGAACAACAAGATCGAGCATTCCATCTCCATCCAGATCGACCCAGGCGGCGCTCGTGGACCAACCGCTGCCCGCAACGCCGGCCTTTTCGGTTACATCGGTGAACGTGCCATTGCCATTGTTGTGGTAGAGCTTGTTCCCGCCATACGCAGTCACATACAAATCCTCGTAGCCGTCGTTATCGTAATCCCCAACTGCTACCCCCATGCCGTAGCCTGAACCCTCGAGCCCAGCCTTCTCGGTTAGGTCTTCAAATGTGCCGTCAGGCTTCTGATGGAAAAGTCGATTCCAGTATTGCGGACCGGATTTCTGCGGGATGCTGCCTTTCGGAGTGGGATCAGTAAGAGGAGCGCCGTTCACCAGGAAAATGTCAAGACGTCCATCATTGTCGTAATCGAACAGCGCCACGCCAGCCCCCATGGTTTCCGGCAAATAGTGCTTGGCGGTGTGGGCGGCGAAGTATTGGAAGTGCAGGCCAAGCGCGGCCGTAGCATCGGTGAACTTGCCAGGCAATGGCCGCGGCTGGTCAGGAGCCTTGGAAGCCTGCCGGCCAGGCAGTGCGAAGAACAGCAGAGCAAGAAAGGGAAGGCGAGAAACGAAACGCATACGATTTCATATTACAGCCTAAAGCGAGAGCAGTCCGGCGAAAACGCACATTCGGCCCATCGCGGCGGGGAAGAACGGCCTCTATCCACAAAGACATGAAGGACATGCGTAGGAAGGCATAAATGACATGCGAATGGATTGACAGGACGACTCTCGATCGGAAAGAGTGGATTCGCAAATTTCGGAATCTCCTTCGAAGCAACGAATCCGGTCCCAACTAGGTGAATAGGCCATGAGACGAGTCATCGCAGCTACTGTTTTCGCCGCGCTTTCGTCGAGCGGCGTGCGTTCCGGCCAATCGAACCAGCCGGCGGACTCTTATAAGCCGATATTGGATCGGCTCGAGTCGCTTACAACGCTGCCATTGCCGGATTGGCGTTACCACACGGACCTACCGCATCCCGAAGACCCGGCATTGAATGACGCGGATTGGCAGCCGGTGAAGACCCGCGAAGAGTGGAAGACCGGTTCGCGTGTTTTGCGCCGGTGGATTGAGATTCCCGACAAGATTAATGGCTACGCGACGCGGGGTTCGCGGGTGAGCCTGGAGCTTTTCTTCGATACCGACGACCGGCTGGGGATTACGGTGTTCTCAAACGGCGGGCTAGTGGCCCGCGGCGACGACGACACGCAACAGCCGATACCGCTCACCTCGAATGCCGAGCCAGGCCAAAAATTCCTGATTGCGGTGCGCTTGAATGCGTCGGAAGTGAATACGCGAATTGCAGAAAGCCGGCTGCGTATCGAGCCCCCCGCAAGCCGTCCCGACGCCGGGATTTTGCGAGCGGAGATCCTTTCGGCGCGTTCGATGGTCGAGGCATTTCCCGATGGCAAATCTGCGCGGCAAAGCCAGCTCGACGCCGCTGTGAAGGCCATTGATTTTCTGGCGCTCGACCACGGAGACCAGAGGGCCTTCGACGAATCGCTGCGGCAATCGCAGGCCAAGCTCGAACCGCTCCGGCCGTTCCTGAAACAGTTCACCATTCGCGCCGCCGGAAACTCGCACATCGACATGGCTTGGCTCTGGCCCTGGACGGAAACCGTAGAAGTGGTGCGCAATACATTCCGCAGCGCCCTGGACCTGATGCGCGAATACCCCGATTTCAAATTCAGCATGTCATCGGCGCGCACCTACGTCTGGATGGAGGAAAAGTATCCCGATCTCTTTAAGGAGATTCAGCAGCGTGTACGCGAAGGCCGCTGGGAAGTGATTGGGGGAATGTGGGTCGAGCCGGATCTCAACATGCCGGGCGGCGAGTCGCTGGTGCGCCAAGTCCTTGTGGGGAAACGCTATTTCCATGAAAAATTTGGCGTAGACGTAAAAATAGGCTGGAATCCGGATTCGTTCGGTTATAACTGGCAATTGCCGCAGATTTACAAGAAGTCCGGCATTGATTATTTCGTGACGCAAAAACTGATGTGGGCGCACGAATTCACGACCTTCCCCTACAAATTGTTCTGGTGGGAGTCTCCCGACGGGAGCCGCCTGCTGACGTATTTTCCGCACGATTATGCCGCGAACACCGATCCCGTGAGTATGGCCAGAGACCTGTCCATTTGGATTCCCTCGCTCTACGGCAACGATGCGAAACAACATAACGACATGCTGCATCTCTACGGAGTTGGTGATCATGGCGGTGGTCCGACGCGAATCATGCTCGATACCGCCACGCGCTGGATGAAGCCCGATGTCGTGTACCCCAATTTGCAGTTCACTACGGCGTCTTCCTTCTTCGATGATATGCAAAAGAAACTTCCGGGCATGGAGGTCCCCACCTGGCGCGACGAACTCTACTTTGAGTATCACCGCGGCGTCATGACCACGCAGGCGGAAACGAAAAAGCGCATTCGCAAAACGGAAGAGCTGCTCCTCGATTCGGAGAAATTCTCGGCACTGGCCACTTTGTACGGGCGCAAATACCCCTCGGAAGATTTCGACCGCGGGTGGAAGCGGCTGCTGTTCGACGATTTCCACGACATCATGCCAGGATCGGGGATTGCCGTGAACTATCTTGACGCCCAGCGCAATCTCGAAGATGTGGGCCGAGCAGGCCGCGCTATCTTGCACGGGTCTCTCGAAGAACTGGCGGCTCACATCAATACCCAGGGATCCGGCGTGCCCGTGGTGATCTTCAACTCCCTGTCGTGGCCGCGGAAGGAAGTGACAGAAGTCGAGGTGCAACTTCCCGGCGTTGCTAAGCAGATCGAGGTTCGAGATTTTTCCGGGAAGATTGTGCCGTCGCAATTGCTGACGCACGATAGCGAAACCAGTCGAGCTCGTATACTGGTTGAAGCCAGCGTTCCCGCACTTGGTTACAAGACCTACTATGTTCGCGCCGCGGAAAAGGTCACCCCGCAAGCCACGGCGGTAAAGAGTTCCGCGGACACCCTGGAGAACCAATTTGTGCGCGTAAAAGTGGATGTGCACACAGGTTGCGTGACCAGCCTCTTTGACAAACGGAGCAACACGGAGTCTCTGGCACCGGCGGAGACCGACACCGGCGGTCCGAAAGACGCCATCTGCGGAAATCTCCTGCAAGCTTTTCGAGACAAACCCAAGGCCTGGGACGCGTGGAACATCGACGCTGATTTCGAGAAAGAGCACTGGGATCTGACTCAGGCGGACGAGGTGAAGTTGATTGAGAGCGGCCCGCTGCGCGCCATCATCCAGGTGAAACAACACTTTCAGAATTCCGCGTTTACCCGCAACATCACCATCACCGCCGGAAGTCCACGCGTTGACGTGCGGACGATTGCCGACTGGCACGAGAAGCACATCTTGCTGAAAGTTGGATTTCCGCTCAGCGCGCACAACGAGAAAGCCGCGTTTGAAATTCCCTACGGCTCGATCGAACGCCCGACCACGCGCAATACCCCTGCCGAACAGGCGAAGTTCGAGGTCCCCGCGCTCGAATGGGGAGACATCTCCGACGCCAAGCATGGGTTCAGTCTGCTGAACGATTCGAAGTATGGCTACGACGCGAAGGGCAACGTCTTGCGGCTTTCCCTGCTGCGCTCGCCGGAATGGCCGGACCCGCACGCCGATGAAGGCCTTCATGAATTCACTTATTCGATGTACCCACATCCGGGAACCTGGCGAGAGGCCGAGACCATTCGCCGGGGATATGAACTGAACTACGACTTCCTGGCGATCGGAACCGCAAAGCACCCGGGCGCGATGAAAGAGGAGCACTCTTTCTTCGCCGTCCAGGCCGAGAATGTCGTCGTGACGGCGATTAAGAAAGCGGAGGATGACGGCTCGCTCATCCTGCGCTTTTACGAATGGGCGGGAAAAGAATCGGACGTAAAGATCGTGCTACCCGCTCGCGCACCATCGGCTTCCGAAACTGACTTGATGGAAAGGCCGATCGGGGACCTGGCTGCTCCAGGTGGCGTAGTTGCAGTGCACACGAAACCCTACGAAATCAAGACCATTCGGGTTCGCTTCGCTGGAGAATAGCGTCGCGCGGGAATTGGGGCTTATTTCGGCGCGCGCAGCATGGCGCCGAAAAGGTCGCCCAGTTGCTTGGCGGTGAACTCGTTGCCTTCGAGGTTGGCCACCACCCTTCCTTGCCGGTCGAGAAGAACCGTATGCAGGGCGTGGGTGATGAGGCCTTCGTCTTGCCAGAAATTCATGCCGAACTCATGGCAGACTTTTTGCACCTCGGGCACCGGGCCGGTCAAGAAATACCAGCCTCGAACGCCGGCCGCATTCCAACGGCGCGCATACTCGGCGAGAACATCGGGCTGATCGTGTACGGGATCAAAACTGATATTCAGGAGGATCAAGTCGCGTCCCAATTGATCCGCGAAGCGCTTTCGGACAATCCCGAAATTATTGGACAGCCGAAAGCAGTAATTGGGAAGCGGACAGTGGGTGTACATGAACGTGATGCCGACCACCTTGCCCGTGAATGAAGCGAGGGAAACGGACTGGCTGTTTTGGTCGATCAGGGAGAAATCCGGGACGTGTTCGCCGATATTTATCTTCTTTGTGGTATCGGAGCTTGGAGCGACCA
>Ga0210406_10006472_pt1 | contig 12137 bp, 10 predicted proteins | sample IncBWC30MmetaG_FD_155454 | JGI IMG/M metagenome (GOLD analysis project Ga0210406, IMG submission 155454) | Forest soil microbial communities from Barre Woods Harvard Forest LTER site, Petersham, Massachusetts, United States - Inc-BW-C-30-M | ecosystem: Environmental > Terrestrial > Soil >...
CGCCGCAATTCACTGGAAAGGTGATCGCAGCACTTTATGAGTCCAATCTGAAGATGGAACTATCGGGGCGTGCCCTGAACTGGGTGCGAAGCTCGGCGTGAGCGACATCGACGGCAGCGCGCCGAAGTCCTACCGGTATGAATTAGGCGGACCGTCGGAGTTACACGCGACCCTCACATCCTGATGGTCATCTTCATCCCTACAGAGAAAATCCATGTGGCCGTAAATGTATGGTCCGCCGCGCGACTGCAAGGGGATAGTTAGAGAGAATTGTATTCCGGGAATAGATCTGTAGCTGCCGTGTTTATTGCCTCAGGGGAAATTCATGAGAGCAACCATCAAGGAACAACAAATTCTCCCATCGGCAGGTAGCTTTGTGCGCTACTTGGGAGGATTTGAACATTTGCATTGGCTGTTCAGCCAGAGTGGACCTCGCGCCTTCGCACATGCCATGGAGGTGACGGGCACAACGACGGTGAAGCAATGGCGTGCCGCTCTCGATGCATTGCAGCTAAGCCAGCCATTTTTCTCCGTCCTGATCGACGTAGACGATGACAATAAGCCCTACTTTCGTCGAGTGAATGGCTCACCCATCCCAATGCGAGTGCTTGACGGTAAATTTGCTGCGAGTTGGGAAGACGAGATGGGCAAGGAAGTGTCCACGATGATCGCGGCTGATCACGCCCCCCTTCTTCGGACAGTTCTCATCCACGAAGCGGAGCGTTCCATCTTCATCATCACAGCTCATCACTCGATCAGTGACGGAGTTTCCATGGCGGCAGCTCTTTGCGACCTAGTGCGGGCTTTGTCTGGCGAACAATTAGAGCGGCGTACTATGCTGCCGAGTCCGGAGCACCTACTCGGCGTATCCAATACCTCTGCAGTACGGGACCAACCTGAGCGCGCTATAGCTAAAGGAAACGCCCGGATCAGGTTTGCGCGAAGCTACATAGAACCGTTTACGGTCGAGAGCTTACGCCTTGACGAAGCACTGACCAGCAGCATTCGCCAGCGTGCCCGTGCGGAGGAGACTACCCTACATGGTGCTCTTTGCGCCGCCGTGATTCGTACTTCCAGAACGATATCGTCTGCCTGGGGGCAAGAGACGATTCGACTTCTCTCTCCCATTAACGTCCGGAATCAGTGCGAGGTAGATGACACATCTTCGATGTGTATTGGCGCGGCGATCATTCCGGTCGCTCCCGGTCAGGAGCTTGATCTTTGGAGCTTGGCGCGAAGTATCAAGTTAGAGCATGCGGGCCCGTGTTCCCGGGCGGGTCTCACCCTTGCGCTGCAGATGATCAGTGATGCCGTAGCGGAGATATCGGACGCCGATGGCGCTCTAGATTTTATTGAACCTATATTTGCATACCAGGTTGCCGTTTCGAATGTAGGAGAGCTCCTGCGTCCCCGCAAGGCGTCTGCAGTTCGGATTACTTCCATGTGGGGTCCATCGAACTTGCTCGGGTTCGAGGGGGAACAGTTAGTCGGCGCAATCACTGTCAATGACTGCCTCCACTTGTTGCACACAGCGTATTCACCCCTCCCGCACCTCCTGAAGGGGGTAAGGGATATTCTTATCGCCATGTGTGCAGGAGTGAATCGTTAAAATGCATTTTCATCTTGAAAAATTAGCGCTCGTGGCCGCTTTCGCAATGGGCGGGACGGGCGCGACCTACGCACAGAATGCGGTAGAGCAGCTTCAACCACTGGTGGAAACGACGGCGCACCGACTCATGATTGGAGAACAGGTAGCGCTGGCGAAGTGGGATAGCGGCAAGGCCGTGGAAGATGCGCCACGAGAGGCACAGGTGATTCGAGACGCAATGAAGGATGGCGCGGCGAAGGGGCTGGATGAATCGTCGGTATCGAACTTTTTCAATGCACAGATCGAAGCTAATAAGTTTGTGCAGTACGCGCTGCTGGCGGACTGGTATCGCGCAGGCAAAGCACCGGAGCATGCGCCGGTCGATTTGTTGAAGGTAATCCGGCCGCAGTTGGATGAGGTGCAGAAGTCGCTGATTGCGGAACTGGTGGATACAGCACCGGTTCGTACGAGCAAGACGTGCCGTGCGGATGTTGCTAAGGCGGTTGGGAAGTATGTATCCACGCGTGCGCTTGGTGGTGGCCCGATTACTGCGGCGACGCTTGATCGTGCCTTGGCTGGCGCGTGCACATGGTGAATCACTTAGGGCAAAAGCCGCAATCGCGCAGGCATCCCACATCTTCATCAAATGTGCGGATGAACCCACATAACTTATAAAGCTACACTTAAAGCCAAATAGGGAACTGAACTTCGTACCATCATCGACGCAATTCCTCCCGCCTCGCGCAGAATAGAAGAATCCCAACGCCGGCGAAATTGATCGGCGAAAAATGAATTTCGACAGTGTGTCGATCCTAGGAACGTTAACGCACGATTTGTGATGGTTGGTGTAGTGACCCCTAGTGTGGCGTGACGTTGATTGCATCTGACACGCAGTTAGTTGGGTTACCTTGGCGGGTGGCGTCGGCCAGATTCGCCGCGCGGTCCTTGACCGTGCTTCAAATTCCGTTTCGTGTCTTCTCCTCTTGTAGAGCCTCAAACTCGTTCGTAGGTTCCGATGAGGCAGCTGCGAGAGAACCGCGCCGTTCAGTCCTTCAAGAGCTTCCTTCGATCAAGGAGGGTATGGCCCTAGCATCGGAGTCCTCCTCTGTCGAACCAAGGATGACGAGGTAGCCGAAGACACCTATCGCCCGCGCTCGTCACCCAGTACGAGGCCCAGATGATCCCGAAAGCCATACTGCGACAGAAGCTTCACGAATGGAGCCAGCTGCTACACAAATAGTCAGCTCCAAATCAATCTAGGAATAATCTCGCGAGTCGAGTGTTCTTACCTACGGAATTCGCGGAGATCGAAACGCGAGAATCCAACTCTGTCCCCATTCGCAGTTACCCTTCCGCCTCTCGGTCTGGCGATGTGTCCAATCGAAGAGGGCACGAGAACAGTGAGAACTTATAACAACTAGGAGATTACATGAATATGTTCCGGCATCTTGCCCTAAGTAGTACCATAGCTCTTTCTTTGGGAGCTGTTGCCATCGGACAGCACTATGTCCAAACCAATCTTCAGGCCAACACCTCAGGAGCCGCTGAGGCCACCGATCCAAACTTGGTTAACTCCTGGGGACTGACCCGCACTTCAGGCAGCACCTGGTGGGTTTCCGACAATAAGACTGGGGTTGCTACCCTGTACAACGGCCCAGGAACCAAGCAGTCGTTGACGGTCGTCATTCCGCCAGCGGTTGAGAATGAGAAGACGCCGATTGGCTCCCCAACTGGGCTGATTTCCAACAACAGCAAAACTGATTTCCTGTTGGCACCGGGTGCACCAGCTCTCTTCATCTTCGCCACGCTCGATGGCACGATCGCTGGTTGGAACCCGAATGTCGCGTTGGCGAATGGAGCAACTCCCCCCTCCACCCATGCTGTGACTGTGGTTAGAAAAACAGATGGTTCGATCTACAGGGGCCTGACCAGTGGATTCATCAATGGCCAGCGGTTTCTCTATGCGGCTAACTTTGGCACCGGAAAGATCGATGTGTTCGACAATGCGTTCCATGCAGTGGACCTGAGCAAGATGCAGGCGAACAGCACGGATGGCGATGGGGTATCAGACGACAAGGCGCCTTTCACAGATAACCAGCTGTCAGCTGATTTCGTGCCCTTCAATGTGCAGGCCATTGGCGAGGACATTGTCGTGACCTATGCGCTCCACGAAGATGGACAAAAAGCTGAAACGGATGGTCCAGGCAATGGCTATGTGGACCTCTACAATACTTCTGGCCAGTTACTGCGTCGCTTCGATCACGGAGATTTTCTGAATTCTCCGTGGGGTGTAACTCTGGCTCCGCTTGATTTCGGACGCTTCAGCCACGATCTGCTCGTTGGGCAGTTCGCTGGTGGTGGTGACACGGAAAACAGTGGTGTAATTGCTGCGTATGATCTGGCTACGGGCAAATTTAAGGGTCTGTTGCAAGATGCCAGCGGCAAGACGCTCGCCATCAACGGCCTCTGGGCGCTGAGCCCATCCAACGTCAGCCCCGCAAATGCCGATCCAGATGAGGCTCCTGCGGCACAGATCTACTTCACCGCTGGCCCCAATAAGGCTACGGCTGGTTTGTTCGGTTATTTGACGCCGTCTCCTGCAGAACTCACCCAAGGGAGCAATCAGTAAGTCACGACGGAGCAAGGCCAGGTGGAGTGCAATGGGCCGTCAGCTTCTCTGCATTCCACCTGCTTTTCGAGTGCTCGGCTGATAGGAGCAGTGGGTCTTTGCAGGCAATACACAGTTCTTGGAAGCTTGGACAAAAAGACCCGAGGTTGCGTTGCCGGTGGTGAAAGATAACACGCGGGTTCGTTTGGTAGTGGGCAGCCGGAAGGCGTTACGAGTCAGGGAAAGCGGGAGACAACGCGATGAGAAAAATTGCCATAGTGGGTGGCGGTCAAGCGGGATTGCAACTGGCGTTAGGGCTGCTGAAGAACAACTATGAAGTCACAGTCGTCAGCGATCGCACGGCGGAGCAGATCTTCAACGGACGAGTGACGTCGAGTCAGTTCATGTTCCACGATTCTCTCCAGAATGAGCGCGACCTGGGTATCAATTTTTGGGAAAGGGAATGCCCGCTAACGGAAGGACTCGCCTTTACTATTCCTGGTCAGGACAAAATCAAAGCGCTGTTCTGGGAGGCGAAACTCGATCACCACGGGCAGTCGGTCGATCAGCGGGTGAAGTTTGCCGGCTGGATGAACGAATTTGCCAAGCGTGGCGGAGATCTGGTGATTAAAGATGCAGCGCCTGCGGACGTTGACGAGTACAGCAAGAGGTATGACCTGGTGATCGTGGCCGCAGGGAAGGGCGACGTCAACCGGATGTTCGAACGGGACGCGGAAAAGTCTCCGTATGACAAGCCGATGCGGGCGCTGGCGCTGACGTATGTGAAGAAGATGGAGCCGCGGGCTCCCTTCACGGCGGTGTCTTTCAACCTGATTCCGGGCGTGGGCGAATATTTTGTCTTCCCCGCACTGACCACGACCGGCGGGTGCGAAATCATGGTGTTCGAGGGCGTGCCGGGAGGGCCGATGGATTGCTGGAACGACGTGAAGACGCCGCAGGAACACCTGACCAAGAGCAAATGGATCCTGGAGAATTTCATACCGCTGGAGGCGGAGCGTTGCAAGAACGTGGAAGTGACGGATGACAACGGGACTCTGGTGGGAAGATTTGCGCCGACGGTACGCAAGCCAGTGAGCAAGGTTTCCGGGGGTCGCCTGGCCCTGGGGATGGGCGACGTGGTGGCGACCAACGACCCGATCACGGGGCAGGGCTCGAATACGGCCGCGAAGGCAGCCACGATTTATTTGAAGAGAATCCTGGAGCGCGGCGACAAACCATTCGACGGACCATGGATGCAGGAAACATTCGACGCCTTCTGGAATTACGCGCAATGGGTAGTGAGCTGGACGAATTCGCTGCTGATTCCTCCGGCGCCGCAAATTCTTCAGTTGATGGAAGCCGCTAGCCAGTTTCCGCCGCTGGCGAGCCGCATCGCAAATGGATTCAACAATCCACCGGACTACGCGCCGTGGTGGTTCGACTCCGGGAAAGCGCAGGAGGTGATCGAAGGCCTGGCGGGTGCGGCCGTCTAATGTCGGTCCCGTGGAGAGAGTGCGAGAGCGGTGGTCGCCGGCTCGAAGTTACCCTCTTCGATGCGGTGATCGGAAAGAGGGTGAACAGTGTTTGATTGTCCGATCGCCGGACAATTAGCTACGCCGCCGCAATCTGTAGCACTTTAATCGCAGAATAAGCCTTCAATGTGAGCGAGCATTTCTTTCGCTGACTTACTTTGAATCTAGCAACTGAAACGGTGCGACTCTGGCCGCGGATTCCGATATTGAGCAAGTCATTCAATGAGACGTGCCGTGGAGTCAACTTTTCAACGGCGCTGAGTCAGCTGATCTGAGGATTGCCCGCAGAAGATGTAAGTTCATTCATTCCAGGACTCGTGAGCGTAGTACGAGCAGCGAAAGGAAAGGAGAAGCTGATCTCATGACAACCAACCAATCGCACGCATCTGGACAGAAAATCCTCGATACGACAGTAACAGTCGCAGAGGAGATGTCCACGCCAGCGAGCACGATGAGTGCGTCGCACCGCCCGAAGACCGGGGAAGATTATATCGAGAGCATCCGCGACGGACGAGAGCTCTATCTTTACGGCGATCGCGTCAAAGATGTAACTACGCACCGAGCGCCATACGCGGCTGACATCCTCCGCAACGGATCCCATCCGTATCGAGAGCAGCCTCTTCGTGAGCTCAAGCTCCACGTTCTGCTCATGACCAGCAAAACTCTGACCTGATCCCCCCTAGCGACTACTTTGTGGGCAGCTTCTTGAGCTTGGAGAAATTTCCTGTTATTGGTCCCTTAATGACCCTCGAAACCCCAAGATTCCGAGCCACGGAGTCTCTTGGCAGAGAGCAAGTAAATGCCGAAGGCCGCACGCCTTGATCGGCAGTACGGCCTCTCCACCTAATTGGAGAATCGCTCTAACCATAGACTTAGTTTCCCTGCATCTGCATCTGATGCACCTTGTAGGCGTTCTCGATGCCGAGGCGTCTTACGACCGTAAGCCCATTGCTGCCAAGTAGAAACGTGGTGCCTGTTTCATCGTTAGTCACCCGATGTTTCACGTCCTTGACTGTAGCGAGCTGAGTTGGATCAGAAGCGGCGATATCGACCACCTCGTAGTTACGCGCAACTGCAGGGAGGTATTTGTGGGCTTGGCTCGTGACGAGAAGACCGCTCTCTCCCAAGGTCTCAGCCGGGCCGAGATCTGTCACAGTCGAGATCACCCGAACTACAGGCCTCTTGGTCTTGCGTAGATCGAGCAGGGCTTCCTTCTGACTGTCACGAAAATACACGAGTTCAGCATGGTCGCCGAGAGGACGAACGAAATCAAAGGCGCCCTCTGGTGCCAACGGCGTGCTCACTACCAGCTTGATGCGAGCCGGATCCGTAACGTCAAAGACTGATAGGCGAGCGCCTTGCTCCTGCTCGACATAAAGATACGTGCTTCCTGCATTGTCGGAGTGAAGAAAGAGTGAGTTACCCGGTATCTGCGCCTGCTCCGGAAGATCACGGGCCTCCAAGACTACCAGCTCCTTCGACCTCGTGTGGATCTCCGCCTCTACTGGTGATGTGGGTAGAACGGCTGTCGCGACAACTAAGCCAAGTGCGAGTGTGGATTTGACGATGTCGTTCATGGTGCTTCTCCTTTTCGATATCCGTCCAAGTAGAAAAAATGATGCCGTATAAGCAAGGAACTCTTCGAATCGATATCAGGGCCCTGCTTATATGGCATAAGAATTTGCGAATTCCGTTGGTGCAAACTTCGTCCTAATGTCGAAACATGACTACACGGAAAGAACCAACCACGACAATCGCAATCATCGGTGGAGGGGTAAGTGGAACCCTCACGGCGTTTCACCTGGTGAACTCGCTTCCGGTTGTCACAGAACGACAACTTCGGCACTCCACGTTGCTGCTTGACTCGAGTCAGGATTCGCACCACATCTTCTCCTTTCAGGCTGTGGCCTGCTTCGATGGCAACACGCTCCCGACGATCGTCACGCCGGCTAAGGCGGAATGTCGCGGCAACGTGGACTGACCTGTTTCGCGGGCTTACTCACCTTCAACAATTTAGCCTTGACTGCCGACTGCTACAGAGAGTTCGTCAGAGTCTTTTAAAGAGAGCAGATAGTTTACGGTCTTTGTAATCAGATGGGGCGCGTTATATCGTGCGAACTCCTTCTGCAATCTTGTAGCGTCGTTTTTGTATTTTTTGTCAGAAAGTACTGCGCGCACAGCGGTGCGAATCTGTTCGCCAGTTGGGCGGCCGGTTTTAAGATTGATTCCGGTCCCCGTCCAGCTAACGCGGTTCGCAGTGAAGATCTTGTCCTCTGTGTCACCGCCGATCACCATAGGTACTCCCTTGCTGAGCGCCAGATTTACTGATCCAAAGCCGCCGTTTGTTACGAAAACATCCACCTTGTGCAGAATTCGCTCGAACGGTATGAAGTTTTCGATCTTCACGTTGTCAGGTTTAATACCTCCAGGCAACCTAATTGCCCCGAGGTCGGGACGCCCCGCAGCAACAATTACCGTCATCTGCTCGTGAGCCAGTGCAGCTATAGCAGGCTCAATCAACTGGCTCAAATCCTTGTTTGCAATCGTTCCCTGCGACACAAGTACCACAGTTTTCGATGCGTCCAGCGAATCCCACCACACTGGCATAGGGGTTTTAACGTAGCCGCTGGGCATAAGGTTTCCGATGAAATGGATACTCTCCTTCATGTCGCTCCGCGGATACTCAAACGCGGCAGCGGTTAAGGCCAGGAAGCGATCGGGAAGGTGGGCCGCACAGTCCATAAAAAACTCAGGCAGGTCCGGCGCTCCGCAAGAGTGCAGCACCTCGTTGAAATGCGTAGTGGAAGGCTGCATCATCGCGTAAAACTGCTGCGTCTCCTGCTGATTGCGAAACAGACCTTGCGGACTTGTATCAGGGCCGGAAAATGGGGATACGTCGCGGCTGCTCAAAATCAGTGGTAACACTCCAAATGTCAAGATAGGAGGACGAGCATCTCTTGGTCCCAAAAGCAGCGGAAACACACCCCAAAAATAAACTTCTGTCACTATAAGATCCACCGGACTTTCGGTAAGGATCTGCCGTATAGTCCGATACTGCTCGGGAATAGGATCAATGCCCGTATATCGGCATTCAGCATTCAGTGCCTCAGGACCTGGCTTTGCAGCTGCTCTCTCCGGGAACTCCTCGTCCATGCGCAAGTAATTAAAATTGGCTTTTCCTGACAGAGGAACGAATCGAAAACCTAAGGCGACGGCCTGATCGCGAAACAGCGTTCCAGAAAGAAAAATGATTGAATGCCCGATTGATGATAAGTGTCGAGCTACGGATAACATCGGGACTACGTGACCTGGAGCCGGACTTGCAGCTATAAGAATATTCGCCATTCAATCTCCTAGGCATAAGCAGGTGCTGCATTCCACCTCCCACGCCACCTATACCTAAAACAACACGCCAACATCTCTATTATTCCTAAACCACGCTCTGTAAACCCGGCGAGGGAAGTTATTCCCGACTTCACTTTTGGGCAGGCGTCATCGAAACCACTTCGCCAAGTAGGGGTCACTTCAAGAAAGGGAATTCCACGTACGCCAAGGCGTAGTCTCTTCACATAAGTCTTTCGTGATCGACAGAATAGAAGTGGGGAGTGTTTTCTGTAGTGAGCCCAAGCTGAGCGCCGCGAACATCTGTCAAGGTCGTCGCTGCGCTTCCACCCTCGGCAGGACTCTCACCTTTGAGTTCCAACAGAAGCGCTCTGTGCGGTTGCTCCGAAGATGGAGACGCATCCCGATCTTTGCTCTTTGCCATAACAGACTCCCTGGGGCACAAAGTCGCGGCGCGGGGTTTCCAGCGATGACGAATCAAACGCGGCAACAGGGCGGCTCCACGACTGGAACCGCCGAGCCGTACAAAGAAAGTTGGGGCTGTGCGATCCTTAGCTTATTGCGTGGTGCAGTTATTAGCTCATTCTGTTGCACGCGCCTTCGCAGCCGGGCATTAGCGATTCTGGCTGCGTGATTAGACCCCCTTTCCAATCGTCTATCACGCTGCCTATCCAAATCTAAATTGAAGCTGCCCAGCCCGACCCGTGTCGTTCAATTCGCCACTTTTTAGGAATTCTCCGACGGCTTGTAGGTCATAAGCCTGGCGGTTGGGTGATATCCGACGCGCTTGTACACAGGAAATCCGGCACCTGTCGCGTGCAGAATTGTTCTCTTTAGCCCCGTCGCTTCGTGGGCTGTCTGCAGGGCGTGCCGCACGACAGCCTCGGCATATCCTTTGTTGCGTGCGTCCGGCCTCGTTGCAACCAGGGCCAGATAAAGATATTCGTCATTGACGATGGCTGAAGCGGTAGAGACGGCTCTGCCGTTCTCGTAACCGAGGAAGGTATAAGCCTCTTTCCAGAGATTCGATCCACGCAGGGCGGTTTGGCCCCATTCCAAGAGAAATCCGTATGCCTCGCAGTTGATGTTTGCATACTTCTGTAACATCGCCTCGTCGATCACTCTCTCTATGCGTAGGGGTGGACGCGATAACGTCTGTAGGGGAAGGACATTGCCCGCCATGCCGGTAATAGGAATGGCGGCCTCAAGCCGTTCCTGTTCTAGAATCGCCGGGAGGTTTTCCTTAGCGGTCCCGCTTAAGTAATCTTCGCAGACGTAGATAAGTCCTGAATGACGCTTCTTCCGCACATAAGCAGCGGCCTCTTTCAGGCGAGTCTCCAATAGGTCCGGATCCGCGAGTTGCTCGGTAAGGAAGACAGCATTCCAGAAAGGAAAGGGGTTGTCTGCCCAACTTATGGATAATCCAGGTCTGTCTGCGAGATCGGCGTTGGGAAGTTCGTTGACCAGCAACTTCCACACCGATGCGTACTGCTCCACCGATTCAACAATTTCACTTGTCTGTTTCATAGAGCTCTCCCGATTGGACCTTCAGTTCACTCGAAGTACTTGACTGCTTCGGACAAAATTCACGCGCGCCACCTCGTCGGCAGACAATGAGTCAGGGTAACGGCCATAACGCTGCCTGTGCACAGGCGTCAGAAAGTCGACAGGCATAGGGGTTCCCCGATCTCGATCACGAAAGCTGTAGAATTTTAAGAAGTCAGTTCGATAAAACGACCGTTCTCTGGACCTTCAATAAACGCTGTGAACACTTTGCGCCGCAGAGCGGTAGGTCTCCTTCATTGCTCCATCTTCAGCACGAGGCACGATGTGGTTCCGGTGGCGTAGACCTTCCCATCGGGGCCAACGATGCGACCCTCGGCGGTTACAGTTCGGTTTCCAGTGTGGGTTACATGTGCCTCCGTGCGTAATCGAGATACTTCCTTGGTTACGGCGCGCACGAACCGAACATGCAAATCGAGGGTGGTGAAGCCGCGACCTGTGGGCAGCGCGCTTTGGACCGCGTACCCAAGCGCCGAGTCGAGTAACGCGGAGAGCCATCCTCCTTGCACGGTTGCGAGCTGATTGTATTGCCACTCGGCCGGCGAACCCTCGAAGACCGCGCGGCCCTCGGCCGCCTCTACAAGCGAGATGCCCAACGTGGCGATAATCGGTGGAGTCGGTAGCTTCCCCTCCAAAGTAAGCTGCACCGTCTCGAGGCCGCTCGTCGTTCCAACTAGAAGGGCGGGGTGTGCACGTTGATACTCGTAAGCACGGGTGACGACATCAAGAAGTTCATCCACGTTTACTCTCCTATGTTCTGTCAAACGCCAGCTCGGGGCCGACCAACTGGAGGCCGCATAAAGCCCATCTCCATCCGCCTGTTGTGTTAAACACGCACCTAAGCGATTTATTCCAACCGGGTTGATCTCTGCGGTGATGCGAGCTGCCTATAGCAGGGTCGCTGGAACGGTTCCTATTCGGCTGTGTCGCAGCCATGACGTTCTCCCTCGACTTGCTCAGAGAGGTTCCTATGTAAGGTCAGAGAGCTGCCCGATTGTGTCGGCGCTCCGCACAATCCAATGCCGCGAGTGGTGAGCTCACCGCATGATCGAGACCTGCTCCAGCTAGAATGGTAGAAGCAATTGATCATGAGAATCCATGCCTAACCCCCCTCGAGCCCTCCTTCTCGGTTCTCTACTGAAAAGTGTCTCCCGCTCCTTTTACCTCACTCTCCGCGTGCTACCCACTGGGATGCGCGATCCTGTTGGCCTTGCGTATCTGCTGGCACGCGCCGCGGACACGATCGCAGATACATCACTTATCCCGCCGGAAAAGCGAATGGAACTGCTCTTGTCGCTTCGTAGTCAAGTGAACAGCTTCCTCGACGAAGAAGCGCTGACGCGCATGGCGGTGGAAGTGGCTAGTCAGCAGACGGACTCAGATGAAAAGGTTCTTCTCGAGTCGCTCGGATCCGCGCTAACCGTGCTGTCTCAATTGAGCGAGTCCGATCAGGAGACGGTACGCGATATCGTCACTACCCTCACGAAAGGCATGGAGTTCGACC
>Ga0210406_10006473_pt1 | contig 12137 bp, 10 predicted proteins | sample IncBWC30MmetaG_FD_155454 | JGI IMG/M metagenome (GOLD analysis project Ga0210406, IMG submission 155454) | Forest soil microbial communities from Barre Woods Harvard Forest LTER site, Petersham, Massachusetts, United States - Inc-BW-C-30-M | ecosystem: Environmental > Terrestrial > Soil >...
GAGCATGATCAGGAGATGGTCTACATTAAAGCCTATCCGGGTTGGCAGGCTTTGCGTTCCGAACCGCGCTTTCAGGCTCTGGTGCATCGCATGAACTTCCCGCGATAGGGCGCGTACCCAAATAGTAAGCGCTTTCCAGTGGTACGCGGTGTTAGCTGGCGTAATCAGGCGATTACACTCACAACCCGGACGGGACCTCTAACTAGCCAGAAGTCTGCTTCGAGGAAGCGTGCGCTCCGGCAGCCAACTGCGCTCAAAGATCCTTCGTCCGCCCATGACGCGATTCTAGTCGTGCGCTATGGCGATTGCCGCCGCAGCCTTCTTTCGGCGCGAGGCATATACTTGCCTCAACTACCGAAGAGCTGTCATGGCGCACCTGAATATTTACGTCTTTCATTGCTCGCGCTGCGGTGAGCCCGCGATATCACTGTTCAAGGAAAGAACCCCCGGGGGTACCGAGTCCCAGGACACCATCTTTCCTGCGATTGATCTCAAGTCGATTCGCACTCAGTGTTCCGCCTGCAAGCACACCCAGTTTCGCGATGCGTCTGACGCGGCTCATCACCAGTTGCTGGACTGGACCTAGCCGTTGAGCAGCTATGTGGCGGCAATGGAAATAGCGACCCACATCGGAGGCCGGCCTCGACCGTTGTCCAGAAGTCTCGTTCGAGGAAGTTTGCTACTGCTGGATGCCTCTCGCACTCTGATCTCCGAGAAGTCGGTTTCTGGCCAATGTGACAAGCGAATGCTTCGCTGACCATTGTGCCCGATTCAGATAGGTTACGACGTGGCCTTCACCCCCAGCTTGTATACTGGCGGCTCGAAATCACCGGAGACGGTTCGATGAACAGGCTCCTTGCAGGCTCGAATGTCACGATTTTCCACCTTGTCATGGTGCTGCTGCTCTTGTCCAATAGTGCTTCGGCGCAGGAGCCTGCCGTCCAGCCGCAGTATCAGCCCGAGTTCTTAACCTTTCAGGAAGTCATGATCCCCATGCGTGACGGCGTACGCCTGCAAACGGTCATCCTCACACCAAAACAGGCAAGCGGGCCGTTGCCCTTCCTACTGCGGCGAACTCCTTATGGTGTGCCGGCGAGCGCGAAGTCTGTTCCTGCGTCCCAGGTCTATGACGAGCCAGTGCTGGTTGACGGGTACATCTTTGTTTTCCAAAACATTCGCGGCCGCTTTAAATCGGAAGGCACATTTGTCATGCAGCGTCTGCCGCGCGACAAAAGCAATGCCAAGTCGATCGATGAGGGAACCGACGCGTACGACACCATCGACTGGCTCATCAAAAACGTGCCGAACAACAACGGCAGGGTTGGCATGACCGGGACCTCGTACGGGGGATGGTTGGTGACACAGGCGCTGCTCGAACCGCATTCCGCTCTCAAGGCGGTTAGCGAACAAGCTTCACCCGACGATATGTTCATCAACGACGACTTTCACCACAACGGCGCGTTTCGCTTGAGCTACGGCTTTGAGTACTCCGCTCTGCTTGAGACCACGAAGGAGAAAAACACCAACTTCGAGTTTGACCAGCACGACACTTATTCGTGGTACCTGTCGCTAGGAGCCTTGTCCAACGCAAACACTCGCTACTTTCACGAAAAGCTGCCAACGTGGAATGATTTTGTCGAGCATCCCAACCACGCCTTCTGGAAGCAGCGCGCGGTCACGACCTATCTGAAACACACCGCCGTCCCCAACCTCAACGTTGCCGGCTGGTACGACCAGGAAGACTTTGTGGGCCCGACGCGCATCTACGCCACGCTTGAACAAACTGATACCCAACATCTCAATTACATCGTCATCGGCCCTTGGAACCATGGAGGATGGGGTGGCGATAAGGGGCGGAAACTTGGCGACATCGACTGGGGCAGCGATACGCCGCGCTACTACCGAACGCACATTCTTGCTCCCTGGTTTGCGCACTGGCTGCACGACAAGCCGCTCGACCAGCCCGAGGCTGTGACCTTCCAAACCGGTACCAATATATGGAAGAGCTACGACCAGTGGCCGCCAAAGAAGGGCGTCACCGATAAGAAACTTTATCTACGGGCCGACGGCAAACTGTCGTTCGATGCACCAGCCGAGTCGGACGCGTTCGATTCGTACGTTTCCGATCCGTCGAACCCGGTGCCCTACCGCGATCGCCCGGTCACGCCGACCTACCCGAATCCCTCCTGGACGACGTGGCTGGTGCAGGACCAGCGCTTTGTCGAGCATCGTCCGGATGTGCTGACGTGGCAGACCGAGCCACTGAAAGAAGATGTAACCGTGACCGGCGATATCGTGGCCGACCTGTTCGCTTCAACTAGCGGAAGTGACAGCGACTGGGTGGTAAAGCTGATTGACGTCTATCCCGAGGACTACCAGAAGATCACCGAAGACGATGCGGCCAAAGGCGCGGGACCGGTGCTGAACGGCTACGAGTTGATGATTGCCAACGATATTTTGCGCGGTCGTTACCGCAACAGTTTGGAAACGCCCGAGCCTATCACGCCCAACCAGGTCACGGAGTACAAGATCGACCTGCATCCCAACGACCATGTCTTCCTCAAGGGACACCGCATTATGGTGCAGGTGCAGAGCACGTGGTTTCCGCTGTACGACCGCAATCCGCAGAAGTTTGTGGATAACATCTACAAGGCCTCCGATGCGGATTACGTGAAAGCGACGCAAAAGATTTATCGCTCTAAGGACGGGCCCTCGAGCATCGTGCTGCCGGTTGTAGGGCGGTAAACGTCGTTTCTTTCGAACAGCAGTCCTCCGGAGTGGCAGGTCGTGAGGAGGTCCAGCTCGAAGAACTTCCCGTCGAACAGCGGGTACCCATTCTGAGGGCCTACCTGCAGCGAGCGTCGTTCTGGTCCATCACGTTATTGGTGAGATCCAGCTGCGGCACATGTCCCAGATGCCGGTTTCTGGACAACTGCCTGTTTACCGACGATCCGCCCGCAAAATCTTTTGAACCTCCGACCGGTCAATCCCGGCGGAAGAAGCGGTCGCAGGATATCCAACGATTACCGGCGGCACTTGGACTGTGGCGGGAAACAATGTTCCCGGCCAACATAATCACTGGGGCTGGGACGGAGTAGGATTTAACGATCCCGGTGAACCGTCGTACCTTCGCACTGTTGGACAAGCACACGGCGTTTCCATTCCGTGCACAATAACTATGTACCAAGATATGGCCGTGACTTGCAAGGACTGGACGGACGCCCTTTTCTACATCCACAATGCGCTTACCATAACGGATAATATCTCGCCTTCTGTTACGAACTGCCGTCAGACATCCGGCAACGCACCGGTTTGCCAGACAATCTCGGGGTACTAGTCAAAACTCATGGTTATGCTGCATGTCACAACTGGGGTTTAGCCAAGACTTCAGGCCGCCGTTTAGGCAGGCGACTGTGTCGGGAGCCAACGGCCAAGTCACGGTGCACGCCTTCGAGCCACGTCCCCTCGATGGTGCACTTGAAGCAATTCGCAGGGAGTTCGGATGGCTCGCCGATTACGAGGATCCTCCATACGAAGTCTATGACCGCGTGGACGACACTGCACCTGCGTGGCGGACACAACATCCCGAGGCTAAGGGCGTGACACGGGTCGCTGGAGGAGAATTTACGGCTTCTTTTCACGTTGGCCAAAACGGCCAAAACACAGATGAAATCGCCGCTTTGACCGAAATAGTGGATGCCTATAATGCAAGCGGCAATCCAGCACATTTCGCTATGAGAAGGTCACCTGAAGGAAGACTTTCAGTAGTGGGCGTATCAGTAAAAGGCAAGAACGGCGATCAGAAGGATATTCAACCATTACTGGATCAGCCACTTACACTTCCTCTCCAAGAGCGAACTCTGGCAGAGACACTAACGCTGATCACTCAACTCCTGTCTCAGACATCCGGTCATAAAGTGGTACTTGGCGAGGCACCAACCAACCTCCTGCTACAAACCAAGGTTAAGTCAGGGGGCTCGGGGACTGCCGCCCGAACACTGCTGTCTCAAGCTTTATTGTCGTCCCCAGTGCCTTTGATCTGGCGGCTCCTCTATGATGGTGACGTTGACTGGTATGCCCTCAATCTCGAACCTCTGAAGTGATGACACTGGCCGCGTTCCCCAGAGCCTGCCCTGAGCTAGTCGAAGGGTTCGCGCCCCTGTTTTGGGCGCTAACTAACCTGGGATACTGTGTCCCAATCTCAACCGCAAGGCTCAAGCCAAGCCGTCCGGGTCCCCGATGCGGAAGACCTCCGATTTCTCTGCGCCTTCGTGTCTCTGTGGTGATTCTCCTCCGTGCCCTCCGTGGCTCCGTGGTGAACGCGACCTTCCCGTATTGGGAATTCGCCGATGGGTCGCCTGCTTCGGGTCAGGTCGCAAGGCGGCGTGTTTCACGACGGCCTATCGACGCGGGCCAGAAGTCAGGTTCGAGGAAGTGTGCTGCTGGAGGAAGTGTGCTGCTGAATGTTGCTCGCGCTCTGATCTCCCCGAACGTCGTTTCTCTTGAGCTTCACGGACCACTTCGACGGTTTGCCGACTATTCGCTCAAGTGGATTTCCGCCGCGAAATGCGCCCAATCGCATTCGTAGACCCTGCGGCGTTTGAACTAAGCCTCCGGCGCGGCGAAGCGGAGGCGAGAAACAGTCGGCGCATACAACTCTCTAACTTGACGAGTTCCGCGCGCCAACATCGCAAAGCGCGAATATGGCGCCACGATTGCAGCCTCCTCCCTGTAATATCAGAGGCGCGATGATCTTCGCAGACGTGGCATTGGCGAAACGGCTGGAAGGCGCGGAGGCCTATGCCTGCGCGCAGTTTTCGGAGGCACGCAAGCGGCTCTTCCCGGCGAGCACGTCGACCTGGATGAAGTGCACGGGAGCGACCGTCGTGTTTGACGGGGTGGATGCACCGACGACGCAGACTTTCGGGATTGGTCTCTTCGAGGAACTCACGCCCGCAGCGCTCGATGAGATCGAGCGATTCTTTCTCGATCGCGGTGCCGAGGTCATGCACGAGGTGTGTCCGTTAGCCGGCGCGGCGACCCTGGATTTGCTCTGTACACGCGGTTATCGGCCTTTTGAGATCAGTAATGTGCTTTATCGCATAGTTGAGCCTTTCGCCGATCCGCTCCCGGGCAATGTGCGCGTGCACGTGGTCGCACCGGATGAGGCGCAGCTTTGGTGCAGCATCAGCGCTCGCGGCTGGGCACACGATCATCCGGAGTTCGAAGAGTTTATGCGGGAAATGGGTGCAATTATCGCAGCGCGACAGCAGAGCCCGTGCTTCCTGGCCGAGATCGATGGCATGCCGGGCGCTGCGGGAGCCTTGATCCTGCATGAAGGCGTGGCGCTCTTCGGCGGAGCCGCCACGGTTCCCGAGCTGCGCCGGCGAGGGATGCAGGCGGCCTTGCTGTGCGAGCGCATGCGATACGCCGCGGAGCATGGCTGCGATCTGGCGATGATGGTTGCGGAGGCAGGATCCAACTCGCAGCGCAATGCCGAGAGGAAGGGTTTTCGCGTGGCCTATACGCGGTTGAAGTGGAAGCTGGTCAGCCAGTAGGACAAATGTTCTCGGTTCTGTAAAGTCTCAGGCCGGTATGCGAGGTTCCTTGCGTTGCAAGGCCCCAAGCCATCGCCGGGGTGTTGTGGGCCATGCCGAAGCGGCCATCGGGACCGAGCAGGACGATGCCGCCATGGCCGACGAGGCGGTCCGCTGAAGCTCAGCTTTTCGAGAGACACCCTACGCGCGGGTGTGGCGCACCGAAAGCGCGGGGCCGTCACACTTCCACGCGTGGGCGACAACCCGTCAAACTGGATTACTTCCGAGTAGACCAACCAGGATTTGGCAGTTCTTCCGAGTCAGCTCTGGTCATGAGGCCCACTAACGTGACGTTTGAGCAAGGGGGCTTCGGTACCTCTAGCGGCACGAGGTCTGGCGCAAGAAAGTGGCAAAGGCACCAGGCGGAGGCCGAGCGGTTCCTGCAAGCAATTCGGGAACGATTGGCGAAGTTTGGTTTGGAATTACATGCGGACAAGACCGGGCTGATCGAGTTCGGGCGTTAGCCGCTCGCGACCGGACGGCGCGTTTGCTGGTTGTGGCGGAGCGTTCTAGTACGTCGCAGCCAACGCGCACAGGGGAGTGGGATCGTCTCTATCCTCTCCTGAGCCGCTGGATTCCAAGACCCCGCACTCTGCCCCCTATCCTGCAGCCCGCTTCGCTGCAACTCATCCTTGGTAAGACCCGTATGCGCAAACGCACTTGTACGGATCTGTGCGGGGGCGATCAAACGATGGTCGTCCCCACCGCGACAATATATCGGACATAAGTTGGTCGGATTTACCAGACGATTCTGAACTCTGGTCTTCAGGGCTAGACTGGCCTACCTGCCGGAGGGGGCGCTACGTGATCTGCTTTCTTCCGCAACATGAGGATCAGCGTTGCGGATACAAATAACGAAAGGCCTGCGAGAACAAGCCCGCCCTGAAAGCTTCGAGTCCTCTTGTTGATCGCGCCCATTGCGTAAGGGCCAACAAAGCCGCCAATATTTCCGACAGAGTTGATCAAGGCGATTCCAACCGCCGCCGAAGATCCGGCTAGAAATTCATTGGGCAGCGACCAGAAGGGGCCGATGAAGCTCCAGATGCCCATCGCGGCGAAGGACCACAGCACGACCAGAAGCAAAGGCGAAGGCGTTATGACGGTACCGAGCAGCACCAGAGAAATGCCCGCGACTACTTCCGGAATGGCAGAGTGGTAACGGCGCTCGAGGGAATGATCCGAACTGCGGGCGATCATTATCATTGCCGCGACCCCAGCCACATAGGGAATCATCACGAGAATTCCAAGCCTGGTATTGGAGTATTGATTGAATGCGGCTTTCATGAGTTGCGGCATCCAGAAGACAACGGCATACATGCTTAGCAAATATGGGAAGTAGAGAGCGGTCAGATACCAGACACGACCATTTGCCATGACCTTCACCGCAGTGATTGGGTCTGCGGAAACTTTTTGTAGTTCCTCCCGCCTCAGTTCTGCCGAAAGCCAATCCCTTTCATCCGGTGCAAGAAACTTGGCGTTTGCAGGCCGATTGGGTAGAAACAAATAGGTGAAAATGCCGGCCACCAGGGCTGGAATCCCCTCCAGGATCAACAACCACCTCCAACTACTCAGTCCCAACCAGTGAACATGATCCAGAATTACCCCCGATATCGGAGCACCTATTGCGTTCGCTATAGGATTGCCAGTACAGAGCAATGCGATTGCATGGGCCAGTTGACGCTGACGGAACCAATACGTCAGGTAGAGCGCGATCCCCGGATAGTAGCCGGCCTCAGCTACCCCGAGCAGGAAGCGAAGAACATACAAGTGGAACGCGACTTTTACAAACCCCGTTAGAATCGCCACGATTCCCCAACTGACCAGTATTCGAGCGATCCAGATACGTGCTCCGAGCCTGTGGAGCAGGAGATTGCTAGGTATTTCAAAAGCAAAATAGCCAAGGAAGAAGATTCCGGCGACAAATCCATATTGCTGGCTAGTGATCGCCAGCTCCTTATTCATGGTGAGCGCGGCGAACCCAATGTTAACGCGGTCGATATAGTTGATAACAAACAGAACTAGAACAATGGGAATGATCCGTGTCCACACCTTGCGTGTGGTTCTAGTCTCGATTTCAAGCGGAGCGAGTGCCGGCGTAGCTGCCATGGTCGCCTACCCCTTTTTGTTCACATGCTCAAGACTGCTGCGGAGCCGTGTCGCCCATGTGCGGTAAACTTGTCGTCGACCGCAACCGTTCACGTGATTCCGTTTGAATCACGACGACCATGCCCCACAGCCTCACTGATGGTCGCATTTTATCGCAAGAAGCTTTGCTGTCGGGCGGTCATCGGCTGACAAGTAGTGTTGATTGGGGTGAGCAGCACTTCTCGTCGGTCTGGGGGTGAGATCGACTCCAAAGACTCGATATAGCTGACTGCGGAGGTCGAACGTCTGCGGTTCATACCGGCGCCGTTGATAGGGGGACGCCGATGACGTCGTAAAACTTCACCCAACATTATTTGCCTATCCTGTATCTTTGGGCGATGAAGCACCAGCCCAGCGTCGGTGACCTTCGGGACATCCTCAGATGTGTCCGCGATGAAATCGAGAGACTCGAGTACGTTACACAGAATCCGAGCAAACGAGCCTTTGCGACTCGGCAACGTATTCATGAGCGAAAATTCAGGAACTCGTGCTTTGGCTAAGCTGGACGAGTTGGAGCCCAAGGATGAACATCTGCTTCCTAAGACTTCGACGTCGTTGACGATGCCAGTCGACCTGGCCTTCCCAGTTTTGAGCGCAATACAGGAGCATCTCTTCGTAGTGCTACAACAATCGCAGCTTGGTGTGCATGACTTGCACCTGATAGGGCGAACTGAGGGAAAGTAGGTAGTACAGATCCAGCGTTCGAGTATTCTGGTCCCACTTGGTGAACCGCTCGAGCAGGAAAGCTCCGTAGGCCCAACCGGGCAAGTCCTCAACACCGAGGATGCCGAGTCGGTCGAGCGGGTCACACCGCTCGTGAATATCATCCAGCCCTGGCCAGTGCATGTACTTGCCAAACGCCTGCTCACGGCAAGGATCGAACAATGGAAAGGGGCCAGAGAAGCTCCACGGATTCGCGCCAAGGCGAGCGATTATGGGTCCCGTGAAATGGGAGACGTTGTCCGCGGTCATGTGCATCAGAATCCATTGCTGCAATCCCTCATGCCACATTACCGAGATCGACTGCAGATTCGGTTCTTTTCCAAATAATGCAACCGCTTGGTCCGAGTCAGGCGACCACTGATTCCCGGGCCCGGTGTAATAGAGGACCGACTCCAAAACTGGGCTACCCGTAGTCGACAGCGGCATCCATGCAATGTGTGTGGCGCTGTATTCCAACACCGGGTCGTAGCCGATCCCAAACATCACCAGCCCAGTTCCGTCGGTGGCCGGAAGCCATGAGTGTTCCGAATTTTGAACAACCACCGGAGCTACTCCGCCAAACCCCTCTGCCGTTAAGGTCCCATCCAACCTGAAGCGCGGAGAAAATAGAAACTCCTCCTGAAATGGCCCGGGCTGGCTGGGGTCAACTTTGCTGATAAGGTAGCATCCCTGCAAATGCGGCTGGCGCGCCTTGTTAGAGTCCCAGATGTGAGTGAACACGTATACTTTGCCGCCGTAGCTGAACGCACCGCTCGCAACCTCGAAAGTGCCGGTGACTCCGATTCCACGGTCCACTGTAATAGGATCGAAATAGCCGGTCTGAGGATCCAGCACGGGACTTAGTACGAAACCACCGCCTCCGCTGGGGAGTTCTAGTATGTCGGTGGCGTCGGTCCATCCCACAAGATCGGCATCCCGCATTGGCGGCGGCAACGGTGGCGGCAACGGTGGCGGAACCGTGCGGACCGCAGGAACCACATCTCCGAAAAAAATGAACAGCCTGCCCTCATGCTCGGTGTTGCAACCGAGGTCGACACCTCGCACACCCCAGCGCGTCGTGTCCCCGTTAAGAAGGACCCAACCCTCGGGGTCACTGAAACCTGTTAACTGCCCCACCCGGTTCACACTCAGCACCTCGACAGGCACGCCAGTCGGCACCCCCGCCCCGCCTCCCAACGAACAGGGCTCCCACCAAATGCTCGGGGAGGTGACGCGCCAACGAGTCCCCGAGTGAGGCGGGTCAGTATTCCACGACAAAGCAACCGATTTCTCGATCGTTTGTCCGTCAAGATAACGAGGGCCATCGAGTTGCCCCAAGCAACGGAAAGTGAAAACGTCATCGGAGAGCTGAGCCAGCTCCCAGCGCGTTCCGGTGAAGGGCGGATCGGTGGACGGCGCCAGTCCCACGGTGCCACGACTCGTTCGTCCGTCGAGGAAGCGCGAGCCGTCAAGAGTGCCTTGGCAACTGAGTGTTACACCGTTGTCTGCTTGCGCGAGGAGCCAGAGGGTCCCGGTAAAGCGGCCACTAGTGAGGAACGCGAGGCCTACCGTTGCCTCGCGAGTGCGTCCGTCAAGAAAACGCGGCCCCGCAAGATCTCCTAGGCACTGCAGCACCACCAACGTTCCCACTACTCGCACCCGCCAAAGTGTGCCCGAAAATGGCGGATCGGTGGACGGAGCCAGTGCCACGCCGCCGCTGCCGGTGAGTCCGTTGAGGAACGTTGAACCTGGTAGCTTTCCCAGACACATCAAGGTAATCGTGTCAGCCCCCACCGGCGTCGGCAACCAATGCGTGCCGGTGAATCGTCCGGTGGTCACCGGTGCCAGTCCAACCGTACCCTCCCGAGTGCGTCCGTCGAGAAAACGCGGCCCGTCGACCAGTCCTTGACAACGCAATGAGACCACGCCGTCCGCTACCTGCGTTATCGCCCATCGCGTGCCGCTGAATGGCGGATCAGTGTCCGGCGCAAGTGCGACGCTTCCATCTTGCGTTATGCCATTGAGGAAGGGCGATCCCGCCACGGTCCCCTGGCACTCGAGTGTGACCAACCATGTTTCGCCCACAGGGGGGATGACTGACATAGATTTGGTGCCTCCGGCAATAGGATTTTACAGGCGTGAGGATGCCCCGTTCATGGGCCAGAAATGTTTTTGAAGAATGAGTATTCGCGTCGTGCCCCTTGCAAGGCCAGCCACCTACCCCGGCGAGACGCGAAGTTCCACTGAAGTCTTCTTCTGGAAAGTCCGCCGCGGACAATCTCTGAGATTCCTCCCGAGCGACGGACAACTCGGAAGTAATCCACTTGGACGAAAAACGCCCAAAACACCGAAGTGCCGCGACCGATTGCTAGCGGATGGTCGGCTACCCTTACCTTGGGATTACTTCTCGCTTGCCCGTAAACCGTCCGGAGCAGACAAGCCGGTAACGCTGCCCGAGTTTTGAGGAGTGGTAGCGTCATGAGCAAGACGTCGGCAGCCGTATTGTGCTAACAAAAGACCGGGAGTCCACATGACAAAGCCCAGGGTTTTCCTTCTGGCCGCGCTCGTTCTGGCCTCTGCACTTGCGACAACGGCCGAGGGTAAGTCGCCCGGCGGGCCTGAAATCGTCGCAGTGCATAACGGCTCGGTCACGCTGCACGGGCTGATCTGGCGCCCTCAGGGCCGCGGCCCGTTTCCCGCAATCCTGCTCAATCACGGCAGTGGCCGCACCCCTGATGAATTGAAACGGCTTGGTCCGTATGAGCAACAGGCATACACACTCGGACCCACGTTCGCTCGCCATGGGTATGTGATCATGTTTCTTTTCCGGCGCGGTGTGGGGCTATCCGCCGATCAAGGCAAGAACGCCGTCGACCTGATGAACATTGAATCCGCCGCGCACGGGCAGGAGGCGCGGAACACACTGCAGCTCCAGTTGCTTGAAAACAGGGACATGAGCGATGCCCTTTCCGGACTCGCTTTTTTGCGGGCACTTCCTAAGGTCGATGCACACGACGTGGCAGTGATCGGGCACTCGTTTGGAGGATCGCTCACATTGCTTATGGCGGAGCGCGAGCCCGACCTCCGGGCGGTCGTAATCTTCTCTGCAGCCGGCTATAGCTGGGATCGGTCTCCGGAGTTGCGAGCGCGACTCCTCACTGCCGTGGAGCACATTGGGATGCCAGTATTCTTTATCCATGCCGCGAATGACTACACGGTTGCATCGGGCAAGGCGCTGGACGCGAAGCTGCAGCAACTCGGTAAACCGCATCTGCTCAAGATCTACCCGCCAATCGGGCAGACGCCCGACGACGGGCACGCCTTTCCCTTTCTCGGCGTGAACATTTGGGAGCCCGATGTGTTCGCCTTCCTCGACAGGTATATGCGCAGGTGACCTCGTTGTGGTGTCCTTGTCTTGATCGAGACGGCTCGCGTTAGATGCCTACTGTAGATCGAAGTCGCTCAACTCCCTGATGGTCGGCAAACCTTACCTTGCCGGATTATGGAAGGGTAGCCCGTCATCCGTCCACAATCGGCAGCAGCGCTCTGAGTTCTCGGGAAAGAGAGAGCGGGACTCGTGTTTTGACATTGCGGACAGCCGAGCATAGAGTTTCGCCGATAGAAAAATCTCGCCGCAGGAGCATGCTATGCGAATTCCGATATTGGTTTTGGTTGTGAGCGGTCTTTACGTAG
>Ga0210406_10006474_pt1 | contig 12136 bp, 6 predicted proteins | sample IncBWC30MmetaG_FD_155454 | JGI IMG/M metagenome (GOLD analysis project Ga0210406, IMG submission 155454) | Forest soil microbial communities from Barre Woods Harvard Forest LTER site, Petersham, Massachusetts, United States - Inc-BW-C-30-M | ecosystem: Environmental > Terrestrial > Soil >...
GCCGCATTGCGGGCAGGGCTCGGTCGAACTCTCCAGCACGCTGGCGCGGATGCGCTGGCGCGACATTTCCAACAGCCCGAAATGCGAGATGCGTCCGACCTGGATCCTGGCGCGATCCTGCCGCAGGCAATCGGAGAGCTTGCGCTCGACCGCGCGGTTGTTGCGCTTCTCGTCCATGTCGATGAAGTCGATGACGATGAGCCCCGCGAGGTCGCGCAGCCGCAGCTGCCGCGCGACTTCCTCGGCCGCCTCGAGATTGGTCTTCAGCGCGGTGTCCTCGATGTGGTGTTCGCGGGTCGAACGGCCGGAGTTGACGTCGATCGAAACCAGCGCCTCGGTCTGATTGATCACGACATAGCCGCCGGAGCGCAACTGCACGGTTGGCGAGAACATGGCGTCGAGCTGGCTTTCGACCCCCATCCGCGAGAACAGCGGCTGGCCGTCGCGATATTGCTTCACCGCGCGCACGTTCGAGGGCATCAGCATCTTCATGAAATCGCGCGCTTCATGATAGCCGGCTTCGCCGGCGACCATGATATCGTCGATTTCCTTGTTGTAGAGATCGCGCAGCGACCGCTTGATCAGCGAGCCTTCCTCGTAGACGAGGGTCGGCGCCTGCGACTTCAACGTCATGTCGCGTACCGTTTCCCACATCCGGATCAGATATTCGAAGTCGCGCTTGATCTCGGGCTTGGTGCGCGAGGCGCCGGCGGTGCGCAGGATGATGCCCATGCCTTCGGGCACGTCGAGATCCTGCACCACTTCCTTTAAGCGAGAACGATCCTGCGCGCTGGTGATCTTGCGGCTGATGCCGCCGCCGCGCGCGGTGTTGGGCATCAAGACCGCGTAGCGGCCCGCCAGCGAGAGATAGGTCGTCAGCGCCGCTCCCTTGTTGCCGCGCTCTTCCTTCACGACCTGCACCAGCATCACCTGGCGGCGCTTGATGACCTCCTGAATCTTGTATTGGCGGCGCGGGCGGAAGGCGCGTTCGGGCACCTCTTCCAGCACGTCGTCACCACCGACGGATTCGACGACTTCTTCTTCGGCGTCCTCGCCGTCGTCGTCATCATCGGGCTCGTCGCCGATGGGGGCTGCAACCCGCTCGGCTTCGATCGAGGCGGCGCGTTGCTCGCCGGCATGTTCGGCATGGTGCGCGTCGTCGGCATGCGCGGCGTTTTCCCGCGCCTGCTCGTCATGAGCCTGCTCGTCATGAGCCCGCTCGTCATGAACTTGTTCGTCTTGGCCGGGCTCTTCATTGAATTCGGGTGCGGCCGGCTCATCGACGGCGGCGGCAATGGATGCCTCGATCGCGGCCGCGACCGGCGTCTCGGCCTGCGATTGCCCGACCTGCGCGTCAGCGCGCGCGTGTTCGTGGCTGTCTTCATCATGATCATGTTCATGATGATCGTCGGGATGATCGTGATCGTGCGCGGCATCGTCATGCTCATGCGCTTCGTGATCATGGGCTTTCGCATCGGCGTGGTAGCCGGCCTCGTGCGGAGCCTCCTGATCCCCGTAGGGCTGCGCAACCTGCGACGGATCGGCACTGGCGCTCTCGACGATCTCGCTCTGGACCCGGTCGCCATGACCGCGGCGGCGCGAGTTGCGGTGGCGCGGACGCCTTCGGTTGGAGCGGTTTTCGCTCTCTTCCTCGGCCTCGCGATGGGCGCGTTCGTCGGCCTCTATCAATGCCTGACGGTCGGCGACCGGGATTTGATAATAGTCAGGATGGATTTCGCTGAAGGCGAGGAAGCCGTGACGGTTGCCGCCATATTCGATGAAGGCGGCCTGCAGTGACGGCTCTACGCGCGTGACCTTGGCGAGGTAGATGTTGCCGCGCAGTTGCTTGCGCTGGGCGGTTTCGAAATCAAATTCTTCGACGCGATTGCCGCGGACCACGACGACCCGGGTCTCTTCCGGGTGGGTGGCATCGATCAACATTTTGTTGGGCATTTTGTAACTCTTGAAGGCGGCGGGCGCGGTTTGCCTTGAGCGCGTATCGCGCCGCCGGGTGACGCGACGGTCCACCTGATTCGGGGGTGAGGGGAAGGCCAAAACGCAACCCGGGGCGCCGCGCCGAACCGGTTCCCACTGGCGCAAAGCGGCGCGCGGAGCTTTCACTCCGCATTGTCGCGAATTGTCCTTGGGTCTTGGTCGGCAACACAGTCTGGCGCATCAAGCGTCGGCCCGTCTGGAACACGTTGGCGGCAAAAACGGCCGCCTTGTCTATCGCTGAAAGCAAAAGGTGTGGCGCCTTTGGGCGCCCGCCTGGGATCGCGAACCGGGCTCGTTGAGAGCCTGATATCGGGCTATGCCGCCTCTCTAAAACCGCCCCTCAAACGAGATGGGGCCGGATACCGCTCGGGCTCGAAACCGCCACCCCCTGGTAGCCGCGCACCGCGCTGGCCTTAAGGAGATCGCGGAAAGACGCTGGAATCCCCACGAAATCGAAGGTTCCGGCGCTGCACCGGGAGGCTGAACGCGACACAACCGGGAGTACTAGCCGTCAGCCCCCTGTACATACGTGGAATGACCCTGCCGTGCAAGGGAAGCGTCGCCGTGCTGCAACAGTCACCGTTATTCACCGAACGGCCATAAAGCTTCCAATTAACCGTGTGGTTCTATTGCGGTAAGAGGGTCGCCCGTGGCGTGGATCTGACATTCGCTACCTCTCAGCCGCGAGTTCGCGAAGCGAATGTCAAATCCAAAACCGCACTAGAAACACACATTTGCCGGTATCCCTTCGATTCTAACATTCGCAAAGACCGCTGTTGAAACGGGATGCAAATGTTAGAACCGGACCGCTAGGAGGCGAAGGATTTGTTGGCGATTCGCGCAAATCATCGTGTTTTGGGATTCGCGCTCGTGTGCGCCGCAGCACTGGCTTGCCCTGTCTCTGGCCTCATCGGGGTCGCGGAGGGGCAATCGCCGGCCCCCGTTGCCGCTGCGACACCGGCTATCGCCAGCGACGCCCGGCTCGCAGGCGATACCCAGCAAACCCGCTTCGTTCTCGATCTCGACAAGGCGATCAAATTTCGCGCCTTCACCCTGGCCGATCCCTACCGGGTCGTGGTCGACATTCCCGAGGTCGATTTCAGGCTTCCGAGTGGGGCCGGCGCCGCCAGCCGCGGACTGGTCAAGGCTTTCCGCTACGGCCTGGTGATGCCGGGCGGTTCGCGAATCGTGTTCGATCTGAGCGGGCCTGCCAAGATCACCAACTCCTACGTGCTCGATGCAGCCAACGGCCAGCCGCCGCGGCTGGTGCTGGAAATGGAGCAGGTCGACCTCGCGGCCTTCAACCAGGCGGCTGCGGCGGAGAGCAAGCCTGGGAGGCCCGCCATCGCGGACGCCAATGCGGCCGTATCGGCGCCAACGCCGGCTGCGCCCATCCCTGCGCCCATGCCTGGCGCGCCGCCGGATTTGCGGCCCGTGGTCGTGATCGATCCCGGTCATGGCGGCATCGACAATGGCACGCAGTCGGGCGGCGAAGTCATAGAAAAGGATCTGGTGCTGGGGTTCGCGCTGGCGCTGCGCGATCGCATCGAGAAGGGCGGTAAATACCGGGTCGTCATGACGCGCACCGACGACACCTTCATCCCGCTCGCCGACCGCGTCAGGATCGCGCGCAACCAGTCGGCGGCGCTGTTCGTTTCCATCCATGCCGATGCGCTGCCGCGCCGCGAGGGCGATGCGCAGGGCGCGACCATCTATACGCTGTCCGACAAGGCCTCCGACACCGAGGCCGAGCGGCTGGCGGACGCCGAAAACAAGGCGGACGCCATTGGCGGCGTCAATCTGACCGAAGAGCCAACCGACGTCGCCGACATCCTGATCGACCTGGCGCAGCGTGAAACCCGCACATTCTCAAACCGGTTTGCGCGCCTGTTGATGGGCGAGATGAAGAACACCGTGCGCATGCACAAGCACCCCCTGAAGTCGGCGGGATTTCGGGTGCTGAAGGCGCCCGACGTCCCCTCGGTGCTGGTCGAACTCGGCTATGTCTCGAACAAGGGCGATCTCGATCACCTTGTTTCGGATAAGTGGCGTTCGAAAACCGTGGGATCGATGGCGCAGGCAATCGACGTCTTTCTGGCCAAGCGCCTGGCGAAGGCGGGCGCAGCGAATTGAAAAGGAAAGCCCTAGTTTGGCCACAGCGGCAGCCTTATAAAGCGCCCGGTAAAGCGACCGCGAGGTATTCGGAATCGCTGAGGATTTGCCCTCAGCCAAGGTATCCAAGGTATGATGAGTCCCGCCCGGAACAGCCGATTTGTTCCGCCGGGACATTTGCATTGAGGAAAGCGCCGGGTTTTGAGGGGCGCTTAAGGGTTGGAACGGAACTTCGGTAATGCGCTTACTGGTGCGGTTCTTGGGATTCCTGTTCGCCGCCGGAACCGTCGTGTTTCTGGTGGGCGTCGCCGCGGCCGCCGGCATGATCTGGCATTTCTCCAAGGACTTGCCTGATTATTCGCAGCTTCAGGACTACGAGCCGCCGGTGATGACGCGCGTGCACGCGTCCGACGGCGCGCTGCTCGGCGAATATTCCAAGGAGCGGCGGCTCTATCTGCCGATCCAGGCGGTGCCGAAACTCGTCATCAACGCGTTTCTCGCCGCCGAGGACAAGAACTTCTACGAACACGGCGGCATCGATTTTTCCGGCATGGCGCGCGCCGCCGTCGTCTATGCGCAGAACTACGGTTCAAACCGCCGTCCGCAGGGCGCCTCGACGATCACCCAGCAGGTCGCCAAGAACTTTCTCTTGACCAACGAGGTGTCGTTCACCCGCAAGATCAAGGAAGCCCTGCTGGCGATGCGGATCGAGCGCGCCTATTCCAAGGACAAGATCCTCGAGCTCTATCTCAATGAAATCTATCTCGGCCTTGGCGCCTACGGCGTTGCCGCGGCCTCGCTGGTCTATTTCGACAAATCGGTGAACGAACTCACCGTGGCCGAAGCGTCCTATCTGGCCTCGCTGCCGAAGGCGCCGGCGGCGCTGCATCCGGTGCGCAACCGCGACCGCGCGATCGAGCGGCGCAATTACGTGATCGATCGCCTGCTGGAAAACGGCTGGATCAAGCAGGCGGATGCCGACAAGGCGCGCAAGGATCCGCTTATTGTCACCAACCGCACCAATGGCGCGCATATTTTCGCCGGCGAATATTTTGCCGAGGAAGTCCGCCGCGACATCTTCGAGCGCTACGGCGAAAAGAAACTCTATGAAGGCGGCCTGTCGGTGCGCACCACGCTCGACCCGAAGGTCCAGGTGATGGCGCGCAAGACCATGGTGGCCGGCCTCGTCAACTATGACGAGGCGCAAGGCTGGCGCGGCCCGCTCAGCAAGCTCGATATTTCGGGCGACTGGGGCGCGAAACTCGCCGACGTCAAATCGTTGTCGGATATCTCGCCCTGGCGGATGGCGGTGGTGTTGGAGACCAGCGATCAGTCGGCGCGGATCGGCTTCCAGCCCAACCGTGAATTGGGCGGCGCGGTCTCTAAGGAGCGACAGACCGGTATTATCACGCCGGACGGCGTCAAATGGGCCAAGGCGGCATCGGGCCCGGCAAGGGGCAGGACGCCGACGGCGGTCTCGCAGGTGCTGGCGCCGGGCGACGTGATCTACGCCGACCCGTTGTTTGGAAAGGACGGCAATCCGGTCGAAGGCCAGTTCCGCCTGCGCCAATTGCCGGAAATTTCCGGCGCGATGGTGGTGATGGATCCCTGGACCGGACGCGTGCTCGCAATGGTCGGCGGGTTCTCCTTCGACCAGAGCCAGTTCAACCGCGCGACGCAGGCCTATCGGCAGCCGGGCTCGTCGTTCAAGCCGATCGTGTACTCGTCGGCGCTCGATAACGGATATACGCCCTCGACGGTGGTGGTCGACGCCCCAATCGAGATCGATCAGGGTCAGGGTGCGGGAGTCTGGCGTCCGGATAATTTTTCGTCCGGCAAATACAACGGCCCGACGACGCTGCGCAACGCGCTGAGGCTGTCGCTGAACACGGTGACGGTGCGCCTTGCGCAGGACATCGGCATGCCCCTGATCGGCGAATATGCGAGGCGCTTCGGCGTCTATGACGAATTGCCGAACTATCTGTCCTATGCGCTCGGCGCCGGCGAGACCACCGCGATGCGGATGGTCACGGCCTATTCGATGTTCGCCAATGGCGGCCGCCGCGTGAAGCCGACCTTGATCGACCGCATCCAGGATCGTTACGGCCATACCATCTTCAAGCACGACGCCCGCGAATGCCGCGGCTGCGACGCGCCCGGCGGCTGGAAGAACCAGCCCGAGCCCCAGCTCGTCGACCGCCGCGAGCAGGTATTGGACGCGATGACGGCCTACCAGATCACCTCGATGATGGAAGGGGTGGTGCAGGGCGGCACCGGGATCGCGCTGAAGGAAGTCGGCAAGCCGATCGCCGGCAAGACCGGCACCACGAATGAGGCCAAGGATGCCTGGTTCATCGGCTTCTCGCCTGACATCGTGGTCGGCATCTATATGGGCTATGACAAGCCACGCACGCTTGGCCGGGGCAATGCGGCGACCGGCGGTCATCTGGCCGCGCCGATTGCGCGCGACTTCATGAAGCTTGCGCTGGCCGACAAGCCGGCGATCCCATTCAAAGTGCCTGCCGGCATCAAGCTGATCCGCGTCGACGCCAAGACCGGCATGCGCGCCGGCCCCGGCGAAGGCGGCCGAACTATTCTGGAAGCCTTCAAGCCGGGCACGGCGCCGCCTGACAATTACTCGGTCATCGGCGTTGCCGATGCCGACGGCCGCACGCTTACGGTGGCGCCGGATGTCGACCGCAGCATCATGCGCCCCGGCACTGGCGGGCTTTACTAGCGGCGAGCGTCTTTTCTCTCGTGAACAAAGCGCGCAAGGCCGGCCCGCGCCGATTGCGCTTTGGTGGGCCCGCGGCTACATCCCGTGACGACGTTGCCATGGCGGCAAACGCCAGCGAGACCAGAGATTGCCAATGCGTGCCGAAGTCGAACGTCTAGTCGAAGAGATCAAGCAGTCGGTCGGGCTGCTGAGGAGGCATCTTTGACGTCGAGAAATCGACGGCGCGGCTTGCCGAGCTGAACAAGCTCACAGAGGATCCCAATCTCTGGAACGATCCCCAGAAGGCGCAGAAGCTGATGCAGGAGCGCACCTCGCTGGAGGATTCGCTTTCCGGCATCGGCAAGGTCGAGCACGAACTCGAGGACAATATCGGCATGATCGAGCTCGGCGAGGCCGAGAACGATGCCGGCGTCGTCACCGAAGCCGAGAACGCGCTCAAAGCCTTAAAGAAGGAGGTGGCGCGCCGCGAGCTGGAAGCGTTGCTGTCGGGCGAGGCCGACCGCTTCGATTCCTATCTCGAGGTCCATGCCGGCGCGGGCGGCACCGAAAGCCAGGACTGGGCCGAGATGCTGCTGCGCATGTACACGCGCTGGGCCGAGAAGCACGGCTTCAAGATCGAATATCTGGAAGAGACCCAAGGCGAGGAAGCCGGCATCAAATCCGCCACCGTCCAGATCAGCGGCCACAATGCCTATGGCTGGCTGAAGACCGAGGCCGGCGTGCACCGGCTGGTGCGGATATCGCCGTTCGATTCCAACGCGCGCCGGCACACCTCGTTCTCGTCCGTTGCAATCTTTCCGGTCGTCGACGACAGCATCAAGATCGACATCAAGGAATCCGACGTGCGCACCGACACCATGCGCTCGGGCGGCGCCGGCGGGCAGCACGTCAACAAGACCGAGTCCGCGGTTCGCCTAACCCACATTCCGACCGGCGTGGCCGTCGTCTGCCAGGCCGGCCGCTCGCAGCACAAGAACAAGGCGCAGGCGTGGGACATGCTGCGCGCCCGGCTCTACGAGATCGAGTTGAAGAAGCGCGAGGAAAAGGCCGCCGCCGACCAGGCCGCCAAGACCGATATCGGCTGGGGGCATCAGATCCGCTCCTACGTGCTGCAGCCCTACCAGATGGTGAAGGACCTTCGTACCGGCGTGCAGACGTCGGATACCGAGGGCGTTCTCGATGGCGATCTGGATGAGTTCATGGCGGCAACCCTGGCGCAGCGCGCCTTCGGCACCGTGCCCGGCGCGATCGAGGATGTAGATTAGCTGGTGCCGCCGATTTGATGTCCCCGCACCCATGCCAACGGGGTTCGAAATGGGAACTTCAAATCGAAAAGCGGAACCAGACGGTCTATAGTTGCAGCGCTCCTCACGCTTCCGAAGTTCGTGTTGGAGGGGCCGCAGTGTTTCACGAACTTCGGAAAACGGAGCACTGATGAAGCGGGTCGCTTTCATCGGCCTGGGGCGTATGGGCCATGGCATGGCCGGCCGTTATCTCGACGCCGGCTTCAGCGTCGCGGTCTGGAATCGCAGCAAGGTCAAGGCGGCGGGCCTGATCGCGCGCGGCGCGCGATGGGCATGGTCCCCGGCCGCTGCCGCCCATGGCGCCGATGCCATTGTCACCATGGTTGCCGACGACGAGGCGTCGCGCACGGTGTGGCTCGGCCAGGACGGCGCCGCCGGGACGGCCAAAGCCGGGACGCTCGCGATCGAATGTTCCACCGTGTCCTACCAGCATGCGCTGGGCCTGGCGCGCGAGCTGCGCAGCCGAGGGCTGATCTATATCGATAGTCCCGTGACCGGTCTGCCGGATGCGGCGGCGAGCGGAAAGCTGACGCTATTGGTCGGCGCCGATCCGGCCGACCTGGAAAACGCGCGGCCATACCTGGCGCCGCTCTCCACCACGATCCGGCATTTCGGCAGCGTCGGCAGCGGCACGGTCTATAAGTTGATCAACAATCTGATGGGCGCGATCCAGATTGCCGGCATCGCGGAGGGTCTGGCGATTGCCGAACAGGCCGGTCTTGACATGAAGCTGGTGCTGGAAGCCATTGAGACCGGTGTCGCCGCGAGCCCGCAGGTTGTCCGTCATTCCAAGCGGATGGCGGCGCGAAACTTTTCCGGTGCGACGTTCACCGCGGCGCTGCGGCACAAGGACGCCGCTTACGCCGTGAAGCTTGCCGAGAGCCTGCTCGCCGAGCCTCCTCTGCTCGCACGCGCGGCGGTTGCGGCGTATGAGCGGGCCAAGGCGTATGGGCCCCATGACGACGAAGGCAAGATGATCGAGATCATGTCGCGGCCCAAAGGGGCCGGGACATAGCTACCGCGCCGACGCCCAACAATTGATCGTTTCGCCGCGCGGAATAAGCGGACGCTTGCAAGCGTCCGCGCGGCTTGCGAGACTTCTTAAAAACAATTCGTCAAGCGGGAGAGAACGATGCCGGTTCGCACGCGAAATTTGATGGCTTTGACGGTGTTCGCAGTTGCAGCAGCACTCGCCAACCCCGCGACCGCGCAAAAGAAATATGACCCGGGCGCGAGCGATACCGAAATCAGGATCGGCAACATCATGCCCTATAGCGGGCCTGCCTCCGCCTACGCGGTGATCGGCAAGACGGAAGCAGCCTATTTCGAGAAGATCAACGCCGAAGGCGGCATCAACGGCCGCAAGATCAAGTTCATCTCCTATGACGATGCCTACAGTCCGCCGAAGGCCATCGAACAGGCGCGCAAGCTCGTGGAAAGCGACGAGGTGCTGCTGATTTTCCAGCCGCTCGGAACGCCGTCCAACTCGGCGACCCAGAAATACATGAACGCCAAGAAAGTGCCGCAGCTCTTCGTCGCCACCGGCGCGACCAAATGGGGCGATCCGAAGAATTTTCCGTGGACCATGGGCTGGCAGCCCAACTACCAGAGCGAGGGGCGCATCTACGCGAAATACATTCTGGACCATTTTCCCAACAGCAAGATCGCGGTGTTCTGGCAGAATGACGACGCCGGCAGGGATCAGGTCAAGGGACTGCGCGACGGGCTCGGCGACAAGGCCGGCATGATCATCGCCGACAAATCCTACGAGGTGAGCGATCCCTCGATCGATTCACAGATCGTCGCGCTGCACGATTCCGGCGCCGACACCTTCTTCTCCTGGGCCGCGCCGAAGGGATCGGCGCAGGCGATCAGAAAGGTCGGCGAACTCGGCTGGAAACCCAGATTCTTTCTCGCGAACGTCTCGACCTCGGTGGCTTCCGTGCTGAAACCGGCCGGTCTTGAATTCGCCAAGGATATCATCTCGACGGCTTACTTGAAGGATCCGACCGATCCAGCCTGGAAGGACGATCCGGGCGTGAAGACATGGCAGGCCTTCATGGACAAGTATTATCCGGACGGCGACAAGACCAACTCCAATAATGTCTACGGTTATGCCGTGGCGCAGACCATGGTTCAGGTTCTCAAGCAATGCGGCGATGATCTGACGCGGGAAAACGTGATGAAGCAGGCCGCGAGCCTGAAGAATTTTACCAGCGAGGTCCTCTTGCCCGGCATCAGGATCAACACCAGCCCGGATGATTTTTTCCCGATCGAGCAGATGCAGCTGATGCAATTCAACGGCGAAAGCTGGCAGTTGTTCGGCGACGTGATTACCGGCGAAGTTGGCCACCAGATGGGTAATTAGTGGCCCGCTAACATTCGCTGGTCTCAGCCCGCGCTCAACCTGACCCCGGCACGCAAGAATTTCTGGGGGTCGACGGCTTCACCGTCGATCCTCGTTTCATAGTGCAGATGCGGACCGGTCGAGCGGCCGGTTGAGCCGACCGCGCCGATCACCTGGCCGATCCTGACGGTATCGCCGATCTTGACGTTGACCTCCGACAAATGCCCGTAACGGGTCGAGAGCCCGTTGCCGTGGTCGATTTCGACCATGCGGCCATAGCCGCCGGCCCATCCGGACGACACCACTTTTCCGTTCGCGGTCGCGCGCACAGGATCACCGGTCTGCGCGCGGAAATCGAGACCCGTATGCATGGCAGGCCGCCCGAGGAACGGATCGCTGCGCACCCCGAAGCCCGACGTGAATTCGACCTCTCCAACCACGGGCTTGCGGTAGGGCACGAGCGCCAGCGCCCGGTTCAGCCGATCGACCTGGGCGCGCGTGATGTTGATTCGATGGAGCTGGCGCTCGAAGGCGCCGGCATCAGGCCCGAGCTTGACGGGGACGAACGGGCCGCCCATGGGCGCCCGCGGGGTCGCCGCTTCCATCTGCGCCATATCGAGGCCGAGATCGGTGAAGATGCCGCGCATCCGTCGCACGCGCGATTCCATGCCGTCCTGGGCCGCGTTCAGCGCCGCCAACTGGCGGCCCTCGATTTGATCGAGCGAGTTCTGCAGGCGGACCAGAGCGTTGTCGACGCCCTGGTTTTTCGCGAAATGGTTCGACTGCGGCACGGAGACGACCGGGGCGCGCGATTCGAGCCGCGCCTCACGATCCGGCGGCGCCACGAAAATCACGGTATCGCTGATCGGCGACGGTTTTGGCGTGCCCGACGACGTCGGCTCGGTCGCGGCCGCGCCGCGCGAGGGCGCCCTGATCGATCCCGTGACATCGGGCATCGCTCCCAGCGCGGTGGCGCGGGATTCCAGCGCCGTCTGGCGGCGCATGATCTGTTCGAGCTTCTGGTCGAACTGTTCCTGGTCGAGCAATTGGCGGCTGGTGGTGCGATCGACCTTGGCGCGCAGCTCCGCGATGCGGTCCTCATAGGCGTATTGCATTTCGGCCTGACGGGCGATCAATCGCGTGAGGACGTCGTCGCGGAAGGCGAAATAGGTCGCGGTCGCGGCCGACCACATGCCGAGCAAGGTTACGGTTCCGACCACGATCCAGAACGCTACCGGGCCGAACCGTACCTGCTTGCCGGCGTGGGTGAAGGTGTAGGCGTGCTGGGTGTCGCGCGCGGAAGAAGCCGAAAGTGGGGCCGCCGCCCGCCGCGCGAACGACCGGCCGTGGTCAAGGTGATGGTGTTGGGGGTACTCAGAATAGTGACCGGAACGGTACGACATCGGCACTCCCGCGCCGGTCGGAGCTATGTTCCGTACGGCCAAATTTCGCGGAACCGATTTGACCCGGTCATGGTTAATTTTCCGGAAATGTGGCTTCTGGAGCATGAACCGGAAAAGCATGCCCTCGGGCTACGACCCGATGGGTGGGCACCGGTTTTCCCTTAGCTAACAAACGCGGAACGCGTTTGCGCGGAGATCATGCTCAAACAAAAAGAAAGAGCGGGATGACGATTCGAAG
>Ga0210406_10006476_pt1 | contig 12134 bp, 16 predicted proteins | sample IncBWC30MmetaG_FD_155454 | JGI IMG/M metagenome (GOLD analysis project Ga0210406, IMG submission 155454) | Forest soil microbial communities from Barre Woods Harvard Forest LTER site, Petersham, Massachusetts, United States - Inc-BW-C-30-M | ecosystem: Environmental > Terrestrial > Soil >...
GGACGGCTGGCAGCAAGTCACTGATTTGAGGTGGCGGTCAAGACTTTTTCTGAAAACCAGAAATCATGTTGATCTGGCAGGAGAATTTGGCTTTTTGGGCCATGCGGGATCTGCCCGAATCGGTCCGTGAAGCGGAATGGGAACCTTCCGGTCGAAAATGATCCCAAGCCCCCGAAGACCAAGGGTTGAGCAGCGCTTCCGCCAATCAACCGGAAGCCGACCCTTCCCTGGTGACTTTGGCTTCGCCAGTTCAGATGCCGAGTGCGCTCTGGTAGGCGAAAAGCGCCGGCGCGCCGCCCGTGTGCACGAAGACGACATCCTCGTCCTTGCGCCAACGCCCCCGGCGGATCAGGGCGATCAAGCCCGCGAGCCCCTTGCCCGAATAGACCGGATCAAGTGGAAGAGCCTCGAGCCGGCCGGCAAGCCGGATCGCTTCGAGTGTGGCTTCGTGCGGGACCCCGTAGGCAGGTCCCGCATGCCCCGCGACGACTTCCACCGTCGCTTCGTCGAACGCAACATCAAGCAGATTGGACGCTTCTCGCGCCAACGCGATGACATCGGCCCGCACCCGCGTCGGCTCCGCGTCGATATCAATCCCGACGATCCCTGTGTTTGGCATTGCCACGGCCGCACCTGCGACAAGACCAGCCTGCGTGCCGGCGCTTCCGGTGCAGTGCACGATAGCGGTCGGCGCGAAGCCCAACTGCGCTGCCTGCGGCTCGATCTCGGAAATCGTCGTGGCATAAGCGACGGCGCCGAGCGCATTCGAAACCCCGTATGGCACAAAGTACGGCCTGTGACCCCTGGCTTCGAGATCGCCGACGAGGGTGCGAATGGCTGCATTGCGGTCACCGGTCCACGGCACGTCATGCAGGTGCGCGCCGAACAGCCGATTGAGAAACGCGTTGCCCGAGGTCTTGTATTCTGGTGTCGGCGGTTCTAACCGGCCGTGGTAGACCGCAAGATGGCACGCGAGCCCGAGCTTTGCCGCCACGGCCGCAACCTGCCGCTGGCTGTTCGATTGCACGACGCCACCCGAGACGATCGTATCGGCGCCGCTCGAAACTGCCTCGTGCAGGACGTAGTCGAGCTTACGCAACTTATTGCCGCCAAAGCCGAGACCGGTAGCATCTTCGCGCTTGACCCACAGCCGCGGTCCGCCGAGATGCGCCGTCAGTCGCTTCATCGGCTCGAGCGGGGTCGGCAGATTGGCCAAACCCAAGCGAGGGAAGACAGCGAGTCGGTCCAATAATGGCCTGCGATCCATTTGCATCGTCTGTCCGTCTGACTCACAAGTGATACTCTAACAACAGCCCGACGGCCGCTATTATTGCCCCATCGACGATAGCTCGCTTGCTGTCACCGTAATTCCGCGACGTAACGGCGGATTACGCTATCGCTTCTCCACCCTACGGGCTACACTTGGAGGGTAGTAGGCGAAAGACGCGATGCTGCTTCGTCTCGCATTTGGTCCCGCGTTGATAGCGGCGCTGCTGGTTCATCCCCAAGATGCCGCCTCGCAGGGCCTATTGCGCTATGTCGACCTCAACAGCCCGGAAATGTCGACATCGGAGATGACGCGCGCCGAGGTCGACGCGCTTCTCAAGGCGGCGCCTCAAGGGCCCGCGGACCAACGCTCCGCAGATCTGGAAGGAAAGCGGCTGTCGCACCTTGATCTCTCGGGCCTCGACTTCACCGGCAGCAATCTTCGCCTGGCAAAGCTGAACCGGTCGAATCTGAAAGGCGCGCGCCTCGATCGGGCCATCCTGAACCAGGCCTGGCTCATCGACGCGGATTTGACGGAGGCGTCCCTTGTCAAGGCATCGCTGCTCAGCACGCAGATGCAACGCGCCAAGCTCGGCGGCGCCGATTTGAGCGGCGCACGCATCACCGGCGATCTTTCCGGCGCCAGCCTGACCGGCGCCAAGCTTGCGGGCGCCGATTTGAGCGCGGACATGCGCAACCAATCGATGGGCCTGATGCGTGGCGTGCTCAAATCAGCCGATCTCAGGAATGCGGACATGAGCGGCGCCAATCTCTCGCGCACCGATCTCGAATTTGCGAAGCTGCAGAACGCCAATCTTTCGAATTGCAACCTCAACCACGCCTACCTTGCGGGAGCGGACCTGACCAACGCCAATCTCGCCGGCGCCGATCTCACCGAGGCCGACCTCACCTCGACCTTCCTGCCGGGCGCGGCCGCGCTCGCCGAAGCGCGCAATCTGGACAAGGCGTGGAACCTGGACCGGGCGCGGCGCCCGCCAAATTGACGATCGAAGGGAGCGGTCTTGTACAACAAAATTCTTCTCGCCTATGACGGCTCAATCGAGGGACGGCGGGCCTTGCGGGAGGGAGCGAGGATCGCGCAACTCTGCCGGGCTGAAGTATTCCTGCTGGCTGTCGTGGAAGTTTCGGCGGGAACTGGAACCTTGGAGGGTGGGCTCGCAATCCCGATCACCGAGCAAGTTGAGATTTACCAGAGCATCCTTGGCGAAGGCGTGGAACGGCTCAAGGCCATGGGTTTCTCGCCAACGGCAAGCCTGAGCATGGGAGAAGCTGGACGCGAGATCGCCGCGGCCGCCGAAGAGATCGGCGCAAACCTCGTCGTCATAGGCCATCGTCCCGACGGACCGCTGGCGCGGTGGTGGTTTAGCTCGGTCGGAACATACCTGGTCAAGCATCTTTCCTGCAGCGTCTTGGTTGCGCAAACCGAGATTGGCGACGAAGAATTTGCCAGGCTGCTAACCGGCGTCGCCGTCGAGGCATGAGATTGAGCGCCGTAGTGCAAGCGCGTAGGGCGGGTTGGGCGCAGCCGTAACCCGCCGTCTCGGCGGCTTTAACGGCGTATTGCACTATCGCCGATCCGCCCCACCGGCTGCGCTTGCTGACAAAAGCTGCGGACGGTGCTATTGTTGAAGTATGGCATTGTCCCAGTCAGAGCTTTTGAAAAGAATAACGATCGACGCCGATCGCATGCATGGCCGCCCATGTATTCGCGGTTTGCGCGTTACGGTCGCGGACATTCTTGGCTTGATGTCGGCCGGCCAGTCGCGCGAGACCATTCTTCAGGAATATCCCTATCTTGAAGACGCAGACATCGATGCAGTCCTGGCCTTTGCCGCCCGCCAGGCGGACCATCCCATCATCGCGGCGGAATAGGTCAATACGCGACCGCGTTCCAACGGCGAATGCGCACAAACCGTCCTTCGAGATCAGAGGGGCCAACAGGGTTGAATTTTCCCGAAACTGATATATGATATCGATATCCTATATCACGGTGAGGATGATGCGGACACTGGTTGACCTCGGCGATGCGCAGATTGACGCGCTGGACGAATTGTCGAAAAAAGAGAAGCGATCGCGCGCGTCCCTGATCCGCCAGGCGATCGATGACTATCTCGCGAAGCGGCGCGGGATAAAAGAAGGCGATGCGTTCGGCCTATGGGGCAAACGCAAAGTGGACGGCTTGGCCTATCAGAAAAAGGTGCGCGGCGAGTGGTGAAAGCGCTGTTCGACACCAACATTCTCGTCGACTACCTCAATGCCGTTCCGCACGCTCGCACCGAACTTCGCCGCTACACCGAAAAAGCCGTCAGTATCATCACCTGGATGGAGGTGATGGTTGGCGCAACCGATGAGGTCGAAGTTGCGACGCGCAGCTTTCTGAGCAGTTTCGACGTCATTGCGCTCGATGGCGAGATTGCGGAACATGCCCTCAGCCTGCGCCGCAACCATCACATCAAACTGCCCGACGCAATTATCTGGGCAACGGCGCAGGCACACGCGATGCTCCTCGTTACGCGAAACAGCAAAGATTTCGCAGCCGGCGATCCCGGCGTCCGCATACCCTACAGATTGTGAGCGATCCGCCCTACCGGCTTTACCGTCCGACCTGCCCGCGATGCCGCAGAAAATGATCCGCCAGCACGCAGGCCATCATGGCCTCGCCGACCGGGACGGCGCGGATGCCCACACACGGGTCGTGGCGGCCTTTTGTGGTGATGTCGGTGTCGCCGCCCTTGCGGTCGACGGTCTTGCGCGGCGAGAGGATCGACGAGGTCGGCTTCACCGCAAAGCGCACCACCACCGGTTGCCCGGTGGAGATGCCGCCCAAAATGCCGCCGGCATGGTTGGACAGGAATTTTGGGCCCTGATTGCCCATCCGCATCTCGTCGGCATTTTCCTCGCCGGATAATTCGGCCGCACCAAAACCGGCGCCGATCTCGACGCCTTTCACCGCATTGATGCTCATCATGGCGGCGGCCAAATCAGCGTCGAGTTTTGCGTAGATCGGCGCGCCGAGCCCCGCCGGCACGCCCTCCGCCACGATCTCGATCACGGCGCCGATCGAAGAACCTTTCTTGCGGATATCGTCGAGATAGGTTTCGAAGAACGCGGCCTTGTCCTTGTCGGGACAGAAGAACGGATTTTTGGCGATCTCGTCAAAATCCCATTTGTCGCGGTCGATCCTGTGCGGGCCCATCTGCACCAGCGCGCCGCGCACGGTCACGCCAGGCAGGATTTTTCGCGCGATGGCGCCGGCAGCAACGCGCATGGCGGTTTCCCGCGCCGACGAGCGGCCGCCGCCGCGATAGTCGCGCAGGCCGTATTTGGCCTCATAGGTGAAGTCGGCATGCCCCGGGCGGAACTTGTCCTTGATGTCGGAATAATCCTTCGAGCGCTGGTCGGTGTTCTCGATGACGAGCGCAATCGGCGTGCCGGTCGTCACCTGCACGCCGCTCTCCGGATGCGCCATCACGCCAGACAGAATCTTCACCGCGTCGGCTTCCTGCCGCTGGGTCGTAAAACGCGACTGGCCGGGGCGGCGGCGATCGAGGTCGTGCTGGATGTCTTCGACCTTGAGCGGGATCAGCGGCGGACAGCCGTCGACCACGCAGCCGATCGCGATCCCATGGCTTTCGCCGAAGGTCGTGACCCGGAACATGTGGCCAAAGGTGTTGAAGGACATGATTCCAAGTTCAGGATCGCAGGGATTGCGCCTTCTGGTAACGCGCGCGGCTCAAGGGGTCAAATCTCTCCGTTCGTCATGCCCGGCCTTGCGCCGGGCATCCACGTCCTTCTTCGTCGAAAGCAAGGGGCGTGGATGGCCGGGACAAGCCCGGCCATGACGGCGGACGGACCTTAACTATGCTTATCGAGCCCGTCCGCGCCGAACACATAGACCGCGCCCTGCTCGATGGTCAGGTCGGCGGCCGAAAGCTGCGTCTCGAAGCCGAGCGCGACCATCAGCGCCCGCGCGGTGCCGCCATGGGCGACTGCGACCGTGTCTTGGCGCACCGAATCGTACCAGCTTTGCACCCTCGCCTGGACCGAGACGTAGCTCTCGCCGTCCGGCGGCGATAGCGTCCATTTCTCGAGCTGGCGTTTGGCGAACAACTCTGGATCCCTCGCCTGAATCTCGGCCAGGGTCGAGCCTTCCCATTGGCCGTAGCCGATTTCGCGCAAGCGGTCGTCGAGCCCGTAATTCGCCGGCGGCAGTTTCAGTTCGGCCCGCACCAAGTGCATGGTCGAACGCGCGCGGCCGAGCGGGGAGGAAACGAACGCCAGGGTGGACTTGTCGCGCCCGTCCCGCACGAACAGATCAGCGAGGATGTTGCCGGCATCCGCCGCCTGCCTGCGGCCGAGCTCGTTGAGCGGAGCATCCTGGGCGCCCTGCAGCCTGCCTTCCGCATTCCACGAGGTCTCGCCATGGCGGATGTAGTAGATCGTGGGCGCGGGCATCGAGCTGGCAGCTATTCCTTGGCGAGCGAAATATCCGGTGCGTCCGGGCGTTTCATGCCGAGGACGTGGTAGCCGGAATCGACGTGGTGGACTTCGCCGGTGACGCCGCGCGACATATCGGAAAGCAGATACAGCGCGCTGTCGCCGACCTCCTCGATGGTGACGTTGCGGCGCATCGGCGCGTTGATTTCGTTCCATTTCAGGAGATAGCGGGAGTCGGCGATGCCGGCAAACGCCAGCGTCTTGATCGGCCCCGCCGAAATCGCGTTGACGCGGATGTTCTTCTCGCCGAGATCGGCGGCGAGATAGCGCACGCTCGCCTCAAGCGCCGCTTTAGCAACCCCCATCACGTTGTAGTGCGGCATCCACTTTTCGGCGCCGTAATAGGTCAGCGTCACGATCGAGCCGCCGTCGGCCAGAAGCTTTTCCGCGCGCTGCGCGATCGCGGTCAGCGAGTAGCAACTGATCAGCATGGTCCTTGAGAAATTGTCGGTGGTGGTATCGAGATAACGGCCGTCGAGCTGGTCCTTGTCGGAGAACGCGATGGCGTGGACCACGAAATCGATCTTGCCCCATTTCTCCCTGAGCACGTCGAAGACAGCATCGATGGTCGAGGGATCGGTGACGTCGCAATGCCCCAGCAGGATGGCGTCAAGCTCCCTGGCGAGCGGCTCGACGCGTTTCTTCAGCGCGTCGCCCTGCCAGGTGAGCGCGATCTCGGCCCCGGCCGCGCGGCATGCCTTGGCAATGCCCCAGGCGATCGAGCGGTTATTGGCAACGCCGAGAACGACCCCGCGCTTGCCGTGCATCAAACCTGAATTTTGCGCCATCCGTTTTCCGATCGAGGCTCGTTTAAAGGCCGGAGGTACACCAGCCCGCTACCCCGGTACAGCCCCCTCGCATTAACGTGTTGGCACGGCAACCCTGACCGCCGGAATAGCCGTGTCATGAGGGTGTTATGCTTGGTAAGGCGTCGGCGTCTTGCGATCGTGAACGCCACCAACATAAGGTCGAGCTGCCAAGAACCGAGCTGAAGATCGAGTTGAAATGAGCGCATTTCGCCAGAGTGTGGAAAACATGATCCCAGCGCTGCGCCGCTATGCGCGCGCGCTTGCGCGCGACGCCGATATCGCCGACGACCTGGTGCAGGATACGCTGGTGCGGGCGCTGCGGTCGGAACGGCTGTTTCTCGGCGGTGACCTCAGGAGCTGGCTCTACACCATCCTGACCAATCTCAACAAGAACCGGCGGCGATCGCTGGCGCGGCGGCCGCAATTCATGCCGCTGCTCGACAACAATCCCGACGCCAGCGGCACGGAAGCGGAAGGCCGCGACATTTCGCGCGCGCTTTCCACCCTTGTCGAGGAGCAGCGCGCGGTGCTGTTGCTGGTCATGCTGGAGGGATTGAGCTACCGCGAGGTCGCCGACATTCAGGGCGTGCCGATCGGCACCGTAATGTCCCGGCTTGCACGGGCGCGTGCCCACGTGAAAGCCTCGCTCGAAGGCGAGCGAGCGGCGCTGCGGCGCGTGAAATAGTTAATATTGCCAGGTTAATGGCAAGCGTTATGCATAAGCAACATGAGCAATTTTTGACCGGATTTGAGAAGAACCCAAGACTTGAAGAAACCAAGACTTGAACAGAGACTGAGACCATGACCCATCCCAGGATTCCCGTCACCGAAGACGAGGTGCACGCTTACGTCGACAAAGAGCTGCCGGCCGAACGCCGCGGTGATGTCGAGGCGTGGCTCGCGGCGCATCCGGACGATGTCGAGCGGGTGCGATCGTGGCAATCGATGGCGGAGCTGCTGCATGCGCGTTACGACGCAGTGGCCAACGAGCCGGTGCCGAAGCGGCTCGAACTCGAACGGCTCGAGCGGCAGCCGCGCAAATTGATCTACGGCGCGATCGCGGCGACCCTGGTGGCGTTCGTCGTCGGCGGCGGCTCGGGGTGGCTGGCGCATGGCGTGGCCGCCGCGCCGTCGACTTTCCAAAGCTTCACGCTGGATGCGCTGGATGCGCATCGACTCTATGTCATCGAGGTCCGTCACCCCGTCGAGGTGCCGGGCGCCGAACGCGCGCATCTGCAAGCATGGCTGACCAAGCGCTGCGGCTGGACCGTCCACGCGCCGGAGCTCGACTCCGCTGGCCTCAGACTCGTCGGCGGACGGCTGCTGCCGGGCCCGACCGGGCCGGCTTCGTTCCTGATGTATGAGAGTGCGTCGGGCGAACGCTTCACGATCTACTCGGCAAAGGCTGCGACCGAAGCGACACAGATGCGCTACACCAAGCGGGGCAATGACGGCGCGCTGTTCTGGGCCGATCAAGGCGTCGGATATGTGGTAAGCGGCGGCACCGACCGTGAACATCTGATGCAGGTCGCACGCCTGGTCTACGACCAGGCGGAGAATAGCAGCGGTTATTCTTCACCGTAACACTGGATGACCGACGGTCATCTGTGCTGGTGGACCATGTAGTGTTGTTACGCGCTGCTATGAGCCACGAGCTAATACGACCAGGCGGAGAACAGCGGCGGACAGCTAAACCTGAGGGCGAGTTGTCGCTGGTGTCCCAATTCCGACATTGAAAATCTGGAATCAAGTCATCGACGCGTCTCATTATCGCACCGGTTGATCACGCGAAAATGAGGTGCGTTCGATCCGCCGATCGACGCAAGCGGCCTCGACTGGGGTTTGGTACCGCGCTGGTCCCCCTCTCGAGGCCGCACCATTTTCAGGGCTACGCGAGATACGCCGAAAAACTGCCCGAGTTTCGGTCAGCCGAGGCCGTCGCGGGGATTATAGGGGTGTCCGTCCCGCCACTTCTGCATCAACGCCTCAAGCTCGGCGTCGTTCCCGTCCGGCAGCATGATCCGGGTGGTGGCCAACAGGTCACCGGTGCCGCCGCCCGTCTTCGGCAGGCCCTTGCCCTTCAGCCGAAAGGTCCGGCCCGAGGAGGTGTTTTTCGGAATGGAAAGTTCCACCGCGTTGCCCAAGGTCGGCACGCGAACCTTGCCGCCCAGCACGGCCTCATACAGCGTGATCGGCAGATCGACCTTGAGGTCGCTGCCATCGACCTTGAAAATGGCATGCGGGGCGATGCTGACGGTGATCAGTATATCCCCGGGAGGGTGGCCGGGCGCGGTTTCCCCCTGCCCCTTCAGCCGGATCTGCTGGCCGGCGACGACGCCTGCCGGAATCTTGACATTGAGCTCCTTGCCGCTCGGCAGCCGCACGCGTTTCTGCGCGCCATTGACCGCCTCTTCCAGCGACACCGTCATGGCGACTGAAAGATCGAGATCGAGCCCGATGCCGCCGGTTTCGAACTCGAATGGACTACCGCGGCCCGACCGCGCCCCACGCCCGGCAGCACCACCGAACATGCTGTTGAGGATGTCCTCGAAGCCCGCGCCGCCGGCGCCGCCCGGGCCGCCGCCGCTGCGGAACGAATAGGTTTCGAAGCCGCCCCCGGGCGAGCCGGCACGGCCGCGCGGGTCGCCGCCCGGAAAACCCTGGAAGCGCGGCTTGCCATCGGCGTCGATCTCGCCGCGGTCGAACTGCTTGCGCTTGTCCTCGTCGCCGATGATCTCGTTGGCGGAATTGATCTCGGAAAAGCGCGCGGCCGCCTTCGAATCGTTCTTGTTGTTGTCGGGATGATGTTTCTTGGCGAGCTTGCGATAGGCGCTCTTGATCGCCGCAGCGCTGGCGCCCCGCGGCACCCCCAAGACCTCATAGGGGTCGCGCATCCGTCATCTCCTTTATCGGGAAATCAGACCCTAACTTTACGGCAATTTGCCCACCCTGGCTTCATCTGGGGTCCCCGTGGCATTTTTGCAACGGGGCCCCCAAGGCAAGCGCCCATTCAACCCTGTCGCCAAGGCTTTAGCGTGTGAATTTCCCACCGGCCATGACCGGACTGGCAGGCCGCACCCTGCAGCCAGGTTTCGGTCCGCCCGTTAACGTAGCTGGCCAAAAAATCCCGACAAGTACGCCCGTCTTCCGCTGAAAATGCCTCGGACAGCGGGGTCACCGAGCCGCGGGCGCCGGTCTCGGGATTTTCCCAGGGCTGGCTGGAATCCTTGGTCCCCTTGGTCAGCACATCGGCGGCGGCATTGCGCGCGAAGGCGAGATCGCTCTCGGTCGGTACCGATATGCCCGCCTGTGCGGCAGCAATCGAGCCGGTCCGATCCTTGGCGTCCATCCTGGCGAAGGCGCCCTCGTAGCGGGGCACGCTACAGCCGCCCACGCCGAAGCCGATTAGAATCAGTGTCAGCACGGCGCCGGCGGGGCGGATCGCCGATAGGCCAATGCGCGCCCATGCCCTATATAGGACAAGCCTATATTGGGATCGCAGCGCACTCCTGGCCGCAGGCGGACGCAACTCGGAACTCCTGACATGACCGACACGACCTCCATCAAACACCCGATACCGTTAACATCGGGTGATTTTACGCAAGCCGACGAACCGTTCGCGCTGTTCGCCGAGTGGTTTGCGGAAGCCGTCAAGGCCGAGCCGAACGATCCCAACGCCATGTCGCTCGCAACCGTCGACAAGAGCGGCCTGCCGGACGTGCGGATGGTGCTGATGAAGGGTTTTGATGCCGACGGCTTCGTGTTCTACAGCCACATTGCCAGCCAGAAGGGCCGCGAACTCGCCGCAAATCCTAAGGCAGCGTTACTATTTCACTGGAAGTCGCTGCGCAGCCAGGTCCGCATCCGAGGGCTGGTGTCGCCGGTCACCGACGCCGAGGCCGACGCCTATTTCGCCACGCGCCCCAAACAGGCCCAGCTCGGCGCCTGGGCCTCAAAGCAATCGCAGCCGCTGGAGAGCCGCTTAGCCTTCGAGCAGGCGATCGCTTTGGTCGCGGCCAAATATGTGATCGGCGAGGTGCCGCGCCCGCAGGGGTGGAGCGGCTGGCGCATTCAGCCTGCGCAGTTCGAGTTCTGGCACGACCGCCCCTTCCGCCTCCACGACCGCATCGAATTCCGCCGTGCCGGCCCGGATCAGCCATGGTCGAAGACGCGGCTCTATCCCTGACGCTTTGAGGGCCTGAAAGACATCAATGCCTAATTCTTCCAATACGCCGCGGCGCACGCTGCTTCTGACCGGAGCCAGCCGCGGCATCGGCCATGCCACCGTGATTCGGTTTTCCTCGGCCGGCTGGCGCGTCATACCTGTTCGCGGCACCCCTTTCCGGAAAACTGCCCGTGGGACGCAGGGCCTGAGGACCACATCCAGGTCGACCTCGCCGATCACGCCGACACCACACGCGCGATCGCCGAAATCCGGCGGCGGCTCGAGGGCGGCATGCTGCATGCGCTGGTCAACAACGCCGCGATTTCGCCGAAGGCCGAAGGCGGCAAAAGACTCGGCTCCATCGATACCGACATCGAGACCTGGAGCCACGTGTTCCGGGTCAACTTCTTCGCGCCGATCATGATGGCGCGCGGGCTGATCGAGGAATTGGAGGCCGCCAAGGGTTCGGTGGTCAACGTCACCTCGATCGCGGGCTCGCGGGTGCATCCCTTCGCAGGCGCGGCCTACGCAACCTCGAAGGCGGCACTCGCTTCGCTGACACGAGAAATGGCGTCGGACTTCGGCCGCATCGGCGTGCGCGTCAATTCGATCGCGCCGGGCGAAATCGACACCTCGATCCTGTCGCCGGGCACCGAGAAGATCGTCGAGCAGCAGATCCCGCTGCACCGGCTCGGCACACCCGACGAGGTCGCCAAGATCATCTATGTGCTGTGCACGGAAACGTCGTCATACGTCAATGGCGCCGAGATCCACATCAACGGCGGCCAGCACGTGTAGCGCTCACTCCGCGTAAAACTTGCGCGGCGCTCCGCCAACGCCCGATGCCCCGACATTGACGGCGCTGGAGCATTCCTCTTCACGTTCGCCCTCGAGCAGCATCGCGCCGCAATGCCGGCAGATCCGCAGCGAGATCGCCGGCATCCTGTCCGCGGCGCGCTCGGCTTGATAGCGCGCGAGATCGATGACGTTGCGGGGCGACATTATAACTTTCTCAACCATTGCTGTCCTCGCGGCTTGCGAAAGCTTTATCGCATAAAGGTTTCGCTTAAACGTTCAGCGCACCACTCAAATTTTACCGGAGCCATTGAGACGGGGTTCGTGTCCGGTGTCGCCGGCCTACAGCCACTTCTTCCATCTGAAGAACAAATAGGGCAGCGCCGCCGCCAGCACCATCGACACCAGCGCATAAGCATAGCCGTGGGTCCATTCGAGCTCCGGCATGATCTTGAAGTTCATGCCGTAGATCGAGGCGATCAGGGTCGGCGGCATCAAGACCACGGCCATCACCGAGAACAGCTTGATGATGTTGTTCTGCTCGAGATTGACCACGCCGAGCATCGCATCGAGCACGAAGG